>Ga0210392_10002132_pt1 | contig 10197 bp, 6 predicted proteins | sample IncBWC30OmetaG_FD_161057 | JGI IMG/M metagenome (GOLD analysis project Ga0210392, IMG submission 161057) | Forest soil microbial communities from Barre Woods Harvard Forest LTER site, Petersham, Massachusetts, United States - Inc-BW-C-30-O ...
GCGTTCTCGCCGGCTGCCTCCTGGCAATTACGCAACTGCCTCGTCTGGCAGAGGGAGGGTCGCCGTCCGGGTTCCGCGTTTCTCTGAGCTCTTCGACGCTTCAAGCCTTCCAGCGGTATGTGGCGACTACAGACACGCAGAGTAGCCGAAACCTGGGAGATGGAGATTTTCTTTGGATTGACGATTTGCCCGAAAAAGAAAAGCAAGGCGTCTACGCAGGCCTGAAACGCGGCGAGATTGAAATGCGCCGTGTGCCACCCGAAGCAGCGGGCGCAAATGCAGGGATCCCGGGCGGAATGATTCATGACTGGAAAGGAATCGTCTTCATCCCGGGAGTAAAACTGGATCAGGTGCTGCGGGTGCTGCAGGACTATGACCATCAAGCAACGATATACGCGCCGGACGTGGAGAAAGCAAAAATCGAGAAGCGTGATGGAAATCACTACGTGGTTTTTTTACGATTCCGGCGGACGAAAGTGGTGACTGTGGTTCTGGACACGGAGCACGACGTGAACTACTTCCGCGATTCGCCGACGCGGGCACACAGCCGCAGCTCCGCGATTCGCATTGCGGAAGTGGAAAACCCGGGTGCTCCGGACGAAAAGGAGAAGAAGCCAGGGGAAGACCAAGGATTCCTGTGGAAGATGGAAACGTGGTGGAGGTTGCAAGAGAAGGATGGCGGAGTGTACGTGCAGAACCACGTGGTGTCGTTGACCAGGGATCTGCCGACCGGATTGGGCTGGCTGATCGAACCGTTCGTCACGAGCATTCCGAAGGAATCACTGGAATTCACGTTGGGCGCGACGCGGAAGGCAGTGCTGAATCCGAAGAGAGACTAAGGGCGACCAACGCTGTCGCGGAGAAGACGGCGAATTTGCTCGGCATGGCGATCCCCACGAGAAGAGCGAGGCAGTTTGCGATGCATTCGCGCCGTGGCGCAGGGAGGCGTCATTCCAGCGCTCGCCGGTGCTTCTCCGGTATGGTCATCAACGGCATCGGATTTTCGCCAACTTCAGGTCAGGGCGGGCGCCGCTAATCCTGTTCACCGATAGTTTGGGCGTAGGTCTTGCCGTAGGGATAGAAGAGTTCCTTGCGGCCGTGCTGCCACGCTGCTTTGAGTTCGGGGATGGTGATGTCCCAATCGGGCCGGCATTTTCTGGTAACGGCGCGCAGGTCCTGACGGAGATCTTCCATAGTGGGCCGACCGACGAACCAGTAGCCGTTGTAGATCTTATAAATGACAAGAGCGGGCTCGAGGACGATCACGTGGGGAATCATCGGATTGTGGGCAGGATCCGTGTATTCGGCGATGTCGAGATCTTTTTGAACCAGACGCGCCGGGTCGGAGAGGAAAGGCCAGTGCGCGCCCACGCCGGTGCGATATTCATTTGTCTCGGTGATATTGTCGGTGCTGATGTTGACGAGACGGCAATAGGCAACCTCGAGTTCGCGATGGAGTTGCACAAGCAACTCAGCCTGACGGCGGTCCTTGGGGCAGAAACCACCGCGGCTGAGGACCAAAACCATGGGGTGCGGTCCTTGCAGCTCGGAGAGCTTCCGATGCTTCCCAGTGTGGTCGGAAAGCTCGTAGTCGGGGAACATCGCCCCTGGAACAATGTCGGTTCGCATAAAAAACCTCAACGATTGGATGCGCGTCGTAGGGTTATGTCTCACTGATTATGAGCGGCGCCGAGAACGCGATCGTCTCCTGAGCTGCCCCAGACAGATCATTTCCCCTGCCGATTCCGTTGAAGGAATTCGTCGAGGCTCAACGGGAAAGTTTCACAAGCTCCCAGGAACAGTGCTCCCCCGGCGACCGAAAAAACCGAGAGATCGAGAGGCGCCTTCACACCCAAAGCCAAGGTCATCGTTAGTGCAAAACTGATCAGAAGAAGTCCGCTTAGCAAAGCAGCGATGCGAGTCTTCCAACCGAAAACAAGGAGAAGGCCCAAGATAGTTTCAGCAGCCGTGGCGATCATCGCTAACGTCGGGATCATGGCCGCCGGCAAAAACCAATTGAGCTTGGCCGTATAGTCCACGAATCGGGCGTAATCGCCCCACGACACGTTCGGCGGGCCATAGGCGCCCCAGAGGCCAAAGCGGTCTGCGACGGCAGACAGGAAAGAGATTCCCAATGCGAACCGTAGAAATACCGAACTGAACTTCGCCAGTGCCGTTGATCGTGGACTCAACGTCACTCCTTAATTCAGGCCTGCTTTCTAATGTGCGCGGTGATCGCGCAATCTTAATGGTCCGCGGCCGGCGTTCCCCTGCGGCCCCAGCCGACGGGGCGCGAGGAGAAGCGACAAAGCCTCGGACCAGTTCGGCGATTTCATCCGCCGCCGTGTCCAATGCGAAAGGACCGGCGTCGAGAAGGTGAACCTGAGCGTTCGGCACATCGTGGCGATAGGCGTCCGGCTCCGAGAGATCGAACGAGAGGTCCTACTTGCCCCACATCACCAGCAGGAGAGGCTGCTTCTGGCGCATCCATGCCTGCCACTTGGGGTAATTCTCCACGTTCGTGCGGTAGTCGTAGAAGAGATCGCTTTGAATGTCGGCCTGGCCCGGCTGGTTGAGAAAATAAAATTCATCGGTCCAGAGATCTGGGTCATAGCGTTCGACGTTGGGATCGTTGCCGACATGGCGGATTTCACATTGTCAGGACAACGCGGAACTGCGCGTGGCCGCTCATCATGTGCGCGTAGGCCGCGGCCGCTTTTTCGAGCGGATAGGTTTCAATCATGGGACGCACGCCGGTTAGTTCGGCGAAGTTTAATGTGTCCTCTGCGTCAGCTGGGGTTCCGGAGGCCCAGCCTTGAAGACTGCGACTTCCGGTAATGAGCTGTACCGGCGTGACCTCAATGGGATCAAATGCCGCACCCACTACCATGAGCTTGCCGTTCGGGCCCAGACCGTTGATTACTTCGGACATGGCCTTCGAGCTTGGCGCGGTGGCTAGAACGACCTGTGCGCCGCCGAGTTTTTGCAATTCCTCTGCTACATTTGTTACTTTATTATCGATATATACGTTGGCCCCGAGTTTCTTTGCGAGCGCCGCGCTTTCGGCCCCGCGTCCGATGGCCGCGACCTTATAACCAAACTTGTTGGCGAATTGAATTCCCAGGTGACCCAGACCGCCGATACCCAGCACGGCAACCAGATCGCCGGGCACCGCGCCACTGTGGCGCAACGCGTTGTAGGTGGTAATTCCGGCGCAGAGGAGCGGCGCTGCCTCGGCGTCACTTAGGCCGTCGGGCATCGCCGTCACCGCCTCCACGGGCGCCACCATGTATTGCTGGTATCCGCCGTCGTAGCTGATGCCCGCGATTTTTAGGTTCTGGCAATTGCCAAAATCTCCGCGGCGGCAGGAGCGACAGGTACCGTCATGGCCGCCGTGCCAGCCGATGCCAACGCGCTGGCCCTTCTTCCAGCCGGAAACACCGGCACCCAGTTCATCGATGACGCCGGCGATTTCATGCCCTGGAACACGGGGATACTGAATTCCTGGCCAAGCGCCTTCTTTCGTGAACATGTCACTGTGGCAGACACCACAAGCCTGCACTTTGATGAGCACGTGACCTGCGCCCGGTTTAGGAATCGCGCGTTCGACGATCTCGAAATCGCCTCCAGCTTTACCAATCTGCGCTGCCTTCATTGGTGCTATACCGACTTTTGTCGTTGCCATAAATCCTCCCTTGAAATTTCAGCCCTCAAATTCTCAGCCATGGTTGAAAAGCACGTACCGGGAAAGGGGCGGCCCACTACGCGCTGCTGCAAGGTGAAAGGTCTCAATTGCACGGGAGAGAAAAGCCTCACGTCCATACGCGAATCCTCCCGCAATTGACCTGGCGATTATTCTGTTACGCCGCTCGAAGAGCGAGTTCCATCGGTGAGTGGCGAAAAGACTATCACAAAAATGCACGTCAGGGGCATTAACTCGAGCTAGGTCGTGAAGCGGGCGATTTGGGTAATAGTACGTCTTCGATTTTCATGAACCTGCTTGCCCCTGCGGAAAAGCGTCCTCCAGTGAACATGTGCTGCGCGGGTCTGCCATTACGACTGGCATAACAGCCAGCGCTACAGTGAAGAGAAAAAACTAACCGCGTACCTCGAAAATGATTTCGAGCTCGACCGGGGTCCCAAGCGGAAGGCTTGCGACCCCATACACCAAGCGGCAAGGGCTTTTGTCTTTTCCGAAAACGTCTTGCAGCAACTGCGAAGCGGCGTCAGCAATTTTCGGCTGATCGCGGACGTCTCCCGAGGTGGCCACGGACACGCCGAGCCGGACGATGCGTGTCACGGCATCGAGCGAACCCAAATGCTGGCGCGCGACCGCGAGGGCGTTGAGCGCGGCGAGGTGCGCGGCCTTGCGTGCCTCTTCCACATCCAGCTCCGCGCCGACGCGCCCAACGAACTTCGCCCCGTGACCAGCCGTGGGAAGCATCCCGCTGAGAAAAAGCAGATTGCCGGTCTGCACCGCTTCTGCATAGGTGCCGAACGGTTCAGGCGGCGCGGGTAGCTTGATGCCAAGTTCTTTTAGCCGCCGCTCGGCACTGGGCGTCCGAGAGCCTTTGCGGGTTACAGTTTGCCGTTTCGAATTTGCATTCATTGATCTCGCTCCTATCGGATTTCGATCGATGTTGACGCATATGGCGGAGACGGGGCTAGGTTGAACAATCTGACCGCTACCAACGTCCGGCGTGAGCGCCGCCATCGACGTGGAGAATCTCTCCGGTTACTTGATTTGCCTGAGCCAGGTAAAGAACAGCGTCGACTATGTCTTTTACCTCCACGATTTTCCCCATTGGCTGAAAGGTCTTAAGGGACTCCTTGGGATCATTCTTGTGCAGTGGTGTGTCGACGACGCCGGGGGCTACCGCGTTGAAGCGAATGCCTTCCTTTGCGTACTCGATGGCGAGACTTCGGGTGACTGCATTCAGCCCACCCTTCGTAATCATCGAAACGGATGCCTTTTCGCCGACAAACGGCTGATCGACCAGCGAAGCAGATATGGTCACAACGTTCCCCGATGCTTGTTTCAGCATCTGCTTTACAGCGAGCTGAGTGATATAGAGAAAGCCCAGCAGATTCGTCGAGACCAAGGCATTGAAGTCCTCGGTCGTAAAGTCCGTAAAGGGCTTGGTACGGAAGATCCCGGCGTTATTCACAAGAACATCGATGCTTGCAAAGTGCTTGATCGCTGCGTCGACCGCTTTGGCAGCGGTCTCCTGTTTACCGATATCGCCATCGACGAGAACCAGGTTGGGTGAAGCAGTCAATGATTGACTGACATTACGAGACGTTGCGACGAGGTTATAACCCTGCTTCAGGAAGCCATCAACCAATCCCGCACCAATACCCTTTTGAGCTCCGGTGACGATTGCTGTTTTTTTGTCCGGCATATATGCCCCTTGATTTGGACGCGAGGAACCAATGAACAGTTGCGATTGAGCCAGAAAATTAGGGGTGAAGTGGCCGTTAGCGATTGGGCATGGCGCGTAGCAGCTAAGGCATTCGTGGAAACGCGTTGCACGAGTTGCATGGGAAAGGCCACGGGCCGGCTTACGATCGCCCCATTTTGCGCCGTATCGTCCGGCGCAGGGTCGAACGTAACTTTGGACGGAGCCGGACACTCGCGCTGGCGTTGAAAAGGAGTCGAGGCTTTGGCTCGTCAATGGCTGAGCAAATTGCCTGTTTCAACTTCTGTTGTTCGATGGTTATCGCTTGCTCAGGCCAGCGTGTTTCCGCCATTTACAGAAAAACGTTGCCCGGTGATGAAACGCGCAGCGTCGCTTGCAAGGAAAGCAACCAGCTTGGCGACATCCTCCGGAATACCCATGCGCTTCATCGGGACGGTCGCGGCGTAGCTATTCAGTTCTTCTTTAGTTGCGTCTGCGTGTCGTTCCGTCGGAATCCAGCCGGGCGCGACAAGGTTAACGGTAATCCCGGTAGGTGCAAGCTCGCGCGCCCAGGAACGAGTAAGTCCCAACTGAGCGCCCTTCGCTGAGACGTAGTTGGCAAACCGGGGATTCCCAAGCTCGAAGACTTCACTACCGATGTTGATGATCCTACCGAAACCGCGCTTTTTCATTCCCGGCAGCACCTGCTTCAATAGCAGGAGAGGAGATTTCACAAAGAACTCCAATTGATTGAGATAGGTGTCCCAGGTCTGCTCTTCGATGGAGAGAAACGGCTGGGGGCCGGTCGCGTTCACAACCAGCACGTCGATTTCGCCGAACATTTGCCCGACTTCACTGACGAGACGGGCAACTTCAGTTTCACTCCGCACATCCGCTTTGAAGGCGTGAGCATGACCGCCCGCTTGCTGAATACGCTGGCAGAGTTGTTCGGCCGCCTTGCCGCTGTTGCAGTAGTTGACGGCCGCGTTCGCGCCCATGGCTCCCAACTCAAGAGCGATGGCGGCTCCAAGGCCACGGGATGCACCTGTAACGAGTGCGGTGCGACGGGAGTTTGCAGTGCTCATGTCTTCACCTTACGGTTTTAGCGCGGCGCGATCCCCTGGGTTGTCGGTGCTCTGGAGACTCAACCTATCTCGGAATACGGCGGGCTAGCTACTTATTTCTCCGAATCACACCGAGCCCAATCGTCTTGCGCTCACGCTCCGGGTATTGCAAGCGCGCCTTCTCCGCCTGTTTCTTGGTCTTGAAAGGTTTCGACAGCGGTGTCAACTCGCCACCGACGTATTTGAAAAGCAACCACTGCTGGCCTGTTTTGGACATGCCAAACTTATAGCATGACGGAGATTTGGCTTCCAAGCACCGATTGCCAAAGTCTCACTGCGCGCCAAATGGCTGGTATTCCCGGATAGCTGGAACTTTCCGAGGCCGTAGAAACGAACCGCAGGCCTTGAATCGCCCAGGGCCTCGACCCCAGACTTGGTCGACGGAGGCATGAGGCGAGGCTTTGGTTAGACCGCAGCGGCAGTGGAGGCTCGCGAGGACGAGCGAGTGCCCGCTCCGTTCGTTTTTGACCAATTCCTGCGAAGCTCTTCGGCGCGGCGGATCACACGGCCGACTACATCTTCCGAAGAAAGTCCTGCTGCGGCCGTCTCTGCGGAATTGCCTAGCGGCGGGATTTCCAGCGACTGCAGTTTTTCGAAGACCGGCGTTATGGCACGTGCAGGGTTGCGGAGAAACTCCGAACTGCGGATGTGCGTGAAGATCCAACCCATCCGTTCGAGCACGGACTGCCGGTCCATGTCTTCGGGAAGTTCTTCAAGCGGGTGATAGCGGTCACCATCGCATTCGATGGCTAGCCGCTTGCCGCCACCCTCGACGACCAAATCGATTCGGAAAGTTCCGATCTTCCAGTGCGGGGTGACGCGATACCCGGCCGCCGCGATACGTTTCATGACTTCACGTTCAAAGTTCGATTGCGTACGTTTTTCTTTCTCTTCCAACGCACGCATGAGGCGCGCGGGGTCTTCGGCATGTTCGATCAATTGCCGACGAAGGTCGTCGACTTTCAAATCGTGGTGCGGAATGAGCGAATGAACAATCCACATCTGGTCACGAGCGCGGCTAGCGGCGACGTTGAAACGCTGTTTGAAAAGTTCCTGATCTCGTAGAGAGAGAGAACCGCGCTCGGCGGTGTCGACCAGTGAGATGAACACGACATCGCGCTCGTCCCCCTGGAATTGCGCGGCGTTTCCACAGAGCACGCGATGGAGTTCATAGCGGTCAGGCGAGACGTGGGCCCGAACCAAGTTGTCGATCTCGATGGCTTGTTCGTCGCCAACGAGAGAAACAACACCGACACTCAGCGGCTGGCCTGCGTCATTCTTTCTGTATTCGGGTTGCTCCATCACGGCCGCGAGCAGCGAAGCGACGTTCAGGGCTTCCTGACGATTGATCTTACCGTCGCGGCTGGACCCCGAAACGCGATGTGCGATAGTGTGCGGCCGCAGTCGGACGCGGCTTGCATCGCGCAGGGGCTTGATGCGACCGTTGTAGGAAATCATGTTGCTGAACTGGATGATCTCCGGAACGCACCGGAAATGTTCAACGAGGCATGTAGTGCCACCGAACGACTGGCGCGCAAGATCGTAGATTGAGATTTGCCCATCATACAAATCGGCGTTGGGAATTCCGCGCAGGTACTGGAAGATAAGGTTCTGGATCACACCCAAGTCCTGTCCCACGGCAGACGGGCTGACTTGCTCGTGATCGCCGACCACGAGCACCGTCTTGCCCAAGTACAGGGCGACGAGTGCCATCACATCGCTCTGGCTGGCTTCATCGATGATGACCACGTCGAAACGCGTGGAGCGCGGGTCGAAGTTTTCGACCACTCGCGAAAGCGGCATGACCCAAACGGGAACGGCCCCGCGGCACTCGCTCATCTTTCTGGCCGCTTCGGCACGCAAAAGAGCAACGCGGATTCCGTGCCCTTTGCCGATGCGACGGACAGTGTCAAGCCAACCGACGAGTGCCTGGCGCTGGCGAGAGGAGGTGCGGCGCGCTTGCGAGGCCCAAGACCGTTTGTCGATCAGTTCGACAGTGACGCGGCGAAGCTGCTCTCGTAATTTTTCGCTCTTTGCTTGCAGGGCTTCGAGCGAGACGCTGCCGCGGCGATCGAGTTCATCGTTTAGCTGGCGCCAGGTCCAGGCAGCGGCGGCCTCACGCGGCGGCTCGCCTCGACCGTGTACGCCAGTGCGATTGCGAATCGCGCCAGCCCAGGCGGGAGCGGCGGTCTCGAGCTTTGCGAGCAAACTGCGGCGCAGATCGAGGTCCGCCTGTTTGCTCTTCAATTCCATCAGATGTTCGTGCGCTTCGCGGTAACCATGGGAACTTTCATCATTTACCGCCGCTAAAAGCTGGCCGAGCATTTTGGATGCTTTCGCTGCACGGGCAGCGAGTTTGAGCCGGCTCTTCAGATCTCGGAATTCTTCTTCCAGCTCGAGCAACCGAAGCTTCTTGTAGCGGGAATCCAGGATAGGTAGCACGGCATTCGTCACCGCGATGCGAATGCGTATCAATTCGCCATCGGAACCGACCACGGCGGGCTGTTCCGCGAGAAATTTATCCCACCGGAAGCCGCTGTCTTCCAGCCGTTGCTGCAGCGGAAGCCAAGTGTGTTCTTGCCAGCCCAGGCAATCTTCAATGGAGTCGCAATACTGCATCAGTGTTTTCTCGACGTCCTCGCCCATTTCGCTCGAGTGGGGAGCGCCGAGCGATGCGACTTGGCGATCCCACCTGGTGCCAAGATCTTCACGCAGGCTCTTGAGCCTGAAGAGTTGGCGTAAGGCATGGAAATGCTCGGGAAGACGCGGGCGCGCAGTGTTTACTTTTGTTTGCTCCAGGAATTGGCTCCAGGCTTTGTGCGCGAACAGACTGAAGGAGCCTAGTTTGCCGCCGTCCTCAAGATGCGCCAGGATCTCTCCGGCAATCCGTTCCTGCTCTTTGGCCGCGGTTTTGTCGGAAGACTCCGGGCCATAGTTGACGAATGATTCCTGGGCATTCGCGGCCTCTTGATGCGCCTGCCGTACGGAGTTGATCAGTTGTTCCCAGGGCTGCCGGTGCACGCCACCGTACCTGCCGGCGTAAACCGCTGCGAGCTTCCACTTGTCTTTTCCGGAGAGAGGGTCGACCGCTTGGGCAAGAGCGGCTGCCAATCGCTCCATTTCTCTCGGTGAACTCTGCGCATCACCGGACTCCCACAAGTCGGCACGCAAATCGAGATCCTCGAAGCCGAGGCGATTGCGCTCGTTCACGCTAGTTTCAAAATCTTCCACTCGGGGAAGATCGTGAAGTTCCGGAAGATGCCCCGAAAGCTCATTCTCGTCCTCGCGGGAAATTGAAACACCGGTGCGATAGAGGTCGGCCAATTCACCCGGGGAAAGCGGCAGTGGCGCTACCGCCGCGACGGGGCCAGGGATCCAACCGTGCACTTCCTTCTCCTGCATGACTTGGCGAGCCGCATCAGCGGGCGCCCACGATTTTCCGCCAATCACAATGTCTCGATACTCGTCGGCGCGAGCCTCCGTGAGCTGATTTCGAAATTCGTCGAGCTTCTTCAAAAGGTCCAGGCGCTCGGTTTCCAGTTTCATGGCCTGCATTTCGAGCGAACCAGCGTCGGCCCGCGACAATCTTTCTGCGATCGAACCCACCGCGCTTTCGAGTTGTTTGCGGCTGTCCAAATCACTTTCGAGCACGCTGACGCACAGGGGGCGCAGCT
>Ga0210392_10002133_pt1 | contig 10197 bp, 24 predicted proteins | sample IncBWC30OmetaG_FD_161057 | JGI IMG/M metagenome (GOLD analysis project Ga0210392, IMG submission 161057) | Forest soil microbial communities from Barre Woods Harvard Forest LTER site, Petersham, Massachusetts, United States - Inc-BW-C-30-O ...
TCTTTAATTATTCAAGAATATGCAATAAGAAGAAATGATATTTGTAACGAGGCAATGAGAAAAGCTGGTGTTGAATAAAATAATGAAAAACTATGAGAAATAAATGAAAAATAACATCACTGTTTTTATAACTATCGAAAAAGAAATTCGTACGCATGTAGAGACAGCCGTTGCAGCTTATTATTTAAATAGGCGTCCACAAACTCTACGGTCATGGGCATCTTCTGAGAAGGGGCCCATACGTCCAATACGAATTAATGGTCGTCTTGCGTGGTCTATTGCTGAAATAAAATCTATCTTAAAAATATAACGAGGAGAAATAATATGTTAGGTTTTTCAATTAAATTTTTCATTTTGGTAGGATTTTTTTTATGGGTAGGTGCACCATTATTGGTATCTGCATTATTTGGTTTCGTTGTAGCTATGATTGAGGATTAGCCCAACTTAATTTAATATTTATTTCAGCTTGTGTAATTCTATTGGTACTTTCTAATAATGAACATAGCCAATCAGCATGATCATGTTCTAGATCTTTAAGATTGTTTTGAGCTTTTGGATCATTGATAAAATTTGAAATCATTGTTGGAATATCTGTAGAATTTGTGCCAGCAGCATGTGCTAATAAAGGTAAGACATAAGTCATTGCAATTCCGGGAAAGCCACCGATAGCTCGCGCAAATGTGGGGGCTAATTTTGCAATAATAGGAAAGGCGTTTTGAAAAATTGTTGCATTAATCATATGTCATAAACTCCTGTTAGAATGACTTGAGATAAAGTTGTTGCCCGGCCTTTTACTTCTGTAGCCCACTGACTATCAAGCATCTCTTTTGAAGCTGTTTCATAGTCTTTTTTTGCCAAAGCATCAATCATTTTAGTAAATCCACAAAACTTTTTAAAGCCCATGAAGCACATATCAACAAGAGCTACTTTTCGGTTTTCATCAAGTCCCATAAACCATTTAAAATTTTTATCGAGTTGAGTATAAAAATATCCAACATCAGCATCATATTGATGATTAATCCAAGAATCGTCGAGACCGCGAACAGAAAGATTATAGCCAATACCAATGGTAATATTACCGCGAGTGTCAATGTACGGAAAATTATTACAAGATTCATGTAGGGTGACAGACCTTTTCAATTTGCTTTGCATTTCGGGTGTCATCATGACCTATATGCTCCTTATTCTTAAGCATTATTGTGCGAGAAGGACAACCACATTTTATACACACATAATAATCAAATATAACATCTACAACACTTTTACAACAACTTGAAATAATCATCCTTGAAATTTCCTAGATAAAAAAACCCATAAGTCAACCTTGGCAGTTTTCTTATGGGGCTAGCCATATTTTGATAAAGAGTCCGATATGCGGCTAAACTTAAACCTTTTTTTGCCATTGATGCCATATTTCAATCAAACGCACATAACTAGAATCAAGTGATTTTAAACGGGCATTTATTGTGAGGTAATAATGTGTCAAAGCGCCAACTGAGAAACAAAATAAGATAAAAAAAATATATTCGAGCACAATAATTCCTTTTAAATAAGCCCTAAGCCTGGTAGTCAATTATGCAGCATGCGGCGTGAGGGCAAGATAATACTCTACAATAGCTTTGGCTTCAATAAATCCATACGCTATCTTGGCATAATAACCCATTTTATTCAAATAATTGATCCATTCGGCCTGTTCATCTGAAACCTTACTACCAGATACCCTTTTAAGCTCAATGAAGAGCCCGTGGTATGATCCTGACGGAATTGGCACGCAGATATCGGGTACTCCCCTTTGAACGCCACAGCGCTTTAATTTGAGCGCCTCAAGCAAATGTCTAGATCCTCCATTGGGAATGGCAAAGAATCTAATCCCCTGCTTTGTTAACCATGTCGCTAAATGCGCTTGCTCGTGGTCTTCAGTGGGTATTGTATTTGCACTTTTTTTAAGCTTCGCTTTTAAGGCCATCCTAGCCTCCTACGTTGAATTAAAATTTACCCCGCTACCTTTGGGTTACCTTTAATTTCAAATCCATCCTTGATTGATTTTGAGGCCTTCTGTGACATCATATTGTCCGATTCAATTTCCCCGTACAATTTATTGAGCCCATCCAAGTATTTCGTCCGGTACTTTTTTGATTTTCGAGAAAATGCGTACTGAGCTTCAATTTCGGTTCGTTGATGTTTCATGTAGAACATTCCTTGTCAGTTACTTTGTCTACAAAACAATCAATTATGTCGTTCTCTGTATATTTTGACAACTCTTTCAGCATATCTAGCTCTGATGTTGGATAAAAAGGACGCACAATAACTTTTAAAGAGCTAAATTTATCCGCTATTAACTGATGACAGTCGGGCCATGGTTCATTGGCGTGGTAAATATTTTTAATCTTTTCACAAATCCCCTCACCCAAAACAATCTCAGGCATTTGTATATTTCCGTTGGGCTTTTTATCGGTCTTAACTAGACTTAATGCCATAATGCTAAATCCTTTTAGCTAATTTTTAATTAATAACCTCAATTCCTGAGTATATTTTTCTCACTCACATAAAAATCCATTTTATTTACGGCAGAATAAGGCTGTTGGGGCAACGGCGAGATTATTTTGTTTGTTGATGGTTTATTTTCTTTTTCATTCAAGATCCACAATTCAGCCGCAGCGTGCCAATCAAGCGCTTTCTTACCGCTGGCAATGGCATTAGCCCTAAACTTACAGATCATGCCCAAAGGATCTAAACCTCGCTGTTTGCAGAGTGATAGGTTCTTTGCATTCAAAACGAAATCATCAGGGAGAGAGGTTGCGCGTTTTTTGCGCAACGGCCCTCTCTCTGGTTTTATATCTGTATTTATATCTGGTATAGGTTCGCCCTTCTGAACAAATCCATTTGTCCTTTCCAACGAATCCATTTGCCCTTTTGGACAAATGGAAATCCCTACCAATCGCTGCCCCAGATCAGTTAATGCATACCATTTAGTTCTATCATAAGCATTTGAATTATAATTATTTCCTACTATTAAATTGAATTTTATGCATTTATCAATAGTGGCTCTCACTTGTTTAGTTGACCAGAAAGGGAATAAGGTTTTGTAAGCTTCTACACTGTTGTATGTCCAGTAATTGCCATCATGGTAATTTTTATTATTTGCGATGTTTTTTTGAATCCAGAAAGCTAAATTGTTTAAAAAGATAGCAACATTAATGCCGTAATGAGTAGCTATTTTGATATCGAAGCTGTATTGCATATTAGCGTCCTTTATTAATGGTTGACCTATCCTGGCCATGCGCTATACTTAGGGTGTGCATGGAAGTACTAGGATATTTTTTCCCGTCTTGGTTCACGCCGAGGCGGGGTTGTTCTTAAACCACTACTCTACTTTAGTTTTAAAAATCTTCCCACCTATACTCTTTGTCTGGCACAAAACACATTGCAAGAGCTACTTCATTTGCACCGGACACATCATAAGTTCTCACTATCCATCCACCGTACACCCTTAATCTTTGAGTGTAGGAACAGATTTCTTCCCATTCATTTTCCATAATAAACTCCTTGTATTATTAAAATGTATAATTTATCATATTAAAATCAACAAAACAAACAAGGGCAAAATAAAATGAATGATTCGCATGATTCCATTATATATCCTCTCAGGATTGATGTAAGTTTACACAAAGATTTAAAGAAGCTATCTTTTTTGAGAGAAGAATCTATGGCCGAGATCATTAGAGACGGTATTAGATTAAAAATAAAAGAATACAGAAAGATGTTGACTAACTCAAACATCACTGTATAATCTTATACACACATTAGCTTAATGAGGAACCAAAAATGTCAGTACCTTTCGACTCACTAGACTATACAATAGGAGCGGAAAATATAGGGATTAAAAGAGAGCACGCCGAATATCAAGCACGGGCTTTGGCAAAATTATTCAACGAACAATTGGTGACTAAATCATTTTTAATACATGAATTGATGAACCTAGAAAATAGATTAGTTATAAAATTAGGAAGCTTAATGATAGCCGGAATGGGATTGTTAGGATTTATATTGAGCCATTAAAATAAAGCATTTAGAGGGGCTGCAACCCCTCTAAAGCAGAACATACGACTATATTCACCTGAAAGAGGAAAATAGCATGAAGTCTTATATAACACTTTATCCGAAAGAAAATCAAGCGTCTAAGCAAGGAAGCGAGATGCATACAGATCAAAGAATGCTCAGGAATTATATTCATGGAGTAATTCGTGAACACGGTAATTTCAATGGCGACTACTTTTCTTTGTTTGCCAACGATCTACCTCTCTATGAAAAAAAGATATTTATGTCTTATATTTTATCTCCCGCTATATATAGTGATTTGACATGTAATGAATACTTAGAAGAAATGCAGGAAATCATCAATAATGAAATAGATGATTTTTATCATGAATGGAATAATTCAAAAGGATTTGATCTATGAATACTTACACTCCAGGAATTTACGATATCAGTAATGAAGACTATCACGGCGCTAATGGCCTGAGTCGATCAGCCTTGATGTTATTTAAAAAGTCTCCGATGCATTACGCAAATGTCTATGAGAAGGAAAGAAAAGTCGAAAGCACTATAACCCCTGCTTTTATTTTGGGGAACGCCGTTCATACTTATATTCTGGAACCTTTGCAATTTGAAAGCCGTTACCTTGTGGCCTATAAACCCGATGGACGTACCAAAGAAGGCAAGGAAATGATGGAAAGGATTAATATCGAAGCCTGTGGACGTACAATTTTAGCGAGTAATGTTTTTGCAGAAGTAGAGAAAATGGGAAATAGTTTTCTCAATAATGAAATCGCTTGTCAATTTTTAAAAGATGCCCAAATAGAAAAATCGATCTTCTGGAAAGATTGTCACACCAATACTTTGCTAAAATGTCGACCCGACATTTGGCTGCCTAATATGATTGGAGATGTTAAAACGACTGTGGACGCATCCCCAAGAGCGTTTCAGCGTGATATCGCACAATATGGTTATCATATCCAAGCTGCAATGATTCAAGATGGGATCTATCATATTACTGGTAAACGTATAACAGAATATGTAACATTGGCCATTGAAAAAACAGCACCTTATGCAATCGGCATTTACATATTAGACCAAGAGGCCATTGATAGGGGGAGACAGGAATATAATGAACTAATGGAACAATACAATGATTATAGCGAAAGACAAGTCTGGCCAGGATATAAACCTTCTACCATTTCCCTACCCGCCTATTACTAATGCTACATTGGAGATTAAAAAAATGAATGAACTTATGATATCTGATACCGGAATATTGGCTAGAGCTGAACTTGATACGCAAATTACGACCGCAAAAGCTTATCCTCGCAATCAAATTAAATTTGTAGAGAGCGCAATTGAATTGGCGACATTAGATCAAGAAACGGCGGAAAGCTGCTTTTACTGTCTAGTGCGTAATGGAAAGGATGGTAAATCAGAAATTAAGGGGCCATCTATTCGCCTGGCTGAGATTGCCGCAAGTTGTTGGGGTAATATCCATGCAGCAACACGAATCGTGGAAAATAATGGCAAGTTTATAACGGCTCAGGGTGTCGCATGGGATCTTGAGAAGAATGTGAAAATGAGTGCGGAAGTAAAAAGAAAAATCACAACGAAAGATGGACGCACTTATTCAGAGGACATGCAAGGAGTAACTGGAAATGCTGCCGCTGCGATTGCTCTTCGCAATGCAATTCTTAAAGTTGTGCCACGGGCTCTAATTGATAGAGTATATGAAGCGGCTGTTAAATTTGCTGTGGGCGATCAGAAAAAGATTGAAACCAAGCGCAAAGAAATTTTTGATCGGTTTTCTAAGATGGGAATTGAGACACAACGGATATTATCATTTTATGGCAAAGCTTCAATTGATGAATTTGACATTTCAGATTTAGGGGAATTAATAGGAATCGGCACATCTATTAAAGATGGCCTTCTTAAAATAGATCGGGCATTTTCAATGGAAGAAGTTGAAGATAATTCGACTGAAGAGAAAATTAAGAGTTTGTTAGGTGATAAATAGAAAAGTAGCAATCGCGGCGTGGACAGTGACACGCATAACATCTGTGGAGAAAGTTAGCGGACGTAGTTCAAATATTCTCTGACACGGACTGGAGATAGCCAGTAACCAAAACCGTATATAGAAGGCTCGACGCTAGCCGGTGCGATTCCGGCCGATTGCTAAAATTAAGGAATAAATAATGAAAAAATTTACTAACATGGATCTAACGCCAAATCTCATGGCTGAATTTCAAAAGATATCAAAGAAAATATCTAATAAGCTATCGGGAGAGTATGGAATAATTATGCACAATATGATAAAAGATGGCGTTCATCCAACCTTAATAGGAATAACGCCACTAATGATCTTAGCGCTAACTCTAGCATCCCAAGTCCACTTGGTGACAAGTGCATATATAGAGGATGGAAATGTGAATTGTTCCGAAGAAAAAACATTAGATACGATTGTCATGATGGCTAATAATTTTCTAGGACAATACCATAGTTTGAAAAAAGGCAAGATACAATGACAAATGCTATATGCAATATCATTTATATGTGTTTCATTTCTTTAATCTGTCTTATTCATATGAAGAAATTTTCAGATTTTGAAATGGTGATATTTTTATGTGTTTTTGGTATCTACATCAATACTGCGAAATGGTGATTAATGATATCAATAGAAGTTACAGTTATGTAGAAAGAGAATGTGAATCAATCATAGATCAGCTACTACAGAAGGCAGCCTAATGGAATTAGAAAAAGATGATTATGTTCTAGGCTATTGGTTTGCATCCGATAGCGAAAATAATTGTTGGTACATGATAATGGTGCGACGCGGTGATAAATGGTTAGGGCAAATGACTTTTCGTTATGATAAAAGTGGAGACGATACAAATGTGTGGAATGAAAAAGATGAAAAAAAATGGTATACTATTACGCATCCATCTACAGAATCAGAAGACAAGATGATTCAAAAAAATAATAAAGTTTGGGAATTCATTAAAATTAAATATAATAATTATTCGGATATGTTTCTTGTGCAGGGAGATTCAGATAAATTTATAGAAATCGCTAAGACAAAATCTTATTTACACTGGAAAGAGGAACCAATAGTAGAAGGAAAACTCTAGATGAGAGAATGGATAAATGTTAAAGATAAACTACCTGATCACCATAGTATTGTTTTAGTGTGTTCTAAAAAAGGAATAGGTGTTGCAACATTTGTCGAGTCATTAAAAATGAACGAAACTCTCTGGAAAACAGGATATGGAAACGAAGCCGTAGATGTCAAAAAAAATCCTTATTTTTTTGCCTCCCAAGAAGTGAAACAACACACATTTAATAATGTAGAATACTGGATGGAACTACCGGAGAGACCATATGACACCGAACTTTGATGACACCATCATGATAATATGTCCACCCTATCCCCAATGGAAAGAGCAACCTAAAGATCAATCTCTTTGCACCCTGCGAGATTGCCCGAAATGTGATGGAAAAATGTGGCTATCAGAAAAGAAAAAAGGTTTCTTAATGTTTTCTGCTTTTCTCACAAAAAATATTATTCTCTGTTGTTATAAGTGTGCAGAAAAAATGGCGCTAGAAAACGGCGAATGGTTCAGGAATTTAAAAAAGACGGATATTTAAAATGACTGATGACAAATACATTTTAGATAAAGATAAAAATATCATTCCTGTTGAATTAATGGAATGGGCAAATTGGTTTGAAGATAACAAAAATAATAAACATGTTAGATGGACAACTATTAAAAAATACAATGTAGATATCTCAACAGTTTTTCTTGGCATGGATCACGGATTTTCTATTGGTGGAGGTCATACACCAGTATTGTTTGAAACAATGATTTTCTGGAATGATGCCCATGATTTAGATCACTACCAAGAGCGGTATTGGACATGGTCTCAAGCTCTCGAAGGTCATAGAGAAACTGTAAGGAAAGTGATTCAATACATCAGAGAAAAGGAGGAAAAAGGTGAAAAAATAATAATCAGACAAAGAAAAAGTGTTGAAGACCACATGGAGGGAATGTTAAAAGCTATTGACTCCATATCCACGGAATTAGTAGACCCTAATACGCCCATGGAAAGGTTGCAAAAATCATTAATGAGTGTGGCGAAAATTTATAGAGCCGCAATTGAAAAGAGAGATAGTTAGGGTTATCAAATTAAGAGTAATTAAATGAAAAGAATTTTTAAATATGAAATACCCATTCAACATATAATACATATTGAATTGCCACAAGAATCTAAAATAATATCATTTCAGAATCAAAATGAAATTGCTTGCATTTGGGCAATTGTAGATAATTCTTTTCCTTTAGAAAGCAGAACATTTATTTTAATAGGTACTGGCCAGGAATTATCAGAATCTTGTCTTAATTATATAGGCACATGTCAAATGATGGGCGGTAATTTAGTATGGCATTTGTTTGAGTTAATAAGTGAATGATAATGTGGAATTGTTCCAATGTTATGCGAATTGTGAGGATAAAGGATGAGCGAAAATATTCATTGGGAAAAGGAAGAATTTGAAGATTTAGTAGCAAGATCATTAATAGCTATGTACGAAACAAAATTAAGAAAACATAAAGGTGCATTAAAATGTTTAAGGCTGACACCTGAAATATTATATAAAGTACGATCGGTAGGTTGCTATTTCCCTCCTAATGATAGAATTTTAATAATAAATGAAAATGAAGATGGATCTGCATCAAGATTACAAGAAATTGATATTGATAATGATGGTAGACCAAAATATGCGATTATGTGTCATGCTATCGATGATAAAGATGTTAAAAATAGTGACAGTATGAGGAAAAATTGTTATTTAGAAATAACATTTCTAGAAAATATTCCTGGTTTGCCTAACCCAATAAAATCTTTTCATTCTGGAAAAGCATATAGAACCACAAAAATATGGATGAGAGATAATCATTTGGAAGGAGTTAATCAATTTAACGTCATAAATAATGAAGGGAAAATATATGGAACATATTGGACGAGAGAAATTCATTGTCCTATTAGCGGTAAAATTACCAAAGAACACGTTAGCCCTGAAACAGTTCAAAATTTAGAAGAAAGAAAAAATTGTGAAGATTTTACAACTCTTGATGCTTACGCTGCCATAACTTCATATCAAGATAGAAAATATTTATGGAATGTACAGGCAAATGAGGGAATAGCAAAAGCAAAATTTGGTGTTTATCCAGAAGAAATTAAAAGCCTGTTTTATGCTAGAGAACTCCCAATGACAGAAACAGGTAGGAAGCGTCCTATTCTTCATTGGGTTAAAGCACATCAACGTAGAATGAAATTAGGTATAGAGATTGATATTGAAAAACACCTGAGAGGGATAAATGAGTTTGTCTATCAGGGAACCAAATTTATCATAACGCGTCCTATTAAGATTGCAAAAATAAAGAGTGATAACTAGGGTTATCAATCATTATATTTGCATGAATGGAACTGGAATTAATAACATCATTAATGATAATTACATAGTATGTAATAAGGTACGATAAAATGACTGATGAAGAATACAAAGAAATAGTGATAGAGTTATCTGCATTAATGAGAGATTTTTTCATAGTTAATATGTATAATAAAATGCCAAAAACAATTAATATTTCTAAGCCCATTAATATTGCAATTAGCGTTCATCTTTCTTCACTTTATAATTCCCTAATGATTATTACAGAGGGATATGATGAACCCAGGAAAGAAGCACTTGATTTCTTAGATAAGATGAAAAAAGTTGTTGAAGATAGTAATAGGGTTTCGCATATCGAGGTGATTCATTGAAATTTCCAGAAAAATATAGACATTCTTCTCCCTTACATGAAAAGCTACAGTGTTTTATTGTTCCTTTTAGAGGAAGAGCCTTAAGAGTCATTGCTAGCAATGATAAAGATTGGGAACGGACAGAGGATAAAACATGACCGAAATACAAGAATTGAAAGAAAAAATTAAAGATAGCCAAAGTAAATTAAATTACTATCTATTTAATTTAGGATTGGCATTTGCCGTTATCATTCTTACTTCTTATAATATTTATGTTGGTATTTATCCGGTAATTAATGGTATTTTTCTTGGCATTCTACTTGGTTGTTTTTCATTTATATTTCATATATAAATATT
>Ga0210392_10002134_pt1 | contig 10193 bp, 8 predicted proteins | sample IncBWC30OmetaG_FD_161057 | JGI IMG/M metagenome (GOLD analysis project Ga0210392, IMG submission 161057) | Forest soil microbial communities from Barre Woods Harvard Forest LTER site, Petersham, Massachusetts, United States - Inc-BW-C-30-O ...
CGTCGATGCGTTGGGATGGTGATGCGCCGCTGCGATCCCGATCAGGCCGGGATTGAGTGCTGCGCCGATCGGCCCGGGATAGGTCGCGCCGTAGGCATGGCCGCCGACCGCGCCGTAGACCGGGCAGTGGTTGAGGCACGCAGCGCAGCGGATGCAGCGCAGCACGTCCTGCGCCTCGGTGCCGATCAGCTTCGAGCGTCCGTTGTCGAGAAGGACGACGTGGAACGCGCTCGGGCCTTCGCCGCCCTCGCGCTCGCGCGGCCCGGACATGATGCTCACATAAGATGATATTTCCTGACCCGTCGCCGAGCGCGTCAACAGGCGCAGCAGCACCGCGACGTCGTCCAGGTTGCCGACGACCTTCTCGATGCCGGTCAGCACGATGTGGGTTTTCGGCAGCAGCCGGGTGAGATCGCCATTGCCTTCATTGGTGACGATCACCGCGGCGCCGTCCGCGGCGCTGAGGAAATTCGCGCCTGTGATGCCGGCATCCGCGGCCTCGAACGAGGCGCGCAGCATGGCGCGGGCTTCGGCCACAAGCGCCTGGCGCTCGTCGAGCGGACGCTTCGGATCGAGCGCGGTGTGCGCATCGCGGAAGGTCTGCTCCACCTGCTCCTTGTGCAGGTGGAACGCCGGCGCGATGATGTGGCTCGGCGGCTCCCTGCGCAGCTGGATGATGTATTCGCCAAGGTCGGTCTCCACCGCAGTGAGCCCGTTCGCTTCCAGGAACGGATTGAGCTCGATCTCCTCGCTGACCATGGACTTGCCCTTGGTCACGGTCGCAGCACCCGCGTCGCGCAAGATGCCGAGGATGATCTCGCGCGCCTCGCCCGCATCGCGCGCCCAATGCACAAGGCCGCCGCGCGCGACGACCGAGCGCTCGAAACTCTCCAGCAGCGTGTCGAGATTGGCGATGGCATAGTCGCGGATGGCGCGTCCGGCCTCGCGCAGGCCTTCGAAATCGCCGTAATTCTCGGCCGCTTCCTGGCGCTTCAGGGCGAAATGGGTCTTCAGCCGGCCGAGCGCGCTTTTGAGCCTGGCGTCGCCCAGCGCCGCATGCGCCGATCGCGGAAAGTCTCGCGGATCGGCGTTCATTCGTCCGCCTCTCCGGCGAGCACTTCGGCCGCGTGGTGCACGCGCATGGTCTTTCCCGTGCGCTTCATGCGGCGCTGCAGATGCAGGAGGCAGCCGAGATCGCCGCCGATCAGCATCTCGGCGCCGGTGGCGGCCGCGTCGGCGATCTTGTCGTCGGCCATGCGCGCGGAGATCTCCGGGTACTTCACGCTGAACAGCCCGCCGAAGCCGCAGCAGACTTCCGTGTCGGTCAGATCGCTCACCGTCAGCCCGTCGACGGAGCGCAACAGCGCGCGCGGCTCCCTCTTCACGCCCATCTCGCGCAAGGAAGAACAGGAATCGTGATAGCAGGCCTTTGCCGCGCACGACGCGCGCACACCCGTCATGCCGCGCACATTCACCAGGAACGACATCAGCTCGTGCGTCTTGGCGGCGAGCGCGCGGGCGCGCGGATCGCCTTTCAACATCTCGGGATAATGCCGGCGGATCATCCCGGCGCAGGACCCGGACGGCGCCACGACGTAGTCGAAGCCCTCGAACAGATCGACGACCCGGCGGGCGATGTCCTGGGCGTGCTTGTCGGCGCCGGAATTCCACGCCGGCTGGCCGCAGCAGGTCTGCGCGCGCGGCACCTCGACGTCGCAGCCCGCCTGCTCCAGCAATTTGCGGGCGGCTCGGCCGATCCCCGGCCGGACGAGGTCGACGAGGCAGGTGACGAACAGGCCGACGCGCGGGCGCGCGGTCATTTCCCCCGCGCGCGGATGCGCGCTCACTTGGACTTCTTCGGCGCGCCGCGCGGACGCTTGATGCGCGTCTTCGGCGGTTGCGGCACGCCTTGGCCCAGCGCGTAGGTCGCGGATTTCAGGTGATCCATGAAGGCGTGACGGTCCGAAATCGTCGCGAGCATGTCGTAGCGGATGACGTCACCGAGGCGCATGTGGATCTCGCTGCCGATCTTGTCGTGCACCTCCTTGAAGAGCAGCGACAGGCGCAGCGTCATGCTCACATGGCTGGCGAGCTGGAACAGGCGGCTGTTCTGTCCGGCGAAATAGACCGGCGCCACCGGCGCCTTGGCCTGCGCGATCAGCCGCGCGGTCAACGTCTTCCATTCGGTGTCGACGGCGCGCTTGTGCCACATCGTCGGCGTCGTCGAGACGCCGCCTGCGGGAAATACGACGAGGCAGCCGCCGCTGGTGAGATGCGCCTTGGCCTTCGCGCGCGTCTTGAGATTGGTCTGCAACGCCTCCTCGGTCTCGGCGAAATCGACGGGCAGGAGGAACGGGCGGATCTCCTCGGCGCGGTAGAGCACCGAATTGGTCAGCACCAGGAAATCCTTGCGCACGCGCGAAACGAGCTGGCAGATCACCACGCCGTCGAGCACGCCGAAGGGATGGTTGGAGACCACGACGAGCGGGCCGGTCTTGGGCCACAGCGCGAGCTTGTCCTCGTCGCAGACGATCTTGAGCTCGAGGCGGCGGATGGCGCTGTCCCAGAACGTCTCGCCCGGCAGCGGATTGGCGCGGAAATCCTCATAGAGCGAGCGCAGATAGGGCTGCCCGCTCATGCGCTCGATCAGGCGGATGACGAAACGCTTCAGCCGCGGATCGTCCGCCGAGGCATAGGAGAAGGTGTCGATCGCGTCCGAGGAGTCGGCCATGGCGGCGATACTCGCCTAAGCGTGAGCGGGAAGGAAGCCATGATGAGCTCCTTGGCGATTTTGAGGGTCCGGCACGTCGTGCTTCGAGGCCCGCCTTCGGCGGGCACCTCAGCATGACGTGCCTACTTACAAAACCAGCGCGTCATCCTGAGGTGCGAGCCTGAAAGGCGAGCCTCGAAGGGTGACCCATCCGCTTCAAGCTCGACAGGCCGCTACCTCTACCCAAACCGCCTCTTCAACCATTCGATCATCGCGGCGTTGGTCTCCTCGGGCTTCTCCTGTTGCGTCCAGTGCCCGCAATCCTTGATCAGCACGCGCTCGAGGTCGGGGACGAAACGCTCCATCCCGTCGGTCATCGAGGGCGGCAGGACGACGTCGTCCTCGGCCATGATCATCAGGCCGGGCACGTGGACGCGCTGCTCCATCGTGCCGCTCTGTTCCCAATTGCGGGTGAGGTTGCGGTACCAGTTGATGCCGCCGGTGAAACCGGTGACGGTATAGGCGTCGACGAAGACCTTCAGCTCCTCGTCGCTCAGCAGCAACTCGCCGCGAAACCCGGACTCGTCGGCTTCGATCGCGTGCACGAGCTCGAAATTCTTGAGCTCCGGCGGCAGAAGCGCGAAGTCGCTCGCCTTCACCAAATTCTTCCGCATGAAGAAGCGGAACGTCTTGGCCACGTCCTTGGCCAGCACCGCATCGGCGACACCGGGTTTCTGGAAGAAGACGACGTAGTTGTTCTCGCCGCGCAGCGCCTTCAGCCCCATGATCGGGTCGATCGGCGGACGCGCCAGGAACGGCGTGTTGACGCCGATGACGCCGCGCACGCGGGCGCGCTGGTAGATCGGCATCTGCCATACCACCAAGCCGCCCCAATCATGGCCGACGAAGATCGCGTCCTTCACCCCGAACGCATCGAGCATGCCGGCGAGGTCGCCGGTCAGATGCGCCATGTCGTAATCCTCGACCGGCGCGGGCCTGCTCGTTGCGCCATAGCCGCGCTGGTCCGGCGCCAGCACGCGATAGCCGGCCGCGGCGAGCGCGGGCAATTGATGGCGCCACGAATAGGCGAGCTCCGGAAAGCCGTGGCAGAGCACGACCGGCAGACCGTCCTTCGGTCCGGCCTCGTAGACGGCCATGTCGATGCCGTTGGTCTTGATCATGGTCGGCGCAGGAAAATCCATTTCAAGTCTCCGCGAGTTTCAATTTGGCGATCATCTCGGCGCGTTCGGGTCCGAATTTCGGCGGATAGAATCCGCGCGCGCGCTTTATTCCCTTTGGCATGGCCCAGAAGCCGAGCAGGCGGGCCACCGTCGCCGGCCGCTTCCACCACTCGTTCGGGTCGTCGATCATGTGGAAGGCGCGGCTGAAGGCGCGAAGGACGCCGATGTCGCCGCGCGTCGCCGGGCCGATGGCGTCTTCCACCAGGCTCTTGATCGCGCGTGCCCGCCAAGACGGCTTGTAATCCGGGTCGCGCTCGTTCTCGGCCCGGCGGATCGACTGGCGGTCCTGGCGCACCATGGAATCATAGAACGGGCGCAGCGCCTTGCGCGTGTCGGCGGCGAATTTCTCGGCGCGCGCCATCGGATCGGGCGTCGCGTCCAGCGCCTCGCGCAGGATATGCGCATGCACGATGCCCGCTGAGCAGCCGCGGCCGTAGAGCGGATTGGTGCGCACCGCCGCATCGCCGAGCGCGAAGAAGTTCGCCGGCATCGGACGGTATTGCCGCCACGTGCTCTTCAAATTGCCCATCGCGAAGACCTGGCTCGCGGGCTCCGAGCGCGCCGGATCGGTCCAGCGCGCACAGCCCGGGATCTCGGCGCAGACGGCGTCGAACACGTCCGGCTTCACGACCGCAACGCGCAGCTCGGTCTCGATCTCCGGGATCGCCAGCGTGACGGAGAAGTGCCGGTTGTCGGCCGGGAACACGCCGAACTTGATGTAGCCCAGATCGCCCGCGCCCGGCGTGCCGTCGCGCGGCGGATCGTCCTGGCCGTCGCGCAGCCGGTAATGGCGGGTGAAATAGAGGATGCCGGCCGGGCTTTCCTCCTCCGTCACCGCGACGCCTTCGGCGCGCAGCCAATCGGGAAAGGAGGTGTTGCGCCCGCTGGCGTCGACGGTCACGTCGGCCGCCATCTTTTCGACCACGCCGCCGCGTTCGACTTTCAGGCCGGCGACGGCTGCGTCCTTCATCAGCACGCCGCGCACCCCGGCCTCGTCGAGGAAGCGCACATTGGGCAGCCGCTTCACATAGCGGCGCATCACCAGCTCCAACGTCGTCCTGCGGCTGAAAAGGATCGAGAGACCGGCATCGCCGCTTTGCGCGACATAGTCCGGCCGGAGCGGCGGCGGCAGGCCGTCCTGGAATGTGAAGATGCGCGCGCCTGCGCCGGTGAGCTCCGCGAGCAGCTCGGGATAGCGCGTCTCGATCAGCGTCGTCAGGCGGCCGAGAAACACGTGGCTGTGGCGCAGCTGCGTCGCGCCGCGGCGCTCCCAATGGAGGAACGCGTCCTCGGCGTCGCCCTCGGGTGCCGCGCGGTCGCGGTCGACGAGCGTGACCTGCCGCGTGTCGCCAAGCGCCAGCGCCACGCCGAGACCTGCGATGCCTGCACCGGCGACAAGGACATGCTCGCCGCTCATGCCTTGATCCGCGCGGCGGCGAGCGCGAGCAGCACCCAGCCGACGATGAACGCGACGCCGCCGACCGGCGTGACGAAGACGAGCCAGTGCGCTCCCGTCAGTGCGTAGAGATAGAGCGAACCGCTGAACAGCACGATGCCGCCCATGAACGCGCAGGCCGCGCAGAACGCACCGCGCGCAGCCCCGCCTTGCATCGCCAGCGCCGCAAGGCCCAGCGCCAGCGCGTGGTACATGTGATAGCGCGCGGCGGTCTCGAACAGCGACAACTCATGCGCGTCCAAACGTTGCGCGAGCGCATGGGCGGCCACCGCGCCGAGCGCCACCGCGAGCGCGCCGTTGAGAGCGGCGATGACGAGCCAGGTCCTCACGCGCAGCCGCATCCCGCATGGGCATGGCCGTGATCGTGGCCGTGCGACTGGAGCTTGTAGGACGCCGAGATCGCGGCCTTGGACAAATCCGCCGTTGCCGCGAAATCGGCCTTGACCCGCGCCAGCGTCGCCGCGTCGCCCATCAGGTCGAGCGCCGTCATCGCCATGGATTTCGCGCCGTCGATCACCGCCTGGTCGCCCTTCTCGGAGACCGCGTGGCGCGCGAACTCGGCGTTGTGGATGATCACGTTCAAAGGCGCCACGCCGAGGCAGGGATGGATCGAGGGCAGGCGGTGGCTGACATTGCCCATGTCGGTCGATCCCGCATAGCCCGCGGGCAGGTCCTTCATGGGGAAGAATTCCAGGCCGAGCGTCGCGCCGTTGCGCTCATAGGCTTGCGCCATCGGCCAGTTGGTCTTGAGATCGAGATAGTTGGTCTCGCCCCAAATGATCTCGGCGCGGCAGCCGGTGGCGAGCGCTCCTGCCTCGAAGCAGGCATGGACGCGCTGCTTGAGCGGCAGCAGCTCGGTCGCGTCGACGGCGCGCACATAGAAGCGGCACGCCGCGCGCTCGGGCACGATGTTGGCCGCGAGCCCGCCCTCGGTGATGATGCCGTGGATGCGGTCGGTGTTCTTGATGTGCTGGCGAAGCTGCGCGATCGACTGATAGGCGGTGACGACGGCGTCGAGCGCGTTCAGGCCGCGATAAGGCACTGCCGAAGCGTGCGCCGCGCGGCCGTGGAACACCGCCGTCACGTCGCAGACCGCGATGCAGGGCATGGTGATGAGGTTGAGGTTGGACGGATGAATCATCATCGCCGCATCGGCGCCGTCGAAGGCGCCCTCGCGCGCCATCAATTCCTTGCCGCCGTAGCGCTCTTCCGCCGGCGTGCCCAGATAGCGCACGCGGCCCGGCAGGCGTCCGTTCAGCTTCGACAGCGCCATCGCCGCGCCGAAGCCTGCGGTGGCGATGATGTTGTGGCCGCAGGCATGGCCGATGCCGGGCAGCGCGTCGTATTCGGAGAGGATGGCGACGGTCGGTCCGCCGTCCTTGCCGAACTCGGCCGCATATGCCGTCTTGAGCCCGAAGACTTCGCGCTGGGCGGCGATGCCGTGGCGCTCGACCGCGCCGGTGAGCCGCGCCGCCGCCTTGAACTCTTCCAGCGCCAGCTCGGGTTCGGCGTGGATCGCGTGGCTGAGCGCGAGCAGCTCATCGCGCATCGCGTCGATGGCCGAGGCCACGTCTTTCTTCAGGGCTTCGAGGGACATGGCGCTCACCGGCTGGACTACGTTGGATCATAGACAGGCTCGCCTCGCTTTGCGAAGCTCCCTTCGAGGCCCGCGTCATGCTGAGGTGCGAGCGAAGCGAGCCTCGAAGCAGCGCGGGCACCTCAGGATGACGACCCATGACAAAGTTCGCGCAAGGGAATGATGGCGTTCACATCGCCTGGGAAGAGGCGGGCGTGGGCGCGCCGCTCGTGCTGATCCACGGCTTCGCCTCCGACCGCGTGCAGAACTGGCGCGCGCCAGGCTGGTACGAGACGCTGACGGGCGCCGGCCGCCGCGTCATCGCGCTCGACTGCCGCGGGCACGGCGAAAGCGGCAAGCCGCACGATCCGGCGTTCTACGGCGACAGGATGGTCGACGACGTCGTGGCCGTGATGATTGCGGCGGGCGTCGATGCCGCGGACGTCATGGGCTATTCGATGGGCGGCATGCTGACGATGGGCCTGGCGATGCGCCATCCGCCGCTGGTGCGCCGCGCGGTGATCGCGGGCGTCGGCGCGAGCTATTTCCACGAAGCCGGCATCCGCCGTCACGCGATCGCGGACGCGCTGGAGACGGCCGATCCCGCGACGCTGACCGATCCCGTTCAGAAGCAGTTCCGCCTGTTCGCAGGCCAGGCGGGCAAGGACCTCGCCGCGCTCGCCGCCTGCATGCGCCGGGAGCGCACCGTCTATACGCGCGAGCAATTGCAGACCTGGCAGGGAGCCGTGCTCGTGGTCTGCGGCGAAAGGGACACGCTCACCGGCACGCCAGACGGATTGGCTGAGGCATTTGCGCACGGCCGCGCCGTCACCGTGCCCCACCGCGACCATATGACCGCGGTCGGCGACAAGGTCTACAAGCAGGCCGTGCTTGAGTTTCTTGCCGCGCCCGCCGCGATGGCTTGAGCGCTTTCGGACGCGAATTCTCTTCCTCTGCGGCAGCGCGTTGCTAGAATGGCGGCTGGGGAACGCGTTGGGAGTGTCATGAAATTCTGTCGTGCAGCCGGTGCGGCTCTTGTCGCGCTCGCCATTTCGCTTTTGGTCACGGGACCTGCGGCGGCCGAAGTGCCGTCGCTCGATGCGTTCGGCGCGCTGCCGCAGGCCGAGTTCGCGCGCCTGTCGCCGGACGGACGCTATCTCGCCGTCGTCAAGCCCATTGACGGGCGCGAGAAGGCCGCGATCTACGATCTTGCCGGCACCAATGCGAAGCCGCAGCTCATCGGCATGCAGGACGCGATGGTGAGCGATGTGTTCTGGAAGTCAAACACCGTCGCGATCGTCGTGTTCCATGCCAATGTCGCGCACAAATACACCAAGAATTTCCGCTCCTCGACGCGCGCCTTCGCCATCGACATGGCGACGAAGAAGGCGTCGCTGCTGATGTTCGACGCGCCTTACTTCAAGAAGAACTATCTCGGCAGCGCCATCGTCGACTTGGTCGCGGACCAGCCCGGTTATCTCTACATGGCCGAGGTCGACCGCAAGGACGTCAACTACGTGGTGGATCTCTACCAAGTCGACGTCGCGACCGGTCATGCATCTCAAATCCTGGGCGGCGGTCCGGATACGGTGGCCTTCGTCACCGACGGCTTCGGCCATGTGCTCGGCCGCGTCGACCAGGACTGGAACCTGCACAACACCGTGACTATCGGTGGCCGCGAGGTTTACCAGTTCGATTCCAAAGGCGGCACCGCCTTCTCGATCGAGGGTCTGCTCGCGGACGGCAGCGCATTCGCGGTCGAGCGGCCGTCGTCCTCCGGAACGACGGGACTCTATTCGTGGACGGCGGCCAAGGGCTTCGGCGACGCGCTGTGGGAGAATGCGAACTACGATGTCGAAGGCGTCATAGGCGACGAGCGTACAGGTCGCGTGATCGGCGTGACTTATGTCGACGACGTGACGCGGACGAAATATTTCGACCCCGCCATGCAGCGTATCCAGGATCTGATGGAGAAAACCTTCCCGGGCCAGTCGGTCGCGATCATGTCCAGGGACGCCGCGAACAAGACCTATGTCATCCAGACGCAGGGCCCAAAGAACCCGCCGGTGCTGTCGCGCTACACCTCGGACAATCATCAGATGGATCTGATCGAGGAGGCCTATCCCACGCTCAAGCCGGCCGATCTCGGCGACGTGAAGCCCTATCCCTACAAGGCGCGCGACGGGCTCGACATCCGCGCCTATCTCACGCTGCCGCCGGGCAAGGCGCCCAAGAACCTGCCGCTCGTGGTCTTCCCGCACGGAGGGCCGGAGGCGCGCGACTCGATGGCGTTCGACTGGTGGGCGCAGGCCATGGCGACGCGCGGCTATGCCGTGTTCCAGCCGAACTTCCGCGGCTCTTCCGGCTATGGCTGGAACTTCATCACCGCGGGCGACGGCGAATGGGCCGGCAAGGTGCAGACCGATGTGCAGGACGGTGTGCAGAAGCTCATTGCCGACGGCACGGTCGATCCCAAGCGCATCTGCATCGTGGGGGCGTCCTATGGCGGCTACATGGCGCTCGCCGGCGCGACGTTCTCGCCCGATCTCTACGCCTGCGCCGTGAGCTTCGCGGGCGTGTCCGATCTCGATCGCGGGGTGGAAGAAGGCTCGAGCTGGGAATCCGAGGCGGGCTCGATCTGGCGCCGCCGTATCGGCGCCGACAAGGATGACAGCAAGCTCAAGACCGCGGCGCCCAAGAATTTCGCCGACAAGGTCAAGATCCCGGTCTTGCTGGTCCATAGCGAGAAGGACGTGACCGTCCCGATCAAGCAAAGCGAGGTCGAGGAGGAAGCCTTGAAACACGCAGGCAAGCCGGTCGAGTTCGTCACATTGGACGGCGACGACCACTACCTCGAATTCGGCGACACCAGGACCAAGCTGCTCAAGGAGGTCGACCGCTTCCTTGCCGCTCATATCGGCAATTGAGCCGCCGCCGGAGGCCGCTATGATGGCCTCGCCGCAGCCGAGGTCACCATCATGAGCGCCAGAGCCGAAAAGCCCACGAAGCCGCAAGGCCTCGAGTCCAATCATTTCGACTGGGCCGATCCGTTGATGCTCGAGGCCGAGCTCACGTCCGACGAGCGGATGGTGGCCGACAGCGCACGCGCCTATTGCCGGGACAAGCTGCTGCCGCGCGTGCGCGAGGCGTTCCGTAACGAGAAATTCGACCGCGCCATCATGACCGAGATGGGCGAGATCGGGTTCCTCG
>Ga0210392_10002135_pt1 | contig 10192 bp, 2 predicted proteins | sample IncBWC30OmetaG_FD_161057 | JGI IMG/M metagenome (GOLD analysis project Ga0210392, IMG submission 161057) | Forest soil microbial communities from Barre Woods Harvard Forest LTER site, Petersham, Massachusetts, United States - Inc-BW-C-30-O ...
TCATTAATTCGAAGTTTGCAACTAACCTTTGTCGTTCTTTAGGAGTTAAGCTTAAACAGCTACTTTACACTATCTATCCGAAAGGATTTAATAGCAAGAAAGGATCTTCTATCTCTTAATACTTCTTACTTAATATTAAGATTAATAGCTAGAAGATCCTTTATATTCCGATGCTTATTGTAAAGCTAGGTTCTTACAATATAATTATCAGCTAGAATTTCTTTGATTATTTTCATATTCTAATCGATGTCTATAACCGACATCTCTAGTAGCTTCTAGAGCACCTCTCCACTACTAGCTATTTACAGACTGTCTAGACCTACTTATAGGACAAGATCTGTTTGCAATCTATCTAGTAGCAATACTAGCAAGATATATTCTGCCAGAACAGAGCTATTACTTGTAATAACTAAAGACGCTACAACAGGGTTTAGATTAACGCTTTAACGTGTTAGCTAGCTAGGATGTTACTAACGGACGCTTTAGATAGCCTAATACCTTAAGGATAGTCGAGTAACCAGTTACAGGATAGTTAACCTCACTCTTTGTCTGTCTTTACTATACCGGTATAGGAAGATTAGACACTATCTAGTAACTTAACGGACAACTCGACAGACGACGCTACAGATATTACAGACGTTACAGACGTCTTAACAGACTGTTAGACTATAACTGCTAGCACGTTGTAGCAGCGACAGAACTGCAAGGACATTGCACGGATAGAACGCGAGCTAAGCATCCTAGAGGACTACTTGCTAGAACAGACAAGTGTCCGAAAGCCCTCGTCACGGACGAAGGATAGGGCTAAGGCGACTATGTCGTTTACAGGCAAAATAAGGTTAATTTCCGAGAACAGCTTGCTTCTTAACCTACGCTAACTAGAGATCGAGGTTTTCTCGATAATACTAGACATCTTAGACTAGGTAATCGAAGACTAGCAGGACAAGCAGGATCTGCAAGAGCTGTCGTATCTGTTACTAGAGTCGTTAAAGCAGAAAGTGCTTCCTTTCTTGCACTATTACTTAGACTTCTAGTCCAAAAAGCAGTTAGATATCTTAGCACTATACTGTAATGCAGATTACAAGATCGAACTTACGGACGACAAGAACCTAGGGTTTAGCTACTTGAACAAGCACTCTCTAGAAAAGCTGACAGCAATGCAGGAGTATCTTACTGATAACCTCTCTAAAGGCTTTATTGTTAACAGCAAAGCGCTTTTTGCTTCTTCTGTCCTTTTTATCTGCAAAGCTAACGGATCGTTATAGTTCTGCATTAATTACTGCAAACTAAATGCTATTACTAAGAAGAACCGTTACTCTCTTCCGTTAATTGACGAGATATTAGCACGTCTAGCTAAAGCTAAGATTTTTACAAAGCTAGATATCTGCTAAGCTTTCTACTACATCTGTATGTTACCCGAATCCGAGGAACTAATAGCATTCCGGACGCATTACAGCTTGTTCCAATATAAGGTTTTGCTTTTCGGACTAACTAACAGCCCGGCAACATTCCAAAGGTATATCAACGACGCGTTAAGGGACTTACTTGACATAATCTGCACAGCTTACCTAGACAACATCCTTATTTACTCCTCTAACGAGCTAGAACATAAAGCATATATAAAGCAAGTAGTCGAGCAGCTGCAAGCAGCTAAGCTATAGGCAAACATCAAAAAGTGTAAGTTTAGCGTTAGACGGACAAAATACCTAAGCTTTATTATCTTAACAGACAGTATTTAGGTAGATCTAGACAAAGTACAAGCTATCGCAGACTAGTAACAGCTCTGTACGGTCCGTAGGGTCCGTTCCTTCCTAGGCTTCTGCAATTTTTACAAGCGCTTTATCCGTAACTATAGCTATATTGCTGCACCTCTTACCTAGCTAACTCGGACAAATTACGAGTTTGTGTTCGACAAAGCATATACTTAAGCATTCGAGACTTTATGCAATAGACTAGTCAGCGCACCGTTGCTAGCCTACTACGATGCTAATAGCCAATGCTTCCTAAAGACAGATACGTCTGACACGGTCGTAGCAGCAGTGTTCTTGCAACGTAGACTAGATAGCGAGTAGCATCCTGTTAGGTACTTCTCTAAGATAATAGCTTTAGCTGAAACTAACTACCCGATCTACGACAAAGAGATGCTAGCAGTTGTCAAAGCTCTATAGCACTAACGTGCAGAGCTTGAGGGTATAGTAGACGTAGTCGAGGTGATTACAGATTACAAAGCTTTAGAATACTTTATGTCCAGCAAGCTACTATCTGCTAGACAAGCCCGTTAGGCTAAGATCCTTTCCTGCTACCATTTTCGGATCACTTACAAGCCTAGCAAGTCAAACAAAGCAGATCTGTTAATACAGACAGAGGAAACTAAGGACCTAGACCAAGCTAAGCGTAATAACCGTAAGCAGATACTACTACTTTCCTAGAACCTAGATAGCTGTATCCTGCAAGAGCTCGAAGTCAATTCTATAATGCTTGCACTAATCCAAGAGTATATAGACCTAATTGACAAGATCTTACAGACTAACCAGACAGCTACAGACCTAGCACGCGCTTGTAAGCTAGGACAGAACAGCAAAGGGGGCTACACGTTAGACAACAGGTTGCTGAAATATTAAAGGAGACTAGTTGTACCGGAATCTGTCTGTACAGACCTAATTACAGCTTCCTACTACAGCCTAGCTATAGCCTACCTAAGCAAGAGCAAGACAAGAGAGCTAGTTAAAACACGTTATTACTAGCTCGGAATAGACCGTGATATTGACCGTTTCGTTAGTAACTGCTATGCTTGTTAGCGCTTAAAGGTTCTAAGAGACAAAGCCCTAGGATTGCTACACCCGTTGCTTATACTGGATCGCCTATAGCAGCATATATCCATTAATTTCAAGGATATGCTTCCAGACTAGAACAGCATGAACATAGTCTGCGTATTTGTAGACAGACTAGGCAAACGACCTATCTCGGTCCTTTGCAACAAGTCAGTAGATGCTAAGGTAATAGCTTAGCTGTACTTAACATATGTCTATAAATATTACAGACTAGCGACCACTGTCGTATCTGACTATAGTCTGCAGTTTATATCAGCGTTCTAGGAAGAATTCTGTCGGTTGCTAGGTACCTAGCTGAAGCTCTCGACAGCTTACTATCTGCAGACAGACGGACAGACAGAGAACGCTAACTAGTGAATTAACTAGCATTTACAGCCGTTTGTTAACGCTTTCTAGGATAACTGGTCTACACTTATCCATGCAGTTAACTACGCAGCTGCAGCACTCCTACATGACTCTACAGAGCTATCGTCCTTCTAGGTCGAGCTAGGCTACCAGCCTAGGATGAATATCGACTAGGAACGTCTGCAAAACACAGTCCTAGTCACAGAGCATATCCGTAAGGCTCGCCAGGACGCACAGGCGTATATCAAGAGGATTTACCAAGCGTAGGAGTAGTGTAAGGAAGCTATAGCTAAAGCACAGCAACGACAGGAAACCTAGGCTAATAAGCATCGCCGACCTGTTAACTTCGCTGTAAAGGACAAGGTCTGGGTATCAACTAAGAACTGGACAAGTGAACGACTTAGTCGCAAGCTAGGCTATCAGAACGAGAGCCCGTACGAGATTACGGAGCAAGTCGGCTACTCGTATCGGCTTAAGCTGCCTAATAGCAAGCAGACTGACGTCTTCGCACCAAACCTCTTGCGTAAGGACCTAGGCAACCCTTTGCCAGGACAACACCAGGAGCCGCCACTGCTAGTAGTTTATAACCGGGAACCGGAATGGGAGGTAGAGCAAGTTCTGCAAAGCCGGAAGCACGCTTGCAGGTTACAGTACTAGGTCAAATGGCTAGGAATAGATCACGATCCAGTGTTCTATAATGCTGAGGGATTCAAAAGGGCACTACACAAGATCAAAGCCTTCCACGACCAGTACCTAAAGGCTATAGGGCCCTCAGTGAACCTACAATACTGGATTGACTACTACTTGCAAAGCAATGAGCCAGAGGACCGGGCAGACGACAACAGCTAGATAAGCAAGCGTTGACAGCTGTAGGATGTAGGACGTTGGATATTGGACATTGGAACGGACGTTGGAACGGACGTTGATTAGGTCGTTTTTAAAATGCATTCTATTCTCTGCTACTAGGCTTGAGAGCAAGCCTCTTAAGAGGGGGGTAATGTTACGGACCAGCTGGCACAGAGCCAGCACCGGCTGTCGCCCTCTCGCTTAGCTAGCCACGTGACTAGCAGAACGTCTATATAGCTGCAGCTCTGCTGCACTCCCCGTTCTGCTGTCCTTTCTTCTTTAGCTTATTCTCTTGTTTAAGACAGTTGATAGCTGAATACACCTTTTGATCTTAACCTCTGCTACTGCAAGTCCTGCCCTACGGATCGAGGCTAGCATCCAGCTTGAGCCGTCACATCTGCTAGTCACGTGGCTAGCTAAGCGAGAGGGCGACAGCCGGTGCTAGCTCTGTGCTAGCTGGTCCGTAACATTAACCCCTTTCTTAAGAGGCTTGCTCTCAAGCCTAGTAGCAGAGAATAGAATGCATTTTAAAAACGATCTAATCAACGTCCGTTCTAACGTCCGTTCCAACGTCCAATATCTAACGTCTTACATCCTACAGCTGTCAACGCTTGCTTATCTAGCTGTTGTCGTCTGCCCGGTCCTCTAGCTCATTGCTTTGCAAGTAGCAGTTAATCCAGTATTGTAGGTTCACTGAAAGCCCTATAGCCTTTGGGTACTAGTCGTAGAAAGCTTTGATCTTGTGTAGTGCCCCTTTGAATCCCTTAGCATTATAGAACACTGGATCGTGATCTATTCCTAGCTATTTGACCTAGTACTGTAACCTACAGGCGTACTTCCAGCTTTGCAGAACTTGCTCTACCTCCTATTCCGGTTCCTAGTTATAAACTACTAGCAATAGCAGCTCCTAGTATTGTCCTAGCAAAGGGTTACCTAGGTCTTTACGCAAAAGGTCTAGTGCGAAGATGTTGGTCTGCTTGCTATTAGGCAGCTTGAGCTAATACAAGTAGCCGACTTGCTCTGTAATCTTGTACAAGCCCTCGTTCTAATAGCCTAGCTTGCGACTAGGTTGTTCACTTGTCTAGTTCTTAGTTAATACCTAGACTTTGTCCTTTACAGCGAAGTTAACAAGTCGGCGATGCTTATTAGCTTAGGTTTCCTGTCGTTACTGTGCTTTAGCTATAGCTTCTTTACACTACTCTTACACTTAGTAGATCTTCTTAATATACGCCTGTACGTTCTGGCAAGCTTTACAGATATGCTTTGTAACTAGGACTGTGTTTTGCAGACGTTCTTAGTCGATATTCATTCTAGGCTAGTAGCCTAGCTCGACCTAGAAGGACGATAGCTTTGTAGAGTTATATAGAAGTGCTGCAGCTATATAGTTAACTGCATAGATAAGTATAGACTAGTTATCTTAGAAAGCGTTAACAAACGGCTATAAACGCTAGTTAATCTACTAGTTAGCGTTCTCTGTCTATCCGTCTGTCTGTAGGTAGTAAGCTATCGAGAGCTTTAGCTAGGTACCTAGCAACCGACAGAATTCTTCCTAGAACGCTAATATAAACTGCAGACTATAGTCGGATATAACAGTAGTCGCTAGTCTGTAATATTTATAGACATATGTTAAGTACAGCTAAGCTATTACTTTAGCATTTACTAACTTGTTGCAAAGGACCGAGATAGGTCGTTTGCTTAGTCTATTTACAAATACGCAGACTATGTTTATGCTGTTCTAGTCTAGAAGCATATCCTTGAAATTAATAAATATATGCTGCTATAAGCAATCCGGTATAAGCAACAGGTATAGCAATCCTAAAGCTTTGTCTTTTAGAACTTTTAAGCGCTAACAAGCATAGCAGTTACTAACGAAACGGTTAATATTACAGTCTATTCCGAGCTAGTAATAACGTATTTTAACTAGTTTTCTTGTCTTGCTCTTGCTTAGGTAAGCTGTAGCTAAGCTACAGTAGGAAGCTGTAATTAGGTCTATACGGATAGATTCTAGTATAACTAGTTTCTTCTAATATTTCAGTAACCTGTTATCTAACATATAGCTCTCTTTGCTGTTCTGTTCTAGCTTACAGGCACGTGCTAAGTTTGTAGCTATCCGGTTAGTTTGTAAAATCTTGTTAATTAGGTTTATATACTCTTGGATTAGTATAAGCATTATAGAATTAACTTTAAGCTTTTGCAAGATATAGCTATCTAGGTTCTAGAAAAGCAGTAGTATCTGCTTACGGTTATTATACTTAGCTTAGTCTAGGTTCTTAGTCTCCTTTGTCCGTATTAACAAGTCTGCTTTGTTTAACTAGCTAGGTTTATAAGTGATTTGGAAATAGTATTAGAAGAGGATCTTAGCCTAACAGGCTTGTCTAGCAGATAGTAGCTTGCTAGATATAAAGTATTCTAAAGCTTTATAGTTTGTAATTACTTTAACAGCATTTGCTATACTTTCAAGCTTTGTACGCTAGTACTGTAAAGCTTTAACAACTGCTAGCATCTCTTTATCGTAGATCGGGTAGTTAGTCTTAGCTAGAGCTATTATCTTGGAGAAGTACTTGACAGGATACTACTTGCTGTCTAGTTTACGTTACAAGAACACTGCTGCTATAACTATGTTAGACGCGTCTATCTCTAGAAAGCATTAGCTATTAGCATCATAGTAAGCTAATAGCAGAGCGCTGACAAGTTTATTGTATAGAGTTTTAAATGCCTAAATGTATACCTTGTCAAACACGAACTTATAGTCTGCTTAAGTTAGCTAGGTGAAAGGTGCAGTGATATAGCTATAGTTACAGATAAAGTGCTTGTAAAAATTGCAGAAGCTTAGGAAAGAACAGACCTTACAGACTGTACAGGGCTGTTGCTAGTCTGCGATAGCTTGTACTTTGTCCGAATCTACTTAAATACTGTTCGTTAAGATGATAAAGCCTAAGTATTTTGTCCGTTTAATGCTAAACTTGTACTTTTTGATATCTGCTTGTAGCTTAGCTGCTTGTAGCTGCTCGACTACCTGCTTTACATATACTTTATATTCTAGCTTGTTAGAAGAGTAAATAAGGATATCGTTTAGGTAAGCTGTGCAAATAACGTTAAGTAAGTCTTTTAACGCGTCGTTAATATAACTTTAGAACGTAGCAAAGTTATTAGTTAGTCTGAAAAGTAGGACTTTGTATTAGAACAGGCTGTAATGCGTCCGAAACGCTGTTAATTCCTTAGATTCGGGTAATATACAGATATAGTAGAAAGCTTAGCAGATATCTAGCTTTGTGAAGATCTTAGCTTTAGCTAGACGTGCTAACGTCTCGTTAATTAACGGAAGAGAGTAACGGTTCTTCTTAGTAATAGCATTTAGCTTCTAGTAGTTAATGCAGAACCGTAACGATCTGTTAGCTTTGCAGACAAAAAGGACAGAAAAGGCAAAGAGTGCTTTGTTGTTAACGATAAAGCTTTTCGAAAAGTTGTCTGTAAAGTATTCCTGCATTGCTGTTAGCTCTTCTAGAAAGTGCTTGTTCAAGTAGCTAAACTCTAGGTTCTTGTCGTCTGTAAGCTTGATCTTATAATCTGCACTATAGTAAAGCGCTAGGAGATCTAACTGCTTTTTGGACTAGAAGTCTAAGTAGCAGTATAAGAAAGAAAGCACTTTCTGCTTTAACGACTCTAGTGACGGATATAACAGCTTTTGCAGATCCTGCTCGTCTTGCTAGTCCTTGATTGCTTAGTCTAGGATATCTAGTATTATCGAGAAGACCTTAATCTCTAGTTAGCGTAGATTAAGAAGCAAACTGTTTTTGGAGATTAACTCTATTTTGCTTGTAAACGATATAGTCGCCTTAGCTTTATCCTTCGTCCGTGACGAGGGCTTTCGGACACTTGTCTGTTCTAGCAAGTAGTTCTCTAGGATGCTTAGCTTGCGTTCTATCTGTGCAAGGTTCTTGCAGTTCTGCCGCTGCTACGACATGCTAGCAGTTATAGTTTGATAGTCCGTTAAGATGTCTGTAACGTCCGTAATATCTGTAGCGTCGTCTGTCGAGTTACTAGACAGTATTTGATCTTCTTGTACCGGTATAGTAAAGACAGATAGAGAGTAAGGTTAACTATCCTGTAACGGGTTACTGGACTGTTTCTAGAGTACTAAGCTGTCTAGAGTGTCCGTTAGCAACGTCCTAGCTAGCTAATACGTTAAAGCGTTAATCTAAACTTTGTCGTAGTATCTTCGGTCGTTATAAGCAATAGCTTTATTCTAGCAGAGCATGTTCTGCTAGTATTGCTACTAGATAGATAGCGGACGGATCTCGTCCTGTAGGTAAGTTTGGATAGTCTATGAATAACTAGTAGTAAGAAAGTGCTCTAGTAGCTACTAGAGATGTTAGTCGTAGACGTCGATTAGAATATGAAAATAGTTAAAGAAATTCTAGCTAATAATCATATTGTAAGAATCTAGCTTTATAATAAGCATCGGAATATAGGAGATCCTATAGCTATTAATCTTAATATTAAGTAAGAGGTATTAAGAGATAAAGGATCCTTTCTAGCTATTAAATCCTTTCGGATAGATAGTATAGAGTAGCTGCTTAGGCTTAACCTTTAAAGAACGATAGAGGTTTGTTGCAAACTTCGAATTAATGAAAACGTAACTACTTGCTCTAGTATTACCAAGAGCCTTGACTTGAACTGCTATTCTGTTACTATCTGTATAGAGCGTATATGCTAGAGTAAAGGAGTTGCTAGCTATCAGTAAACTTAGGTCGATCTGCTAGAGGTCGAACACGTAGACCCTAAAAGGGAAGCCTTTGCTTAGAGTAGCTAGTTTTCCGACTCGGAATCTGCATCCTCGTCAAGTGCTTCACTACTAGAAGCTTTAGTGTCTTGGCTAATCTTGTAGATCTATAGCGACGTCCAAAGCTCTAGACAAAAGTTAGCAAAGTAGCTTACCTCGCTATAATTAAAACAGGTTACCTTTGACGGATCGCTAGCTAGTGCTAGCGACTAGCGCAGACTAGGAGTTGTAGAGTCCTGCTTTTCTAGTGCTAGTAGCGTCTGTAACAGACCGTTAGCTCGTTGTAAGATGCCTAATAGAAGTTGTGAATTGCTTAGGCTATTACTACTTGCTGTAAGCAATTAAGCTTTTATCTGTCGACAGATCTCTTGCTATAAGAAGCAGTAACGGTGCTCTAACAGTTGTACGTTAATCTGTTAGCATTCCTGAACTAACAGGGTATATGTCGGGTACTAGTGCTCTGTTAATATCAGACAGTCCTAGAAAGCACAGTTTAGTTTCCGGTAAAGGTTTTTCTGCTAGACGTTAGGAAAGATCTCCTCTACAGCAGTTAAGCATGCAAACTTAGAATAGAAATCGTTAAAGTCCTCGCTTGCACTTTAGATACGCTTTGTGTATTAGTTAGCAGCTTCTTCTTTCTCGAAGTAGTTCCGGAAGACAACGTCTAGGTAGTCTAAGATCTCCTTAATAGATGTCTACCGGTTGCTGCTCGTACAGCTTATCCGTAGTGCTAGGTAGCTTTAGGCTTTACTAGTAGTATAGCCGAAGACATAATTAATCCGTCTACGTTCTGTAAGCTACTAGTTAGCATTAGCTTCGAGCTTCCTATCCAAAAGGATATACTAAGCAGCGTAGGTAAAGGAAGCGCTATCGTCTAGTTTGCTAGGATCCTCGTGCTTTGGTAAGCGCTTCGAGGCTTGCAGAGATGACAAGCGCTGTCTGTAAGACTTGGATCGACAGTCCTAGTAAGATCTGTAGAGAGAGCTGTCTGAAAAGGAGTTGTTAGGATCACTTCCTAAAGAGGGTAGCGCAAGAGAGGCTGTAAGATTAGGTCCTACAGATGCTAACCTTCCTAGAAGAGCTTGAAATTGCTCGTCTGTTAGCTAGACCGTTATGCTAATCGTATTCGAGACACCTTGTTCTAACTGAGTCTGTAGGTCCGTTGGATTGGCTAGTTCCTAGAGAAGGGTTCTACTAGGCTTTGTTGTAGCGTCAGTACCCTGGATAGAGGTAGATTCTTCAGGAGAAGCTGTCTCTCTAGCTGCAAGTTTGCTAGAAGGCTTCTTTCGACCTGTTGTGGTTAGCATTATCGTAAGGTAAGAAGAGCAGTGGTGAAGGTGGTTATAGTAGCTCGACTCGACTAGTTAAAGGAAGAGCAGTGGTAGGG
>Ga0210392_10002136_pt1 | contig 10190 bp, 8 predicted proteins | sample IncBWC30OmetaG_FD_161057 | JGI IMG/M metagenome (GOLD analysis project Ga0210392, IMG submission 161057) | Forest soil microbial communities from Barre Woods Harvard Forest LTER site, Petersham, Massachusetts, United States - Inc-BW-C-30-O ...
CGCTCGCCGCCGCGGCAATCATCGCGTCCACCTCGGTCTCCAGGCCGCGCAATCGCGCCAGCAACGCCGGCTGGTCGGAGAAGAACCCCGTCGACTCGTTGATGTGCGAGAGCACGTTTTCAATGGCGCGCACCGACTGCTCGAGCGTCGCGAGCCCCGCGTCCGACAGGCCGTGGCCGCTGTCGAACACCTTGCGCATCACATGATTCAGCGGCTCGGTGATGCGAATGCCATGGCGCGCCTCCGCCATCTTGGAACTGCCGCTCAACGTATGGATGGCCCGATACACCGATTCGGGCAGGTCATGCGGCGCGGGCTGGCCCGAGCGCTTGCGCAGGTATTCGCGGATCTCCATCAAATGACTGGAGGTCTCCTTCGAGTAGATATCGTGCAGCGCGGCGTCCATGACCGGTTTTTGGACCGCGGCCGCAGCCGTGCCGCCCCAACTCGCGGTCGCGCTGTTCGCATCGGATCCGGCGCGATCCTCCGGCGCGATGTTGGCCCGCGCCTGCTCCGGATCGCGGCCATCGGCATAGGCAAAAGCGCGGGTCATCAGCGTCTCGGTCGGCGTGGAACCGGGCCGTCCGGTCTCCAGCTGCTCCACCAGTTGCGGCAATGCCGCCACCGAATTGCGCAGCAGCGCCATCATTCCCGGCGTGCGCGTGAGTGTCTTGTCGATGATCCGGTTCAGCAAATTCTCGATCGACCACGCGAATTCCGCGATCGCGCGCGCGCCGACCATGCGTCCGCTGCCCTTCAAGGTATGGAAGCTGCGGCGCATCGTGGACAAGGCTTCCATATCCATGGGGTTTTGATCCCATGAGGGGAAGGCCTTCTGCACAGAAGCGATTTCTTCCTTGGCTTCCTCGATGAACAGTTCGACGAATTGCGGATCGATCGCCTCGGGTTCCGGCACGGCAATCAGCGGATTGGTCGCGGCATGCGCGCGCTTGGTGCGCTCCATGGCGATGGTGTCCGCCGGGTCGAGCTTGACGGTCTTCGCGGCTTCGCTGCTGGTGAGACTCAGATTCGGCACGCGCGACAGGGCTTCGTTGTCCGCCAGCGTCTTAAGGCACATCTCGGCGTTGTCCAGCATGTACCACGGATCGGTGCGCCCGTTCTGCAGCGTCTCCATGTAGTACTCGATGCTGACGATGGCATCGGCCACGCGTTCCAGCCGAACCGGATCCGGCGGCGGGGCGCCCGGCTCGATCAGCTTGCGGACCTGCGTGCCGACGGCATCCATCAATTCGACGGCACGGCCCTTGCCCAGCATCAGCAATCCCGCGGTGATTCCGCGCAGCAGCTGCGGCACATTGTCGAGGCCCTGCGGCGAGAATTCGTTGGGCTTTTGTACCGCGGTTGAAACCGCCTCCTTGATGCGGGCCAGATTGACGATGCACTCGCGCAGCACCGCCTCGCTGACCTGTCTGAATTCATTGTCTTGATCGTGGGGAGCGTCCGCGGAAGCCGCTTCGGAACGCGCGGGCAGGATCAGCCGTACCAGCTGGTCGTCCAGGCTATCCTCGACCGACAACAGTACGCCGGCTACCCGCACCAACGAATCTTCGGATGGCGGCTTGCCGTCCTGAACGATCAGCGCAAGCGCCTGGATTTCTTCCTGCACGCGCTGGCGCAGCTCGCCCAAGCCGAGCACGCCGAGCGTGTCGCTGATTTTTTTCAGCAGCTCGAGCTGCGGCTGCAATTCCGCGCTTTGCCCGCCGCCGCGGCGCACGAAGATATCGAGGACATCCTTGACCTTCGAGAGGTCTTCTTTGATCGCCGCCGCCACCGTGCGCATCAATTTGACGCTGGGCGCCGACAGGCTCTCGCGCTCCTGTTCGATGTTGTCATCGACCGGCAGCAGTTCGGCAAGCTTGAACGACGCGCGCACGGCGGAAATGCGTCCGCCGCTGGTGGTCGCGCGCGCGACGTAGTAAAGCAGATTGTTGAGCAGGTCGATCGGCGGGTCTTCGCAGTAACGCCCCTCGCCCAGTTCGTACAGCGCCTTGATTTGCCGATCCGCCTGGCCTAGCAGGCGCTTCAAGGTCGCGCTTCCCTCCAAGCCATTGGCGCGCACCGCCTCGAGGATTGCGCCCACGACCCACCACAACTGGAATACGGGCTGCGTGGTTGCGACCTGTTCGAGTTTTTCAGTGACCTTGGCGAGAATTTCCAGATTCTGCACCGTACGCTCGCCGCGGATGTACCCGAGCAGGCCGATCTGGAATCGAGGGCGCAGACGCCGCGCCCATTGCGCGACGGAAATCGACTGCTCTCCCTGCGTCAGGGATTGCGGCGCCGCGTTTTGGTCGGACTTCAGATTGAGCAGCAGCAGCGTGCCTTCGGACAGCAGCGGACTGCCGCGCACGGAACGCAGATCGTTGAGCAGCGGCAACAGCACCAGCGCCAGGTCCCGGCCGCCCGACAAGACGCGTTCGAGATAGGTCGGCAGCTGCACCATGGCGCGCATCAACGCGTCGAGGCCGTCGACCTGCCGCTTTTGATCGCCGCCCGAACTCAACAGGTAGCGTGTGACGTGCTCCATCTCCTCGGCCAGCAACGCCGCGCCATAAACCTCGACCAGGCGCAGCACGCCGTGGGCGGAGTGCAGCTGATCCGCGCATTTTTCCAGCAAGTTGCGCTGATCGGGCCGCTCTGCATACGCTTCGAGCGAGGCACGCGCGTCATTCAGCGTTGAGCCGAGTTCCTTGGCGACGATGTGCAGGGTTTGGGAACTGATGTCGGTCATGCCGGAATCGTCGAGAGCCTAAGCTCCGATGCCGCTCGCCTTGCGCATTTTTCCCGGATTGGCCGGCGCCGCGGCCGGGGACGCCGGAGCGACGGGCTCATTCAGGGCCGGCAGCTTGCTCGATGTCCCGCCCGCGCCGTTGCCGTAGTCGGGGAGCCGGAAACCCGCCACCGATTTGCGCAGCTGCGCCGAAAGCGCCGCCAGCTTGGCGATCGAGGTGGATGTCGCGGTCGATCCTTCCGCGGTCTGCGACGAGATCTCGCGCACCACCTGCATGTTTTTCGAAATGTTGCCGGACACGGCCGCTTGCTGGCGTGCGCTCGCCGAAATGTTCTGCACCAGGCTCGCTATTTGATTCGAAACCTGTTCGATTTCCTCGAGCGCGGCGCCGGCGTTTTCGGCCAGAAGCGCGCCGCCGACGACATCCGTCGTGCTGCGCTCCATGGACACCACCGCCTCGTTGGTATCGGTCTGGATGGTGCGCACCAATACTTCGATCTGCTTCGTGGCGTTCGCCGCGCGTTCGGCCAGCCGCTGCACCTCGTCCGCCACGACGGCAAAGCCACGGCCCGCTTCGCCGGCCATCGATGCCTGGATCGAGGCATTCAGCGCAAGAATATTGGTCTGCTCGGCGATGTCGTTGATCAATTCGACGATGTTGCCGATTTCCTGGGAACTCTCGCCCAGGCGCTTGATGCGTTTGCTGGTCTCTTGAATGGTCTCGCGGATGGCATTCATGCCGTCGATGGTGCGCCGTACCGCATCGCCGCCCTTGTGCGCGACGTCGACCGAATGACGCGCCACGTCCGAGCAGCGTTCGGAGTTGCCGGAGACTTCTTCGATCGAGGCCGCCATGTCGGCCATCGATTCACTGGCGGCGGATATCTGACGGGACTGCGCACTGCTGGCTTTGGCCATGTGGGCCGCCGCGCCTTGGGTCTGTTTTGCGGCACCGTCCAACTGAATGGCGCTGTCGTTGATGGTGGTGACGAGTTCGCGCAACGCCTCGATGGCATAGTTGATCGAGTCGGCGATGGCGCCCGTGATGTCTTCGGTGACCGTCGCCTGAACCGTGAGATCCCCGTCTGCCAGGCTCGACAGCTCATCCAGCAGGCGCATGATGGCTTCCTGGTTGCGCTCGTTTTCGCGCACCCGCAGTTCGCTGTTGCGGCGCTTGTCGGCCGTCTTCAAGTAGGTCCACGCCAGCGCGCCGAACAGCAGCGCGGCCAGCGCCAGCAAACCCAAGATCCAGACCTTGTAGCCGCCGCCGCTTTCCACGCGCGGGGTTGCGTTGCCCAGTTCCGTTGCGAGCGTATTGGCGAGCGCCGGCAAGCCGCGCGCGGCGGTCTGCGCTTTCGACAGGGCGTCCGCCGCGCCGATCGCCTTGCGCACGCTCGCGCCATATTGCTGATTGCGCTGCACCACCGTCTTCAGCCGCTGTTCCGGATCGGCGCCGGTTACTTTTTGGATCGCAATCCCGGACTCTTCTCCCGACAACCCGCGGATCACCTGGTTGAGGAATTCCAAGCTGTCCGCAAGACGCTGCGCGCTCGGGCCCGCGTCGCTGACACCCGCCCCCAAACCGTTCAAATCCTGCTGAATGCGCTGCACGGTCAGCTCGAAGCGTTCCAGATACCTGCTCATCCCCTCGAGCTTCTGCACGCCCACGGAACTGCCCAGATCGCCGAGTTCGGAGAGCAGTTTCGGCGCCAGCTCGCGAACTTCCTGGGTGGAGGTTTGAATCGTTTCAACGGCGGGCCGGGCTGCAGAGACTGCCGCCACGCCATCGTTCAGCTTGCTCCATGTGGCGGGGTCGCCGACGCCCGGTGCGTTGCTGCGCAGGGCCTTGAGGCGCGCCGCACTCTTGGCGAGAGCATCGAAGGCGCTCGCTTCGCCGCGCAACGCATTCTGTGCCTCGAAGGGCATGCGCTGCGCCACGAGCGACAGCTGCTCCGCGGGCGCCGCGACCGGCGAGGAATTGCGCGTGAATGCCGTCAGCACCGCGGCAATGATCAAGCACAGCACGACAAGTCCTGCCAGCACCGGAAGCAGGTTCAAACCGGCTGATTTCTCGATTCGCCTTGTCGTCATTTTTGTCCCACGCCTAACTTGCCGCCTGCAAGAAGCTCTGGCTCTCCACCAAGCTCTTCAGGCTCAAAACCGGCCAAACTTCGCCCCCGCGGCGAAAGGCGCCGGCAAGATAGCTGTCGCAGCGGATCACCGTCGGCGGCGCTTCCGCACTGAATTCCGATTCCGCAAAACGCCGGAATCCCAGTACCTCATCGACCATCAATCCCGCCGGAATGTCCCGGTGATTGACCACCACGATGCGCGTATTGCGCCCCGAGGCGGTTGCGCCGCTTCCCAGGAATTGCCGCAAATCCAGCATCGGCATCAGCGCCCCACGCACATTCGCCAAGCCCTTGACCCAGCTCTTGGCGCCGGGAATACGCGTCACCACCGCCGGATAGCCCAAAACTTCCCGCGTTTCCTCCCGGGCGACCAAAAATGTCTCGCCGCCCATCCGAAATGCCACACCCACCCACTCTTGCCCCGCCTCAGCCTCGGCAACGCTGTTGGCAGCCACCGTGCGGCTGCGCTTCTCTAACTCCTTGAGCAATTCGAAAGGCCGGTCGCGCAAGCCGCGCAGGCTCGTATCGGCCCCGCTAGTCGTACTCGTCATGTGGCCAGTGCGGCCTGCGCCTTCTCGACCAGCGCCTGTGCAGACACGGGTTTTACCAGGTAGTCCACCGCACCTTGCCGCAAGCCCCACACCCGATCGGTCTCCTGGCCCTTCGTGGTCACCATGATGATCGGGATCAGGCTGGTCTCGGGATCGTTGATCAGCATGCGCGTGGCCTGGTAGCCGTTGACGCCCGGCATCACGATATCCATGAAGATGAGGTCCGGTTTCATCTCCTTTGCCTTGCGCACGCCCTCTTCGCCGTTTTCGGCGGCCGCGGTTTTGAAACCGTGCTTTTCCAGGGCCTTTTGCATGACGAACACCTCGGTGGGTGAATCGTCGACAATTAGAATCAATGCCATCTCGTATTCTCCGTCATTTCCCGACGTGAGCTTCGATCGCTCCCAACAATTCGTCCTTCGTGAACGGCTTGGTCAAATAATGCTCCGACCCTACGATGCGGCCGCGTGCCCGATCGAACAGTCCATCCTTGCTCGACAGCATGATCACCGGTATTTGCTTGAATACCTTGTTGTGCTTGATCAGAGAACAGGTCTGGTATCCGTCCAGACGAGGCATCATGATGTCCACGAACACGATGTCCGGCTGATGGTCGGCGATCTTGGACAGGGCGTCGAAACCATCGACGGCCGTGAACACTTCGCAACCCTCCTTGGTGAGGAGTGTTTCAGCGGTTCGGCGAATGGTCTTGCTGTCATCGATCACGAGGACCTTGAGGCCCGTGAGTTTAGGCTTGCCGCTGGTGATCATGCTCTCCATGACTTGCGTAGGTGCTGGAATCTTGTGGCTTTTTAACATATCCAGGCCGCGCAAGCCACGGTACGGAGTCGACATTTCGAGGCATCGCTACGCAAACAACGGTGGCCTGGTTCACAGTTTTCCCAAGAGGCCTGGCGACTTGACCGCTTGCGCTAGACTGGAGGAATGAGCATGTCGTCTCGAGTGCGTCTCGTCGTGGTCATGGACCCCATCGCAGCGATCAAGCCGGCGAAGGACACCACCTTAGGGCTGCTGCTCGCGGCGCAGGCACGGGGCTGGGAGCTCTACTATGCCGAACTCAAGGATCTGTGGCTGCGCGACGGCATCGCCTGGGGCCGCCTGGCACCGCTCAAGGTCAAGGACGATTCGGCCGAGTGGTTCTCGCTGGGTACTGCGGTGGCCGTCAAACTCGGCGAATTCGACGTGATCCTGATGCGCAAAGACCCGCCTTTCGACACGGAATACATCTACAGCACCTACATCCTCGATCGCGCCCAGCTGCAGGGCGCTCATGTCTACAATCGCCCTCAGGGGCTGCGTGATATCAACGAAAAGGTTTATACGGCCTGGTTTCCCGAGTGCTGCGCGCCCACCCTGATCACGCGCGACATGCACGACATGGGCGAGTTCTTGCGCGAACACGGCAAGGCAGTATGCAAGCCCCTGGACGGCATGGGCGGCAAATCCATCTTCGTTCTCGAGCACGGCGACAAAAACCGCAATGTGGTGTTCGAAACCCTCACCAACTACGGCGCCCGCTACGCCATCGTGCAGCGCTACCTGCCCGAAATCGTCGCCACGGGCGACAACCGCATCATCTTGGTGGACGGCGAACCCGTACCCTTTGCCTTGAGCCGCATTCCGCTGCCGGAGGACAACCGCGGCAATCTGGCAGCCGGTGCGCGCGCCGAGAGCCGGCCGCTGAACGAACGCGACCGGTGGCTGTGCGCGCAGATCGGACCTAAGCTGCGCGATGCAGGAATGATATTTGTCGGACTCGACGTGATCGGCGACTACGTCACCGAGATCAACGTCACAAGTCCGACCGGCATTCGCGAACTTAACAAGAAACATGGTGTCGACATTGGTTCCCTTCTGATGAATGCGATCGAAAGGAAATTGGGCGCCGCGTGAGTTCTGAAACGCTTGAATCGGCCGATGCGTTGCAAACCGGCGATGTGCTGCGCACCGGGTTGCCGCCCGCGAACGACCGCATGCTGACCACATGTTTTCTCGCGGCGCTGTTGCATGGAATCATCATTCTGGGCGTGACGTTCAGCTCCAGCAGCAGCAGTTCCGGAGACGAGGGCGCGCCGGGTCTCGAGGTCGTGTTGGTCAACGAACGCGCGCCGCCCGCCGCCAAAAATCCCAACGCGCGCTACCTGTCGCAGCGCACTCAATTGGGTTCCGGCAACACCTTGAAGCGTGAACGCAGCATGATTCCCAAGTCATCGCTGATGCCAGTCGACCGCCTCGGTGTCCCGAGCGGCCAGGGTTTGGACGCGCAGCGCTCAGGCGTCGACACCGGCGCGGAAGATCTGGTGGCGACGCATAGTCCGTCGCAGAAAATTTTCTATTTTGCCGCCAGCAGTTCCACCAAGGAGACTTCCGAACTGCCGCTGCTGCTCGAGAAGCGGCCCGATCTCGCCATGACGCCGAACGATGACGGGATCGAATTGCGATTGCGCGGCGAGTCGAAGCAGGAGCTGTGGATCGCCGCCGATACGCGTGAATCCGACGTCGCCGTCTATTTGGACAGCTGGCGCAGGAAGATCGAGCGTGTCGGCACCATGAACTTTCCGGATGTCGCGCGGCGCGAGAAGAGCTCGGGAACGCCGGTCATCGAGGTCACCATCGGCGCTGACGGCAAACTGCTGCAAACCGTCGTCAGGCGCAGCAGCGGCCATGCCGAAATCGATGAGGCTGCCATGCGAATCCTGAAACTGGCGGCGCCTTTTGATCCCTTCCCCAGTGAGTTGTCCACCAAGCACGACCAAATACGCATCGCCTACGAGTGGCAATTCCTCGAAGGAGCCTCGCACGGCGGTGCGGTGTTTTATTCAGAGCCGAGCAATCCCTGAGCGCTGAGAGCACATGAGCGATCCAGGCTATCTGACCAACCAGCTTCTGATCGCCATGCCCTACATGGGCGATCCCAATTTTGCGCAGACCGTGGTGCTGGTGTGCGATCACAGCTCGCGCAGCGCGCTCGGACTCATCCTCAACAAGCCGCTGCCGATGCGCATGGGAGAAATATTCGAACAGTTGGAAATCGATCTGGGCAAGGGACCCTTGTGGGAGCGCCAGGTGCTGCGCGGCGGGCCGATGCAGACCGATCGGGGCTTCGTCGTGCATCGCGCCTTCGGCGAATGGGATTCGACGCTGAAAGTCTCCGATACGCTGCATGTGACCACGTCACGCGATATTTTGGCAGCGATGGCCCGCGGCGAAGGACCGGACGAAGCCGTGGTCGCCCTGGGCTACGCCGGCTGGGATGGCGGCCAATTGGAGGAAGAAATCCGGGCAAACGCCTGGCTGAGCGCGCCGGTCGATCCCGGGTTGATTTTCGAAGTGCCGTTCGAATCCCGCTGGCAGGCCGCGGGACGATTGCTCGGCGTGGAATTGTCCCGAGTCAGTCCCATCGGCGGAAATGCCTGAATCTTCGCGGCCGAAAGTCGTCCTGGCTTTCGACTTCGGCCGGCGCAGGATCGGCGTTGCCTGCGGCGACACGGTCACGCGCAGCGCCTCCGCCCTGCAGGCCGTGCCGTCCGGACCCGACGGGCCCCGCTGGGAACTCATCGGCGCCATGCTGAAGGATTGGCAACCCGATATGGCCGTGGTCGGGCTGCCGTATAATGTGGACGGTTCCGACAGCGACATGACCCATGCTGCCCGCGGCTTTGCGGCCGAACTGGCACGGCGCTACTCGCTCGAAGTTGCACTGGTGGACGAACGCTACTCGTCGCTCGAAGCCGAAGCGCGTTTGAAATCGGCGCGCGAGTCCGGGTTGCGGCGGCGGCGGGTGGCCAAGTCCGATGTCGATGCCGCGGCGGCATCGGTCATCTTGGAACGTTGGTTCACCGAAAAAACATGAGGCGCAGATGCGATCACAACAAGACAGCGCGGGGGGCTTGCGCCACCTCATCACGCTCGAAGGCCTGGCGCGCGACACCCTGACGGCCATTCTCGACCGGGCCGAGCGCTATCGCCGGCTGCCCGGCCAGCCTGCGTACGAAGGCCGTGAACTCGCGGGCGTCACACTGGCGAATCTGTTCTTTGAACCGAGCACGCGCACGCGCGCGTCCTTCGATCTGGCCAGCCGCCGCTTGGGCGCGCATGTGCTGAACCTCGACCTGCATTCGAGCTCGCGCGCCAAGGGTGAGACCATGCTGGACACCATCTACACGCTCGAGGCGATGAACACCGATGTGTTCGTGATTCGCGATTCCGAAGCCGGCATGCCCGAGTTCTTGATCGATCATGTCGCCCCGCACGTCTCGGTGATCAGCGCGGGGGAAGCGCACGTCTCCCACCCCACGCAAGGACTGCTCGACGTGCTGACGATCCGCACGCACAAGCGCAGGTTCACCGGACTCAAAGTGGCGATCGTCGGCGATGTCAAGCATTCGCGGGTCGCGCGCTCGACGGCCACGGCACTCGGCACCCTGGGAACCACCGACATCCGCCTGGTCGCGCCGCAGGCGCTGCTGCCCGAAGAGGCCGAATTTCGCGGCGCGCAGCGCTTCACCCGCATCGAGGACGGCATCGCCGGCGCCGATGTGGTGATGATGCTGCGAATCCAGAAGGAGCGCATGGCGCAGGCCGCCTCGCTGGACGATGCGGCCTACTTCAAGGATTTTGGGTTGACCGCGCAGCGCCTGAAATTGGCCGCGCCCAGCGTGCTCGTCATGCATCCCGGACCCATGAACCGCGGCGTTGAGATCTCGTCGGAAGTGGCAGACGGGCCGCGCTCGG
>Ga0210392_10002137_pt1 | contig 10189 bp, 10 predicted proteins | sample IncBWC30OmetaG_FD_161057 | JGI IMG/M metagenome (GOLD analysis project Ga0210392, IMG submission 161057) | Forest soil microbial communities from Barre Woods Harvard Forest LTER site, Petersham, Massachusetts, United States - Inc-BW-C-30-O ...
CCGTTGCGCTCTAGGACCTGCACCGCGGCGCGCGGCACCTCGGGGAAATTGTACTCGCCATAACAAGTGGGAAACAGCACCACCTGCCCGTTCACACCTGCGCCGTCGCTGGGCGAGTGAGCGCGATACCAGCGCGTGAACGCCTCTGTGGCGATCGGCGGCAGCGGGAACTCCGCCGAAATGCCGGCGACCTTCTCGATGACTTTACGCACCAGACGCTTGCTGTTCACGAAGTTGGCGATTTTTGCCTGCGGGCCCGCCGAGAGCGCGCCGATCAGCTGAGGCTCGCCCAGCACCTTGTCCACCAGCGGCACGCCGTCGCGCCGCGAGCGCTGTGCCTTCTCGCGCGCCATCAAGCGCGGGAAATCCAAAAGCTCGTACGCGCCCTCGTCGGGCGTGTACGGGCACTTGATGTAGCAGAGCTTGCACTGCCAGCAGTGATCAGTAACGGCGTGCACCGTCGCCGCGTCTACATTCTCTGAGCCTTCTGCCCGCCCCCCGTCGATCTCGCGATCGATGGCCTTGAACAAGATCGGAAACGAGCCGCAGTACGTCACGCACATGCGGCACTCGCTACACACCTGAAAGGTGCGCAGCAGCTCTTGCTCGAGGTCTCTAGGATCCCAATAACGCTCTTCGTTCGGGTCGTACGCCGGCGGGGTCACCGGCGCACGGGCGGGGTGCTTACTCATTCAGGCTCAGCCGAGCTCTTTGGACGCCTTATCGAAGCGGCCTGCGTGCGACTTCTCCGCCTTGGCCAGCGTCTCGAACCATTCGGCGATGTCGCCGAAGCCTTCGTCGCGCGCCGTCTTGGCGAAGCCCGGGTACATGGTTTGGTACTCGTACGTTTCACCATGGACTGCTGAGAGCAGGTTCTTGGCGGTGTCGCCGATTGGCTTGCCTGTGGCGGGGTCGCCCACCTGCTTCAAGAAATCCAAATGACCATGCGCATGGCCCGTCTCGCCGTCCGCGGTGTCTTTGAACAGACCTGCCACGTCCGGATAGCCTTCGATGTCAGCCACCTTCGCGAAGTACAGGTAGCGGCGATTCGCCTGCGATTCTCCGGCAAACGCCTCTTTCAGGTTTTCGTGAGTCTTCGTGCCTTCGAGTTTCGCCATGTTGTTCCTCCGACGCGCAATAGGCGTCACATATTCGGAGGACAACCTTAGAACTTTGATGCGCCGGGTCAACCCTGATGGAGCAGCGCGGCCAAACCTTTGGCATTCAAGATGGCGTAGTTTCGCACGCAGTTGTTGAACACCGCATGGACCTCTTCGGCTTCGCCGGAAAGCCGCCGAGCCGCCTCGTGAAAGACGGTAAGCTCGCTCGGTGCGTACAAATAATTGAAGCGCTCAGCCACCGTCGCGCGCGGGTTCTGCCACGCCGCGCGATTCTGCCCATGGAAACGCAGTATCGCAAGCCTCGGCGAGGTCACCACTGGCACGAGCGGTACGCCGCCACGCTGTGCGACATCCGGCTCGTCCACCACGACGAACGCCAGCTGCTCTGCACGCAACATGTCGAACACGCGCTCGCGGCGCTCGGGCAGAAGCCAGCTCCGGTGCCGAAACTCTACCGAAAAGGGCGCCTCGGGATAGCGAGCGCGCAGGCTTTCGATGTGCCGCACGTTGCCGCGCGTGGCGTCGAACCAGGGCGGGAATTGAACCAGTATCGACGACAAGCGGCCAACGTCGATGAGCGGCGCGAGCGACGCAAAATAGCGCTGCTCGATCTCGCGCCCGAGCTCTTGCGGCAAGTTGTTTCCATAGAGCCTCTCGCCAGCGATGGGCTCGGGCAGCGCTCGGGCGAGCTCGCTCGGCAAGCGCTTGCGGTCGATCGGGTGCCCCGTGAACACCGGATGCGCTTTGACGTCGAAATGAAAGCTCGCGGGCGTCCAGTCCACCCAGCGGCGCACGGTCTCTGCAGAAAGCAGGGCGTAGTACGTGGCGTCCAGCTCGACGAGCTGGAAGTGCTCCGCGTAGTGGCGGAGCCGCGCTTCGGGAGTTTTGACGCTCTTCGGGTAAAACAGCTCGTCACGCGAGAGTGATGCGTCGGACCAGCCTGCAGTGCCGAAGCGAACCGAGCCCACCAACGCGGGCAGCGGAGCCTGCTCGGCCAACGCGTGAGCCTCCGAATATAAGCCCGGCGCGGGCGCTGGAAGCAGTATTGGCGCGGACGACGCGCCCTTCCGACGAGCGGCTGCCATGCGCCGAGCGTGTCACGGGTGCTCGGCGCGCGCTAGCCAGGTCTCTAGCTCGGACACCGTGAAATTCCCGGATTTTCGCGCGACTTCTCGACCTTCGGCGTCGAGCACGAGCAGCGTGGGCACGCTCACCACTTCGCCGAACGTAGAGTCCCGTTGTAACGCTTCCAGATCTGCGAGTGCCACCGGATAGGACAGCTCGAGCACGCTGCGGAACGCGTCTGCGAGCGGCGCATATTTCGCCGCTTCGAGCACGACTGCGGCCGCGTTGATGCGCGGTCGATGAGCGTGCAGCACTTGGTTCAGGCGCTTGGCGGCCACCTGCGAGGCGAGATCGAACGTCGTGACCAGCACCAACACGGTGACACGACCGCGCGTCGTTTGACTGCTGAGCTCCTCGCCCTCCGTCGTTCCGAAGTCGAAACGCTGTACTTGCCCGCGGGTCGGACTTTGGTCCGCCAAAGTGACGGGGGGCTCGCTCACGCGCTGACACGCGCCCAGCAACGAGAGCAACAAGAGGCCGTACCGAATCACGTGGTCGAGGGCGGGCTCGAACCGCCCACGTTCGGCCCGAACAAATCGGCGAACACGCGCAGCGCCTCCGGCAGCTCGCGGCCGCTACGCTTGTGAGCCAAGACAGCGTGCGCCAGGTCGTCGATCAAGCTCTTCAGCGGCGTTCGCTCCAGCAGCGTGCCGTCGATGCGCTCGCCATGGCGGGGCGCCTGACGGTGATCGACGATCGGATCGTGACGAACCCAGCCGAAGCCGCGCTCCATCCGGTAAGAGCAGGCCAAAACCTGCACGAAATCTAGGTAAAGCGGGGTGATCAGTACGGCCACGCAGGAGCCGTCGGGCAGCCTGCCGCACAAACCCTGCGCGGCGTAACGGGGCGTTGCGGCGGCGTCGACCGGGCCAATCGCGTCTGTGATGCGCGTGCGCCGTTCTGGATCCGACTCGACTGCGAGCAGCGGCGCGTACACCGCGATGCGCGGCACGTTGAGCCGCGCCGCGTCTTGCTCGAGCGCCGACAGCCAATGATCACGTCCGCGCCCGTCGAGCTCTTGATAGGCGATCGCTGCAGCGAGCGCAGCTTCGGCGTCGGTCGCCAGCGCGCCGAGCCACTCACACCACGCGTCGAGCATGCGCGAGTCCGCGCGCCCCTCGAGCGGCAGCGGCGTGCGCTCTGCTGGAGACGGCACGGCAGTGATATGAGACGGCGCGAACGGCTCCGGCATCTAGCGCGGAAGCTAAGTCATCACGACCGTACTCGCAACGCCAAGCACTCATGCCTCGTTCGATCACGATCTCGACTGGCTCGATTGGGGGGGCCAATGTGCGCCTGGGGGGGGCGAGCACGGGGGCTTTAGCACCCAGTCCCATCGGTACCGTCGAGCATGCCGTTCAGGTCTAGAGCAAGATCGTTCAAAACCGCGTCCAATTCTCGTGCTCGCGAAACGGGCGCGAGCACCGTCAGCTCGCCGCCTCGCTCCGCGAACATTGCACACAGCCCTTCGCTCGCCTCGAAGATCCCCTTGACGAAAACTACGTCTTCGTTCCTGACGCGGAGACGGCGTGTGATGAACGCGGGGTCGAGCAGTTCGGCGAGGAGCAAGTTGTTGATGCGAGGGTATCAGGGGGTTGTGGCTGGGCCTAGTGGTGACGTGTCATCGCTTGGCCGCCCGACCGCTTTGAAAGATCGCATGCGCCTGTTCGGTCAGCTTTTTGTTGGCTTCGCCTCTCGTTGGCAGATCGTGATCTTGTCTTCCAAGACTTTCAGGTCGTTTTATTTCCGTGCGTTGGCTGCGCACGGCCTCTTCTGAGAAGAAGACGAGCGAGCGGCGGCAGGACTGACGGCAAACCCTGCTAACCTTCCCCAAGATGGAAGACGAGGAAACCTACCTGGACGGTCCGATCGAGCTAGACCCGTTCGATGATCCCGGGAGCGACGATCAGGAATCGACGACGTTGGATGTCGGGGAGGAGACCGACATTCTCGCGGAAAGTGTGGGCGACAACGAGCCCATCGAGCTCGACCTGGGCACCGTGGTCGAAGTCGACGACGCCCTCCACGAGGGCGATGACAGCGACACCGGCTTCGAGGTCGATCCGGCAGTCGGCTTGACCTTGCCCGAAGCGCTGACGCCAGACGATGGCAGCGAAGGGCTCGACGACGGCGCGATCAAGGTCGACGAGAGCAAGTTTCCCTCGCTCGAGATGGACGACGGCGAGGAGGGCATCGCCGCCGAGCACGAAATCTCGCTCGGCACAGCCAGCGACGAGGCGCCCGTGCCGATGGCCGCAGCCCCCTGGCGAGTCCTGATGCCGGCCGCTTCGCTCGAGGCATGCGGCGTGCTGACGGGCGCTGCGCGTGGCAGTGTCGTCGCAGGCAGCTCGGATCTGCTGTGGTTTCGCAGTGAATCGGAGACGCCCTTGCGCGTCGCCGTCGACGGCAGCGCGCTGGCGGATCTTGCGCTGCTGGGAGTCGATCAGGAGATCGCCCTCGCCTCTACGCAGAGCGGGCAGCTGTTTCGGCGGGCGCGCTTCGCCTCTCAGGCCGAGCAGCTCACTCGCTTTCGCGAGCCGCTCAGGACAGCACCCGGCGCGCGCGTCCGACTTTCGTTCGGCGGCGCGCTCAGCGCCAGCAACGGCCGTATCTTGCTGTACACCCAAGACGGCACGGTGCTCGACGTGCTCGACTCGGGGGAGCGCTTCGAACGTCTCGAGCTACCCGGTAGGGTCGTCACCGCGGCTCGCGAAAGCGCGACGCTGCTCGTCGCGCAAGGGCGCGAGCGCTGGCTGGTTTCTTTGGGTCGCGCGCAGCACTGCTCGCAAGCGTTGTCCGAGCCTGCGCTAGTAGTCGCGCAGAGCGCTTCGGCGCTGCTTGCCACATCGGGTCGCGCCGTGGCGCTCGCCGAGTTCGGCCGAGCGCTGCTCGTCTCCGCCGACGGTGGCAAGGTCTTTCGGCGCGTACCAGGCAGCGCAAACGCCACCGCGATTGCTGGCGCCGAGCTGGCCGGCAGCGCGCAATTCTTCGCGGCAGTGTACCGAGAGACCAGCGATCAGAGTCAGATCTTGTTGGTCGATCCCGAGCTCGGTAGCGCGGTGTGCATCGCGGTGCTCGACAGCAGCGCCGTGCAACCCGCGAGCGACGCCGTCGACCGCGGCGAGTGGGCCAAAATCGCGCGCCTAGTCTGGCACCCGCCCAGCCAGCGGCTGTGGCTCGTGGGCGGCTTCGGCGTGGCCACGATCACGCCCTCGGATTCGCTCTAGTAGTACTTGATCAGTCTCGGCCACGATCCGGCCGAGGCCGCGCGGGCTTACGATGCCTCGGATTCGCTCTAGTAGTACTTGATCAGTCTCGGCACGATCCCTTCGTCAAGGATCGCGAAGCGCGTCAGATCGCGATCGCCGTTGCCTATCGAAAAGGACCGACGAATGGGCGTTGAAGGCGCCCGCTCGGCGAGGCTTTTGCAGCCAGGAGGCCCGCTTTTCAGGTTCAGAAACGATCTGGCCCAATAGTAGTCAATACCAGCGGCATTTTTGGCCAGACGGCGGGAGAGCTGATAGCTCTGGCTCTGAAATGGCCATCGTCGTCCAAAAGTACGGCGGCTCATCCGTCGCGGATACGGACAAGATCCTACAGGTGGCGCGGCACGTCGCAGCCACGCGGCGCGCAGGGCTTGGCGTGGTGGTGGTGGTCAGCGCGATGGGCAAGACCACCGAGAACTTGCTGTCGCTAGCTCGCTCGTTGGCGCCCGAGCCGCCGCGTCGCGAGCTCGATATGTTGGTCAGCACGGGAGAGCGCGTCACGATGGCGCTACTATCCATGGCGCTCTCGACTTGTGGCTGCGACGCAGTCAGCTTCACTGGCTCGCAGTCGGGTATCATCACCAACGATCGCCATTTCGACGCGCAAATCATCGAAGTCCGTCCGCACCGGATCGAAGACGAGCTGGCACGTGGCCGGGTCGTGATCGTGGCGGGCTATCAGGGGATGAGTTACCGGCGTGAGATCACGACGCTCGGCCGCGGGGGCTCGGACACCACCGCTGTCGCGTTGACAGCAGCGCTCGGGGCTGAGCGCTGCGAAATCTACAGCGACGTGGACGGCATCTACAGCGCCGATCCACGCAGCGTCGATGACGCCCAGCACCTCGAAGCGATCGACTACGAGACGATGCAAGAGATGGCTGAGTCGGGCGCCAAGGTCTTGAATGCGCGCGCAGTGGACTGGGCGCGCCGCCACAAGATCGTGATTGTTGCGCGGAAAACCGCTGATTTTGCGGAACACGGAACAGGGCGCGAAACGCGCGTCGAGCACGCTGCGGCGGAGGCCACGGCGATCGTGGTGGACGCCAAGGTGGCTTGGGTGAAGGCCGAGCACTCGGCTCGATCGCGCCTTTTGTCCGTCGCCGACGCTGCCGGAATTCCGGTGCGAGACGCCTGGTTCGATCGACACACGACGCTGCTCTTGTCCCTGACCAGCGTGCCGGATTTCTCGGAAGCCGCACGGCTACTTGCCGAGGCCGGCGCGACCGAGGTCCTCCGCGACGTAACCGCCGTGAGTGCCGTCGCCGTCGGTGTCGGCAGAAACGCCGCGGATCTCGCGCGCGGCCTCGAATGCGTACCGACCTCCGCGTTGGCTACCTGGCTGTCTCCGCTGCGGCTGTGTGCCGTCCTACCGAGCGCGGACGCGCCTCGCCTAGAACGCGCTTGGCACGCGCTGTTCTCCAGCACGGCTTAGCCGTCGCGTTTGCGCTTTCGTTGTAGCTCGAACGCCTCTGCGGCGACGGCGCGGTAGCGCTCGCTCACGTTCGAATCATGCGGAGCCACCCGCACCGCAACCGCCAGATGACGCTCTGCGGCCAGTACATCGCGTTCGACGGTGTGCTCGAACTCGGCGGCCTCGAGCAAGTAGCGCACGGCATCCCGCGGAACTTCGGAGCCGAGCTCGATGGCTTCGCGCATCCGGCCGAAGACCAACGAGGCGCCCGCGATATCGCCGAGCGTCGCCCGCCAGCGCGCTTCCAACATTCGCGCTTCGGCGAGCCGCGGTGAGGCTGCCGACACCTGCCCTGCTCGCGCGATGGCTTGCGGCAGATCTTTCAAGTCGCTAGCCAACACCTGCGCCAGATCGATCAGCGCGTCTGCGTCTGGCTGACCGCCACGCTCGGAGAGCGCGACGGCACGAGCCAGCAGCGTCGTGGCGCGTTCGCGCAGACCGGCCTCGAGCAACGCGCGCGCCAAACCTGCCGTGGCTCGCGCGTCGTCCGGCGCGTAGCGGAGCGCGCGTTCGAAGCAACGCCGCGCTTCGCGCGCGAAGCCCGCGGCGAAAAAGGCGCGCGCCGCTCGCAGATTCTTGTCGTGCTTGCCGCGAGCGCCGGGCGTCATCGCCTCCAAGTGCTCGGCGTCGGCCAAAGCACCCCGCTGTCGCCGCGTTCGAGCCGACCTTCGAAGCGGCGCACCCGCGGCAACTCTAGCCCTGGCGAAAGCGCGACCGCGCGATCGAGCGCCGTTCGTCGTTCGATCGCCGAAGGGTCTCGCTCGGCCAAGCGGCACCAGATCAAGGCAGCCAAGGGCGCATAGCTTTCTTGCTGCACGCTCTCGAGCACCGCTTGCCGTGCGCCGGCGAAATCCCCGAGCCGCCAGAGCAGCTCGGCGCCGGTCGTCCCTGCGCTGGTAGCAGGCATGCTCTCGACCACCATGCCCAGCGCCGCCTCCGCGCGATCCGGGACTTGAAGATCGATGTCTGCCACCAAACGCACGAGCTCGGGATGGCGCGGAGCTCGTTCGAGGGCTGAAAGGTAGCCGGAACGCGCTTCATCGGCCGCGCCACACGCCAGCGCGTCGTCCGCCGCGCGCACCAATTGCGCAAGCTCCAGCGCACGCGTGCCCGCGGGCGAAAGCAGCGCCGGGCCAAAGCTCGCATCCAGCTCGAGCCGTAGCTCCTGGGCAGTGGTCGAAAGCATGCCGAAGCGCACGCGGCGCGCGGACGGCGCGCGCGCGCCAACTGCCGGCAATAAGACGCGACCCAGCACCGCGCCCGCATCGGGGATCGAAATCACTCGCCCTTGACGCTCAGCCAAGCCGGCAAACACGCCGTCGAGCGCACGAAGCGCGAAGCCCAGCGCCGCGCCCGCAAGCCCGACACCCCTCGCCTCACTGACTACGAAGCGCGCATGGCGCTCATCAGGCACCCACAACAGATCGAAAGCCAGCGCCGCATTCTCGGCCACCAAACCAACACCGACGCCCTGCGGGCGCGCGAAGACCGAAAGCGGACGCCGCAGCGGACCGATCACGTCGCCCACGCGACGCTCGAAAAAACGCGCCAAGCGCGGCCAGTCAGTGCACAGCGTGACGTGCTCGAGGTCGCCGCGACGATGCCGGAATTGCGGCACCCCACCGCTCAGGTCGAGCGGGAACTTCAGGTTCGGCAGGGTCAGCGACAACCGCGTCACGTCGAACGGCCCCAGCTCAATCGGCTCGTACAGCTCCATGCCGAGCACGCCGCGCGTCACGGTCAGGCGCAACGGTACGCGCTGCTCGTCTCCCAAAACGAACGCGCCGCCCAACACCCGCTCTACTGGGAGCAAAGGCGCAAGCGGCGGAGCGCTAGAAGGATTCCGAGACAAACCCACGGTCTCTTGATCGTACCAGCCGCGCGCCCTGTGCGGGCAATTTCACGGGAGAAATCCCGGCAATTATCGGGAATGCCCGGAACGGCAGGGGGAAAGAGGCGGAAACCTCGGTGCAGCTGGGGAAAGAACACCCGCGCCAGGCACGCTCAGCCGACGTCCCCGCCCTTGTCGCGCTTGGCCTTCATGCGCTTGAGCAGCTCGTCAAAGCCCTTCTTGTCGATGATTTTCCGAAACTGGTTACGGTACGTGTGCGCCAGGCTCGCGCCCTCGGTCACGATGTCGTTGATCAGCCATTTGCCGTCGACCTGGTGCACGACGTAGTCGATGCTCACCGGCTCTTCGCGAAGGTTCTTCTTGTTGTGCGCGACCGTGCGCACGACCTTGCCCGCGTCGCCGTCTTCTTCGCCCTTGTAGTCGATCTCGTAACCGAGCGTCTTCTTGATGTTACGGCGATACGCGTTGCGCACGAGATCCTTGAGCAGGGTCGTAAACTCGGTGCGTTCTGCTGGAGTGCGCTGCTCCCACGAATCCTTCAACGTGGATTTGGCCAAATTCTCGTAGTCGAAGACAGAGTCAAACGCGCTGTCGAGCCGCTTCTCGTCCTCGGCTGACTTGGCCTTGCTCACGAGATCGCTCAGCTCGGCTTGCTTGCCCTTGACGAAATTCTCCGCCTCGGCGCCGAAGGCGGGCAGAGAGAGCGATAAGGCGAAGGCGAAGGCGGCGATGACTTTGCTGGTGCGACGGATGGTGATCATTGGGTCTCGGTTCGTTAGCTATGTGGTCTCTCGCGCTGTTATACGCAAGGGGGGTGCCAAAGCTTCTGAGCAACGGCCGGGCGACGCAAGCGGCAGTATTTACTGAACTAAATGTCCAGGTCCAACCGCGGGTGTCCTCGCCTGAAGGCGGCTCGATAGTCCGTTGTGGCAAGGGCGGCACGGTCGAAAAGTTCATAGCTTACTCCGGAGTCAGCTCGCGGGTGGCGGCTGAGAGCTGCGCGGCGCGCCCAGGTTCACGCGAAATGTCGCGCCGCGACCCCGGCTGCTCTCGACCGCGATCGAGAAGCCGTGCTCGTCAGCGATGCGCTTGACCAGCGCGAGCCCCATACCGGTGCCCTGCGAGCGAGTCGTGAAGAACGCGTCGAACAGGCGCGCGCGCGCGGCCTCTTCGATGCCGACGCCGCGGTCGGAGACTCGCAGCCAACTCTGGCCCGCTACCTGCTCGACCGCGACTTCGACGGCGTCGCCTGGACGGCTGGCTTGCACGGCGTTACGCACCAAGTTCCAAATCATTTGCCGAAGCTGGGCGCCATCCGCCCAAACCAGCGCGACCGCTGCACCGGAGTAGG
>Ga0210392_10002138_pt1 | contig 10184 bp, 8 predicted proteins | sample IncBWC30OmetaG_FD_161057 | JGI IMG/M metagenome (GOLD analysis project Ga0210392, IMG submission 161057) | Forest soil microbial communities from Barre Woods Harvard Forest LTER site, Petersham, Massachusetts, United States - Inc-BW-C-30-O ...
TGTTCTCCACGCACCCGTCCCGGCAAGTGCAAAGCCTCACGATTATTCCGCTGAAAATGCGCGACCGCTTGCTGGGTTGGATCGCCGTGGTGTCGCTCACCGCGAGCAAACGCTTCGACGAAGGCCAGCGTAAATTGCTCAGCATCATCGCCTCGCGCGCCGCGGCAGCGATCGAAAACGCGCGCCTGTATGAAGATCTACAGGCCACGTTTCAGCAGACCATTCAGAGCTTGGCGCGCACCATCGACAAGATGGACCGCTACACGTCGGGGCACTCGGAACGCGTCGCGCGCTACGCCACCAACTTGGCACGCTGGATCGGCCTGGACGCCGTGCAGATCGAAATAGTGCGGCACTCGGCCTTGATGCACGACATCGGCAAGATCGGCTGCGTCATGAACCTGAACAAGACCGGCAAGCTCACGCAGCCGGAGTATGAAGTGTTCAAGCGGCACCCGACCTACGGGCGCGAGATCTTGGATCCGATCAAGTTCCTGCAACCGGTGATCCCGGGCGTGCATTTGCACCACGAGCGCTGGGACGGCCGCGGCTACCCGCTCGGCTTGGCTGGCCAAGACATCCCGCTGATCGCGCGCATCATCTCCGTCGCCGACACGTACGACGCGATGACCAGCGATCGCGCGTACCGCCGCGCCCTGCCGCACGAAGTCACGGTGAACGAGATTTTGCGCTGTTCTGGCACGCAATTCGACCCGGACGTGTCCAACGTGTTCACCGAACAAATCGACCGGCTACGCAGCGAGCTGGTCGATTCCGGCGCTACGATTCCGGAATGAACGCCGGACCGCGCCGGGAGCTGCGCGCTTTTTGGCTCGGGCGCGCAGCGTACGAGCCGGTGCACGCGCTCCAGCATCAGCTGCAGGAAGCGCGTAAGGCCGGCCGCATCGCGGACACCGTGCTGTTCGTCGAGCATGAGCCGACGATCACCCTCGGCCGCGGCGCGACCGCGGATCATTTATTGACCTCGGAAGCCGCGCTCGCCGAAGCCGGCATCGCCTTGGTCTCGACGGGCCGCGGCGGCGACGTCACCTTGCACGCGCCCGGACAGCTCGTCTGCTATCCGATTTTGGATCTACATCCGGACCGCATGGACGTGCGGCGCTACGTCAAAGATCTGAATCGCGTGATGACCGCGCTTGCCGCGAGCTACGACATTCAAAGTGGCGTGATCGAGAAGTACATCGGCTTGTGGGCTGACCTTGCGGATCCGAGCACTTGGTCGGGAGCCCTTGCAGCTCGTGCTCCGGTGAAGATCGGCGCCATCGGCGTACGCATCTCACGCTGGGTCACGATGCACGGCTTCGCCTTCAACTTGAGCACTGATTTGTCGCTGTTCCGCTTGATCGTGCCGTGTGGGATCACGGAGTTTGGCGTGGGCTCCGTCGCGTCACTGACCGGCGCGGCGGTGAGCGTAGAGAGCGCCGCGCAGCGCGCGCTGCCGCTGTTGGCCGGCGTGTTCGGCTACGACGCGCCGGAGCTGGAGCGCGTCGGTTTCGCCGAGCTGAGCGCTTCGCTAGTGCCGGCGGCGGGAGATCCGCTCACAAAACGAGTGAATCCAGATAGTTAGGCCCATATTCTCGATTCATCACCTGGCTCCCGAGATTTTTGGTGGCTACGAAGAGACTGCCGCGGGAGCCAAGCTGGCAACCGCCGAAAAGGCGCTGTTCGACTGCGCGTATTTGTCCGCGGGACGCTCTCGTCTCTTCACCTCGCTCCCCGAATTGACGCTACCTCGCGGCTTCCGATCGAGTGAGTTGAGGAGCTGGCTAGCGAAGATCCCCTCGGAGCGCGCTCGGACGATCACACAACGCAAGCTCGACGCTTTTCTTGCCGCGGCGACTCACTGAGTCGGCTAGCTCGCGTCGATTTCGAGGTGCGTTGCTGGATTCCGGGCGCCCCTTCCCCGATCGTCCTTTGCTTGAACGCTTTCAGCACTGCTTTTTTAGCTTCGAAGCGGTACCTCACATTGTGACCGGCGGCAACGCCCGCGAAGGTCAGCGGGGCGCGGTTTGGCAGTTGGGCTCCCACGTGCACTGTTTGCCGTTGGTGACACAAGCCAGGGCGCCCGTTGAACCGTCTGTGCAAATGATCCCGATGAGCTCCATCGGCTGGTCATCGCAGCCGTTAGCTTGAGGACACGGAGTCGTGTCGCGCGGAGGCACGCACTTGCTGGTCCAGCTACACGGGGCATCGTTTTCACTGGTGCATTCCTGGCCATCCAACGTCGTACCCGTGGGGCACGTGATGTTCGGTTTTGCCGAGCACTCGCTGGCGCCGCAGTTGCGGTAGCCCACCGAGGTCTCGCTGTCGCTGTTGTCGCTGTCTGTCCATTGACACGCGGCGTCCGTCGCACTGGCGCAGGTCACTGACGCCGCTGTTTCCAGGTTGGACGGGCGTGATGCGCACGCGCTAGCGTCGCAGTCTCCTTTGAAGACGAGTGTCTGTTTGGTTTGTTGGATTGTCGGCAGGCTGTCGCTCCCGCTGCCGCCGCATGCGAAAGCGGACAACGCGCACGATATGGCGAGAAAGGTCACGGGGGTCGAGTGCATGATTTGCTCCTATTCTTCGAGTAAATGACGCCCCTCACCTCGTGTGAACGAGGTGTGCAGCGGCGTCTAGTGTTGGGTGTTGAGTGTCCTACTGAGCGCAGTCATTCGGCGTACCGAAGCACGCCAATGGCTTGTCCGAAAATGAGACCGATGACTCCTCACTACTGCTGCCGGAGTCGACTTCGAGCTCAGCGGCGAGCCCGCCGGCGAAGCTTCCCGCCAGCCAGTCACCGCGTAGCGTCAGGCTCGTGAAGCGCGCAGCGTCGAGGGCCTTCGGGTCGAACGCGAATTGACCGGAGAGCCGGGCTGGATCGAACGCCTGCTGCAGCGACACCTCATCTTTCGTCGAAGCGGTCAGCAGGGCCTGAAACTGCTCATCGAGCGCCCCGCCGCTGGTCGACGCCGAAGCAACCACGGTCACCTCGATCCGATCCGCACAGCTCGGTAGAGCGAGGTCTTCGCTATTACCCGCTTGGGCTTTCACGAAGCGAGCCGAAAGGACCGCTCCAAGCACGATCTTCAAGCTGCTCGCTCCGCTCTCGGGGCCGTAGGGCAAATTCGCGACCGGTAGCCAGTGCCCCGGCGCGTCCGTAGTCCCGCCCGTCGCGTCGAGCACGTCTTGCGCCGAGATGCCCAACGGCGAGGGCTGCGCGAGCTGCAGCGCAATCTGCGTTTCGCTGCACCGCCCAGTTGCGGGTTCCTCGCCCGTTTGGCCGCCTGCGCAGCCAGACGCGAACTGAACGACGCCCAGGATGGCAAGCAGATAGAGCGCGCGCGGTCGGTTCATCTGCGCTCAATAGGCCACCGTGAGCTGTGTGGGTCAAGGTCCGATACGCACTTTTCATCGACCAATCTGCCTCCAGATGTGCGAAATGGCAATATATGAACTTTGAACTATTGAGCTCCGAGCTGATTCGCGCCCTTCGCGGGCGCCGGTCCCAGACTGCGTTTAGCCGTCACCTCGGCTACCGCAGCAATGTCGTGTACGCGTGGGAATCCGGGCGCGCCTGGCCGACCGCTGCCGGCTTCTTTGCGGCCACCGAACGTTCGGGGCGCTCACTAAAGCGAGCGCTACCCGCGTTCTACCGAGGAGGAGCAGAACCGAACGACATCCCCTTGCTCAGCTCGAGCGAGGGTGTGGCGCGCTTCCTCGACGACCTTCGAGGCCGCAACTCAGTGATCGAGCTGGCGCGCGCAGCAAAGCGCAGCCGCTTCGCTGTCGCGCGTTGGTTGAAAGGCCAGGCCGAGCCGAGGCTGCCGGACTTCTTGCGATTGGTGGAGTGTGCGTCGCTGCGATTGCTCGATTTCCTGGCTTGTTTCGCGGACCCAAGCGCGCTGCCCTCCGTCGCCGCCAATTGGCGCGCACTCGAAAGCGCCCGCCGCGCCGCGCACGACATGCCGTGGTCGCAAGCCGTGCTGCGCGTGATCGAGCTCGAAAGCTACCGAGCTCTGCCGCGACATCGCCCCGGCTTCATCGCAGACTGGTTGCGCATCAGTCGCGACGAAGAAGCGCGTTGCGTGTCCATGTTGCTAGATGCCGGACAAATCAAAAAGCAGCGCGGCCGGTTGGTTCCTGGAGCAACGCTCACTGTGGATACGCGGCGCGACGCTGGACGCTCACGGCAGGCCAAAGCGTGGTGGGCAGAGGTCGCTCTCGATCGCCTACGCGCGGGTACGGAAGGCACATTTTCTTACAATCTCTTCTCTGTCTCGCGGCTCGACCTAACTCGCATCCAAGAGCTACACCGCTCCTTCTTTCGCGAGCTGCGCCGCATCGTCGCAGATTCCGAGCCCGCCGAGTGTATCGCGCTGGCCAACATGCACCTCTTGGAAATCGGTCCAGAAAACGCGCCCCCGACTAAGTAGGCACGGCGCTCGCCAGACAGATTCCACTGCCGCGTGACCATCAACCCTAAAGATCAACTTCAGGCGCGCGTCGCGACGATCAACACATTGCCGAACGGCGTGCCTTCGGAAGCGCTCAGCACTTCGCACGAGAAACCCGCGCTGCTGAGTTGAGCCAAAAGCTCGCTCGCGGGCCGATAGTAGCGACCTGCGCCTCCGCGATTGTAGCCGGATATTTTCGCAAACCACTCGAACGCGCGCGTTACGGCGCTGCGCCGCGAGGGCACGGCATCCAATTCGCGGATCAAGATTCGACCGTGCTTCACGCACAAAGCGGCCCTGCGCAGCAGTTCGTCTTGCTCGGCCGACGGCAAGTAGTGGAGCACGTCGGCGAGCAGCAGCGTGTCGACGTCGCGCGTTGCAAATTCCAGAGCGCCCTGCACTTCGAAGTGCGCCGCGTCGGCCGCCGCGACCTGCGCTACGCCAATTTTTCGCGCGTCGCTGTCAAAGCCGCGCACTTCTGCGGCGCGACCCAGCTCGGACAAAAACAGGCCAAATTGGCCGCGGCCTGCGCCTGCGTCGAGCACCCGGCCAAACTCGCCGGGCAGCCCGGCCAAGAGTCGAGTCAGTGGATCCGAACGCAACTTGGCGGCGACGTAAATGCGATCGGCGATCGGTGCGCCGCGGTAGCGCTCGATGGTGCGCAGCGTGGCGGCCTCGAGCTCATCGACGCGGTCCGCGGTCGGGGCATCGCTGGTCGTGTGTTTGGCCCTGCTCGCGACCGCGTAGGCGATGGCAGCGCCGAGCGCAGCTAGCCCCGAACCGACGAACACGCTGCCGACCCCTGCCTGCCAGACAAACCCCAAAATCCCAGTCTGCCTGGCGCGAGCCAACGTGAAGGCCGCGTGCTGCCCGGTGGTCACGAGCGAACCGAGCTCGACCTCGAGCGTGACTAAAAACGGCGCAACCAACGGATTGGAAATATTGGCGACGAGATAGCAGAGCAACAGATCCAATCCGAACGGCACACAGATCAGCGAACAGAGCAAGAAGTGCAGCCCGTACACGGGCAAGCAGCCGATGAACAAGCCAAGCGCAACCGCCAGCGCAACGCGCGGCGGCGATTGCCGCGTGCCGCGCAAGCGCCGCCAAATCCGCGAAAGCAGGCCGCGCGCGGCGCTGCGCGTCATTCGAGCCCAGGCCCAATCACGACCGACAGCACGCCGCTCAGGCCGGCGGAAATAGCGATTTACCGCGCTGGCTCTCGGCGATCTTGAGATACATCTGCGCGCTCTTGTGCTCGGCGTCACGCTCGATCACGGCTTGGAATTCACCGATTGCAGCGTCGTACTCGCCTCCCGAAAGTAGCGCCACGCCGAGCAAGACGCGCGCTTGGATGTAGTTCGGGCTGTGCTGCTTGACGATTTCGAGCTGCTCGCGCGCGCGCTCCTTGTGGCCCGTGTCGCGATACAGCGTGGCCAGGCGCGTGCGTAGATCGGCAAACGTCGGGCACAGTGCCACTGCGCGCTCCAGCTCGATCACGGCCTCCGCGATCATGCCCGCGTCTTGATACGCTTGGCTGATCTCGGCGTGCATGTTGGCGATCTTGCCCATCGCGAATGGATCGGCCGGGCCGTCACCACCGGCAGCGCGACCACGAATGCGCGCGTAAATCTCGCGCGCCGAGTCGTACTTCCCGAGGTCATTGTAGGTGACCATCAGGTTGAGCTGCGCCTCGGTGTAGTTCGGGTTCAGGCTCACCGCCTTTTCGAAGCTGCGCTCAGCCTCCGCAAAGTCGCCCTGCGAGTGCGCGATCACACCCAGCATGTCGAACACGTCGGCGAAACGATCGGTCTGCTGAACGACCTGCTTGAGCAGGTACTCCGCCTTGTCGAACTCGCGCTTCTGGTAGTGCTCTCGCCCCAGAAGAAGCAGCTGCTTCAGGTGGTCGTCCATAGCGATCAGTCTACACCTCCAAGCGCATTTTTTAAGTGCCCGTTATCGTGAGTAAATTTCGAGTAGCACTGCTCGCTGCGCTTGCTCCGCTAAAGCAGCGCTGGTAACCCCGCGCCGTGCCCTCTTCTCCGGGAGCCGGGGGTTCACGTCACGTCGGCCGTGTCGTGGATCCTTCAGTCCGCGACGACGGAGATCCTGAACCCGATCTTCAATTGACGTCGGAAACCGCAGCCCTAGACGCTGCGCCGCCGGAAGAGTTTGTCTCGCGGGAGCGGGACTCAGCGGGCGAAGCCGGTGAGAGCATGCGCGAGCGGCTGGTGGCCAGGGCCCAGGCCGCGCGCCAAGACGCCGCCCGGGAGGCTCCCGTGCAGGGCGGGCTGGACGAGATCGGTCGCGATCAGCCCAGGGACACGTTGGACTCGGGGCTCGACGCGATCGCCGCCTCGCCGTTGCGCGCGCCGTCGGCTCCGCTGCCACCACACGGACAGAGCCCGCTCTCGCCGACATTGCTGGCGCTGTTCGGAACTCTGATCGGCATCGCAACGGTGTTGTCGCTGATCGCGTTGATGATCAACATCGACCGGCACCGCGGCGCGCCGCTCGCGACGTCCACGCCCGCACCGTCCAGTAGCGCCTCGCTCACGCTGCCAGTCGAGAGCGCGCCGATCCCGAAGCGCGTTCGGCAAAAGGTGCCCGGCCCTTGGCGAATCGCCGACGTCAAAGGCGATCCGAAGCTGCGCACGGTCGAAGGCAAGGTCGGCACGGATCCGTTCATCAAGGCGCTGACCGACGCGGGCGTGGAGCAAAAGGAGGCGTTTCGCGTGATCGCGGCCATGAAAGGCGTGCGCGACTTCGACAAGTGCGGCAAGGCCGATCGTTTCACGGCGCTGATCGAGCGTGCGTCATCACGGCTCAAAGCCTTCGAATATACGGTCGGCCCCGAAGAAATCTACCAGGCACGCGAAGGCGACGACGGACGGCTCGTCGGCGCGAAGCTCGACTTGAAGGTCGAGCACAATCAGGTGACCGGCGCGGTCGTGTACGACGGGCACGACTTCGATGCGGCCGCCGAGCGCGCGGGCTTCGACACTGGGCTCGGGCACGTGGTGGCGCTCGCGCTGCAAGGGCATATGTCGATGGACGAGCTCGAGCGCGGCGATACCTTGCGCTTGATCGGCCAAGAAGTGACGGTGCTCGGCGAGTTCGCGCGTTACACGGGCATCGAAGCCATCGAAGTGCGCCACGCGAGCCCGAAGCGCGACGCGCTGCGCGTGTACTACTTCGACGACCAGGCCCTGCGCGGCTACTACGACGCGACGGGCAAGTCTCCCTTCGAGGGCGGCTGGCGGAAACCCATCCCCGGCGCTGCCGTCACTTCGCCCTTCAATCCGCGGCGCATGCACCCGATCCTGCACAAGATCATGCCGCATCTGGGCACGGACATCGGCGCGCCACTCGGCACGCCGGTGGGCGCTTCGGCTCCTGGCACCGTGAGTTACGTGGGTCCCGGTGGCGCCGCCGGCAACCTGCTCAAGCTCATGCACGAGGGCGGCATCGAAACCGGCTACGCGCATCTGTCGCGCTACGCACCGGGCATCAAGGTCGGCGACAAAGTGAAGCGCATGCAGATCATCGGCTATGTCGGCTCGACCGGGCGCTCGACGGGGCCGCGTTTGCATTTCAGCGCGCAACGCGACGGAAAATTCTTCGACGCCGAGACCTTGAATCTCGATGGCATGCGCGTACTGAGCGCGGAACAGCGCGAGCAATTCTCGGCCGTGGTTGCCAAATACAACCCGCTGCTCGACGCCATCCCCTTGCCCCCACCGCTACCGGGTCTCGTTGCGGACGCTGCAGCCTCCGCTGTGCCGGACGGCTCTGCCACCCCCGCGAGCAGCGCCGCCGCACAAGATCCGAGCCTGGCGGAGCCCGCCGCTGAGATCGATGAAGGCACCGCACCACCGGCCACGAGCGGCGCCGCGAAAGTGCCCGCGCCCCCAGGAAAACCCGGCAATTCAGTGTATCTGAGCGACAAAGAGTTGCTCAAGATACAGTCCGCAACAGACGAGGGAGAGGTCTCGGAGTAGTCGACAGCGTGAGCACGAACGTGCTGCCGTGCGGCGCGCGGTCTTCGACCCACACGTTGCCGCCGTGCGCTTCGGCGATGTGCTTGACCAGCGCCAGGCCGATGCCGCTGCCACGCACTTGCTTGCCGAGCGCGGTCTTGCCGCGCACGAAGCGCTCGAAGATACGACGACGATCGTCGAACGGGATCCCCGAGCCTTGGTCGCTGACGCGGATCTCGACGCGGTCGTCGTGCTTTCGCACGCTGACACTGACGACCTCGCCGTCGGGCGCATACTTGAGCGCATTGTCGACTAGGTTGATGACCGCGATCTCGATCGCGCGTTCGTCGAGATCGACCAAGGGTAGGCCGTCCGCGACGTTCAGCTCGAGGGCGACTTCCTCGCGTTCCGCGCGCACGCGGCAGGCTTCGACCGCGCGCGCCACGACCTCACCTACCCGGCTCATTTCAAACTCATAAGCGGCTTTGCCGCGCTCGACCTTGGCGAAATCCAAGACGTTCTCGATCAGCGCGCCCAAGCGCTCGCTCTCGCTGACGATGATCTGCAAATACTGACGACGCTTTTCGTCGTTCTCCACACGGCCGCTCTGCAACAGCTCACCGAACATGCGCACCAAAGACAGCGGCGTTTTGAGCTCGTGCGACACATTGGCGACGAAATCGCTCTTCAGATTGGACAGCTTCCGTTCGCGCTCGGCCGCCACCAAAATCACGAATAACCCGGCGATCACCACGATTCCGGACAAGCCGACCAGCACCATCTCGAGCACGCGCCGTCGCGCGACGGCCGCGGCGAGCTCTTGAGCCGAGGTCATGCTCACGTTCAGCGTCCACTTGTACAGCGTGGTCTCGAACGGTCGACCCAGAGTCAAGCCGCCGCGGCTGAGCGGGGGGCCGAACACGATGCGACCCTCGGCATCGACGATGTTGACGCGGCTCTGCTGCGCGTCCGGGTACAACGTCGGGAACAAATCGTGCACGATGCGCGGCACGTCGTGCCAAACCACGACCAGGTAGTGCCGACCGTTCTCCACCTGCTCCCAATGGCTGAGCAAATAGGCTTGACCGCGCACGCTCTTGTGGATGTGCCGAAGCTCGTCGAACGGCTGATTTTCGAGCTTCATATCACGCAGCATCGCGTGCACGAGCAGGTGCGTGAAGCGCTCGTGCTCGGGGCCCGGCGCGCGCGACGCAACGGCAACCACATCGCGTTCGGGAGAGCTAAGATCAAGGAGCAGCACCGCGCGCACGGTCGGCGTCTGCAGCCCCGCCGACTCGAGCCACTTGGCACCAAACCCCTCACGCTCGGTCACGTCGATCACCGAGCGGACGACGTTGTCCTGCTCGATGATACGCTTGTCGAGACGATCGGCCTTCTCATTGGCGAGTAGCAACGTCGCCTCGATCACCGACTGCTCGCGCAGCCTCTCGAGCTGAAAGCTCGACCGAAACATGACCCCAGCCAAAACGAGCACCGCAAGCACGATGACCGGCAAGAGTAAAAACGTGAGCAAGCGCTCCCGTCGCGGTCGGTCAGCCATGGCGCACGCAGGATAGCGCGAGACTCACAGCCCTGCCGAGCCACGTATCCCCCGGAATTTCGAAGCTATCTGCGATTCCTAAGAAACTCAACCGGGGCCCGTTTCTGCCTCCACGAGCTGGAATCCAAGCGACTGCGCTCTGCGCTTCAGATTGTCGAGAGTTCTTTGACGGTAGCGCTGCTCGTA
>Ga0210392_10002141_pt1 | contig 10180 bp, 4 predicted proteins | sample IncBWC30OmetaG_FD_161057 | JGI IMG/M metagenome (GOLD analysis project Ga0210392, IMG submission 161057) | Forest soil microbial communities from Barre Woods Harvard Forest LTER site, Petersham, Massachusetts, United States - Inc-BW-C-30-O ...
TGGGCCAAGCAGAAGGACAACTTTGCTCCTCGATTCGCAGTTGCCTATGCGCTCAATAGCAAGACCTCGATCCGAGCTGGTGCGGGCATGTACTATGACCACTTCGGACAAGGCATTATCAATGCATTCAATACGTCGGGCTCATTCGGGCTTGCTAGCAAGCTTTCAAGCGCACTAGGTTCTTTGACAACCGAAACCTCACCTCGATTTGTCAGTAGAACGGCTCTTCCTAATCTTCCCAATACGCCTCCAGCCGCCACGCAGAACTTTCCGTACGTGTTGCCTCAAACCAACACATCGACTGCATTTCTGATCAGCTGGGGTGTAGACAACAAGATTAAAACTCCGTATTCCGAGGTTTATAACTTCTCCATCGAACGCGAATTGCCTGGTGGCTTCACACTTGAGGCGGCGTATGTCGGTCACTTCGGCCGCAAACTAATGCAGCAACTGGATCTGGCCACACCAGTTAATCTTCAGGACACAAAATCTGGGGTGACCTACTTCCAGGCAGGTGCACAGTTGGCGGCTCTCGTCGATCAGAATGGAGGGAGCAGCAAAGCCACCGTTCCGGCGATTCCGTATTTTGAGAACATGTTCCCTCAACTCGCTAACGTTTCCAGCACGGCCTGCCCCAACCCCAGCCATACTGCGACGCAAGCGATCTACTGCAACGAATTTACTACCTTCCGCAAGGTCCTCGGTGAAACTACGGCGCTGGCTGATCTCGATTTTTATTGCAGTTATGGCTGCCCCGCAGCAGCACCACAGAATCGTTTCTTCCAAGGGCAATTTTCCTCTTTGTATGTCTGGTCCTCGATGGGCACGTCGTCTTACAACGCCGGCCAATTCGTACTTCGTCATCCAACCAGCCATGGATTTCAAGGCGATCTCAGCTACACCTATGGCAACTCGATCGACATAGGTTCGGATGCAGAGCGATCGAACGAGACTCAAGGAGGATCCGGGAGTTACATCACGAACGCATTCAATCCTGAGCAAACACGAGCCGTATCCGATTTTGATACGAGGCACCTGATCACGGCGAACGGATCCTATCTCCTTCCGTTTGGTCATGGACAGGCTTTCGGAACACATGCGAACCGGCTGGAGGACCTGGTGATCGGCGGCTGGCGAGTTGCTTCCATCGCCCGCTGGACGAGCGGCCTACCTTTCTCACTGACGGAGGGCGGCTTCACGACGGACTGGGAGATTGCCAGCTACGGCATCAAGACGGGAAACTTCAAAGCGAAGAAGGTATATAACCCTGGAAATATCCCTAATGCCTTCGGGACTGCACTGGCCAGTCAAATTACCGGCTCCATCAGTACGGGAGGTCCTCTCGAAAGACTTCCTTATCCGGGTGAAGCAGGCCAGCGAAACAACTTCCGCAGAGATGGGAACTTTGGCGTCGATGCAAGTTTGACGAAGCCGTTCAAGATCACCGAAGGCCAGGTCCTCCGCTTCACGTGGGAGGTATTTAACGTAAGCAACTCGGTTCGCTTCAATGGTGTGTCGGGCAGCCTGGTGAGCGGCACGTTCGGCAACTACACCACAACCCTAACAACCTCACGGCGTATGCAGTTCTCGCTTCGCTACAGCTTCTAATTCGTCATTCTTACCGTGTCCCTTGTTCTGCTTGAAAGCACCCATAGCAGAACAAGGGACTTTATTTTGCTTTGAGCTTTTGACGTCTTGCTATTCAGCAAACGATCAGGAAGAAGATTTGGCCTTTCTTTTGGATATTTCCCATCCTCTTCCCTGCCCTCATCCATATCCGCAAACCAAGCAGAGCTTTGGGTGAGTTGCAGAGACTCGACCTAGAGATTTTTATATAGGGTTTCTAAGTAGAACTACTGACTTATTGGGGATAATCAACCAGTCTTAGCTTGAAACTATTAATTTATGTTGACGCCCTTGTCGTTTCAGATTAGCGTTCAAGCACCACTACTCATTTTCCCTTTTCGACTGCCGCCAACGTTCGTTGAAGTCGAGTTACTTATAAGAAACCCACATATTTCGGGTTCGCGGAATTTTGCGCCTCAAAAAGCCCTCCAGCTACTTCACTTCAGGAGCCGATGATGCCTCATATCTCGAAAAGATATTTGCCGATGCTTTTTGTTCTTTTCGTAGCCGTAACAGGCTCCGCACAAACCTTTCGCGGAACTGTCTCGGGTGTCGTTGCAGATAGCCAGGGAGCGGTGATTTCGGATGCCACCGTGCAATTGACAAATCCGGCGACCGGTCTGACGTTAAGCGCAAAGTCGAGCAAAGATGGTGAGTTCAACTTTCCGGAACTTACTGTAGGTCTTTATCAACTGACCGTGAGCACGAGCGGATTCCAGACGAAGAAGATCGACAATATCAATGTCGAAGTGTCGAAGGTTCAGAATCTAAAAGTAGAACTTAGCGTTGGAGCCGAGAGTACCTTTATCGATGTTTCGGCCGATGCTATTCAGACCGATGTAACTTCCAGCGCGCTTGTCGCTGTAATCGATTCGAAGTCGGTGCAGGAGATGCCGATGAACGGTCGCAACTTTACGCAGATGACTCACTTTGCACCCGGCGCCAGTGCGCTTACTAACTCGGTAAATGGCTCGCGGACTGCGAGCATCAACTTTCAGGTGGATGGCGCGGACAACGTTGATCCGTGGCTTGGCATTGTTGCTTCGAATCAAGGAGGCATCGCGAGTGTGGCAGGCGGCCTGATTCCGATTGAAGCGATTGACCAGTTTTCGATGCAGTCCGGCGGTGAAGCTGATCAGGGACGTAATGCGGGCGCGAACTCGAACATGGTGCTGCGCTCAGGAACGAATAAGATTCATGGCGATGTGTTTTACTTCGATCGCAACGAGTTTTTCGCAGCGCTGTCTCCGGTTGCGCCGGTTGGCAGCCGCAAGACGCTGATCCGCAATCATCAGGGCGGATTTACGCTGGGCGGACCGATCTGGAAAGATCACACCTTCTTGTTTCTTGCGGGCGAAATTCAGATGGCAAAGGCCAACGTCGCGCTCACCGATACTGTCTTGTCTAATGCGTGGATCAGCGATGCGACTGCGTTTCTAAATAAGTACGGACTGAAGCCTAACCAACTCAGCACGAATCTCTATGGCATTCTTTATCCGGCGAATTCCAAATCGGGTCCTGCCACCACGAGCAACTACTTTGCTCAGGGGACTTCGAACTACAACAGCTTCAACGGCATCATCAAACTGGATCACACCTTCAGCCAAAAGCAGACCCTGTCCACTCGTTATCTGGGAACGACCGGAAAGCAGACTGCGCCAACTGCTTCGGATTATGCGGATTACTTTCAGACTGCTCCGATGCACATTCACAACTTCTCAATGGTGCATAGCTATATCTTCAACAGCCATCTCCTTAACCAAGTTACACTGGCGACGAACTACTTTCTTCAGACATTCAATGACGCGAACCAGAGCTTCAATCCGCAGGCGAACGCTGGTTTGAACCTTGGTCTGCCAGCGGGCGGCATTATCGCGGCTGGCGCTCCGAGCATCATCTTTACTTCAACTGTATTTGATCAGACGGGCGCGACGCAGCCTTCGGGGCGCACCGACGTTACGGGACACATTACCGACTCGCTGCACTGGACGCTGGGCCGTCACGCACTCAAGATTGGTGGTGAGTACAGGCACTCGAATGTGAATCAGCTTTATTTTTCGAGCGCGCGCGGTACGTTTACTTTTGACGGGACGCGTGGACCCTGGTCTGCAAACAATGCGACGGACAAGGCGAACTGCGCTGGTCTTCCGGTGCCGCAGGTTACGAGCACCGGCGCCTGCAATACGAACATTCTGGCGCTCGCTGATTATCTGAACGGTATGCCTACCAATTCCTCCGGAGCAAAGCTTCTGCAGGGAAACGCACAGCGCGTATGGACGCTAGATACGGAAGATGCCTGGGTGCAGGACAACTTTCAGGTGACGAAGAAGCTGGATATCAATTACGGCATTCGCTACACGATTCCGGGGGCGATCCAGACTGCTAAGAATGACGTGTACAGCTTTGTTACTGGACCAACGCCTGGGTTCAAACTTGGGCTGTACAACAACTACTACGGTGCGGTTGCTCCGCGACTTGGTTTCGCTTACTCGCCGCTGGAGAACAACAATACGGTTATTCGCGGTTCCTTTGGTATCTTCTACGACTTCCCGGCGATGAGTAATTGGTCTACGGGAACTACAACGAACGGAGGCGCGAACTATGCACAGAACAATCCTGCCGGAACTGACGCTGCGGCGATCTTCGTTCAGAAGAATGTGCAGTGGCAGGTTGGCGTAAATCCCTTTGTGGGTGCGTCTGCTCCGCAGGTTGGCGCCTTCGGTGTGAACCAGAACTTCAAGATGCCTTACGCTGAGGTCTTCAGCCTTGGTATTGAGCAGCAACTTTCAAGGAACACGTTGTTTACGCTGGGCTATGTTGGAAGTCAGGGGCGTCGCCTTTCGGTGCTTTATGACATCAACCAGCCTGCTGCTAACGGGACGGCGACACCAAGTGTACGGCCGTATACGCAGACGGTCTTCCCGAATCAGAATCCAACCTTCAGCGGCCAACCACTGCTTGGAATCAACCAGTTGAACTTCGCAGCGTCTTCGAATTACAACTCGGTGCAGGCCACGATTAAGCAGGCTGCGTGGCATGGAGTTCAGACGACGCTGAATTACACGTGGGGCAAGTCGTTGGATGACGGTTCAACGTCGACTACGCCGATGAACAGTTACAACCTGCACCAGGATTACGGCGCGAGCACCTTTGACAATCGCCACCTGTTGAATGGCTTCGTATACTACACCGTTCCGCAGCTTGGACACGCTATGCCGCGGCTCACCAAGGGCTTCCAACTCAATGCTATTTACACCTACTCGACTGGCATCCCGATCAGTCCAGGTATCAGCACCGACGTCAGCAAGACCAACCAGATTAAGGACCGACCGAATGTCGTTGCGGGCATCAATCCCTATACCGGGCTGAAGTTATCTTCCAGCACAGCGAGCGGTCGGCAATATAGCTGGATGACAAACTCGACTGGTGCTTTTACGACTCCGGCTGTGGGAACGTATGGCAACGAGCGGCGCGATGCCTACTATGGGCCGAATTTCAGGACGATCGACTTCTCGCTGTTCAAGCACACGCCAATTACTGAGAAAGTGATGTCGGAGTTCCGGGTTGAGATCTTCAATATCTTCAACTTCAATAATTTTGCCAATCCAAGCGTTTCCAATATAACCAGCAGCACCTTCGGCCTTATCACCAATACACGAAACGGCGCTTCTGCTCCGGGCATTGGTTATGGCGAGCCATTCAACATACAATTCGCATTCAAGGTCTCCTTCTAACGGAGCTGAGTTCATAAAGGACAAAGATTCAAAATGAGATTGCCGAAGTTGAAGATTGTGGCGACCCTCCTGCTTGCTGCCATGCCGATGGCGGCGCAGGATGCGTCAGAAAAGATCGACCTGATCGTACTCCATGAAATTAAGAGCCAGGCCTTTCAACACTCGCAGGTGATGGATCACCTGTTTTATATCTCGGATGTTTATGGGCCGCGTATTACCAGTTCGCCGAACCATCATGCTGCCGCTGAGTGGATTGTGAAGCGGCTGCAGTCTTATGGGCTGCAGAATGTGCACCTCGAGCCGTGGGGTCCGTTTGGAAATTCGTGGCAGTACAAGAAGTTTTATGGGGCTCTAGTCGAGCCGAATTATGCTCCGCTGATTGGGTTTCCTCTGGCGTGGACTCCCGGGACGGATGGGCCGGTGACTGCCGAGGCTGTGCTCGCGCCGATTCACTCGCAGGAGGACTTTGCGAAGTATCGGGGCAGGCTCAAGGGCAAGATTGTTCTGATCGTCGATCCCAAGGTTGTGCTGATGCACACCGAGGTTGAGGCTCGGCGGCTTACTGATGAAGAGATTGCGGCGAGGACCGTTGTCCCTGATCCTTCGCGTCTCGGCGCAGGCTTTGGTGGCGGCCGTCCGGCTGCTGCGGGGCCGGTAGCGCCTCCTCCCGCTCCTGGCGCCGCGCTTCGTTTGCGCAATGACACGAGCAAGTTCCTCTCTGAGGAAGGTGTGCTTGTTGCTATCAATTACGGGACGAACGGTGACGGCGGTACGGTCTTCGCTTCGTTTGGCGGCTCGCAGAATCCGGCTGACCCTACACCTCCTCCGATGGTGGCTATTACGCCGGAGCACTATAACCGCATCGCTCGACTGATTCAACATGGAATGGCTCCGAAGCTGACGTTCGATATACAGACGGAGATTTACAAGAACGACCAGATGGGTTTCAACGTTGTCGGCGAGATTCCCGGTACCAGCAAGAAGGATGAGGTTGTAATGCTTGGCGGGCATCTCGACTCGTGGCAGGGCGGCACGGGGGCAACTGATAATGGCACTGGCTCGTCGGTTGCGATTGAGGCGATTCGGATTCTTACTCAGTTACATCGGCCGATGACGCGCACGGTTCGAATTGCTCTTTGGGGTGGAGAGGAAGAGGGTCTGCTGGGGTCGAAGTTTTATGTTCAGCAGCACTTTGCGCCGCGCGACACCATGAAACAGACTCCTGAGTACGCGAAGCTGGATGCGTACTATAACGACGACTCGGGTAGCGGACGCTTTCGCGGTATCTCTGCCGATGGCAATGACGAGATTGCCTCGATCTTCAGGCAGTGGGCTGCTCCGATTCGCGACCTCGAGTTCCAGTCTGTGGCGGGAGCTACGGCTGCTCCTACTCGCGAGCCTGGGGGCACCGACTCTACTAGTTTTTCCTGGATCGGGCTTGACGGTTTCGGCTTTATGCAGGACCCGCTCGAGTATGGCAGCCGAACGCACCACTCCAACATGGACCTTTACGACAGGGTGCAGGTTGGCGACGTGATGCAGGGAGCGGCCATCGAAGCCTGGTTCGTCTATAACACTGCGACTCGGCCAGCCATGTTGCCACGGCTGGATACACCTTTACCGCTCAGTCCTTCGGCAAGCGGCAACTGATGTCCTGTCTCTGAGAATTTTTACCGTGACCGAGGCCAGCTGCTCGCCGGCGAAGAAGAACAGAGAAAAGCAAGAGCGAAAATACAGAGATTCTGAGCTTCGCTCAGAATGACAACTTAAAACAAAAAGCATCACTTTGTTCGCGACGGAGATTTAGGTTTATGGCTATTACACGACGTGATTTTTTGACACGGGTTGGGCAGGCAGGCGGGTACAGCGCTGCGTTTCTGACCATGCAGGGTCTTGGGTTGCTGGAAGCGCGCGGAGCTGCTCCGGAGTTTGTCGGGGCAGAGGCGGGTTCGGGCAAAGGGACTAAGGTTGCGATTCTTGGGGGCGGTATTGCCGGGCTGGTGGCCGCTTATGAACTGCGTTCTCTTGGCTATGAGTGCACGGTTCTTGAAGCGCGAGAGAGACCGGGTGGACGGAACTGGACGGTGCGGGGCGGAGATAAAGTTACGTTTCTGGATGGAACGGCGCAGTCGTGTACGTGGGACGATGGGCACTATCAGAATTTTGGGCCTGCTCGTCTGCCATCGATTCACAAGACGATCCTCGGGTATTGCCGGAAGCTTGGCGTAGAGATGCAGGTTGAAGTGAATATGAGCCGGTCGGCTTTCCTGCAAAACGACAATGTTAACGGCGGCAAGCCGGCGGTGATGCGGCAGGTGGTGAATGACACTCGTGGGCACGTGAGCGAGTTGTTGTCCAAGAGCATTAACCAGGGAGCGCTCGACCAGGAACTCTCGAAGGAAGATCGCGATCGCATGTTGAGCTTCCTGCGGACGTATGGATCTCTCGATGAGGCTGGAAAATACAACGGCAGTGACCGTGCCGGTTATGTAAAGACGGCTGGTGCAGGCGATGAATTAGGAGTGTTGAGCCAGCCGATCGATATGCATACGTTGCTGGATGAGAACTTCTGGCAGGGAATGCTCTTTGATGAGCAGTTCGATATGCAGGCGACGATGTTCCAGCCGGTGGGTGGGATGGATCGCATTCCTTTTGCGTTCGCGAAATCGCTAGGCGGAATTGTGAAGTATAACTCGCCAGTGACTGAGATTCGCAAGACGTCGAAGGGAGTTACTGTCAGCTATAAAGAGAAAGGTATGGCTAAGACGATTGAGGCGGACTACTGCATCTGTACGATGCCGTTGACGCTTCTTCGGTCTACGCCGAACGACTTCGGCGCTGCCTATAAAAAGGTGGTTGACGAGTGTACCTACTCGAGTGCTTACAAGATGGCGTGGGAGAGCCGGCGGTTCTGGGAGCAGGATTACAACATTTACGGGGGCCTTGAGTTTGTGACGGTAGGGTGCAGCCCGATCTGGTTTCCTTCGGCCGGGATGTTCAGCGAGCGGGGGGTGCTGGTGAGTGGATATACGGATGAGTCGAATTCGCCGTTCGGGAAGCTGACCATGGAGGAGAAGTTAGCGGAGAGCCGGAAGTCGATTGAGCGGCTGCATCCGGGGCATGGCAAGGAGTTGGAAAACCCGATGTACGTGACGTGGGGCAAGATTCCATACAACGAAGGATCGTGGATTCGGAGCTATGGGCCGGGACAGCAGCGATCGCCGGGGGTGCGGTTGACGCCGCAGACGGGACAGGCGCAATCGGCTTCGGCTGCGCGGATGCTCTCGAATCCAGGGTACGAGACGCTTATTGAGCCCGATGGCCGGATCGTCTTTGCGGGTGACCATGTGAGCCATATCGTTGCATGGCAGGAGGGTGCAGCGTTGAGTGCTTTGCGGGCAGTGCAACAGGTGTCCGACCGGGTAAAGGCTGCCAGGCTGGCCAACGGCGCGAAGGAAGCGATTTCCGCTTAGGAGTGCTGTGATTTTTAAACATGCCGAAGGGGTGAAACTTAACGGTAAGCTGCTCGTACCAAGATCAAACCGCAATAGCTCTCACGAAGGACTCAACATAAGGCCGGACCGGGGATTCCTCGTACCGACTGAATGTTGAAGCGATTCGTTGGAGGAGAAAACGATCATGTCGCGCAGGTTTCTGCTTTCTATCACCGCAGTGGTTTTTCTGAGTTCTGTAACAGCATTGTGCCAGCAGACGAAACCAGCCGATGGGGTTTCGATCGTGCAACCGGGGGCGCCCGGGCAGAGCAATAAGACTCTGACGCCGGAGACTGCCTCTGCACCGCCGCGCAAGCCTTCTGCTGATGACGTGAAGTTTATGCAGGGGATGATTATGCATCACTCGCAGGCCGTTGAGATGACGGAGTTGTTGAAGACGCGAAGTGAGGATCCGGCGGTTCAGGCGCTGGGCAAGCGGATCAGCATCTCGCAGACCGACGAGATGCGATTCATGAAGCAGTGGCTGACGGAGCGCGGCGAACCGGTCTCGGAGCATGGCTCGATGGACATGGCAGGAATGAATATGAGCGGAATGGATCATGACCATATGGGCCATATGGACATGGCGATGCCGATGATGCCCGGAATGCTGACTCCGGCGCAGATGAAGGCATTGGCGGCAGCGACGGGGCCGCAGTTCGACCACTTGTTTTTGACGGGAATGATTCAACATCACACCGGCGCTCTGACGATGGTGAAGGATCTGTTCCGGACGCAGGGTGCAGGGCAGGATCCGCAGTTATTCGATTTTGCGAGTGACGTAGATAACACGCAGCAGGCAGAGATTGACATAATGCGGCACATGCTTAAGGAGAAACAATGATCGCTGAAATGACTTCAAGATTTTCGCGTCGTGCCGTGACCATCGGGGTCGCGCTTACTTTTTCTCTCGCTGCGATTTGCTCGGGGCAAAACAACTCGGTGTATACCAATCCGCGTGCGGGGTCGGATGATCCGCGTGTGGGATTGAAGGCAGGCCTTTATGATGCGGGCGAAGCGTCGTTCGGGATACAAAGGCTGATCTCTTTGCCGAAGCCTGCTGGCTTTGCTCCGGATCTGGCTTCGATTGCGGCCTTTGATGCTCTGCCGACTCCGCCGCCACCACCGGAAGGTACTCCGCCGCCGCGTGGGCCGCAGGGTGGACCTCGGGCTAACTACGGAGGCACCAACTCCGACCTGGCGTTTCATGGCACGACTCTGTTTGTGGGGAATTATAGCGGCATCAATTTCTACGACATCTCGAATCCGACGAAGATCAAGCTGATTACTTCGGTGGTTTGTCCGGGTGGGCAGGGAGACGTATCT
>Ga0210392_10002142_pt1 | contig 10170 bp, 8 predicted proteins | sample IncBWC30OmetaG_FD_161057 | JGI IMG/M metagenome (GOLD analysis project Ga0210392, IMG submission 161057) | Forest soil microbial communities from Barre Woods Harvard Forest LTER site, Petersham, Massachusetts, United States - Inc-BW-C-30-O ...
TTTTCGGTTTGAAAGTATCGCAGGATCGCCGTCCGTGTCGCACCCATGGCGCGGCGGATGCCGATCTGCCGCCGCCGCTGCGAGACCCAGAAACTGGTGACGCCGATGATGCCGAATGCCGTGACAGCCACCAGCACCACGCTCACGACGCCGAGAATGACCGCAAGGCCGCGGTCGTCCTGGTACGCACGGTGGCGGCTCTCCAGCATGCTGCGCGTCTTTTCGACCACGCGCCCGCGGTTGGTGGCCAGCAATTGCTTTTGCGTGCTCTTGATCGCCGCCTGCAGCTGTCCCGGTTTTGCCCGCACCACATAGTGGGAATAGGTTTCGACATAGCGGTACGGTTGCAGCATGGCATTCTCAATCCGGTTATTGTTGGCCGAAACCCAAGGCTCCTGCAGGCGCTCCACGATGCCGATGATGGGAACCTTGCGTTTGTAGTCGGCCAGATAGATCGACTTGCCCAGTGCATCGCCATTGGGGAATACCTTGTTGGCCAGGGTCTGGCTCACGATCAAGGCGCCGGGAGGCTTGCTCTCCATGTCGCTGCGATCCTGGATTTCCGCCGCATCAAAGTTCCGTCCGGCAATCAGCTTCAGCCCCAAAGTCGACATTGCATGTTCATCGGCAAAATACAGCGCGCCGCTCGCCACCCAGTGTGCGTCGCTCGGCTCCAGCTGGATCACGTCATCCCAGCCGCCGTTGGAGAGCGGATAGGAATTGGAGACGTAGGCATCGGCAACCTCGGGCAAAGCACGCAAGGCCGCGAGGTCGGCTTGTACGCGCGCCGCAAGATCCGGAGGATTGCCCACCCATTGATTGGAGATCGTGAAAATATCCCGTTCCTGCAAGCCGGTCGGCCGGTCGATCAGACGTAGCCGCTCCTGAATGATGAAGAGGCTGTTGCACAGAATGGCGAGCGTAATTGCCGTTTGCACGACAATCACCAAGGCGCCGACCTTGTTACGCCGCAGGGCAGAGAGTATGGGTCCGAATTCCATGGGATATTCCTTTATCCCTTGGAGGAGCGCGCGGCCCTAAACGTTTAGATGGCGATCTTCAATGTGCAGCGGCGGACGCCAGAAGTTCGCAAAATTTCTGCAGATCGATGTTGCCGCCGGACACGACCGCGACTATGGGGCCCTTGCCCGCCTTTCCGGTGAGGGCCGCGGCCAGCGACAGCGAGCCGGCACCCTCGGCGACGACCCGCGCCTTGTCCGCCAGCAGACGCATGGCGCGCTTGGTGTCCTCGAGGCTTACCACGACGCAACCGTCCACCACGGGCTTCAGCCGTTCCCACATGCGCGGAAACAGGCTTTGGCCGCCCGCGCCATCGACGAACGACGCCTTCCAGTCCTTGAACACCTGGGCGGACCCCATCGACAGAGACAGCGCCGCGGGCGCGGCCGTCTCGGGTTCCGCGCCCCAAATCTTGATGCCGGGCTTCAGTGCTTTGAGGGCACTGCCGACGCCCGTGATGAGGCCGCCGCCGCCGATGGCTGCAATCACGGCCACCGCGTCCGGTGCGTCCTCGAGAATTTCAAAACCCATCGTGCTGTGGCCCGCGATGAAGTTCTGATCATCGAAGGGATGCACGAAGGTTCCGTTGACACCGGGATAGGCGCGATCCCCTAGGGCACGCCAGGCAGCCTCATAAGGCACGGTGACGAGTTTCGCGCCGAGCGCACGCATGCGCTCGAGCTTTGCTGCGGGCGCGGTCTCGATTGCCACCACGGTGCAAGGAACGCCGGCTTTCCTTGCGGCAAATGCAATACCCTGGCCCGCATTGCCGGCGCTGATGGTCCACACGCCGAGTTGGCGTTCCGCTTCGGAAAGCATCGCCACGGCATTGACGGCACCGCGCAATTTGTACGAATTGGTGGCCTGCAAATTCTCGAGCTTGAGCCGGATGTCGGGGAATTCAGGCCCCAGATCAAGACGGACCAGCGGTGTGCGCACGATGCTTCCCGCGATCCGCGCGCGCGCCTCCTGCATTTCGGCCAACGTCAATGCCCTTACCGGCTCGAGCGCCTTAACCACGGATGATCTCCTGATGAATGAGAGCTGCGCGAGTGATCTCGCGCAGATTGCGCGCGCCGACACCGATCATGGCGAGCATCAATTCGTTGTCCAACAATTCGAGCACGCGCTCGACGCCCGCCTGTCCATAGGCGCCCAAGCCCCAGATGTAAGGGCGGCCGATTCCCACGGCCGTTGCACCCAGTGCCAGCGCTTTGAGCACATCCGTTCCACGGCGCACGCCGCCATCGAGAATGATCGGAATCCGGCCGCGTACCGCCGCCACGATTTCCGGCAGACATTCCAGGGTGCCGCGCCCGGTGTCCGTGGCGCGGCCTCCATGATTGGAGACGATGATTCCATCCGCGCCATTCGCCACCGCAAGGGTTGCGTCTGGGCCCGACTCCAGGCCCTTGATGAGCACCTTCATGCGTGTGACGTCCTTGAGCCGTTTGATGAAGTCCCAGGTCAGGGAGGCAGAGGCAATCGTCACGCCGGCGGTATCCAGTTGCGAAAACATGGGGCGAGAGAACAGCGGGGATCCACCCGGTGCGTGGCAGGAGGTGCAGGTTCGGGTATCGGTGCGCGCCAGTCGCAGGGCCGTTTCGATATTTCTGCCGGCCGGCAAGTCCACCGTCACGGCAACGGCCGGGCATCCTGCGGCCTCGGCCCGCTGCACCAATTTACGGGTCACCTCGAAGCTCGACGTCGTGTACAGCTGGAACCACACCGGCGCGCCGCGCGCCGCAATGACATCCTCGACTCCGGTGGACGTGACGGTCGACAGAATTTGCAGGTGTTCGCGCGCCTTGGCCGCTTTGGCCACTGCGATTTCGGCTTCCGGATGAAAGGCCCGCTGCGCCCCCAGGGGAGAGAGGATGATCGGACTTGCGAATTTTGTTCCGAACAGCTCGACGCTCATATCGATCTTGCTGACATCGACGAAGCGCCGCGTCTGCAGCTGATAACGCGCGAAGGCCGCGCGGTTGGCCTTGAGCGTGTCCTCGCCGTCGACTCCGCTGATCAGGTATCCCCAGTGGGCCGGAGGGATATTCCGGCGCGCCACGGGTTCGAAGTCGAAAACATCCAGCGCATCGCCGGCGCGAGCGATCAGACCATCGGCCGGCGCTTGAGGGGCCTGCGCGAAACAGCGTCCGAAATACGCTGCCCCCGCATAGAGCGGACTGGCGGCCAGGAATTTGATGAACGCGCGGCGGGTATTCATAGCTTTTGGGTATTCATGGCTTTATTGATTCTCGGTGGCTGGCTTGATCTTGTTCTTGTCCAAATAGGCGCTGATCGCCGCAGCACGGCCCAAGGTGTCGCCCAGGGCAATATAACCGTCGGGCCGAACGAGATAAACGGCATTTCGCCGTAGACCTGCTTGCTTCATCGCCGCCTGCCATGCGAACACATGCAGCGGGATCCCGCGGCGGTCTGATAGGGCCTGCAGTCCGGGCTCGGGCGCGCCGTACACATGCATCTGCCAGTTCATTGCGGCCAGCGCTGCGAAATTGAAAGCGCCGTCGCTCCCAGTGCTGACCCAGGGCAATCGGTCGCCGCCGCGCAGGGTCCCGGTGCTGCCCTCGCTCAACGGACTGTCGCGATAGTGCAATGCCGTTTGCGACACCGTGCGGAACATGAATCGGCGCAGGGCCGGCATGCGGAACAATCCGGGCGCGAGCGCGGGAACCACTTTCGTGCGTACGAATCGCGCCCATGCACTGCTGCTGATGACCGCGGTGAAAGCCTGATCGGTCGTTGCCACCAGCCGGCGCGCAAAAGCAATGCGTTCGACTTCATAGCTGTCCAGCAGCGCAGCGCTGGACGAATGCTCGAGTGCCGCCGCGAGTTTCCACGCCAGATTGACCGCATCGCCGATACCGGTGTTCATCCCCTGGCCGCCGACGGGGCTATGAATGTGGGCGGCGTCACCCAAGAGAAAGGCCCGTCCCTTGCGAAATTGCTGCGCGACGCGATGATGCACGCGATAGGTGGAAAACCAATTGACGCGCCTGATCTCGACCTGCAGATTCTGAACCGCCCGGCCCCGTACATCGTCGAACTGCAGGTGCTCGTGATCCCTCGCCGCATCGTCGCGCACCGAACCGATGAGCCGCGCCCTGCCGTCCCTGCTCAGAGGGAAAATCGCCAGAAAGTCGGCGTCATCGAGGTCGACATGCAACTCGCCGTTCATCGGCGGTCCGGCCGCCTCGACGTCGGCAACGTAAAAAAGATGATCGTATGTGCCGCCGGGAAAACCGCTGCCGAGCACTTCGCGCACGCGCGAACGCGCCCCATCGCAGCCGGCGAGATAGGCATACGCGCCCGTATCCAAAACGCCGCCTTTGCGCACCGTCGCGCGAATCTCGCCGCCCAGGTCCTCGAACGCAACCAGTTCGGCCAGGCGTTCAATTTCCACGCCGACCTCGCGCAGTCGATCGATCAGCAGCGTTTCATGTTCATCCTGCGGAAAAATGATCGGAAAGGGGAAGGGCGTGAGACCTTGTCCGAGATTCTCGAGCGGGATGCGCGCGGCCTGATTGTGTCGGACCCAGAGATTCAGCGCGGGGACTCGATGGCCGCGATCCACGACCGCCTGGGCGAGACCCATCTGTTGATAGTACTCGAGCGTCCGGGCCTGAACGGCCAGCGCACGCGATGTCGTGCCGGAGGTAGCCAGCTTGTCGATGATTCTGACGCGCACGCCGAATCGAGTCAGCCACAACGCCAACACCAAACCGGTCGGACCTGCGCCGACGATGAGCACATCGGCTTGAGCGGGGTTGTCGATCTAGCTCACTCTGGAAAAACGCAACGCTGAGCGCGACCGCGCCTTGGCTGCTTCCTCTTCCCGGTTTCTGGCCGGCGCATTGGTTTGCAGCGACTCGAGCAGTTTGCGCGAAGCGGCCTCGATTGCATCGATCGCGCCCAAGAATGCCGGCTCATTGGCCTTGGAGGGGCTGTGAAAGCCGCTCACCTTGCGCACGAACTGCAGCGCGGCGGCTCGAATTTCGTCGTCCGTCACCGGGGGCTCAAAATTGAATAAGGTTCTGATGTTTCTGCACATAAGGGGCGAAATAATCGGCGTCGAACCTGTTAATTGTCAATATAATAGGCCCAGATTGTACCTACCTTCCCATTTCAATGAGACCCGCCTCGAGGTGTTGCGCGCGTTGATGCGCGCCCGCCCGTTGAGCACGCTGGTGACGCAGTGCGAATCGGGGCTCGTCGCCAATCACCTGCCCGTGCAAACCTTGGACGAACCGGCGCCCTTGGGATGCATCCGTGGACACGTCGCGCGCGCCAATCCCCTGTGGCGTGAATATCGCGAAGGCACGCAGGCGCTGGCTATTTTCCAGGGTCCGCACGCGTACATTTCGCCGTCGCTGTATCCCTCCAAGGAAAAAACCGGCGAAGTTGTGCCGACCTGGAACTATGCAGTGGTGCACGCCGGCGGCACCCTGCGGTTCATCGAGGATGCGGCGTGGTTGCGGGCCTTCGTCGCGGGGTTGACGGCGCTGCATGAAGCACCGCGCTCGGCGCCGTGGAAGATCGACGATGCGCCGGCCCCGTTTATCGAGCGCAACCTGCGCATGATCGTCGGCTTCGAACTCTCGATCACGGCCCTAACCGGCAAATGGAAAATGAGCCAAAATCGCATCCGGGCGGATCGAGACGGGGTGGTACGCGGCTTGGGCGACGCCGGCGATGCGGATTCGCGTGAGATTGCCGGCATCGTTGCCGCGTTGGATGCCGCCCCGGAATCGCCGCCCACGCAATGAAATTTTCTGATGCGGCGGCGCGACGCAATTCGTTTCGGCTGTCGGCGGAAGTATTCGGCTCGAGTTCCGTTGCAACGCGCCTGCCATGAACTCCCCGCAAACTGCATGCGTCATCAAGACTGCGCGGCTCGAGCTGCGCGAATTGAACTTCGAGGACGATGAATTCATCCTGGAACTTTTGAACGAGGCCGGTTTCATCCGTTTCATCGGCGACAAAGGCGTGCGGACCGCCGCCGATGCCCGCGACTACATTCGTCAAGGACCGATGGATAGTTACGCGCGCAACGGCTTCGGTTTGTACGCCGCATGTTTGGGCGACGGCACACCGATCGGGATCTGCGGTCTGGTCAAGCGTGAAGGGCTTGTGGAACCGGATGTGGGTTTTGCGTTTCTGTCACGCTACTGGTCGAAAGGCTACGCGGTCGAATGCGCCGCCGCGGTCCTGGCCCATGCCCGGGAGGTTTTGAATATCAACCGCATCGTCGCGATCACCTCGCCGGACAATTGGTCGTCGATCGCGGTTTTGGAAAAACTCGGCTTGAGGTTCGAGCGCATGATCCGGCTGGTCGATCACAGTCCCGAGCTGAAACTTTTCGGATCAGCGCGCGCGGGTGTTTTCTAACGGTAATTTCGCGGAGATCTTTATGCATCCTTTCCCGCATCGCTACACCGTCAATGCGTCAATACGTCCGGACGGCGACGTGCCCTTGTCCACCGAGGGCGTGCGGGTCATCGAGTCGTCGTCGCCGAAGGAATTTGACGGCCCCGGCAACCAATGGTCGCCCGAGGGCCTTCTGACCGCGGCGGTGGCGGATTGCTTTGCACTGGGTTTTCGCGCCATCGCCAAGGCTTCCAAATATCCCTGGCACAGTCTCGAGGTGCGCACCGAGGGCACCTTGGATCGAGTCGAAGGCAAGATGCTCTTTACGCGCTTCGACACCCACGCCAAGCTGCATGTGGCGCCGGGCGCCGACGTTGAACGGGCTAAAAAGCTGCTCGAAAAGGCCGAGAGCAGCTGCCTGGTGGCCAATTCGCTCAACAGCGAGCGCCATTTGACCACCGAGGTGATATGAGATATCCCGTCAACAGCCGTTGAAATTCTTACAAGCGCGCGGGTTTTGGAGCCACGACGCGGATAGCGCTGAAACCAAAGCATCTCTCCTGCGCTAATACTTGACCGGTAAAAACCGGATAGGCTTAACAGTTTGAGCGCTTCCGAACCCGTTTGCCTGCGGTACGAGTACCCTAGGGGTGGGGAAGTTTTCGCTCGGAGACCGTATGGCCAGCCCATTTGAGGATGAAAAGGGAACTTTCTTGGTACTCGTGAACGCCGAGGGCCAATACAGCATCTGGCCCAGCTTTCGGGACGTGCCTCCGGGCTGGAATTCTGTGGGCCCGACCGGTAATCGGCAGGCCTGCTTGGACTGGATCGAGGCGCACTGGATCGACATGCGCCCGAAATCCCTGGTCGAATCGACTGCGCGAATAAAGCGTTGATGCTTCGGCATTAACCGCACCTCAGATTATGCCAATAGAGCCTCTATCCTTCTCGGATGGATCGCCCGGATCCATGTCATTGCCGCTGTCCGTGGCGCAGACGGATGTTTGGCGTGCGCAGAAACTGGCGCCCGAAAATTCGCTCTACAACATCGGCGGTTATCAGGAGATTTTCGGCGCCATCGATCGCGGGTTGTTCGAGGCCGCTCTGCGGCAAGCCATTGGCGAGATCGATACGCACAATTCGCGATTCGTCGAAACCGGGGACGGACCGCGGCAGATATTCGGTTCCAAGGCGGAATTCAAAATCCCCTTCATGGATTTGAGCCGCGAAGCTGACGCGCGCGCCACCGCGATCGCGTGGATGCAGGCAGCGATGGATGAGCCCTTCGACCTCGGGAACGGACCGTTATTCCGTTTTGCCTTGATCAAGATCGCGGCCGACCGTAGCTTCTGGTTTTTGGTATTTCACCACATCATCACGGACTTGTTCGGCACAGCGCTGCTGTTTCCGCGCGTGGCCGACCTCTACAACAGCAGTATTGACGGTCAATCGCGTCCATTCGAACAGACCTCTTGGCTCGAATTCCTCAACGATGAAGAAGATTACCGCCACTCGACCCGGTTCAAGCGCGACCAGGAGTATTGGCGCGACTCCTTGCGCGGCCATTCTGCGGCGGTAACGCTGTCGGGCAAGCCGCCCGCCTGGCCGGGGCCGACCATTGAGAGCCGCGGTAAAATCTCCCGTTCCCTGCTGGTCGAGTTGGAACGACTCGGAGCCGCCCACCAAACCAGCCTGCCCACCGTCCTGTACGCCATGATGGCGGCTTATTTGTCGCGGATGACGGGGGCCGTCGACATCATATTAGGCATGCCTGTCACCGGCAGGACGAGCGGCAAGCTACGCCGCGTGGCGGGCTTCCTGGCGAATGTGGTGCCGCTGCGTCTCATTGTAGATGCCGACGCCTCGATCGGCGCATTGGTCCAACAAGCCGGCGTTCGGACACGCGAGGCGCTGCGTCATCAGCGCTACTGGGCCAGTGCCCTGCGTGCGGACCTCAACCTGTTACCCACCGATCCGAACATTTCCGGTACGGCGGTCAACTTCGTGTCGAATGACTCGACCATGGATTTCGCAGGGCAGTCGGCGCGCCTGACCGTGTTCACGCACTCGCGCTTGGTCGAGGATCTCGGCATCACGGTACACGCGCGAAGTGATGAGTCCGACATCACCGTGCAGTTCAGCGCGCATCGGGATCATTACGATGCGCCAACATTGCAGCGGCACCAAGAGCGCTTTTTACAGCTGTTGGAATCCGCGGTGCGCCTTTCGGACACGCCGATCAAGACGTTGCCGCTGCTGACGATTTCCGAGCGCGGCTTGGTGTCGCACGGCTGGACCGGCGCAGGGATCGATTTTGATCGCCGCACCTTTGCGGAGATTTTTGCCGCACAAGTGGCGCGCTCGCCGGATGCGATTGCCCTGGCATTCGCGAATCGAGAACTCAGCTATGCGGAACTGAACGCGCGCGCGGATCGATTGGCGCGCCGATTGATCGACAGGGGAGTGGGCGCCGGAACGCTGGTCGGCTTGTGCATCGAGCGTTCGGTGGACATGGTCGTGGCGGTGCTTGGCATATGGAGAGCCGGCGGCGCATACCTGCCGCTCGATCTGTCTTATCCAGAGGAGCGCTTGACGCTGATGCTGGATGACGCGCGGCCTGCGCTGCTCGTGAGCAGCGCGGCCACCGCGAGCGCCTGGACTGCCAAAGGCCACGCCCAGTTGATTCTAGACTCCGAAGAATCGCCTACTGCCGAGCCGGGTGCTGCCCCATCCACATTCACTGCAGTTCGGACACCCGCCGCGCACGACGCGGCCTACGTCATCTACACCTCCGGCTCGAGCGGCGCGCCGAAGGGAGTTTTGGTCACGCACGCGGGCATCGCTGCTCTGGCCGCTGCCCAAGTTGAGCGCTTTGCAATCAACGCCGCATCGCGCGTGCTGCAGTTTGCCTCGCTGAACTTCGACGCCTCGGTATCAGAAATTGTCACCGCCTTGAGCAGCGGCGCGGCCCTGGTGCTGGCGCCGGCCGACGCCTTGAGCGGAGCTGCGTTGCGTGCGCTGCTGGTAACCCAACGCGTAAGTCACGCGACGCTGCCGCCGGCGGTACTGCCGACGATCAAACCCGGAGAGGATCTGGCTTTGCAGTGCCTGGTGGTGGCCGGCGAAGCCTGCCCGGCGGCGCTGGTGGACGAATGGTCGAAGCGAGCGCGTGTCATCAACGCTTATGGGCCGACCGAGTGCACGGTGTGCGCGACCATGAGTGAGCCGCTTCACGGCCGGGCTGCGGCGCCGATCGGCAAGCCGATCGCCGGTACCCGGGTTTACGTGTTGGATGACATGCTCCAACACGTAGCCATCGGCGCGGCGGGCGAGATCTACATCGCCGGCGCCGGATTGGCTCGCGGCTACCTGAACCGGCCGGCATTGACGGCCGAACGTTTTGTGGCCGATCCCTTTTCCGAGCCCGGCAGCCGCATGTACCGCAGCGGTGATCTGGGGCGCTGGCGCGGCGACGGTCAGCTCGACTTTCTCGGTCGCGCGGATGGTCAGGTGAAGATCCGTGGGTTTCGCGTCGAACTGGGAGAAATCGAGTCGGCACTGCTCAAACAGAAGGGCATCGAACAGGCCGCAGTGGTGCTGAGCGACGAGGCACACGGGCGACAGAATCTCGCGGCCTATTTGGTTTACCGCACCGGCTTCGAGCCGGATCCCAAGGCGTTGCGCCGCGGATTGGCGCAGCTCCTGCCCGAGCACATGATCCCCGCGGCTTTCGTGTCCATTGCGGCGCTGCCTTTGAGCCCCAGC
>Ga0210392_10002143_pt1 | contig 10168 bp, 5 predicted proteins | sample IncBWC30OmetaG_FD_161057 | JGI IMG/M metagenome (GOLD analysis project Ga0210392, IMG submission 161057) | Forest soil microbial communities from Barre Woods Harvard Forest LTER site, Petersham, Massachusetts, United States - Inc-BW-C-30-O ...
TACACCGCGGCAGCGCGGATATGGTGCGCGTGCGTTCGTTCTGCATCGACCGTTGGGAAGTTCGCACGGTGGACAGGGCCAGCGGCGAGGCCCTATCACCGTACTATCCACCAAATCCAAAGCTTGCCGCGAGCGTGCGCGACACTTGGCTGTGCCAGCAGAGCACGTTGGGTGGCGAGGTCGCGCGTTCGCTGCCGCTACCGGAGCTCTCGCTCTTCCAACGCCAGCACAGCTTCGAGCCGCGCGCGGTATCCGAGGCCTCGGTCGTCCCACAAGGCTATCTGTCGTACCACTTGGCGCGCAAAGCTTGCGAGAACGCGCACAAACGGCTGTGCACCAAAGACGAGTGGGTCACCGCTTGCCGCGGCCAGAAAGAAACGCAATTCCCCTACGGTGACACCTTCCGCGCAGGGCGCTGCAACGTGCACCGCGCCATTCACCCCGGCTACGTGCTGCACGCGTCGTCCTCGGTCGGGCTCTTGGATCCGCGGCTCAACTTGGTCGAAGAAGGGGACGACCCGCTGCTCCACCTGACGGGCACCACCGCCAGCTGCGCGAGCGAATGGGGCAGCGACAAAATCTTCGATATGGTCGGAAACCTCGACGAGTGGGTGGACGAAGGCATGTTCCTGGGCGGCTTCTACGCCCGCGCCACCACCAAAGGCTGCGACGCACAAATCTCCGCGCACGCCGCGAGCTACTTCGACTACTCGACGGGTACGCGCTGCTGCGCGGACTTGGAGTGACTGGCGGCTAGCGTCGCGTTTGCCCAGCGCCAGGAACAGTTAGATTTTGAGGGTCGCCTTGGTGCAGCTCGCGTGCGCCAGTGTGGGGCGGCGCTGGGTCGTGCGGGGCGCAGAGTTGGCGTGGAGAGCGCTGAAGAGCGCGCTGCGTGGCTCCCCGACTGGACGCGGACGGCGCCGAAGAGGGCGCGTGTTGGAGATCAGTGGCCTGAACGTGGCACCTCCGAGGCTCGGACTAGACCGTAGCGGCGCCAACCGGTTTGTAAGAGCCAGGTGCGCGCGGAGACGCCGCAGGGCGGGCCGATGCCGCGAAATGAGATCGGAATGGGATCGGCGAAACCGTTGAACGACTCAGCGGAGGAGAGCGCGTCGAGGGTTACTGTCGTTGTCGAAGGAGCATGCTCAGCCGCGCGCAGCGTCACGTGCGCCGAACCCCGCGGTAGCGCTTTCGCATCTCGCGAATTTTCTAGCAAGTGCCCCCTTGCCTAGTTGCAAGGGGGCACTTGCCGGATAATTGCGTCACGGCTGCGTGACACTCTCGATCACTCCGTTACTTGTCACTACCAACTGAACGAAATCATCCCGAGCTGCTCGCCGTGCAGCGTGCGGAGTCGAATTAGCTCGCTGGGCTGCGCGCGCGCACGCACGTTTGTACGCGAGTGTTATTGGTTCAGCCTCTCGTCCGGTGTTCGCGCCGCTCGATCATTGGCGCGCTCATCAATAGGCGTCGGAAGAACAGCGCGCGTAACACGAACTTTGCACGGTCCATGCGCGGGGATTCGTGTAAGCGGCTTTTACGAACTGTTCGCGAATGGCCAAAAGTAACTGGCAGTTGTTCGCATTTTGGCCGCGCGCCTTCACGCGCGCCGCCTCGCGGATTCCTCGAGAAACGCAGCCCTACATTGCTTGATTTGCACGCGTCTCGCACTCCTTTGCATGGGCCAATCTGCAAACTCGCGAGCGCCGCAGTGACAGTCATTCAGCTCGCGAATTTTCTAGCGCGCGACCTCTTGCTTAGTGGCAAGGGGTCACTTGCTTAGTGGCAAGGGGCACGTGCTGGATAATTGCATCACGGCTGCGTGACACTCTCGGTCACTCCGTTCTCGTCACTCCCGTGCAGCGTAAGGAGTCGACTGAGCTCGTCGAGTCACGCACGCGCACGTTTACAAGCGAGTGTTATTGGTACAGTCTCTCGCCCGGTGTTCACGCCGCCTCATCATTGGCGGACTCATCAATAGACGTTGGAAGAACAGCGCGCGTAACACGCTTTCGATCGTTGCACGGTCCATTCTCGGGGATCTCGTGTGGCAACACGCTTCACGAGCTGTTCGCGAATGGCAAAAAATAATTGGCAGTCATCCCGCATTTTTCAGGAGGAGCCACATGAGATCACTAGCTCAGGGTATTTTCAGTTGGAGCATCATCGGATTCACGGCACTTGGAGTTGCCTGCGGAGGCGCACCGATGTCGAGCGATGAATCCGGAAACCTGCAAACAACGGACGAGGCGCTGAGCTCGTCGGCAACGCTGACTGCCAACCAGTTCGGCAATCCGGGCACGATAGAAGTCGTCGGCACGAATTCATCTGGAGGCCTAATCGGCGTCGACCATAACAATCCCTTCTTTCAGAACCTGGGAACGAACGGGCGAACCTGCAACTCGTGCCACAAGGTCGAAGCCGCGATGGGTATCTCGGTCGCTCAGATCCAGAGCATCTTCAACGCCACCCAAGGTCTCGATCCGATCTTCCGGATCGTGGACGGTTCGAACGCGCCGACCGGGCCGTACGCCAACGTGTCGACCCTCGCGACTCGCAAGCAGGCATTCAGTATGCTCTTGAACCACGGCGACATCCGCGTCGGCATCGGCATGCCGGCGGGGGCAGACTTCTCGCTCGCGGCAGTCCAGGATCCGTACTTCTTCGCCAGCGCGACCGAGCTGTCCTTGTTCCGGCGCCCGCTGCCGTCGGTCAACATGGCCTTCAGCGCGCAGGTGATGTGGGACGGTCGCGAGAGCGAGGCCGGTCGCACGGACGTGCGAGATGGTCTGATCAATCAAGCGAACGACGCTACCCTTGGTCACGCCCAAGCAGCGACGGCGCTCACCACCGCGCAGCGATCCGCCATCGCCGATTTCCAGCTCCGCCTGTTCTCGGCGCAGTCGCACGCGCACACCACGTTCGTTCGAGCCGACGGGAGCACGAGCGGAGTTTTGGATACGGACCTCAACGTGACCGGCAGTGCGCCCATCACGACCGAGCTAGCCTCGGGTAATCCGGAAAATTTGCTACTGGCTTTGACGCACGTCTCGGATGCCGGTGGCAATGGCACGTTCAACGCCGTCGGTGCCGGATCTCCGGTACGCTTGGTTCCGGGTACCAACAATCCGTTTGCCAGCGCGAGCTCGCTCTTGCCCAGGTGCCCGGACGACGGGGTCAATCACACGGGCTGCTTCAAGAACCAGGCGATCACCGCGTTCGAACCCTGGGAGTCGGGAGACCTGCAGCCCATCACCACCGATCTAGTGGCTCTACGCGGCAGGATCGGTGACGGCGAGAACACGTTCTACAATCGCGTGTTCAACATGACCAACGTCCCTGGTCTCACCGACGTAGTCGGGCAAACCACGGTCTCGGTCACCTGCACCACGTGCCACAACACCCCGCAGTCGGGCACGAACTCGTCGGCACGCATGTTCAACACCAAGGTCGCCGAGGCGGTGGGCAACAATCCGGTCTTCACGTCGGATTTTCCGATCTACGCGTTCCGGCGCAACAGCGATCAGAATCAGATCGTGTACACCGATCCGGGGCTCGGCCTCCGAACCGGCAAGTTCAACGACATCGGCAAGTTCAAGGTGCCGTCCCTGCGCGGTCTCGGCTCGCGAGCGCCGTACTTCCACAACGGCTCCGCCAAGACTCTGAAGGACGTCGTGAACTTCTACAATGTCCGGTTTGGCATGGGTCTGAGCGCGGATGAACAGGAGAACTTGGTGCTCTTCCTCCAGCAGACCTGAACCGGATTTCTAGTCGACATTGACGGGGACCCGCGGCGAGAGCTGTGGCGCCCCGTCAATGTTTTCGCTCAGCGGTGTAAGCTGTGGTCGAGCAATTCGATGCCGATCTCGATGCTCCGCTTTACTGGAGCGGTGTGTCCTAACCTTGTAGCGAGCGGCTCTTGCTCCGCGCCGTCACTCACCCCGACCAAAAAGCAGTGAGCAAGCGTCGAGCAAACTGCAGCGCGGTGGCGTCTCCCGTCCGCACAACGTTCCGGCGTTCAGTTCGTCAGCTGAAACGCCTGCTGAGGGATTCAGTGCGCCACGGCGTCAGTGGTGTGGAACGAGCCTACGGATGCGAACGCCTTGAGTCTGGCAAGCGGAAAGCCGAGCTCGAAGCCTACTTGCGCGACGTCGTCCTCAAGGCATTTCCGATACTTCCCTACGATCAGGAGGCTGCAACCTGGCATGCTTTCGAGCGAGCGAGGCAAGCACGAGTTGGTCGTCCAGGACCATACGTTGACGGCCAGATAGCTGCGATAGCTTATGTTCGCGATCTTATTTTGGTGACCGCCAACGTCAAGGACTTCACGCGATTCAAGGGGCTCAACGTCGAGGACTGGACCGCGGCCACCCGAAGCAAGAAGTCGCGCCAGTCTGCATGACTACGCGCGCGCGCGGTTCTCCAAGACTCGTGCCAGGCGGCTCAGCGCGCCTTGTAGATTCGCCGCGGTGGGGGCGGTTTCGGGGAGATCCCAAGTGGACCAGGTGGCGACTAGCAGGCGTTCGTTGGGGGCCTGGTGGGAGGGCAGGGTGCGCAAGGCTAGGAGTGATTGATTGGTTTCGCGCCAGGAAAGGAGCAGATCGCGAGGGGGGGTGTGGGAGAGCACGCGGCCGGTCATGGGGGTGCCCCAGGCTAGGTCGAGCGCGACTTCGCTGCCTACCGCGCCGATGTCGGTGCCGTTGTTGCGCGTGAGCCAGCCGCTTTGTGCACCCGAGAGGGTGAAGAAGGCGTGCGCGTCTTCGAGGCTGGTGGTGGCGCGTTGTACGGCCCAGTTGACGGTGCGGCTGCGGCCGTCGTGGTGTTCGAGGTAGTGCGCGAGGGTCGCCAGTGACAGGCGCCACGAGGAGAGCGTGCCTTCGCGTTCGTCTTCATCGAAGTCCGCACTGTGTTCGATTGTTACCTTGCCGGGCGCGACGATCAGCTCGAGGCGCGAGTCGTCACTGCTGAAGACGACGCGTCGCATGGGCTCGACGCGCTCGACGCGCAGGTCGATCGCCACGTTCAGGCTGGGCCAGCCGAGCACGAGCTCTGCGCCAGTTGCGACTTCTCCCGCGATCTCATCGGCTTGCCAGGCGCACAGGCCCTGGACTTCCGTGCAGGCGCGCCAGATACGTTCGACGGGTGCACGCACGGGTTCTTCGACGAAGACGCTTTTCACGGTTTCACTCGCTCGAGCTCGGGGCTCGCTGGCGTTTGGAGGCCCGCCACCGTACCCTAACTCGAGTACATCGTCATGACTGCCAGAAGCCCGATGTTCGTCCGAGCCCTGCTCCTTCTCGCTGCTGCGTGCAGCAGCGCGGCTTGCGGCTCGCAAGGGTCAGCCAGCGATGTGAAGAGCGTCAGCTCCGCGATCAGTGGCGGCAAGCCGGACAGCGTCGATTCGAACGTGTTCCTTTTGGTGTCGCATCGCTCGATGAATACCGCGGCAGAGTGCTCGGCGTCGTTGATTGCGCCGAACCTGCTGCTCACCGCGCGTCACTGCGTGTCTGACGTCACGAGCGAGCAGGTCACGTGCGGCGAGACGACTGCCAGCGATCCGTACCCCACCGACACGTTCTATGCGTCGAACGCCGAGGACACTCGCTCGGACGGCGAGATCACCAAGGCCAACCTATTCGGGGTTTCGTCAATCTCGGTGCCGACCCAAGGCAGTGACATCTGCGGCTTCGATCTCGCGCTGATCACGCTGAGCGCAGTGGTGCCGGCCTCGATCGCGACGCCTCTCGTTCCGCGTATCGATCGCAAGGTCACCCTGGGCGAGGCATACACCGCGGTCGGCTACGGCCAAGACTTGCCTGGGGACGCCGGAATTGCCGGGGCAGGCGCGCGCCGCGGACGGAGCGGGCTCACCGTGGAATGCGCGCCAGGGACCTGCGGGACCGGCGTCGAGGCCGACGAGTTTGGTGGCAACGCCGGGATTTGCTCGGGGGACTCCGGTGGCCCCGCTTTGGATGCGGATGGCAAGGTGGTCGGTGTCGTCTCGCGGAGCGCCGACAACTGCAATCACCCGGTGTACGGCTCGGTCGCGTCTTGGAAGGATTGGATCATCGCCACGGCTCGCCAGGCCGCAGTTGACGGCAAGTATGATCCGCCGTTCTGGGTGGACTCGGGTACGAGCGATCCGCCGGCGCAGTCGGCTGCGCCGGATGCCGGCGTCGAGCCTGGCGCGGCCGGCGCTTCTGCGACGGCGTTCGGTGTCCAGGGCGACAAGTGCGCGACCTCGCCGGATTGCCAGGACGGGTTCGCGTGCTACTCGCCGACCAGCTCGAGCAACAATGCATACTGCGCTTCGTTTTGTTCGAGCCAAGCGCCGTGCGCGAGCGGCACTCACTGCGACAGTGGGCTTGGCGTGTGCGTCGCTCCGGTCAGCGTGTCGTCGGCCGAATCGTCGTCCTGTGCGGTGAGCTCGGTCGGGCGCTCGGGCGGTGCTGGCAACGGCTTGGCCTTGCTCGGCGTAGCGGCGGGGCTGATGAGTTTCAAGCGTCGTCGTCGCGCTCGCCGTGGGGCCGAAGCCCCAGAGCGACGCACGATACATTAGACACGTTCCTGAAGGGTGGAGCGGAGGGGGATCGAACCCCTGACCTCTGCATTGCGAACGCAGCGCTCTCCCAGCTGAGCTACCGCCCCAACAGGGACGCGGAAAGTAGCTTTTAGGGCGCCCATGTCAACCAAAAATCAGCGGGCGCCCAAGTTTCGAGACGGAAATGCGGCGCCCAAAACGAGCTGCTCCAAGGGGCGTCTACAATTGCCGCGCGAGAGCCGTTGACCCCGGCAGGTCGGTGGTTATGTTGCTCGCGTTCGCGGCCATTTGGGCGTATTTCGCCCGCTGCGGGCACTGGTTTCGCGGGGCCCTCGTTGGGCGTCGCACACACGAGCACCGCATGAAGAGCGCCCTGGCAAGTGTCGAGGGTGACGTTGAGGAGAATTGAGAATGGGCAAGATCATCGGCATCGACCTCGGAACGACCAACAGCGTCGTGGCCGTGATGGAAGGCAAAGAAGCCAAAGTCATCGTCAACGAAGAGGGAGCGCGCCTCACGCCTTCCGTCGTTGCTTGGGATGACAAGGGCGAGGTCCTCGTCGGAACGATCGCCAAGCGCCAAGCCGTGACCAACCCAGAGAACACGGTCTACTCGGCCAAGCGCTTCATCGGTCGCCGCTACGAAGAGGCAGAGAAGGACGCCAAGCGCTTCCCGTTCAAGCTGGTGAAGGGTCCGAACGGCGACGCTTGGATCGAAGTTCGAGGCAAAGCGATGGCGCCGCCCGAGGTATCGGCCAAGGTGCTGCAAAAGCTCAAGAAGGCCGCCGAAGACTACCTGGGCGAGAAGGTCACGGAAGCCGTGATCACCGTGCCCGCGTATTTCAACGACGCCCAACGCCAAGCCACCAAGGACGCCGGTAAGATCGCCGGTCTCGAGGTGCGCCGCATCATCAACGAGCCGACCGCAGCCGCGCTGGCTTATGGCCTCGACAAGAAGGCCAACGAAATCATCGCCGTTTACGACTTCGGTGGTGGCACGTTCGACATCTCGATCTTGGAGGTCGGTGACAACGTCGTGCAAGTGATCGCGACCAACGGCGACACCCACCTCGGTGGCGACGACGTCGATCATCTGCTGATGGACTGGCTGAGCGGCGAGTTCCGCAAAGACACCGGTATCGACGTCAGCAACGACAAGATGGTCATTCAGCGTCTGAAGGACGCCGCCGAGCAGGCGAAGATCGAGCTGTCGAACAAGCAAGAGACGACCATCAACCTGCCGTTCTTGACGGCGGACGCCAGCGGTCCGAAACATCTGCAGAAGCAGCTCACGCGCTCCAAGTTGGAGCAGATGATCCGCCCGCTGATCGACAGGACGCTGGAGCCGCTGAAACGCGCGCTGGACGACGCCAAGAAGAAGGTCGGCGACATCAACGAGGTCGTGCTCGTCGGTGGCTCGACTCGCATTCCGCTGGTTCAAGAGGTCGTCACCAAGTATTTCGGCAAAGAAGCGCACAAAGGCGTGAATCCGGATGAGGTCGTGGCGATCGGCGCGGCCGTGCAGGGCGGCGTGCTCTCGGGCGACGTGCAAGACGTGGTGCTCTTGGACGTGACTCCGCTCTCGCTCGGCGTGGAAACGCTGGGCGGCGTGATGACCGTGATGATCCCGCGCAACACCACTATCCCGACGCAAAAGAAGGAAATCTACTCGACCGCGGCGGACAGCCAAACGTCGGTGGAGATCCACGTACTGCAGGGTGAGCGCGCAGAAGCTCGCTACAACCGCACGCTCGGCAAGTTCCACCTGGAAGGTCTGCCGACCGCGCCGCGCGGCGTGCCGAAGGTCGAAGTGACCTTCGACATCGACGCCAACGGTATCCTCTCGGTCGGCGCCAAGGATCTGGCCACCGGTAAGGATCAGCGCATCACGATCACTGCGTCGAGCGGCATCAACAAAGACGACATCGACCGCATGGTGAAGGACGCCGCGGCTCACGAGGCCGAGGACAAGAAGCGCCGTGAGGAGATCGACCGCCGCAACAAGCTGGACAACATGTGTTACCAGCTCGAAAAGCAGATCGCCGACAACAAGGACAAGCTCGCCGGCGTGGACGTCGCGTCGATCGAAGCCTTGATCAAGGACGGTCGCGCCGCGGTCGAGAAGCAGGACGACGATAAGGTCTCGGAGGTGCTCGAGAAGCTGGAGAAGGAAGCCCACGCCATGGCCACCAAGATGTATGAAGGCGCGGGCGGCCCGCCTGGTGGTGCTGGTCCGGGTGCCGGACCGAGCGCAAGCGGTGGCGCCAGCGAGGATCCGAAGAAGGGCGACGTGATCGACGCCGAGTTCGAAGAGACGAACTGAGCCCGGCGCGCTAGCGCACCGACACTGAACGAGAACGCTCGTCTGACCAGGCATGTGCTGGGCATGACGGGCGTTTTCGTCGTTTTGTGTCCCGGCCCCGCCGCTGTAGAGTGACGCGAATGTTTAAGCTTCGCTCGCTCAAGGCATCTCGGCTGGTCTCGTTCGGCGTGAGCCTCGGGGCATTGCCCGCCGCCGTTTCTGGCTGCGGGGCGTCCGCGAAGCCAGCTGCCGCAGTGACACCGGTCGTCAACGCGGCTCCGATCGCCAAAGAGGAAGCACCCGATCTTGCGCCGGTCCCGGCACCTGCGGAGCTGTTTGCCTTGGCTCGCTTCAAGACCCCGAAAACAGCGCTGGAGACGGTCTCTAGCTGGGCGAGCTTTCCGTACAAGCTGCATGACGTGTTGCCGGCGGAGCTGAAGGATTTAGAGAGTGTGGTGGCTTGGGACGCTCCACTCGAAGCAGCCATGGCGCTCGACCCGCTCGGCGAGGGCAAGGTCCCACAACCGCTCGCGGTCGTGTCGCTGGGGCTCACCTCACTCGACGGCGCTTTGAGCTTCGCGCGTGCGAAGGGCCAGCCGGTGCGGCGTTTGCGCCCTGGCGTGTACCGGATCGGCGAGTCGGACGATTGGTCGTGTGCGGCTGGCGTCGCGCTGGGCTCCGCGCCGGCGCGCTTGGTGTGCGGTGATCGCGCGCACGACGTGGACGGCTTGTTCAACTACGCCGCGCGCGGCCTACCCAACGAGCCCCTTCCAAATCTGGATTTTCAGATCGAGCTGCGGCTCGCCCCGGTAAAGAAAAAGTACGAAGCAGAGCTCGGCTCGGCGCGCTTGTTTGCCGGCTTTTTACTGAGAGAAGTTCAGCTCGATAACCCGCGTTTCGATCGCGCGCTGTCCGATGCGACGTACGGCTTGGTCGACGAGACCACCGCATTCGTCCAAGACTTGGACACGCTTCGGCTCGATGCCAACTTGGATGCTGCGAAGAGCGTGGCCAACGTGCGCTTCGACCTCAAGTTTACGGGTCAGAAGTCGTGGCTGGTGCAAGCCAGCGCCGAGACTCTGAGCATGATCGAGCCGCCGCCGGATTTGTTCTGGCAGCTGCCCGCCGACAGCACCGCGGCAAGCTTTGGTGTGGGCTGGAAGCCGGGGCGCTTGAAGCCGCTCGGGCACACGCTGGCCGAGCTCTTGGACGCGTTCCTGGAGTCCGAGAAGATCCCGAGTGGCTTGCGCGATCAGAGCTCCAAGGCAGTCGAGTCGCTGTTCGATCAGAATACGAAGCAGGTACGCGCGCAGGGCGAGCTCAGCG
>Ga0210392_10002145_pt1 | contig 10164 bp, 10 predicted proteins | sample IncBWC30OmetaG_FD_161057 | JGI IMG/M metagenome (GOLD analysis project Ga0210392, IMG submission 161057) | Forest soil microbial communities from Barre Woods Harvard Forest LTER site, Petersham, Massachusetts, United States - Inc-BW-C-30-O ...
GCCCCGCGCCGCCATATTCCTCGGGGATCAGCACGGAGAGATAGCCGGCTTCGGTCAGCGCATTGACGAAGTCAGAAGGGTAGGCCATCTCGCGGTCGAGCTTACGCCAATATTCGCCGGGAAATTGGGCGCAGAGCTTTGCCACCGCCTCGCGGATATCGGCGTGTTCGTCTTGTTGGTGTTCTTTTTCTTGGGTCATCTCAAATTCTATCGGCTGGTTTCGGGATCGGTCGTCGTTTTTGCTTGGTGTTGTGAAACCACCGCTAACTCCCTATGCTCGATTGTTATAGCGTATGGACCTGCATTCCAAGACTGGCAAGCATGGATTTCCGTCAGATCAGGACGTTCAGGTCCGTTGCCGAACTTGGCAGCCTTAGCAAGGCCGCGGACAAACTGCGGATCGCGCAGCCGGCCCTCAGCCGCCAGATCAAGTTGCTCGAGCACGAATTGCGCACGGAACTGTTCACCCGCAGCGGGCGCGGCATGGTGCTGACCGAAGCCGGCCGCATCCTGTTGTCGCGGACGGCGGGAATTGTGCGGCAGATCGACCAGATCCGCGACGACATCCAGTCTGCGGCGGGTGCGCCTTCGGGACGGGTGGTCCTGGGGCTCGTCCCCACGGTGAGCTGCGTGCTTTCCACCCGGCTCGCGCAGCGGACGGTAGAGACCTACCCCGGCATCTCCCTGTGCATCGTCGAGAGCTACAGCGGGCATCTCATCGAGTGGCTGCATCGTGGCGAGATGGACCTCGCCATCATCTATGGCCCGTCGGCCGATCTGCATCTCAACCTCCAGCATCTCGGCCGCGATCAGATCGTCGCCGTCGGTCCGCGCGGCTCCGGCCTCGCGCGCAAGAAAGAGGTCGGGATGGATTGGCTGCTGCGCCAGAAGCTGGTCTTGCCAAGTCATTCGCACGGCCTGCGGGCGCTGATCGAACGGGCGGCCGCCAAAAAGAAATTGCAGCTCGATGTCCAGCTCGAAGCCGATTCCTTCCGCGTCCTGACCAGCCTCGTCGAAGCGGGGCTGGGATATACGCTGCTGCCGCCATCGTCAGTGCGCGGCGAAATCCGCGAGCGGCGGTTGGAAACCGCCGCCATCTCCGGACAGGCGCCGATGCGCGAGCTTCTCATCGCCTCGCCACTCGACCATCCGGATTCGACCGCGACCAGCGTCATCACTGCGCTTCTGCGCAGCGAAACCGGCGCCTGCCGCGATGAAGGTCTGTGGAACATCAAGCTCGCCTGAGCATCTTGCACGCTAGGTGACGGCGATGCCGAGATGCTGCCGGAAGCGGTTTTTGAGGAACACGCCGTCACGCGGCGGCAGCGCGCGGTCCACATGCGTCGTTGAAATGCGGATCAGCGCCAGCTTCGGTCCGCCGGAGAGGCGCCTCACGTCCGATCGGAACGCGGCAATCCCGTCCATGTCGGTGATCTTGACCGTCGACTGAAAGCCGGCTCCCTTGGCGATTGCGTCCAACCTCGCGCCAAGGCCGGAATGACTGCGCTGCATTCCCGTCTCGCCGAAGTGCCCGTTGTCGAGCACCGCAATCGAGAGATTGGCCGGAACGTGTGCGGCGATCGTGAGCAGGCTGCCGACACCCATGAGTTGCTCGCCGTCACCGGTGATGACGAGCACGGGCCGCCGCGGCTGGGCCTGCGCCAGTCCGAGGCCCATCATGGCCGCGCCGCCCATCGCGCCCCAGAGATAGAAATTGCCGTCGTGATCGCCGGCGTCGAACACGTCATAGGAGGACGATCCGAGGCCGCTGATGACCAGGAGATCGCCGCGGTCGGCGAGTAGCGCTCTGACGGCCTCACGCCGGTCGAGCAGGTTGGATGCTTGCGTCATCACTTTGTCTCCGTCCACTTCTTGCGGCCGAGCATTTGCTGCGAGATCAGGATCGCTATCGGCTGGTCGCTCTCGAAGGCGAGTGACGACGCCGCGGAGACCACTTCAGTCGCGTCTTCGGCGCGTTCCAGCCGGAACACCGTGACGCCCATGATCTCGAACGCCTGCGCGGTCGCCTTTCCCATCGGGATTTGCCAGGGATTGAACTCGGCCCATTCGCCGCGCATGGTCACCAGCGTCAGGAATGGAAAGCGGCAGCTCGACAGCAGCGACAGCATGTTGATGCAGTTGCCGACGCCGCTCGATTGCATCAACAGCACCGCGCGCTCGCCGCCGAGCCAGGCGCCCGCAGAAAGCGCCACGCCTTCCTCCTCGGTCGTCAGCACCGTAGTCTTGATGGTGGGATCGGCGTGGGAAAGCTCGATCAGCCGGGAGTGGCCGGCATCCGGCACGTAGGAGATCTGCGCGACGCCATGGTCTTTCAGCGTCCGGTAGATCGCGCCAGGCCAATCCGGGCGGTTCGTAATGTCATCGGGAAGGGCGGCAATGTTCATCATGGCCTCCGTGGGAGAAGCGCATCTCGCGCGTGGTCCCACCCTAGACCGGCGTATCGCCGATCTCCCTTCTCATCTCGCTCGAACTGCCATGCCGGAATTGTATGGGCCGGTCGAGCGGACTATGCCGGTATGCGCACCGGCAGCACCTCGATGCCGCGCACGAAAGAGGAATAGACCCGCTTCGGCTCGCCCACCACCTCGATCCGCTCGAAGCGCTTGAGCATCTCCTGCCAGACGATCTTGAGCTGCAGCTCGGCCAGCCGCATGCCGACGCAGCGATGGATGCCGAAACCGAACGACAGATGCGTGCGCGGGCGGGCGCGGTCGATGATGAACTCATCCGGCCGCTCGATCGCTTCCTCGTCGCGGTTGCCGGAGACGTACCACATCACCACCCGGTCGCCCTTCTTGATCTTCTTGCCGCCGATCTCGGTATCGGCCAGCGCCGTGCGCCTCATATGGGCAAGCGGCGTCTGCCAGCGGATCACTTCCGGCACCATGGTTTCGATCAGCTCGGGGTTGGCGCGCAGCTTCTCGTACTGGTCGGGATGCTCGTTCAGCGCCAGCACGGAGCCCGACATGGTGTTGCGGGTGGTATCGTTGCCGCCGACGATGAGCAGGATGATGTTGCCCATCAGATTGTCGGGATCCATGTGGCGCGTCGCATCGCTGTGCGCCATCATCGAGAGCAGGTCGTTGCGCGGCGGCGCGTTGACGCGCTCGTTCCAGAGGCGCGCGAAATACTCGCGGCACTCGTCCATCTCCTGGCGACGCTGCTCGTGCGATTCCACGATGCCGGACTTGGGTAGCGCAGTCGCGACGTCGGACCAGCGCGTCAGCTTGCGCCGCTCCTCCCAGGGAAAATCGAACAGGGTGGCCAGCATCTGCGTGGTCAGCTCGATCGAGACGCGCTCTACGAAATTGAAGGTCTCGTTGCGCGGCAGATTGTCCAGCACTTTTGCCGAACGCTCGCGGATCAGCTTTGCCAGTTCATCGAGATGCGTCGGCGTGAACATCGGCGACACGGTCTTGCGCTGGTCGGCGTGTTTGGGCTGGTCCATTGCGATGAAGCTCGGCCAGTCGTAGCCGGCCGGCGCGTCACGAATTGCAATGCCGCCAAGCGCTGCGTCGGAGGAGAAGACGCCGTGACTGGTGTCGACATGCATGATGTCGTTGTATTTCACGACAGACCAATAGGGCTCGATCGGCGAATTGGTGCAGTAATGCACCGGCTCTTCCTTGCGCAGTCGCTCGAACCACGGCCACAGCGTGTCGTTCTGGAACAGGCGCGGCGCGCCGGGATGGAAATCCTTCAGCGGCGTGGAATAGGCTTCTTCGCGTGCCTGGCGCAAAAGCTCAGCCTTGTCGGCGCGGATGGCTGCCTGGATGTTCATGGTGCTTTCTCCCCTTTGCGGGTAGATTTGGATCAGCCGGAAATGCGTACCGGCAGGTGTTCGATGCCCTTGACGAAGCTCGAATATATCAGCTTGGGCGGACCTGCCACCTCGATGTGATCGAAGCGCTTGAGGATTTCTTCCCAGATGATCTTCAGTTGCAGCTCGGCAAGACGAATGCCGACACAGCGGTGGATGCCGAAGCCGAACGACAGATGCGTGCGCGGCCGGGCGCGATCGATCAGGAACTCGTAGGGCCGCTCGATCGCTTCCTCGTCGCGGTTGCCGGAGACGTACCACATCACGACCTTGTCGCCCTTCTTGATCTGTTTGCCGCGGAACTCGATGTCCGTAAGCGCGGTGCGGCGCATATGGGCGAGTGGCGTCTGCCAGCGGATCACCTCGGGCACGAAGCTGTCGATCAGTTCCGGGTTCCGCTTCAGCTTCTCATATTCGGCGGGATGCTGGCTCAGCGCCAGGATCGAGCCCGAAAGGGTGTTGCGGGTGGTGTCGTTGCCGCCGACGATCAGCAGGACCAGGTTGCCGAGGAAATTTTTGGGGTCCATGTCCCGCGTTGCTTCGCCATGGGCCATCATCGACAGCAAGTCGCTTTTTGGCGGCTGGTTGATGCGCTCTTTCCAAAGCCGCGCGAAATAAGTCGCGCACTCCATCAACTCGGCCTGACGCTCGTCCTCGGTGGCGACGAGGCCGCCGGGGCCGGGAATCGTGGTTGCGACGTCGGACCAGCGCGTCAGCTTGCGGCGGTCTTCCCAGGGGAAGTCGAACAGCACCGCGAGCATCTGCGTCGTCAGCTCGATCGAGACGGTGTCGACCCAGTCGAACACGTCGCCGCGCGGCAGATTGTCGAGGCATTCGGCCGAGCGTTTGCGGATATTGATGGCCAGTTGATCAAGATGCGTCGGCGTGAACATCGGCGCCACGGTCTTGCGCTGTGCCGAGTGGCGCGGCTGGTCCATCGCGATAAAGCTCTCACGGCGGAGATCGGGATCGATGTCGCGGATGGTGATGCCGCCGAGCGAGGCGGCCGAGGAGAACACCGAGTGATTGGTCTCGATGTCCATGATGTCGTTGTACCTGGTCACCGACCAGTACGGGCCGAACATGCTGTCCTTGGTGTAGTGGACCGGCTCTTCTTTGCGCAGGCGGTCGAAATACGGCCAGAAGCTGTTCGTGCGGAACAGCTCGGGATCGCCGGGATCGTACTCGCTGAGCGGTAGAGAATAGGCGCGTTCACGTGCGGCCTCGGAGGCAGAATTCCCGGCGAGATCGATGGAGCCCAGCATGGCGTTTCCTCTTGTGTCTAGACGCTTCCGTTTGCAACCGCGGTCGCTGGAAGTCTGTTTTGGCGCGAATTACATCCCCTTGCGTCCGCTCGCGCAAGGGCCACGTTGCCAAGAGTCAACAGGCCGCAGCCTGGTATTCCAGCGGGCCGCGTTTTTCTGCTCGTGACAAGTATAATTCGAGCGAATAAGGCTGTTTCAAACAACGTTTGGTTTGCCGGAGGCACGACGTCCATGATTCCCAACGCGTACCGCATCTTCAATTTCGATCTCGGCGAAACCGCGGACGCGATTCGCGAGACCGTTCACGATTTCGCCAGCAACGAGATCGCGCCGCGCGCCGCTGAGATCGACAAGAGCAACCAGTTTCCGCGCGACCTCTGGCCGAAGATCGGCGCGCTCGGCCTGCACGGCATCACGGTCGAGGAGGAATATGGCGGGGCAGGGCTCGGCTATCTCGAGCATTGCATCGCGCTGGAAGAGATTTCGCGCGCGTCCGCCTCCGTCGGCCTTTCCTACGGCGCGCATTCCAACCTCTGCGTCAACCAGCTCCGCCGCAACGGCAGCGAGGCGCAGAAGCGGAAATACCTGCCGAAGCTGATCTCCGGCGAGCATGTCGGCTCGCTTGCCATGAGCGAGCCCGGCTCGGGCTCGGACGTGGTGTCGATGAAGACCCGCGCCGACAAGAAGGGTGACCGCTATGTGCTGAACGGCAGCAAGATGTGGATCACCAACGGCCCGGTCGCCGAGACGCTGGTGGTCTATGCCAAGACCGATCCGAATGCGGGCCCGCGCGGCATCACCGCCTTCATCATCGAAAAGGGCATGAAGGGATTTTCGACCGCACAAAAGCTCGACAAGCTCGGCATGCGCGGCTCCGACACCTGCGAGCTGGTATTCGAGGATTGCGAGGTGCCGGAGGAGAACGTGCTCGCCGAGGTCGGCCGCGGCGTCAACGTGCTGATGAGCGGCCTCGATTATGAGCGCGCGGTGCTTGCGGCGGGTCCGCTCGGCATCATGCAGGCCTGCCTGGACGTGGTGCTGCCCTATGTGCACGAGCGCAAGCAGTTCGGCGAGCCGATCGGCACCTTCCAGCTCGTGCAGGGCAAGATCGCCGACATGTACACGACGATGAATGCCTCGCGCGCCTATGTCTATGCGGTGGCAAAGGCCTGCGACCGCGGCGAGACCACGCGCGAGGATGCGGCTGGCGCCATCCTCTACGCCGCGGAGAAGGCAACCCAATGCGCGCTCGACGCGATCCAGCTGCTCGGCGGCAATGGTTATATCAACGACTATCCGACGGGCCGGCTGCTCCGCGATGCCAAGCTCTATGAGATCGGCGCCGGCACCAGCGAAATCCGCCGCATGCTGATCGGGCGCGAATTGTTCGAGAAGTCGGCTTAAACTTTTACTCGGCCGCCCGCACCGGTGGCGCCTGGTCGGGCTTCACGTTCCATACCGTCTGCATGGCGGTGAAGGCATTCGCGATCAACGGATCCTGGCGCCGCGAGGCGAGGCAGGCAAAGCTCAAATCGCAGGCCAGCGTCACCTTGTCGGCAACGACAAAATTGCGCTTGCGGGAGCCGACCACGCGCTCGATCACGCTGTCGCGCGCAAGGCTGAGGCAAACGCCGGATTCGACGAAATCGATCATCTGCTCTTCATGGTCGGTGAAGCCGACGCGCTTCGGCACCGGCCCGAACCGCCGGAAGATGTCATCGAGCATGCGGCGATGGGCCGAGCGCTGCGGCGTCGCGAGCCAGGGCAGGCCGGCGAGGTCCTGCCAGTCCTTGCCCATCACGCGGTCGCTCCATTCCACCGGAGCGATGACGCGATAGGGATAGCTGACCAGTGGCGCGAGCAGGATCTTTCCGTCGTCGAGAGGGCGCTCGGCCGGGCTCCAGCCGGATTCCGGCGTCGGATCGACATAAAACCCGACGTCGAGCTCGCCCCTGCCGACCTGGGCGACCACATCGTCGCTCATCCCTGAGCGCAGGAACACCTCGGTCTGCGACGATCCGCGGGTCAGGCTGCGGACGAAGGCGCCGAGACGGATGGTTTCGGGATCGAGGACGGTGCCGACACGCAAGGTCCGGCGCTGCGTGTCCTTCAGCGAAGCTGCTGTGGTGCCGAAATCCTGTGCGGCCGCGACCGCCTTGTGGGCGAGCGGCAACAGCGCCGCGCCCGCCTCCGTCAGCGTGAAGCCGCCGGGCGTGCGGTTGAAGAGCTGCAGGCCTGTGCTTTCTTCCAGCGCCTTGAGCTGCAGGCTGACCGCCGGTTGGGTCAGGTGCAGAACGGTGGCGGCTCTGGAAACGGTGCCTTCGCGTGCGACCGTGATGAAACAACGCAGGGCCTGGGAACGGGGCAGTTCACTCATTTGGAAAGCTTATAGCACATTTCCAACAATTCATGGGATAGGAATCACTTCCCTAAGTAACATTTTTCTACGATGCAAACTTGGCGTTGCTTTCTCGTATCAGTTGAACTGCTACGATAGTGAGCTAGCTTTTGCGCATTGCGTAGGGAAAATAGGTCGTCATGACCGGTTGCCATGGAGCCAGCAGGTTGGTCCGCAAAACTTCCTTAGTCTTATTTGCCGCGCTCATAGCTGCGCTCTCAGCGGCCACGCGAGGGGAAACCTATCCGGACCGGCCGATCCAGCTCGTCGTTCCGGCGGGGGCGGGCAGCAGCACCGACACCATGATGCGTTCGCTGGCGCAGGTGGCCTCTCCCATGCTCGGCCAGTCGATCGTGATCCTGAACAAGCCGGGTGCGAGCGGGATCATCGGCGTCAGTTATGTCACGCGATCGGCACCTGATGGCTACACATTGGCGGGGGTCGTCAATGGTGCCTTGACCATGGCGCCGCATGTGGCGACTGCCAATTACCAACCGTCCGATTACCGCATTGTCGCGATGATCACCCAGGCGGCCGGCGTGCTGTGCGTGCATCCTGACTTTCCGGCCGATAACGCAAAGCAATTCCTGAGCGAGCTGCGCAGCCATCCCGACAAATACACCTATGGTTCCGACGGCGTCGGTGCCTTCGTGCAGTTCGCGACCGCGCGCATCTTCGAGCCAGCCGGCATCCGCCAGCGCATGATTCCCTATCAAGGCGCGGACCAGACCGTGACCGCCTTCCTGTCAGGTTCGATCGATATCTATGCCGGCGGCATAGCGACGATCGTGCCCTATGTCGCGGAGAAAAAGGCCAAGTGCCTGCTGACGACGACCGCACGCCACTTTGCCGCGCTACCTGATGTGGCGAGCCTTGCCGACGTCAAAATGCCGCAGGCGGAGACGCGGCTATGGCGCGCCGTTGTCGCGCCGCGCGGCATGCCGCAGGACAGGTTCGACAAACTGCGCAACATCCTCATCAAGGCGGCAACGACGAGCGAATTCAAGGCGCTCGCCGAGAAGCGCGGCGAGGAGTTCTGGGACATCAGCGCGGATGAGGCCAACAAATACGTGCAGGACGAGTTCACGCAGATGCAACGGCTCGCCCAAGAGCTGCATCTGAAACAGGATTGAGCGTCGCGATGCCGACATTCGTCACCCGCGATGGCGCCACGCTGCATTATGCGGTGCATGATTTCACCGACCGCTGGCGCAAGTCCGGCACCATCATCCTGGTGCACGGTTTCGCGCGCTCGGGCGAGTTCTGGTTCAACATGATCCCTTATCTCGCCCGCTTCTACCGGGTGATCTGTCCCGATCTGCGCGGGCTAGGGCGATCGCGGCCGCTGGCCGATCCGCACCGCGCGATTTCGCTTGAGGCTTATCTCGCCGACATCGCCGCAGTTGCCGATCACGCCGGCGCCGACGAGTTTCATCTTGCGGGGGAAGCGATCGGCGGCGCGATTACGTTGGTGTTCGCAGCCGAGCATGCCAAGCGCGTGCGCACGCTCTCGGTCATCGCGCCCGCCGTCTGGGCCAATGAATGGCTGCGCAACTCCTATGCGGTCGGCTATCCGAGCTGGGTCGATGCCATTCGCGCGCTCGGCGTGGAGGGCTGGGTGCGCAAATCGAACACGCTGGCGCGCTTCCCCGCCGGTTTCGATCCGTCCTTTATGGATTGGTACGCACGCGAGGTCGGCAAGGCCGATGTCGAGGTGGTCACGGCGATGGTGGATGTCGCGGGATCCGCCAATGCCAAGCCTTACCTGGGAAGGATCGAGGCGCCGGTGCTCGCGCTCTATCCGACCGGCAGCAACATCTCCACCGCCGAGCAGGAGCAGGCCTTGCGCGAACACATCGACTCGGTGCGAGTTGTCCACCTGAACAGTCCTTACGCCTTGCTAGGAATGCTTGAGCCGGCTGCCTGCGCCGGGCAGATCCTGAACTTCGCTGCGATGCATGACGGCATCGTCTGCCACGAATGATTTTTGAAACTAAACCAGCCCCAACCCGTAGCTGTGCCTTATGAGCAATCCTATCGACCCCACCTTCGCAACGTCGGACACCGAGACGGCAAGAACCTATCGGCAACTCCGTCTGATGAAGGCGCTGCTTCAGCTCGACGACCCTGAGCTGGAACAAGCGCTGACGCTGGTCGTCGAGCGCCTCGCGGCGGCGGGTGGAGGGGGCGGCGATCTCGACGCATCGACGGGGCAAAATCCCTCGCTCAAACCGGTCGAGTGAACCGCTTGTCCCGTCATCTGTGACTGACCTCACGTGGGCAAAAGCCGCCGGCGTGCCAAACTGGCTTCGCAAATCGGCTTCGAATGGCTGCAATAATGGTCCGCTAGCTTGGCCGACCAGGAGGCAGGCGGCTTGACCGAGCCGTAATGCCGTTCGATTTTGCAGTGCCGCGGAGCTGGAAGCGTGAATGACTTGAACTGGGTGCCGATGCACCCGACCCCGATGCAACCGCCGCCGCTGCCGCCGGTGTCGGCCAAATTCACTGGCAAGCGCGCCGACTTCATTCGCCTTGTGGCGCGCGGGGCCGGGCTGGAACTGGTCACTGCCGGCTTCTACCGGTTCTGGCTAGCCACCGACATCCGGCGGCATTTGTGGTCGAACACCGAGATCGCGGGCGATGCGGTGGAATATACCGGT
>Ga0210392_10002146_pt1 | contig 10163 bp, 9 predicted proteins | sample IncBWC30OmetaG_FD_161057 | JGI IMG/M metagenome (GOLD analysis project Ga0210392, IMG submission 161057) | Forest soil microbial communities from Barre Woods Harvard Forest LTER site, Petersham, Massachusetts, United States - Inc-BW-C-30-O ...
CCGAAGGCTTTGCCGACCAGCGCGCGCCGCGTGACCATCAAAAAACCACTGGCTAGCCGAGAGCCTCAGGGCCAAGCGCCATTTCCGGCCAACCCCCCTGACAACCCACCCCTCTCTAGTGTAGACCGCTGGTCGTGATGACCCTGCTTTCCACGCTGAATGCGTCGCTTGGCCACGTGCTGGCGTTTGCCCCTGGCCAGGACTTCTTTTGGCAGAATTCGATCTTCGAGAAGACCCACTGGGAGGGCTTCATGAAGGGCACGCGCGTCTTCCTGACGATGGCGACCGCCCTGCTGCTCATGTACGAGATGCGCGCCACCAAGCTGCGCGAGCGCATCTCCCTGAAGACGAAGCGCTGGGTCGCGATCGTGCTCACGGTCGCAGCGTTCTTCACCTACTTCGACTTCTTCAATCCGAACGTTCGCTACGACCAGTATTACCACCGGCACGAGTTCTTCCATTACTACTTGGGCTCGAAGTACTTCAAAGAGATCGGCTACAACCGGCTCTACGAGTGCACCGCGATCGCGGAAATCGAGCTTGGGCGCGGCGCTCAGGTCGCCAAGCGCGACTTACGTGATCTGCGCAAGAATCTGATCACGCCGGTCAAGGACACTTATGTCCTTTCTGATCCCGGGCAGTGCAAGAACCGCTTCACGGCAGCGCGCTGGGAGGATTGGAAGAAGGACGTCGACTGGTTCTATCACTCGTCCGCGGGCAGTTACTGGGACAACATGCAGAAGGACCACGGCTACAATCCGCCGCCGGTCTGGGGCATGACGGGCAAATTCTTCGGCAGCTTTGCGCCCGCCGGAGACAAATTCTTCAAGATCCTGTCGATGATCGACGTGGCGTTTCACGTCGGCATCGTGCTGCTTTTCTATTGGGCCTTCGGCTTCCGAGTGATGGCCGTGGCGATCGTGTTTTGGGGCTGTAACGCGCCGGCCAACTTCTATTGGACGGGCGGCGCCTTCCTGCGTCAGGACTGGTTGTTCTTCCTGGTCGCGGCGGTGTGTTGCGCTCGCAAACGCAAGTTCTTCTTGGCCGGCGGCGCGCTCAGTTGGTCGGCGCTTCTGCGCATCTTCCCAATCATCTTCTTCGGTGGCTGGGGCATCATGGTGCTCTTCGAGATCATCCGTCGGATTCGCTTCGGCACATTGCAAGAGCCCGCGGTGCCGACCGGCAAGCTCTCGATCAAGCTCGATCGGCCGGGGCTGCTTGGTTACCTGCACCCAGACCATCGCCGTTTGCTGCTCGGCGTGATCGTCGCCTTTGGCGTGCTCGTCCCCTCCAGCATGGTGGTGTGCGGCGTCGATTCGTACAAGCAGTTCTTCGGGCACACCATCAAGGTGCACAACGCTACGCCGCTGACCAACCACATGGGGCTCGAGACCATGCTCGTCCACAACTGGAGCGGTCGCATGCGCTTCCTGCGCGACGACAACATGGACGACCCGTTCGAGGGTTGGAAGCAGGGTCGGCTGGATCGCTTCAAGGTGATGAAGCCGCTGTTCCTGCTGATCTGCGCGGGCGTGTTCGCGTGGACCGCGTGGGCCCTGCGGCGAACGCGGCAGCTATGGATCGGGCTCGCGCTGAGTGTGTGCTTGGTGATCTCCTTCACCAACCTCACTTGTTACTATTACTCGCTGTTCTTGGTGATCCCTGCCCTAGTCAAGGTGCGCCCATCGCTGGGCCCGCCGATAGTCGTCACCAGCGGCATCAGTACGATCTTGCTCTACGCACCGAGCGGGTTCTACTGGGTCGACGACCGCTTCACGGCGCAAGCATGGTTGTTCTACGCGCTCAGCCTGATGGCGCTGTACGCGTACTCGCGACCGTTCAGCGTGGCGCGGCTGAAGGCCTGGTGGGACGGCAAGCCCGAGCCGAAGAGCCCGCGCTCGGCGCCACCGTCCAGCGTCACTCCGGCGCCAGCCGCGGAGTAAGCTCAGTTCTGGATCCGGGGAGCGGCGCTCGACCGTTCCCCGGGACAGCAACGGCAATCACGCCAACGCGAGCATTCGCGCTCAGAACAGCTTGCGCACGCGGGCGATGACCTCAGCAACGCCCTGCGGAAACGGCTGCAAAGCGAGATCCAAATGCTCGGGTCCGGTCTCGATGCCGGATACCGTGAGCAGCGGCGCGAGCACGCGTACCAAGCGCTGCGCGTTTCCAGTGCGTGAAAATTTGGGATGCTTCATCAAGTCGATCACGATGCGATCGTCCTTGGCGTCGACCAGGATCGGCGGACGCTTGGGCATGTATGCGGCGAGATTGCCGGGCTTGCTCAGGTCGAGCGCGCCCGACTTGAGCAACGCGGCTATCGGCGTGGTCGAGTTTTCATCCGTGACTTTCAGCGACACTTCGGCCAAGCGGAGCTCGAAGCGGAGCTCCTGCTCGTTCAACTGGACGCGCTCTACATACACGACCCCCGAAGCTCGCACCGGGGTGCCCATCAAATCGAGCGAGGCAGAAAGGCGCACACCCGGCGGCACCGCCTCGATTTGCACGTCCTTCGGAGCCTTCTTGCCCGCACCTTTGATCGCGAGCCAACGCAGCGCGGCGAGTGGCACACCGAGGCGCAGCGCTAACGCATTGCGTAGTACGCGCAGCAACTCCTCCGGATGATCTTTTAAGTAGCTGCCTACTGCGCCTGCGATTGCCCGTGCGTCCATTGCTTGCTCGGGGCGGAGTAAGCCACAGGATGGCGCCGAGGCCAAACGCACTCTTGTACGGCGACGGCACGTCGCGACGGGATTTTCGCGGCGAGGCTGCTAGTATTATGTAATGGCAAGCCACGTGCGGATCCCGCCCGGGGCGGTGCACGACACCTTGCGTCGGCACCTGTTGGCGCTCGGCTATCCCATCGTCCTCGACCTCGAGAAGAGCCACGGAGCGTTCGCTGTCGACGCCTTGGCCGGCGGCCAATACCTGGATTTTGCCAGCTTCTACGGCTCCAATCCGCTCGGCTACAACCATCCGGGCATGCTCGAGCCCGAGACACAGCGGCGCCTCGCGCAGGCGGCCACGACCAAGGTCGGCAACCCCGACTTCTACACCGAGTACTTCGCCGAGTTCGTCGACACGCTCTCGCGCAGCGCCGCTCCGCCCGAGCTTCCGCACTACTTCTTCGTGGAGGGCGGAGCGCTCGCAGTCGAGAACGGCATGAAGGCCGCCTTCGACTGGAAGGCGCGCAAGAACCTGCAGGCCGGACGAGCCCCAAATGGCGGCCAAATCCTACATTTCGAGCATGCCTTCCACGGCCGCGCCGGCTACACGCTGAGCGTCACCAACACGGATCCGGCAAAGACTCTGTACTTCCCGAAGTTCGACTGGCCGCGCGTCAGCGCGCCAAAGCTCAGCTTCCCGCTCGCCGAACGCCTGCCCGAGCTCGTGCTTGACGAGCAGGCCTCGCTCGCTGCCGTGGAACGCGCATTCGACGAACGCGGCCACGACATCGCCGCAATCCTGATCGAACCAGTGCAGTGCGAGGGCGGCGACAACCACTTTCGCCCTGAGTTTTTGGCGGGTCTGCGTCATATCGCCGACGAACGCGAGGCGCTGCTCATCTTCGACGAAGTGCAAACCGGCGTCGGCATCACCGGCGCGTGGTGGGCCTATCAGAAGCTCGGCGTGCAGCCAGACGTGCTGTGTTTCGCGAAGAAGATGCAAGTCGGCGGCATCCTGGTGTCGCGCCGGATCGACGAGGTCGACAGCGTGTTCTCGGTGCCAAGTCGCATTTCGAGCACCTGGGGCGGCTCGCTCGTCGACATGGTGCGAGCCACGCGCATCCTCGAGATCATCGAGCAAGATCGCCTGCTCGAGAACATCACGCTGCGCGGCGGCGAGCTCCGTTTGGGGCTCGAGGCAATCTCGGCGCGCATCCCCGAAGTCAGCAATGCACGCGGGCTCGGCGCCCTGTGTGCCATCGATCTACCGACCACGGAGCTGCGCAATCAGCTCGTGAAACGCTGCTTCAACGAGCGCTTGATCGTGCTCGCTTGTGGTCAACGCTCGGTGCGCTTCCGGCCGTTCTTGTGTGTCGATTCGGAGAGCGTCGCAGAGTGTCTGGTGCGGCTCGAACGCGCGCTGCGGGGCGTGCTCGGCGAAGCCGCCGCCTGAGTCACTCGCGCTTCGGGTCGGGCAGCGCGCTCTTGGCCGCTTCGGCCGGCGCGCTCACTTCGCTCGCTTGCACGCCGCGTGCGTTCAGCTCGCTGCGCACGCGCTCGCCCACCGACTGCGCCAAACGGCCGAGGATGTCCGGAACCTCTTGCAAAAGCGCCGACCAGGCGCTGCTCTCGTCGCCGTCTACGGTCAGCAAGTGGGCGTGGCCGTGCTTGCTGATCGCGATCACCGCGACCGGATCGAGCTCGACCGCGCCGCCAGCACCGTGACCCCCGGACTTTCCGCCGGCTTTGCCGCTTTTGGCGCCAGCTGACGCACTGCCTGCGCCGAACGCGATCTTCAAGCGATGCACCGGGATGATTGTGGCGTCACCAGCTTGCTGAGGTTCGCCCACGATCGTTTCGCTCTTCGAGATGCCGTGCACGCCCGAGAGCAAAGTGCTGACGATGTCGCCGATCTTGGATTCGCTCATGTCGCCTGCGTCACTCGCTGTCCGGCTCGGCACTCTGCCGGGCCCGGGACCTTTGCTTTAGCACGAATCCCGCAAGATCGATCAGCAGACGGCCGGGCCAGATTCGGAACCGGCCGTCCACCGCAAGGCTCAGCCGGTCCTCCGATTCCCACGAGGGGGTTTGGTTGATCTCCCAGTGCTCGGGCAACACCGCCGATAGCACGTACAGACCGGCCAGAATGCGCCCCGTGAGGGCGACGTCGCGAAACGAATATTCGAGCTCGACGACCAGCGACTGGACCTGAAAAACGCGCTCCTTTTCCCACCAAGACAAGACTATTTCGAGCGGATCGAGCGAGCGAAAGAAACGAGCCACCGAGTGCTCCAGGCGCGACAACCTGACCGGCGGCGTTGCAGGGTCTGCTGCGGCGGGGTCGACCTTGTGAGCGCGCCCCCGCCAACGTGACAACGGTAGGCGCATGAGTTGCCGACCAAACACGTGACAAGTCACGAACGGCGCGACGCCTGCTGCGGCGATCGCGCTGAGCGCAATCGGTCCCATACCCAAACCGAACGCGAGGGCCCAGCTACCCGACGGTTCAGCGCGCCCCTGCAGGCTGCTGCTCAAAGACAGCGGCACCACCAACGCCAGCAGCATCAGCAGCGCGAGAAGCGCGACGCTCGCAACCAGCCAGAACGTCACCTACGCCAGGTTCCCTGGAACGCTTTACTTTTTGTCGCCTGGCCCGAGCCGCGGGGCTGCAGCCGACGGCAGAGCATCGGGAGTGCTCGGCCCGGGTAGGATCTCGACGCCGCGGCGTACTACGGCGGTTTTGCCACGATGCAAAGCGAGCATGTGCGGCACGCCGTCTTCGCCGACCACGACGAAAGCGCGCGGTTCGACGACGATCGCGCCACCTGCCCCGCCGACCTCGGCGTCCGCGCCATTTTCATCGTTTCCGCGCTTGGCCGTCCCACCGACGTCACCAATCGCCGTGCCGAACGCGATACTGATCTTGCTCAACGGAAGGACCTTGGCCTGCCCTGCATCGCGCACCGTACCGACGACACCGTCCGCCTTGGAGACGCGGCCCAGCTCGCCCAACAGTTCGCTCATCAAGCCCTTGAGATCCATGCGCCTTTGAAAGGAATCACGGGCGGCAGCCCTCGTCAAACTCGGGTCGCTTCGGGCGTGGCTCTCGAGCTAAAGTCCGAGCGGATGAAAGAGCTCAAGCTCGGCCGGCTGCACGCGCACGTCTGCGGCGGAACCGACCGCGAAGGAGGCGGCAGCGGGCCGATCATGGTGCTGATGCATGGCTACGGCGCACCTGGCACGGATCTGGTGTCCTTGTGGCGTGCTCTGGCGGTGCCCAAGGAGGTGCGCTTCGTGTTTCCGGAGGCTCCGCTGGAGCTCGGCTTCGGCGGGCGCGCCTGGTGGCCAATCGATATGGTCCGCCTCCAAGATCGCTTCACGAAAGAGGGCGCGGCGCGGCTGGTCGACGAGGTACCTCCGGGCATCGACGAAGCCCGCGCCGCCGTGCTCGAGCTGCTCGACGTGCTGGAGCGCGATTTCGCGGTGCGCCCCGACCAGATCGTGATCGGAGGGTTTTCTCAAGGCGCCATGTTGGCGACCGACACCGTGCTGCGTTCGACCCGTGCTTTCGCCGGTCTGGCAATCATGAGCGGCACGCTGGTGTCCCACTCGCAGTGGTTGCCGCTGATGGCGGCGCGCAAGGGCCTTCCGGTCCTGCAGAGCCATGGCCGCGCGGACCCGGTCTTGCCGTTCGCAATCGCCGAACAATTGCGTGATGAGCTCGGCGCCGCGGGCGTCCCCGTGGAATTCATCCCATTCAACGGCGGCCACGGCATTCCCGAGTCGGTGCTGGACGGCCTCGCGCGGCTACTTCAGCGCGTGGCAAACACGAAGTCTGCATGAAAATCGCAGCCATCGATATCGGCACCAATTCGGTGCACATGGTCGTGGTCGAGGTAAATCCGGATCACGGGCTGAGCGTGATCGACCGCCAGAAGACCATGGTGCGTCTCGGCCAGGGGTTGTTCGGCACCATGCGCCTCAGCGAACGCGCCTTTGCCGATGGTCTCGACGTGTTGCGCCGGTACGTCAAGCTGGCCGAGAGCCGTGGCGTCGAGGAGGTGCTCGCGGTCGCGACCAGCGCCACGCGCGAGGCCGAAAATGGCACCGAGTTCTTGGACGCAACCTTCCGCGAGACCGGCATTTTGCCGCGTGTGATCTCTGGCACGGAAGAAGCGCGCTTGATTTTTCTAGCCGTTCGGCACGCGCTCGACCTCCAAAACGAACGCACGCTCGTGCTCGATATCGGTGGCGGCAGCGTCGAGCTGTCGTTGGGCACGCAGACCGCGGTGTTCATGAACGAGAGTTTGCGCCTCGGCGTTCAGCGGCTGCTGGATCATCACGGCACGTCTGCACCGCTGAGCATGCGCGAGCTGTATGAGCTCCAAGGCTACGTCCACGGCGCCGCAGCCGAGGTCATGTCGCAAGCGCACAAGCTCGGCTTCGACCGTGTAGTCGGCACCTCAGGCACGATTCGCACGCTGGGTGAGGCCGCGCACTTGGCCAACGGAGGCCCGCCCTGGCGCTCACTCAATGCCCAGACCGCGCGTCGCCGCGACATCCGCGAGCTGACACGCCGCTTGGTCGAGCTCGACCCCGCCAAGCGCGCAAAAATCGAGGGCATCGGCGAAGCGCGCGCCGACACCATCCACCTCGGCGGAGTGCTGCTCAGCGAGCTACTCGAGATGGCCGAGGTCGAGGAGCTCACGTTGTGCGACGCTTCTCTGCGCGAAGGTGTGATCTGGGATTTCCTGGAGCGCCACGGGCGCGCCCCGACGACGCACGCGCCGATCCCCGATCCCCGCCGACGCAGCGTGGTCGAGCTGGCGCGCAAATACGAACGTGACGATCCGCGCGAGCATCACATCGCACGCTTGTCGCTGGAGCTGTTCGACCAAACCGTCGACATCCACGGCTTCGGCGCGTACGAACGCGAGCTCTTGGAGTTCTCCGCGCTGCTGCACGGCGTGGGTCGTCAGATCGGGTACGCTGACCGTCACCGGCATTCACGCTATATCGTGCGCAACTCCACGCTGCGCGGCTTCACCGACGAGGAGATCGAGCTGCTCGGCCTGCTCGTTTTCTACCACCGCCAAGAACGCCCCAAGAAGAGCCACGACCGTCTGCTGCACCTCGCCAGCGAACAGCAACGCCTGGTCAAGGTCTTGTCGGGGATCCTGCGCTTGGCCGTAGCGCTCGACCGTGGGCATAGCCAGCTCGTGAAGCGCTTGCGCTGTTACATCTTCCCCACGCGCGTCGACGTCGTGATCGACGGCCCGGGAGATCTAGAGCTCGAGCTGCTCGCCGCGCGGGACAAGCTCGAGCCGCTCGCCCGTGCGCTCAAGCGCGAAGTCGCGATCGATCGGACCGCGCCGTACAGCACGGGCGACGCTTCGATCCGAGGCTGAGAGGGTGACCGTCGCGCGCCGCTCGCCACTCAGATCGTGAGCACCAAGGCGCCACTGACGGCGCCGTTGCGTAGATCGGTCAACGCGCGGTTCGCGTCGGCGAGCGGATACGACTGAACCTCGGTGTGCACGGGGATGCGCGGCGCCAACTCCAGGAACTCGAGACCGTCGCGCCTGGTCAGGTTCGCAACCGATCGCAGCGAGCGTTCGCCCCACAGGGCTTCATACGGAAAGGACGGGATGTCGCTCATGTGAATGCCCGCGCAGACCACGACGCCGCCCTTGCCGACCGCTCGCAAGGCGCGCGGTACCAGCGTCCCAGCTGGCGCGAAGATGATCGCTGCGTCCAGCGTTTCGGGCGGCGCCACGTCCGAACCGCCAGCCCAAACTGCGCCTATTTTTCGGGCGAATTCCTGATTTCTCAAGTCGCCGGGACGAGTAAACGCAAACACCTTGCGACCTTGAAACGCTGCCACTTGCGCCACGATGTGCGCCGCTGACCCAAAGCCGTACAACCCGACGCGCTCGGCGTCGTACGTCATGCTGAGCGCTCGATAACCGATCAGCCCTGCGCACAGCAGTGGGGCGGCCTGCAAATCCGAAAACGAGCCGGGCAGCGGCAGAGCAAAGCGCGGTTCTGCGACGGCATACTCGGCGTAACCGCCGTCGATTTGGTAACCGGTAAATTCTGCGCGGTCGCACAGGTTCTCGCGCTCGCTCAGACAATAGCGGCAGTCGCCGCAGGCGCGACCGAGCCACGGAATACCGACACGCTGTCCTTCGGTGTAACCCTCGATGCCGTCGGCGATTGCCTCGACAGTGCCCACTATTTGGTGGCCTAGAATCAGAGGCAGCTTTGGCTCACTCAATTCGCCATCGCAAACGTGGAGGTCCGTGCGGCAAACGCCACACGCTCGCACGCGAATCAACAATTGGCCGTGGCCAAGCCGCGGCATGGGCATTCGTCGTTCGCGCAAGGGCTCGCGCGGTGCGTCGAGCACCATGGCGCGCATTGAGTTCTCCAAAGCGTGCTCCCTCTGACGCGGGTGAGCGCGCCAGCCCGAAGCATGACACCGGCCAGCAAGACTCCAAAGCGCGCCCCTCGTTGCTTACTGCCACAGTGACCTAAGTAATTAAACTTACAGCCAGAAAATGCGATCCCTCAGGGCTCGTCGAAGGCTACCGGACGCGGCCGCTGCGTGCGGTTCGGGCGTCGACTCCACGAGCCGTGCGTGGTACGCGCCCTAGCCCGTTTTTTTCGCTACGAACGCACCCCCGCCCGATGGCCGAACTCCCTGCACCCCCCGACTCAGATCTGGACCGCATCACCGGCGAAGAGGAGCGCTGCCTCACCAAGGTCAACCAGCACCTCGAGAGCCGCGTCCGCGAGCAGCCGGCCAAGCCGACCACCGACTACGACGCACAGATGCTCGACCTCCGCGACCAGATCGCTGCGGCGCGCATGGAAGACGTCCCGCCACTGCTGGAGCAAATGGAGCGCTTGCACATTTTGTCCACGCGTCGCCGCGAGGCCACGGAGGTGCACGTCGATCCGAAGTCGCCCTATTTCGGGCATTTGGCGCTGGAAGAGAACGGCAAACAGCGCGACGTCTTGATTGGTCGTGGTACCTACCTCGATACCAAATCGGGCGTGCGCATCGTGGATTGGCGCGACGCGCCGGTGAGTCGCTTGTTCTACCGCTACGAAGAGGGCGACGGTTACGACGAGGTGTTCGGCGACCGCGAGGTGTCCGGCACGGTTACGCTGCGCCGGAGCGTCACCATCGTGGACTCGGCGCTGCGTCGGATCAGCGCGCCTCAGGGCACCTTTTCGCGCCGTGCGACGGGCGAATGGCGCCGCATGGAGGGCACGTCGAGCAAGCTATCCGGCGGCGCCGGCACGGCCACGCGCGCGGCTCAGCATCACCGTCCGGGTAAGCTCGGTGTCGGTCAAGAGGGTGGCACGACAAGCACCTAAAAGAGATCACGCCGCTGATCGATCGCCGGCAGTTCGAGCTGATCACCAGCCCGGACTCCGGCCTGGTCGTGATTCAAGGTGGCGCGGGTAGCGGCAAGACCACGATTGGTC
>Ga0210392_10002147_pt1 | contig 10162 bp, 9 predicted proteins | sample IncBWC30OmetaG_FD_161057 | JGI IMG/M metagenome (GOLD analysis project Ga0210392, IMG submission 161057) | Forest soil microbial communities from Barre Woods Harvard Forest LTER site, Petersham, Massachusetts, United States - Inc-BW-C-30-O ...
CAAACGACGACTCTTAAGGCCGAGAGGTGATGAGGTCTGCTCCTAGAGCAGGACACTGGGTAATCCCACGCTTCCTAGAAAAGCCGCGCGCAGAGCTCCTTTGGTGATCGTACTGTAAACCGACTCAGGTGGGCGGGGTGAGAATCCCAAGGCGCGTGAGAGAACCCTGGTTAAGGAACTCGGCAAATTGACACCTTAACTTCTGGAGAAGGTGTGCCGCTGGCGGTTAGTAGATTTACTCTACGACGCTGTTGGCGGTCGCAGTGAAATGGCGGTTGTGACTGTTTACTAAAAACACAGGACTCTGCGAAGTCGTAAGACGACGTATAGGGTCTGATGCCTGCCCGGTGCTGGAAGGTTAAGGGAATATGTCAGGGGCAACCCGAAGCATTGAACCGAAGCCCCAGTAAACGGCGGCCGTAACTATAACGGTCCTAAGGTAGCGAAATTCCTTGTCGGGTAAGTTCCGACCTGCACGAATGGCATAACAACATCCGCACTGTCTCGACCAGGGACTCAGCGAAATTGCATTGGGGGTGAAGATGCCCTCTACCCGCGGCAAGACGGAAAGACCCCATGAACCTTCACTGCAACTTGGCAGTGAAATTCGGGTTGATCTGCGTAGGATAGGTGGGAGGCTTTGAAGTCGGGCTTCCGGGTTCGACTGAGCCAACGTTGAAATACCACCCTGATTAATCTGGATTTCTAACCTACACCCGTAATCCGGGTGAGGGACACTGCCTGGTGGGCAGTTTGACTGGGGCGGTCGCCTCCTAAATTGTAACGGAGGCGTGCGAAGGTTCCCTCAGGCTGATTGGAAACCAGCCGGAGAGTGCAAACGCATAAGGGAGCTTTACTGTGAGACTGACAAGTCGAGCAGTTGCGAAAGCAGGTGTTAGTGATCCGGTGGTACCAAGTGGAAGGGCCATCGCTCATCGGATAAAAGGTACTCTGGGGATAACAGGCTGATCGCGCCTGAGAGTTCACATCGGCGGCGCGGTTTGGCACCTCGATGTCGGCTCATCGCATCCTGGGGCTGGAGCAGGTCCCAAGGGTTTGGCTGTTCGCCAATTAAAGCGGTACGCGAGCTGGGTTTAAAACGTCGTGAGACAGTTTGGTCCCTATCTGCCGTGGGCGCAGGATACTTGAGAGGAGCTACCCATAGTACGAGAGGACCTGGGTGGACGAACCTCTGGTGCTCCGGTTGTCACGCCAGTGGCATAGCCGGGTAGCTATGTTCGGAACAGATAACCGCTGAAAGCATATAAGCGGGAAGCTGGCCTCAAGACTAGGTATCCCTGACGTAAGTCACTAAAGGTCCCACGTAGACTACGTGGTTGATAGGCCAGGTGTGGAAGCACAGCGATGTGCGGAGCTAACTGGTACTAATAGACCGTGCGGCTTGACTTATTCTCTAAGGCAAACATTGTAATTGGTATCCAGAGTCCGGGCGAGATCCTCCGTTAAGTCGGAATCTTGAACGAACTCTCGGTTCAGCGGAGCTCGAGGCAGCTCGGTTGAGTCGTGAATTCAGCGCAATAACAGCACCAAAAAGCTGGCGTGGACGCCCAAACATTTCCGGTGGCTATATCGAAGAGGCCATACCCGATCCCATCTCGAACTCGGAAGTCAAGCTCTTCGGAGCCGATGGTACTGCAAGGGCAACCTTGTGGGAGAGTAGGACGCTGCCGGGCTAATTACTTAAGGCTCTGACGAGCAATCGTCAGAGTTCTTTTTGTCTGTGATACAGGGCGGCTGGCCGGCCCGCTCTGCGGGCGGCTCGGTAAATGCGGCGATGGTGAGGTGACTGCGAGTCTTTGGGTGATGCAATGAATCGCCGCTCGATCCATGTTCGCGGCGTGCTCGAGTCACGGGAGATGTGTTGGCGCTGTCGTAGGCCGATGCGGGTCTGTTACTGCGCTGCGGTCAGGCCGATCGCGACGCGCACGCGGGTGGTGATTCTGCAGCACCCACGTGAGAGCGACGTGCCGATCAACACGGCGCGGATCGCCGAGCTCAGCTTGTCGAGCGCTACGCTGCACGTCGGCTTGGACTTCTCGGCCGACAGCGCGCTACAGGCTGCCATTCACAACCCGGAAGCGCCGCCCATTTTGCTCTACCCGGGGGCAGGAGCGAAGGATCTGGCGCGCGAACCACCGTCCGGTCCGGTCACGCTGGTGGTGGTCGACGGCACTTGGTGGCAAGCGTCGAAGCTGTACAAGCTGAATCCGTTTCTGCAAAAGCTCCCGTGTTATGGGCTCGCGCCCGCCGAGGAGAGTCGGTATCGAATCCGCAAAGAGCCCGAGGCGCATTGCTTGTCCACGATCGAAGCGTTGGAAGCGGCGCTCTCGGTGCTCGAGGGTAGGCCCGACGGGCTCCCGGAGCTGCTGGAGCCGTTCGACGCGATGGTGGAGACGCAGCTCGACTTCGTCGCGCAGGAGAGCCGGCCGCGGCATCGGCGGAGTGCCGAACCTCGTTTGCGGCCGCTGGTTGCGCCGGCTTTGAGCGAGCGCCCTGAGTCGTTGGTGGTTGGCTATGGGGAGGCTAATGCGTGGCCCTACGGGAGCGGCGAGTCGCACCCGCCGGAGGTCGTGCATTGGGCGGCGGTGCGACCCGCGACGGGCGAGCGCTTCGAGGCCTACGTTGCTCCGAGCGGGCCGCTTGCACCGTCGTTCGAGACGCATAGCCGGCTGGTGGCTGAGCGCATTCAGGGCGGCGAGGCGCGCGCGGACTTTGCGCACCGGCTGAGCGCGTTCCTACGTCCGGATGACGTGCTGGCGAGCTGGGGGTTTTACGCCTCTGAGTTGTTGCGCGCGGAGGGCGTGGCGATCCCGCCGCGTTTGGATCTGCGTGGGGCCGCGATACACGCGCTGGGGCGGCGCGTCGGGCAGCTTGGGGATTATGTGACCGCGCTCGAGGCCCCATTGCGGAGCCCGTGGGCGGCTGGGCGCACCGGCACACGCTTGGCGGCAATGGAGGCATTGGTGGAGCGCTTGCGGGGCGCGCGTCGGGGTGATTTCCGCGGGCGCGTCGCGCCGGTGGCAACGAGCGAAAGCCTCGAATGAACGTGCTCGCGGACCTGCCGCAGCGAACCAAGGTCGCTGCATTGCTTGGCGTGGTCTGCGTGGTCGGAGCGGGAGCCGCTTTGGGCTTTGGTCCGGCGGTTCGAGCTCGGGTCGCGAGCGCCGCCGCGCTGCGCGGGCTCGAGGTTCAGGTCGGCCACGTGAGCCCCGGGCCGGGCGCGGTTTGGCTGAAGGACGTGAACCTGCGTGCGCCGCAAATCCCGGGGGCTAGCGTGCACTTTGATGCGCTGCGGGTCGGCTTGGGCTGGCATTTCAATCTTGCTGAGGTGCAGGTGCACGGTGCACTGGTCGAGCTGCGCGGGGATGCAACCGAGCTGAGGCAACAGCTCGAAGCATTCCGGAACGACCATCGCTCGGAGGAAGGCAAAGGTGGCGGAGAGGTCCGCTACGTGGCCGACGGAGTCCAGCTGGTCTGGGAACCGCGCCCGACCCAAGCGGTGCAGCGTGTTTGGGGGCTCAGCTACGAGCGCAACGGTGTCCACGAACGAGTCTCGCTCGATCTGCTGAGGTTCGATGATTCGGGAATCGAGATTGAAGCGCGTCACCCCGAAGCAGCGCTAACCCGCATGGCCGCCGATGCTCCTGAGGGCGGCACGCGGCGGCTGCTCGAGAGCCTAAGCGCCGACGGTGTGGAGCTCGGCATTCGCGTGGAACCCGAGCCGCCCGAGCCCGAGCCGGAGCGGAAGACGAAGGCTGCCGGCGCGGCTCACCCCAGCAAGGGCGGCCATTTTCAGCCGGATCCGCTGCGTGGGGCCAAGTTGCGTGCCGCGCTTGCCGAGCTTTCGGCGCTTTCGGCGCGCTCGTTGCCAGAGGCCGCTCAGCTCGATTTGCAAGGCGTCGGATTGCGCTTTCGGCGCGGCAGTGACGAGCTGAATTTTGGCCCGAGCACGCTGCGAGTGACTCGAGTGGGCGCGCAGGTCGAGCTGTCCTTGGTGCCCAGGGCGGAGGCCTCGGGCACTCCACTCGAGCTGAAGCTGTCTTTGCCGATTGGTGCGGGCGAGGTCCATGCTCAACTACGCGGCGGTCCGGTGAGCTTGCAGAGCCTCGGCGTCCGCGAGGGCGACTTCGGGTTGACGGGCGTGCAGACCGCGTCGTTGCAGGCGAGCGGGGACGTGACGTTGGCCGCGGACGGTTCGACTTTGGCGTTCTCGGGCACTGGCGTGGCCGACCACGTCTCGTTGTCGCGTGCCGAGCTTTCGCCGTCGCCGCTGAGCGGAATTCATCTGGGATTTCGGGCGCGCGGCTCCAGCACGCTGGACGGCTCGACGCTCACCTTGGAAGACGGCGAGCTGTCTTTCGGCGACGTGCGCGTGGACGGCAACGGCATGCTCGCGCGCGGCGAGCACGCGGTACAGACGCACTGGTCGGGCGGGGTGCCCTTGGCGTCGTGCCAGGCGCTGCTGGACGCGACGCCCCACGGCTTGGCCCCTTTGATTGCCGGCATGCGCTTGTCCGGGACCTTCGCGGTCAAAGCCGACCTCGACTACGACTCGCAGCGGCCTAGCGAGACGCGCGTGCACCTCGACGTCGCCAACGATTGCCGAATCGATCAGGTGCCGCCAGAGCTGTCTCCGCATCGCTTCGAGGCGCCTTGGCAGCGTGAGGTGAAGGGCTCGGATCGGCTGCCGATGGAGATCGAGAGCGGTCCCGGAACGCCGGATTGGGTGCCCTATGACTCTATCTCCCCGTTCATGGAGACCGCGGTGCTCGTCTGTGAGGACGGCCACTTCGAGCGGCACCACGGCTTCGATTTCGAAGCCATAGAGAACTCGATCCGCGACAACCTGATCCAGGGGCGGTTTGCGCGGGGCGCGAGCACGATCAGCATGCAGCTCGCCAAAAACCTGTACTTGGGCAAGGAGAAGACGCTCGGTCGGAAGCTTCAGGAGGCGGCGCTCACAGTCCTGCTCGAGCAGCAGCTCAGCAAACAGGCGATGATGGAGCTGTACTTGAATGTGATCGAGTTCGGCCCTGGCATTTACGGGATCGGGCCGGCGGCGCACTACTACTTTGCGAAGCGCGCCAGCGACCTGTCGCTCGGCCAAGCGTTGTACATCGCTACGATTTTGCCGAACCCGGAGCGCCAGCACTTCGGCCCCGACGGCAAGGTGAGCGAGGCTTGGACCCGCTATTTGCAGCGGCTGATGCACATCGCCAAGAAGATTGGCCGAGTGACGGACGCCGAGCTGCAAGCAGGGCTAGCCGAACAGGTCGCTTTCCATGTCGCGGATGCGGGCGGCGGCGTGTTGCCCGCGACTGCGCCGACCCCCGAAGAGGGCACGGATACGCCTAGCGAGCTGTCTCCGTAACGGGGGTGCGAAGCTTGGCGAAGAACGCTTTCAGGCGCGCCGCGCCTTCCTCGGACAGGACACCGGGCACGACCTCGAAGCGGTGGTTGAGTCGCAGATCACGGCCGATCTCGAACAACGACGACAGGGCGCCGGCCTTGGCATCATTGGCGCCGAACACGACGCGGGCGACGCGGGCGTTGACGAGTGCACCGGCGCACATCGGGCAGGGCTCGAGGGTCGCGAACACAGTGCATTGCTCGAGCCGCCAGCGGCCGAGCTTGGCGGCAGCCGCGCGCAGGGCGAGCAGCTCGGCGTGGGCGGTTGGATCGGCGTTTTGCTCGCGCCGATTGTGATCTCGCGCCAGCTCGACTCCGTCGGGGCCGACTACGACGCAGCCCACGGGCACGTCGCCGTGCAGCGGGGCGAGATCAGCCTCGCGCAGCGCTTCGCGCATCCACGGCTCGTCACCGGGATTAGTGCTGGAAATCCCACTTTCGGTCACGGCTCGCGGACTTTGACACGGAGCGGCGAAGCCGCGCTCGGCATTTCGTCACTACAGCAGCGATGGAAGCCGAGCTGCGAGCTTTGCGACGTATAGCGCGCGACGAGCCCGCTAACCCAAAAACTCAGGCGGCGGACGCTACGGGAGTTGGCTGGCTGCTCGCGCTGACGACGGTCACCGGCGGCTGGCTCGGCCGGGCGCGGTTGCGTCGACGCAGCTCGTGAGCGGCGAGCAGCGGCGCGAGCAGGATGCCGCCCGGCGCGATCAGCACGAGTGCCCAGAGCAGGATTCGAAACGCAGCAGCCATCGTCTATTCTTCATGTGCAGCCCTCGTGCCAGTTTGTAAAGCGGGTGGATTGTCAGAAAAGTGGCTTCACTCTTCGGAGTGTGCTGCGGAGGAGTATGACTGTCGTGTCATGGCTGACGCACACAGCGTGTCGCGGATTGACCACGGCGTAGCGGATTGGCAACGGTCGTCGCTGATTGACCACGGTTCTCACTCGTCCGTAGCCTGCGCGAATGCGACTTAGCGACCAGGTAGGTGCGGAGTCCGCGCTGCGTGTCCTGTATCAGGATGAGTCGTGCGCGGTGGTCGACAAGCCGTCGGGAGTGATCGTCCACCGCGGCTGGGCCAACGACGATCGCGACTTGTTGCGCATGACGCGCGACGCGCTGGGACGCTACGTTTACCCGATTCATCGGCTGGATCGGGGGGCCAGCGGTGCGGTGCTGTTCGGACTGAACGAGCAGGCAGCGCGCGAGCTGAACCGCGGCTTTGCGGAGGGCGCGACCCGCAAGCGCTACCTGGCGCTGACGCGCGGACATCCGCCGGAGCACGGATTGATCGACAACCCGGTGCCGCGCGCGCCGGGCGAGGAGCGGGTTCCGGCGCAGACGGAGTACTTTCGGATCGGTACGTTCGAGCGCTATGCGTTGGTCGTCGCGCTGCCCAAGACGGGGCGGCTGCATCAGATCCGTCGCCACTTGAAACACGTCTCGTGCCCGCTGATTGGCGACGTGCGTTACGGCAAGGGCGAGCACAATCGTTGGTTCCGCGAGCACTACGGGCTCGACCGTCTGGCCCTGCATGCTGCTGCGCTGCGCTTCGTGCATCCGGTGACGGGGCTGCCCGTCACCGTGCGTGCGCCGCTGACTGGTAGCTTTGCCGACTGTCTCGAAGCGCTGTCGCTTTCGATTCCCGCGCGGTGGGCGATTGCCGCCGATTTCAGCGAGTAAACGCGGTGTGGTGGCGGCAGACCCGAGCAAACGGCCGTTTCCCGCGTTGCGCGGCGCGAACCGTCCGCCTATCGTCGAGACCGTGCCCCCGAGATACGCCAAGATCCTCGTTTTAGGCTGCTTGTTGCTATCGGTTCCGCTCGTGGTCAGTTGCGGACCGCACTCGCCGCCCAATAGCGTTGCTAGTGCCAATCAACGCTTGGCTGCATCCTGGAGGCTGCAGAGCTTTGCGCCGGTCGTGCCGCTCGACCTCCCGTTGCAGGCGGTGCTGACCGCCGAGATCGGCACGCTGGTGGTGACCTTCAATCAGGGTCAGTTCAATGCGGTCGGACCTGGCGTTAACTTCAGCGGGCGTTACGAAGTGCAGAGCGCGAGCGGCGACCAACTGACGCTCGTGTTGATCGACCCGCAAGGCGTGAATTATCATTTCACTGCACAATTCGCTGGGAATTTGTTGCACTTCGAGAGCGCGGACAAGCCTTGGGCGGGCTTCGGAGCGCTCGAGCGCAACTGACTCGCTTCGAGCTACCCCGAAAGCGTGAGCTAGCGGTTTTTTGCCGGGAGTGCGGCGCGCGCCATGCGCGACTCTAGCGGGCGGGTGTGGACCTCGATGCTGCCCAGCACTGCGCGCCCTTGCACTCGGAGCAGGGGCGATTCCGGATCCGGATCGTGCGCCACGCGCTGGATGCCTTCGAACGAGCCCAGGATGCTCGAGCCGTCGCTTTCCACGGCCAGGTTCGGCGGCACGATGATTTCGACCGAGCCGAGCACGGCCGAGACTTGGATCGTAGTCACGCCGGGCGGCAAAACCACATCACGCAGGTCGATCACCACGCTGCCCAACACTGCCAGCGCGCCTGAGGAGCCGCTGACTGCCCACTGACCGCGCCGCTCCACGCTGCCCAAGATGGCGACCGCGCGCGACCGGGTTGCTGACGCCGCGACGGGCGCGAGCGCCGCGCCCGGGGCTACGACCGCGGCTTGGAGCACGACGGTTTCGGGCGAGAGATCCTGCACTAGCGCGTCGAGCGCTGGCACTGCCTCTGCGGCGTACGCTCGATTCAGACGCTCTTCGAACTCGTCCAGGCCGAGCTCGTCGCGGGCGAACGCGTTGGTCAGGCGTTCGATGGTCTGGGCGCGGCCGCTGCGAAGCAGGGCGCGCTGGGGGTGTTCGTCGCCGCGCATGTGCCGGCGAGCTTACGAAGCTCGCTCGATCGTGTCGAGCATCGCTTTAGGGCGTGTTCTCAGTGACTGGCGCGGGTCAGCAGCTCGAGCACGCCGTCGAAGCTGTCGCGCATGGCCCAGGCTTGGTCGCTCGGGTCGACCAGCTTGGCGGCGCGCTTTCGACCCTCGGAGAGGGCGAGCTTGGGTCCGCGACAGGCTGCCGGCAGGCGCTGCGTGATGTCCGCCGCGGCGCCTTCGTAGATTTGATAGCAGGCAGCGAGCTTGCCGTCGTTGTACAGCGGGGCGCCGACTTCAATCGCGCCCTGTAGGGTTTTCGCGATCAGAATTTTGTCGGCTTCTGAGCAGCCGCCCAACGCGCTGAGCTCGAGATGCGGGATCTGCCGGAGTGGTTGGCTGTGGGCCTGGCTTTGTGTGGCTTGGTTTTGCAGCGCGGCCATGGCTGCGGAAAACAGCGTCATGGAGATGGGGCGCGGGTTGTCGACCAGCTCGGTCACGTACTTGGAGGGCAAGCCGAAATTCAGGTTCTGGCCACTGTTCATGAACGCGGTTGCCACGCCGATGACCTCTCCATGATCGTTGAACAGCGGACCCCCCGAGGAGCCGGGCGCGATCGGCGCGGAGACCTGCAACACGTCTAGCCCGGCGTGGACGTGGCGCACGGCGCTGATCAGGCCATTCGAGATCGTGTCTTCGAGCCCGAGCGGATGACCGATGGCCAGCACGCTGTCGCCCGGCCGCACTGCGTCGCTGTCGCCGACGGCGAGGACTGGCAGACCGTGCGCTTCGACGCGCAAGATCACCAGGTCATGAAGCCGGTTGGCGTTCATGATTTCGACCACTGGCAGCTCACGGTGATCGGAGAAAACTACGCTTATCTCCGTTGCCCCGCGCACTACGTGAAAGTTGGTGGCGACCCAGCCGTCCGCGCGGACGATGAAGCCCGTACCGAGCGAGTTGCCTGCGCGCACGCTGACGATCGCTGGAGTCGCGTGCGCGGCGATGTCCGCGGGGCTTTCGACTAGCGGCTTGCTCGGGCTTTGCTGAGCGGTTGCTGCCGGCGTCGCCAGCGCTCGAGGGGGAGGTGTGGTGCCGGAGCGCGCGCAGCCTGAGAGCGCTATTACAACCAGCCACGACCCCAGGACAGTCTGCACGATTATCTCAGTGTAGCATGGTCGTCGATGAGCATGCTTTCCCCGGCTTCCGCGGCCGAGCCGCCATCACCGACCCTTCCGGCTCGCGTGGCGTTTGTGTTCATCTTGATCACTGTCGCGCTCGACTAGTTGCGTTGTAAAATACTTGGCCCGCAGCGCGCGCGCCTGCTCAGTATCGCGACCGATGCATCGGTTGATTTGTTTGCTTGTGCTCGGTTCGCTGCCCGCCTGTTTGGAGCTAGGCAAGGTGCTGGATTCCGGCGCAGGATCATCGGGGTCGGCGGGAACCGCGGCGGACAGTGACGCCGCTGCGCCGGCGACCGGCACCAACTGCGGCGTCGATCCGAGCTCGGGGATCTCGCTGTGCCTCGGCATCTCGTCTTGTCCCGGTGTGCAGGTCGATCCGGACCAATACCCAGGCTGCGGTTACCGGATTTCCGGCGACATCATCGATCTCGAGTGCCTGTGCGACGACTCGTTGTGCCCGATGGGCTCGGCTGCGAGCTGTCTCGACGCCAAGGCATTGCTGATGGACCAATCAGCGCAAGGCGTGTGCGCGGGCGTTGCGGACGGCCGTTGCACCGCGGTCAAAGAGACGCCTGTCGTTTCGAGCTCGACGTGCGACAAGGACTGCCGTTCGGAATGTGACGGCGATCCGAACTGCTTCACCCTGTGCGGTTGCTAGTCGTCGGCGCTCGAGCGCCGCTCCACGAC
>Ga0210392_10002149_pt1 | contig 10155 bp, 5 predicted proteins | sample IncBWC30OmetaG_FD_161057 | JGI IMG/M metagenome (GOLD analysis project Ga0210392, IMG submission 161057) | Forest soil microbial communities from Barre Woods Harvard Forest LTER site, Petersham, Massachusetts, United States - Inc-BW-C-30-O ...
GCTTGCAGCCGGTGGCCAACCTTTGCTGCGCGGGATTGGTTACCCGCCGGGTTACTTTCGAGGTTTCAACTCATGTTTCCTCCTCGGCCAAGCTTGCCTGGCGCAATGACCATCAAAAAATCTCTCGTGGCTGTGAGACTTGCGCTGTGCTCAACCCTCGCGTCTGGTTACCGCGACAAAGCTACGGCGACGGCGACGGCGACGGTGACGCCGAATAAACCGTTCAAGCGACCAAAACTTTTTGGCGCGACAGCGGCGAGACTCGCTCGTCCGGCGTCAAAATGCCGCGATAATTCAGCGGATCTGCGGCGGAAGCGTGCACGGGCTCGCCGGGGCCTCGGCGGCGCACGGCGCGCAGCAGCGTGACAGCTTCGGGCAAAGCGTACTGCTCGCCGTCGAAGCCGGCGACGAAGCGACCGCCGCGCACTTCACCGCGCGCTTCGAGGGTGCGGAGCACGCGCAGCAAGTCGCGCCAGGGCAGCGGTTGCTTTTCGCGGGCCACGGTTTTGCGAAACACGACGCCAGTGCGCTGCAAGAGTTGGCGCGCGACGAGCTCCGCGGATGGCGCCTCGAGGTCTCCGTGACGCAGTAGACTCCAGCGACCCGCCATTTTCGCCGACGAGCGGCGTTTGGACGGCGTGAGCAAGAGCTGCCTTAGGCCGCTGAATGAGTCGCAACTGACCAGCCCACGCGCGATCAGCTCGCCCAAGCCTTCGTCGAGCTCGTCCATGTGCAGCTCGGAGGCACGCTGCAAGCCTTGCGCGAACATCGCGCCGCGCGCAGCAAGCAAGCCGTGCAGTTGCGCGGCGGCGTGACCGAGCTCTGAGACGAGCGGCGCGCTCGAGAGCGCGAGCCAAGCGTCCACATCATCACGCGGGACGAGGCAAATGGGCGTAGTGCGGATCGGAGCCGCCCCGCTGCCCCAGATGCGCCCCCACACGACTTCCCCCGACAGCGTCAGCTCGTCCAGCCATTCGCGCTTGTAGCCGTTGATGCGGGCGGGCAAGACGCTCGTTTCCCAAGCGAGCGCTGGAACTTCGAATGCGGACAGCTGGCGGATCACTTCCAGCACGCCGCGCGGTCCGTCCAGCTTGCGTTCGGCGTCGACGTGCTGCCAGGAGGCCAAAAAGCGCAGGAATTCGACGCCCGTGACGGGCTCGATTTCCTTGCGCAGGCCTTCCAACGTGTAGCGATGAATGCGCGCCAGCAGGCGGCGACTGCACCAACCGGCGCGGCCTTCGAAGCGACCGCGCAGCACAAAGCCTTCGCTCTCCAGCTCGAAGAGCAGTGGGTCGTCGCTCACGATCGGGCCGAGCGCTTCTAGGCGTCCGCGCAGGACCTCTTTCGGATCGCGCGATGCTTCGTAGGCAAAGTAGCGCTCGCCTTCGCGAAGCACCCGCCCCGCGGCGGACAACTCTTGGATCCAGTCGAGCCACGGCGTCACTTCACCCGCTGTGGCGTAGCCCATCCAGAGCAATGCCTCGTGGACTTCCTCCGCGGACGTCGGCGCGGGCCAGGCTTCTTCACGTACGCGGTGAATCGCCGCCGGGTCGAGCGCGCCCAGCTCGTCAGCGGATTTTACATCGAGCGTGCGACGCGTGAGCACGGCTTGAGTGCGGCGCTCTTCGAGCGGCGCGTCGTCCAGGAATGTGTATGGCTGAGCCGCCAAAATGCCATGCGCGAACACCGACGGCGACGGCGAGTCGACGGCACGGCGTTCGATGCTACCGTCGCGCAGACCGCGCAAAACAGCCAAAAATCCGTCGATATCCAGGGCTTCAGTCAAACAGTCGAAGATCGTTTGGCGCACCAGCGGGTGCTCCATGGGCACTTCGATGTCGCCGGGCGGGAGGGTCTCGCCGCAGGCCACTGCTGCGGGGAAGCTGGCGGCGAGCAAATCGTCCGCGCGCATGCGCACTAAGGCGGGCGGTGTGCGCTTGCCGCCGCGCATGCGCTCGACGAGCAGTGCGCGTGACACGTTCCAACGCCAACGGGTCTTGAACATGGGTGCGGGCAGCAGCGCCTGAATCAATAGCTCCTGCGCGGTGTCCGGATTCAGGTAGTCGAACACTTCTTCCAGCGGGAAGCTGTGTTGCGCGCCGAGCGAGAGCACGATCGCTTCTTCGTTGGCCGCGGCTTGCAGCTCGAAGCCGAAGCCGCGACAGAAGCGCTTGCGCAGGGCCAACCCCCAAGCGCGGTTGATCCGACCGCCAAACGGTGCGTGGAGCACGAGCTGCATGCCACCGCTCTCGTCGAAGAAACGCTCCAAGATCACGCGCTGCTGCGTGGGCACGGCGCCCAGCACGCTCACGCCGGCGGCCATGTACTCCACCAATTGCAACGCAGCTGCCTCACCGACTTCGGCTGAAATCAGCGCTTTTTGTGTCAGCGCGTGCTCGCGCACGCGCGAGATTTCGTCCGCTAGCTCGCGCGTGCGCGCGGGGGCTTCACCGAGCCAGAACGGGATGGTCGGGGGCGCGCCCTGGGCGTCCGCGACGCGCACGACGCCGCCGCTGACCCGCAAGATGCGCCAGGAAGCCGTGCCGAGCTGAAAGATGTCCCCGCCGTTGGACTCGATCGCAAAATCTTCATTGAGCGTGCCGACTAGGGTGCCCTCGGGATCGAGAATCACTTGGTAGTCGGCGTTGTCGGCGATGGCGCCACCCGAGGTGATGGCGGTCAACCGTGCGCGCCGCGTGGCGAGCAGGCGCTTTCCGACGCCGTCGCGGTGGAGCAACGCCCAGCGCCCCTCCAAGTGGACCTTCACGACTTCGTCGAACTCACGCCGCTCGAGGTCGCGATACGGCCAAGCGCGGCGCATCATCTGAAACAGCGCTTCTTCGTCCCAGGTCTCCGCGACGCAGGCGGCCACCACTTGTTGAGCCAGGATGTCCAGCGGGCGCCCCGGCTGCGGCGTGCGGTCGAGCGAACCTGCGCGGATGCTGCGTATGAGCGCAGCGGCCTCGACCAACTCGTCGAGAGTGAGCGGGAAAACTCGGCCTTTCGGGGTGCGATTGACGCCGTGACCGGCGCGACCCACACGCTGCAGCAAGGTCGCGATCGAGCGCGAGGCGCCGATCTGGATCACCAAATCGACGTCGCCGATGTCGATGCCGAGCTCGAGCGACGCGGTGGCGACCAGCACTTTGAGCTGGCCATTCTTCAGGCGCTGCTCGGCGTCGTGGCGACGCGGCGCGGCTAGGCTTCCGTGGTGACACGCGACTTCGCTCTGAGCGAGCCGAGTGCCGAGGCGCGCAGCGACACGCTCCGCCATCTTGCGCGTGTTCACGAACACGAGCGTGGTGCGGTGCTCGCGAATCAGCGTCGCGATGCGCTCGTAAATTTCTTCCCAAACCTCGTGCGAACAGACGGCTGTCAGCGGAGAGGGCGGCACTTCGATGCCGAGATCGATATTGCGCAGATGTCCCGCGTCCACCAGTACGCACTCCCGGCCCACACCGACCAAAAAGCGCGCCACTTCTTCGAGCGGCTTCTGCGTGGCCGACAAACCGATGCGTTGCACCGGGCGCCCGGTGAGCGCCTCGAGCCGCTCCAGCGAGAGCGCCAAATGCGAGCCGCGCTTGTCCCGCGCCAAGGCGTGGATTTCGTCCACTATCACCGTGCGAACGCCACGCAGCATTTGCCGGCCGCCCTCGCTCGTCAGCAAAATATAGGCGGACTCCGGGGTCGTCACCAGGATGTGCGGCGGGCGCTTGGTCATGGACGCGCGGCTCTTGGCCGACGTGTCGCCTGTGCGCACCGACACGCGGAGCTCCGGCAAGCTGGGGTCGAGCGCGCGGATTTGAGCGAGCGGCGTCTCCAGATTCTTCTGAATGTCGCGGGCAAGCGCCTTCAGAGGCGAGATGTACAGGACCTGCGTGCGGTCTTCGAGCGCTGCGCCCAGCGAAAGCAGGTCGTCGAGCGCGGACAGAAACGCGGCCAGCGTTTTGCCGGAGCCGGTGGGCGCCGCGATCAGCGTGTTTTTGCCAGCGCGGATCGCGGGCCAGCCGTCACGTTGTGGCGGCGTGGGCTCGCCGAGCTCGCCACTGAACCAACGTCGAACGGCTTCATGAAACGCGGACAGCGGCACGGCCTCCAGACTTAGCTGAAGACCTGACGCCCCTCCAGGCGCATTTTCATGCGCGAGCATTTGCGGCGCAGACGCGCGAAGGAGCTTACAGACCCGCCGTGCCGATGTCGCCGTGGGTGAGCGTCTCCCAGACCATGTGATGAGTCTGACCGGTCGGACGGATCGACTTGATCAGGGTTTGGGTCGCCGGTAGCGCTTGGCCGAGCACATTCGCATAGGCGTTGTAACCGATTTCCCACATCGGGTCTGGGTCGACACCGGCAATCTTGGTGTTGCACAGATCGTCGATGGCGGCACCGTTCAGGTATTTCGAGTGAAGCTCGAGCATCGCAGTCAAGCGCTTCTGTTCGCTGGCGAACAAGTCGACACCTTGAATGCGCGCGGTCTCGGCCGCGTTGATGATGGCGGCCATACCGTACTGGGCGTGACCGAAGCCGGCCGTACCTGAGCCAGGCAAGTCGCGACACGACTCCTGTGTCAACCCGTCCACGAAGCTCTTCGGCTTGTACCAGTAGCTCTCGAGGGCCGACTCCGAGAGCGCAGCCTGGCGCGGCGGCTGCACGGGCAAGGCGCCGTCGGTGCTGAGGTAGACATAAGCCGGCACGCGGTCGTGCCACAACTTCACGATTTGCTGGAACTCGGTCGTGTCGTCCAAGAAGATGGCGATATTCATCGCCGCTTCGATGGCGCTGGTGTCCCAATTGCCAGTGCGCGTGCTGCCGTCGACGACCTCGGGCAAGTAGGCCGTCTTCAACATAGTGCTGAATTGCGCGATGTCCGCCGCCGACCAACCTGCATTACTGTAGCGAATGATCTCCGCGGCGCGCGGGAAGACCTCCGCGGCCCAGGCGGCCTGCACTTGCTCGTTGTCGTTGGTGTGCTTCGTCAAGACTGCGGACCACGCGTTCATGATTTGAATCGCCTTGTCCGCATGCTTCTGATCGCCGGTGTGGTACCAAATCAGCGCGTCGGTGTAGGCGGCAATGACGTCGTTCTTCTCGTCGGTGCAGCCGATGTCGGGGTTTGACGTGGGCCCACACTCCACAATCGCGTGAGGCTTCGCGGTGTACGACAGCGAGCCCATCGAATCGCTCGAGACCTCGCTGAGCGCGTTCTTCCACGGGGCCGTGCCCGCCGCGATTTTCCCCTTCACGAAGTCGAGCATGCCCTTGTCCACCAGAATGCCCGGGTGAACGAAGGCGATCGGACCGCCGCCACTCACTCCGCCGCTGCCGGAGCTCGAGCCAGCTCCGCCCGTACCTGCCGCGCTGCCTCCCGCCGCCGTAGCGCCCAGCCCGCCAGCGTCGGTACTGGAGCCCGACGCGCCGGCGGCAGAAGCGCCGGCGAAGCTGCCTGGCGAACCGGCGCTCGCGACGGACGCGCCCGCGCTGGCACCACCCGTTGGCTCGTCAGAGACGGAGCCAAGCCCGCTACAAGCCGCCGTGACCAACCATGAACACGAAACAAGGAACGTGCACAGAGTTGCTGAGCGCATGGTTGTCTGTGGCTATGCCAAGAGTATGCCGACTGACCGCATGACATCGAGCGCGCATCATCGCCGTAGATACTGCCGTACAATGCAGACTCACAACATCTCACCCAGTGCGTGAGTGACGCAAATTGCGCAACTCTCGTAACCGCAATCATGCGCAATCATGTCCCCTGTATTTGGCAGCTGCACGAAACCGTCTCTAATTGCGATCTGGTGAGACCACTCGTGTGATCGTGAGTGGGCACTCTGCCCACTAGGTAGATCGTCAGTACGTACCGCTGTAGATGGAGAATTGAGGGGACGCTGGATGCATGTGTTTCCTCGTTCGCGGGCCGCGAGAGACAGATTCGAGACGACGGCTGGCAGAGCACAGTGAATAAGGCGCCACCGCTGCGCCCGCGACCAACAGCGGAAACAGGGCGGGACCCACTCCGTCACGATCAATGTTTGAAGTCGCGCACAATCTTGACCAGCGCGCTGAGCTCGTCTGGCTTATTTTGCAGCTCCGGGTTGGCTGACATCGCAGCGCTCTTGCCGACGGCAGGCCCGCCTTCGACGATTGTCTTTTTGATTTGCTCATCGGTGACGCTGTCCTGCCACTTTGCGTCGGCGAAAGCGCGCGGCTTGGGGTCCAGCGTAACCGAGTTGGGACCGTCCCCTGCGCCGTGATCGCCGTGACAGGTGACACACTTGGTGTTGAACAGCTTGCGCGCCTCCTGCGCGGGGTCGGGGGGTGGCAGCGGCTCGTCGGACTCGACGGGCTCGGCCTTGCTGCTCGCAGCTTCGGACGCGGGGTGTTTACTGCAGCCTGCGAGCAGCATGAGTCCGGACAGCGCAACCAAGACGTGTTTGAATGAACGTTCCATCATCCTGCCTTCTTTGGGCGCTTCCTGTTCGCGGGCAACCGGCTTGGCGCAATCTGATCGTTGTCGTTCAACCGTCGAGCATGCGCAGACAACAAGTCGCTGCGCGTCAGGATCCCGATGACTTTTCTGGGCTCGGTTTGCGAGACCACGGGCAAACGCCCGATACCCTCGGTCACCATCAGATCTGCCGCTTCGCGCAGCGAGCTGGTCTCGAACGCAACTGCGGGAGGACCTCTTAGCAGGTCCCGCGCCAAAGCGAGGTTGTCCGCACGCCGATCCGTGAGCTCGCGTCGCGTGACGACGCCAAGTAGCTGCCCGCGCTCGTCGAGCACTGGGAAGCCGTGATGCTGCGTGCCGACCGCGCCCGTCTCGAACCAGCGACGGATGCCGTCAATCGTATCGGTGGCCGTGAGCGAGACCACCTCGCGCTTGCAAACGTCTCCTACCCACACTTGGTCCAAGTGGTCCGCGGCGTATTCGCTGGGCACTCGAATACCGCGGCGCGCGATCTTCTCGGTCATGATCGTGTTGCGCATCAAGAAGCAGGACATGAGGTAGGCGGCGGTGCAGCCGCCCAAAAGTGGCAAGAGCCCGAGCGGCTGAAGCGTGGTTTCGAACGCGAACACCACCGAGGCCAACAGCGCCCGCGAGGCACCGGCGAAAATCGCCGCCATGCCGACGAGCCCGGCAACCCTCGGGTCGATCCCGAAGCTGGGTAGAAACGGCGCAGCAAGCGCGCCTAAGGTCGCGCCCAGCCCGCCACCGATGGTGAACAGCGGCGCGAGCGTGCCGCCCGAAGTGCCGCTGCCGAGCGCGATCGCCCAAGACACGAACTTGAGCACGAAGAGCACGACCAACGCCTGCCCCGCCAGCGAACCCGTCAGGACATGCTCGATGTTGTCGTAGCCGACGCCCATGGTGCGCGGCGCGAAGTAGCCGACGACACCGACAGCCAGGCCGCCGATTGCCGGCCACCACATCCAGTGAATGGGTAGCTTTTCGAAGCCGTCCTCGATGGCGTACACGGCGCGAGTCACGCCGGTCGCGACGACGCCAATCAGCGCACCGAGCAAGACATAAAAGGCGAGCGCGGCACCGCTCGGTTGAATGAGCTGTGGCATGGCAAACACTGGCGCCGAGCCGACCAGCGCCATGCGCACACCGGCAGCGGTCGCGCTGGCCAAGGCGACCGGGATGATCGACCGCGAGCGAAATTCGAAGAGCAAGAGCTCGACCGCGAGCAGCACAGCAGACACCGGACTGCCGAACGTCGCCGCCATGCCCGCAGCTGCGCCCGCGGCGAGCAGGGTCTTGCGTTCGGCGGACGTCGTTTTCAGAACTTGGCCGACCAGCGAGCCCAAGGCTCCGCCGGTCGCGATGATCGGCCCTTCTGCGCCAAACGGGCCGCCAGTGCCAATGGCGATCGCGGCAGACAGCGGCTTCAGGAAGGTGAGCCGCGGCGGGATGCGGCTCTCGTTGGTCAGGACCTGTTCCATGGCTTCCGGAATGCCGTGGCCGCGAATCGCTTTCGACCCGTAGCGCGCCATGAAACCGACCAGGATTCCGCCGATCACCGGCACGCCGATCACGAGCAGCCCGAGGTGATTGTTGGCTGGCGCGCTGGGATGCAGCGAAATTCGCTGTAAGAACGCCAGATTCGTCACGAACGCGATCATGGCCATCAGCACGCGCGCCACGATACCGGCCACGAACGCGACGCCGACCGCCAGCGCGCTGATGAAGAGCACGCGCGGCCCAACCACCGCCGTGACCCGAGGCACCCGCGCTGAAGCCAGCGCGTCACCCATCGAGGGCGAAACAGGCAGTAAACCGGTCGTAGAAATCGGAGCGGGCTCGCCGAGCTCAGGCACGTGACGCGCGCCCTTTCGCGCCAACCAGCGTTGGGCCTTCTTCGAAGAACAAGCTGGGCGATTCTTGCGAGACTTCGGCCAGCTCGACCAGCTTGATGAGCGAGCGCGAGAGCGTCTTCAACTCGGCCTTCGGTAGCTTGGTGAGCGCGAAAATCAGGCGATCCTGGGCGGCTTCGGGAGCGCTCTGCAGGAGGGCAAGCCCTGACTTGGTCAGCGTGAGCTCGACGCTGCGTCGATCCGTCTTGGACGCCGTACGCCGCACGTGACCGCGCGCCACCAAGCGGCTCACCACGACCGACACCGAGCTTTGGTCGGTCGCAGTGCGCGCTGCCAGCTCGTTGACCGAGCACGGGCTCTGCCGCGCCAAGCACTGCAGCACGAACAGCTGGGCGCCCGACAAGCCGACCCGCAGCTCGGCCGTGCGCGACGAGACGCGCAATGAACGCACGATCCGCCGTAGCGCGTTCAACACCTCTCGGACGTCTCGGGGCTGATTCAAGCCGGGGTGGGCCTCAGATTTTCTCGACGCTTCCTGGCGGGTTACTTTGGCTCCCATGTATTGGATCCCATACGACTGTTCGTACGGCCGCGCAAGCAGCTAATCGGCGAGGCCCGCGCTGCCGATGAAGACCTTCACGCCGGCTTCCGGCGATGGCGGCGAACGGCCGGCGTCGAACCGCACGAGAAAAATCCAAAAATCACATTGCTTCTCGGGCCTCGAGGTTGACACAAACGACTTATCTTTGGCGCAATTTCGTCGCCTCGAACCCCGGCGAAATCGCCAATGCTAACTTCGTGAGATGCGTTGGACTTGGCTCGGACTCGCGATCACCGTTGGTTGTAGCTCATATGGAAGTGCTGGTGGCACGGCAGGTGGTGGCGCCAGCGTGGCGAATGGCGGCGCTTCGGCGGGCGCGAACAACGTCGGAGTGGGCGGCAGCGCGGCGAGCAGCGGCGCAGCCGGAGCACCCAGCAGCGGCGGGAGCCCAGCAAGCACGGGCGGCGCGCCGACCTCCAGCGCGGGCATGGTGGGAGTCGCTGGCAGTGGCAGCTCGCCGACCGGCAAACAGGCTCTGATCTGGATCTGGCTGAATTACAAAGACGATCTCGCGGCCGTGACGGCACACGCCAAGAGCTTCACGCATGTAAGCCCTGCCCTGTACAACCTGAACTACGCGTATGAGTCTGGCACACCGAAGCTGGAACATGCCGACGACAACTATGACGGCCTGAGCTCGCAGCAGATCGCGCAGCAGATCCACGCAGCAGGCCTGAAGTGTGTCCCGCTGGTTTACGCGGGCGCGGGCAACAACGGCACCGATCAAGGCATTCAGAATGTCATCACCGACAACCCGCCCGGCACTCAAAACAACCTGATCACGGCCATGGTCGCCGAAGCCAAAGCCAAAGGCTATGACGGTTGGAATCTGGATTGGGAAGTCGCCGCTGCCACCACCGGCTACGCGCAATATGGGACCAAGCTGATCAGCTTTTTGGGGGCGTTCAAAAAGGCGCTCAACCAAGAAGGCATGCAACTGTCACTCGATCTCGGAGGTTGGTACGTCAAGCAGTGTGGCGGGGACGGCTTGGTCGACCTGATTCAAATGGGCGCCAGCGTGGATCTCGCGGTCATGGAAGACTACGCTCCCACGCTCGGCACGCCCGATGCGTCCTGCCCAGCCACGCCACCCGGTCCGGTGAATTGCTACAACAGTGCCTTCACGGGCGAGCTGGACGTGATGTGCAACATGCCACCAGCGAACGTGAGTATCAGTGTGATCGCTCCCGACAGCAGCGCGTTTGCGTCTCAAGCCTTCAGCGCCGTCGCGAAGTACG
>Ga0210392_10002150_pt1 | contig 10145 bp, 8 predicted proteins | sample IncBWC30OmetaG_FD_161057 | JGI IMG/M metagenome (GOLD analysis project Ga0210392, IMG submission 161057) | Forest soil microbial communities from Barre Woods Harvard Forest LTER site, Petersham, Massachusetts, United States - Inc-BW-C-30-O ...
ACTTTTTCAGGATCGACTAGGTTATCTGGAGTTGCCGCATCGAGACCTAGGACCTCGCACGACAACACAACGAGACATCCAGGGTATCCACCTGCATGATCTGATTGGTAACAGCGTAATGGTGCTTCCTGTGCCTGATCGATTGCTGCCGATAAGCCGACATTTCCACCTCTATGCTCTTTCATCCACGCATCGATGGCGGGATGCGTTCGACACTACCGTTGAATCGCAGCAAATCCGTTCTCATCGTCCGCTCCGTTTTCGCTTTCGGATCTATGTTATGTGGCACTCCTACACGAGGGACGAAAGAGATAGGTCCTCAGAAACGCCCATCTCGTCGGTGACTTCCGAGGGGGTCGGCCATCCGCTCTTGCTAGGCTGGATGAGCTGCAGATATTCGCGATCCGTGTAAGAAACGCCATGCTGGGCGCGCTTCGTCGCCACCCAGTATGGCTGCAGGACCACAACGCTAGCTGATCTTGAGCAGTTGGATCGTGCTGCTGACAGAGAGGTTCACGGTTGCCGAGTTCACCGAAGTGGAACTCGTGTTTCCCGATTGGTCAAAACTCCAGATGCAGCGAACGTTTTTGCCGCCGGAGATCGATAGCTGCACTGCCTGCGGATCGATGGGTGTTGGTTTCAGAGCGTTCACATCGTAGACGCTGCCTTTTAACCAGATCGCCAGCCAGAACGAACCATCCTGTTTCTCAAGCAACGTGGTTTCGACGCCCGTGGTATTCCCGGTTAAGGAATAGTTGAGCGTCTCGGGTGCGAATGTGCTCGATCCATCAGCAAGCAGTTTTGTAAGATTGGCGATCGCTGCATAGGCCGGGCGCGGTGACAGGTCATATCGCAACAGTCCATAGCCGGTGGTCGAAGAAGGATCATCCATCAGCTCATAGAGGTACGTGCGCGTGATGCCCTCGTTCCACGCATGAAGCAAAAGGCGTGGCGCATACACGGCTTCGGTGCCTTCCCAGATTTCACCTTGCGTGGGCGTGTGACTGGCAACGTAGCCGCTCTCGGTCATGATTACGGGCACGCCGGGGCCATCAATATTTTCCTTATCCAGGTCATATTCAAACGAGCCATATGCGTGCCCTTGGGCATCGAGGCCGCCCCATCCCCAGGTTTCCGGATTTCTGCCGCCCCAATAGGCATGCAGGTTATTGAAGTTCATGTATCCGGAAATGACGCCGATGGCGCTATAGGATGCCGGCTGAGTAAAGGAAGGCCCAATCACCGTCAGGTGAGCATTCTCTCCTGCCTGCCACACAGTCGGCAGGTAGGCCTTGAGATCGACGGCCCAGTTGGCATTGTTCGTCTGGTCGTACTCGTTGGGGCCTTCGATCGCTTCTACGTCTGGATAATTCGGCAGCAGCGCGTCTAACTGCGCTGCCGTGGCGCCGCTTTGCGGGTTAGGCGTTACGAGATCGGCAAGAATTCCGGCTTGCGCGAGTTGCGCATGAATTGCGTAAAGGTTCGGAGCAACCCACGAATAGGCGAGCCCATCGCGCACATGGCGAACATGGAGGTTTTGAATGGCGTTGATCAGGGTTGCCGGTTGCTGGTAGTAGGCGGTGTTGGTGTATGTGAAATGTGTATTGACTCCGATGGAATTCACGAAGTCGTAGGAGCGAGACGCCCGCTGTTGTGCGGTCGCCGCGCCGGCAAGGAGCAATGTAGATAGAGCGAGGGGGAGGGTTCTACGCATGCGTACCTTTCGGTTTGGTGGAGAAGATTTATTTCATGGGATTCCCCCAACATAACAAGAAAGTAACGCTTGTACTGGTTACCAAAGTGCCATTCGTCACTGGGAATTAGTGCACTTGACAGTGATCGCAGACACTGCGAGTCCGGTCGCAGGTTTTCATTCATGTGGGTATGAAAGGAGCGCCCGGCTGCGAATACGGAGGCGGGAAATTCTTATCAGCTCAAATGATTCGCGGAGATTCTTGGTCGATTCCGATGCCGACCAAAAAAATGCACCGTGGACGATAAGTCGACTCTTCAGCAGCTAAGTCACAAACCAACCTGAAGCAAGGCGCAGAGAGATTCCTGCATCAGCTCAGACATGGCAAGCACGCAGTGATGGACTACGCGGCTTTGTGCGCGGAAATCTCGTTCGTGCGGTAGTTCTCGACCAGCGCTGGGAGGCCGAAGGCTAATCCTGCGACCAGGGTGGTGGAGAGCAGGTCGTTTCTGTAGAAGGGCAGGCCGGCGGCGTAGGCGGTCATCAGTCCGCTGAAGGTGTGGGGGTAAATGCCCCGCAGGACGGTCCAAGCGGCGAAGTTGCTGGCCAGAAAGAAGCTCGTGGAGGAAAGGATGACTGCGGCTCCGACTCTACCCACAGACCGGCGGTCGCGCAGGAGCAGGTGGCCGAGGACGACGACGGCTGCGTACCACGCCCAGGTGATGAGGTAGTCCTGTGCTGCGAAGGGGTAGCTGTAGACGTAGACGGTCATGTAGTAGTCGAGTGCGGCGAGGGCGATGACCGGCAGGATGGCCTGACGCAGTGGGCGGCGTGCGCCGAAGAAGAGCAGCGATCCGCCGATGGCTGTGAAGTTGAGCCAGCTGTGATGCGATGAGACCGCAATGCGGCTCAGGATGGCGAACACGATCAGTAGATAGGCGGACATTCTCTCACCTCGGCGGGAATTGGAAATTCCATTATTTCACGCTTGACGCGCGATTCCTAGCGTGCTCGTGGGTCAGTTTAAGGTTCTGCCGGGTTGTAGTTACCATAACTCCGTTTTTCATGCACCTGCGACGCCGCGTTCCGATCGTGGTTCGGCTACAGACTGCCGTGAAGGGGTCCATGTTAGAGTCGAACGCAGAAAGGAGAGGGTCGCTCATCTCGTGCGGAAATTGACACCTGCGGATTGGCGACTGCTTCTCTCTCATGACGCTCCTGAATTCGCGTGTAATCCGCATTTCAACCGCCAGCATCCTCGCGGGCGTCTTTATCGGATTAGTCGGAGGCGCATTCCGTTACTTACTGATCGCCGCCGATCACTGGCGTGATGCGCTCATCGCATGGGCACAGAGGTGGCCCCACATTGGCTGGCTGGCGCCGGTCGCGCTGGGACTTGTGGGCGCCGCCGTGGCGCGCATCCTGGTGGTTCGGATTGCGCCCACGGCAGAGGGCAGCGGCATACAACGGGTAGAAGCTGTTTTCAGTGGCGAGGCGACATCGCCCCCTCCTGCCGTCGTTCCCGTCAAGTTCTTCGGCGGTCTGCTCGCCATGGGCTCCGGCCTTGCGCTCGGTCGCGAGGGCCCGACCGTGCAGATGGGCGCCTCGCTTAGCCAGTTGATTTCGCACATTCTCATAAGAGACGACGAAGACGTGAGGATTATTGGAGCGGCAGGCGCAGGCGCAGGACTCTCTGTCGCCTTCAACGCTCCCATCGGTGGGTCCATCTTCGTCTTCGAGGAACTGACCAGTAGTTTTACTCCCTGTCTCATGGTGGCCACGCTGGCTGCCGCCCTGGTCGCCGTGTGGATCATGCGATTAATGCTAGGCGACGCCCTGGATTTCACGGTGAGGCACGTCAGCCTGACCCAGGTCTGGAAAATTGGCCCGTCTCTTGTTCTGGGCGGGTTGCTGGGCGCTGTCGGCGCTGTCTATAACGCCTGCACCGTGGGCCTGCTTCGTTTGCCAGAACGATTACCCAACCTCTCGTCGATACACCGCGCCGCTATCATAGGAGCCACAGTGGGACTCGCCGCATGGTTTGCACCGACGATGGTCGGAGGTGGCGACATCCTGACGCAGGCCATACTTGCTGATCGCTATGCGCTCGGGGGTCTGCTGACAATATTTCTCGCGCGCTTTCTCCTTGGCCCGTGGTCATATGCTGCAGGTGTGCCGGGCGGTATCTTTGCCCCGCTCTTGGTGTTGGGCGCTTCCTCCGGCGCGCTTTTCGCCGGAGTCCTTAATTACTTCGGGCCTCATCCAGATATCTCACCCGTCGCCCTCGCGGTGGTTGGGATGGCGGCCCTGTTCTCGGCCAGCGTTCGCGCGCCGCTGACCGGAATCGTGCTTACTGTTGAAATGACCGGCCGCGGCGACCTGACTCTCAGCCTGCTAGGTGCTTCGCTGATGGCCATGCTGGTTGCGATGCTGCTTAAGAGCAAACCTATTTACGAAACCCTGAAGCGCCGCATGCTGGAGCAGCAGGCCGCGGCGGATGGACCACCAGCCCGCGGGACTAGGGTTGTTTCGGTTGCCAGAAACTAGGGCCTGTTAGCTGACCGCGCTCCGCAAGATCTCTGGCTCAAAGACCTGCTTTGTGCTGCCTTACCTCGCAGCATCCTCCGGCATTTTTTCCGGCAACATGCGCGGTGCGAAACGTGCGGTCATAATTGGCCCAAGGATGGCTGTGGTGAGCATCAGCACGAGCACCACATTCAGCAATCGGCCATCAATAAGGGGTTGCCCAGCACGGTCAAAGGTGTCATACGCCACCAGAGCGGCAGCCAGAGTCGCGGCTACCTGAGGCAGAGTCAACGACCAGACTGTCAGACGCGCCGCTGAGTTGTAATGGAAGGCGCGACCCGAAATTTCCGCCGCTACCCACTTTCCGAAAACCAGCGCGAGGATGACAGCAGTCGAGAGAGCGAAATTGTCAACGATGCTGCGAAAGAACAAGACCGGATCGATCAGGAAACCGGTCACGATAAAGAAAATCGGAATGAAAAGAGAGTTTGCAAAGAACTCCAACTTGCCCTTTGCCGGCTTGTCATGGACGGCGCCGTTCACCGCCAGGCCAGCCAGGAATGCCCCGACTATACCCGGCAGATTGATGCTTTGTGCCAGGAAGCCCGCCACCCCAAGGATGGCAAGCATGAGGATGAAGTAGGAGTTCTCGTCGTCTTCCACCTTCTTCAGGAAGTACTCCCCCAATTGACTCAGACCGAAGAGGACCAGCGGGACAAAGACGGCGATTTCAATGAGCTGTAGTCCGAACGTCCATGCCGAGAAGCCGGTGTGATAAATCGCAGCACAGATTGCAAACACGATCAGGGACAGTGTGTCAGACATGACGGTCGCTCCGACCGCGACCGTGATTGGCTCAAGCCGGGTCGCGCCGAGTCCAGTTATGATTGGCAGCGCCAACAACGTGTGCGATGCCAACAGCGACCCGAGCACCAGGGCCGCGATCGGCGAGTACCCGAACCGCAGCCCTACAGCCGTGCCCAGCGCCAGCGGGATGATGGTGGTTATAAGACCGAACATGATCGACCGCGTGCGCGCCCGGCGAAATAGAGCAAGATCGATCTCCAGCCCGGCGAAGAACATGAGCAACAGCTTTCCCATGTTGGCGAAGAATTCCGCGACGGCCGGGTGCGGCGAAAAAACCCCAAGGGCATGAGGTCCGATGACGACTCCACTGAGCAGAAAGCCCACCACCGATGGGAGCCGGAGCCGCCGGGATAGCGGTGGGACACCGACAATGATCGCCATCGCCAGGGCAACTTTCGCCAGCTGTGGCAAAGCCAGAGCATGCGACCGTATCCATTCAAGGACTTCCATTTGCCTACCCAATTTCCATTGGGGCCAGAGTCGGGGGCTTTGCCTTGACGCTACTCTACCACCGCAACAACTACTGGGAAGCTTGTCACTTGCAACGGTGGCGGGAGCATCCCGCTAATGCGATTCGTAATTTCGGCGCCGATTGCGGTCGGATGACGAAGCGTCGGGAAGTGAGCGAATGTCGCTTGATGTAGAGCGTTCAGCCTGCGGGAGTCCGGCGCTGCGGACGGACTCCCGAGTCTTTTTTCGTCATTCGGCTTTGAGCGAGGCCATGTCGATGACGAAGCGGTATTTGACGTCGGCCTTCAGGAGCCGGTCGTAGGCTTCGTTCACTTTCTGGATGGGGATGACCTCGACGTCGGAGGTGATGTTGTGTTTGCCGCAGAAGTCGAGCATCTGCTGAGTTTCGGCGGTGCCGCCGATGGGAGAGCCGGAGAGGCTGCGGCGTCCGAACAACAGGTTGAAGGCGGCGACTGCCAGCGGCTTTTCAGGTGCGCCGACGAGGGTGAGATTGCCGTCGCGGCGAAGGAGATTGAGATAGGCGTTGATGTCGTGATCGGCGGAGACGGCGTCGAGGATGAAGTCGAAGCTGCCGGCGTGCTTCGCCATTTCATTCGCATCGCGTGAGATGACAACTTCGTCGGCACCGAGGCGGAGAGCGTCATCTTTCTTGCCGGGCGAAGTGGTAAATAGGACGACATGCGCGCCGAGGGCGTGGGCGAACTTGACGCCCATGTGGCCGAGTCCGCCGAGCCCGACGATGCCGACTTTCTTGCCCGTGGTGACTCCCCAATGGTGCATGGGCGAGTAGGTGGTGATGCCGGCGCACTGGAGCGGAGCGGCTCCGGCGGGGTCGAGGTTGTCGGGGACCTTGAAGGCGAATTTATCGTTGACAACGATGCTGTCGGAATAGCCGCCGTAGGTCACGCCCCCGGTGTGCTTGTCGGGGAAGTTGTAGGTGAGGGTAAGGTTGGCGCAGAACTGCTCAAGAGACTGCTTGCATTCGGAGCAGACGCCGCAGGAGTCGACCATACAGCCGACAGATGCGATGTCACCAATCTTGAATTTGGTTACGGCTGAGCCGATTTTGGTGACACGGCCAACGATCTCGTGGCCAGGGACGCAGGGGTAGACGGTGGGCATTACGCCGCTCCACTCATTGCGGGCCTGATGCAGATCTGAGTGGCAGATACCGCAGAAGAGGATCTCAATCTGCACGTCATTCTCGGTTGGATCGCGCCGCGCGATCGTGGTGGACGCTAGCGGCGATGTTGCACTGGGGGCAGCATATGCTTTTGCGTTGTACATGCGTGTAATGTAGATGGTTTTCGAACGAGGGGCGATGCAAAAGGCGTCGTTCTTTATGCAGGATACGCCAGAATTTCTGCGTGAGGAGCGAAGGCTCGGCAGCATTTTCATGAACGCCCGGTGAATTGTGCGATGGCTCGCGGGCTCGCGCCGCGATACTCTCATTTCTAAGCATGGCACGACTCAGAAGTCCGGAAAAACGCAGCGCGTTCCTCCAGGCGGCGGTGCACGAAATCGCCGAGTCTGGCCTCGGCGCGTCTACGGCGAAGATCGCCAAACGCGCAGGCCTTGCCGAGGGCACGCTCTTTACGTACTTTCCCAGCAAGGAAGAATTGCTGAACGAACTCTATGTGGAGCTGAAGGCCGAGGTCTACAGGAGACTTAACACCGGCTTTCCGCACAAGTTGGGTTTAGAGCGCCGGGTCTGGCACGTGTGGTCTGGTTTTCTGAATTGGGCGATTGAATTTCCGGAGAAGCGGAAGGCTTCAGTCCTGTTAAATGTGTCCGACGTCGTCACGGCTGAAAGCCGCGCCAGAACGGTAGCGGAGCGTGGCCCGATTGGCGCGACACTGAGCGAACTCGAAAGCCGCAAAGCTCTGCAGGGGCTGCCCAAAGGATTCGCAGCGGCGGCGATCGCGTCCATGCAAGAGGCGGCGATGGATCTCATCGCGAAACAGCCGAAACAGCGCGAGGTCCTGATCGAGCGGACCTTCAAGTTTTTGTGGCGGGCGTTGGAGTAAGCTGAACGTTTCAAATAAATGAGCATCCACTTGCTCATTTTAGAATCTGATCAGCAGGAGGATCTTGCGAATGGCGAAGATCTGGTTGATTACAGGTAGTGGAAATGGTCTGGGGCGCGACATTGCCAATGCGGCGCTGGCCGCGGGCGACAGCGTGGTGGCAGGAGCGCGCCGGACCGAGGAATTAGCGCCTCTGGTGGCGCAGTACGGCGATCGGGTAAAGGCCGTGACGCTGGAAGTACGCGATGAGACTGCAGCGAAGCAGGCGGTGCAGTTGGCTGTGGACAGCTTTGGACGGCTGGACGTGCTGGTCAACAATGCCGGTTACGGGCAGTTTGCGCCGTTCGAGCAGATGAGCGCGGAGGACTTTCAGGCGGTTGTGGATACGTGTTTCTACGGCGTGGTGTACACCACTCGCGCCGCCATACCCGTGATGCGCAAGCAGAGGAGCGGCATCATCTTTCAGGTGTCTTCCGTCGGAGGGCGCTTCGCGATTGCCGGTAATACGCCATATCACGCGGCGAAGTGGGCCGTGGGCGGTTTCAGTGATGCGCTGGCGATGGAAGTTGCGCCCTTCGGGGTGAAGGTATGCACGCTGGAGCCGGGCGGCATTCGCACCAACTGGGCACGCCGCGCGCGAGGGAATCCGCCGCAGCTACTGCCGGATTACGAGGCAACGGTTGGCCCGATTCTGAAGCTGCTGCAAACCATCGAGGGCCGTCAGGAAGGCGACCCGCGCAAGATTGCCGACCTGATCGTGCAGCTGGCAAACAGCGAAGAGGTACCGGTACGCTTGATTCTCGGAGTGGATGCGGAAACGCGGGTACAGCGAGCAGAAGCGGCGCGAGCGAGCGAGGCTGAGAAGTGGCGGCATCTTACTCTGTCAACTGTGTATGAGGATGCGGAAGCGATTCCTGAGTTGCTGAATCACTAACTCTCAGACCGGCGGCGGAGCAGCGAAAATGAGTTCTAATTGTTGAAGGCCAATATGGACTTTCACGATGATGAGCTCAGGAAATTCGAAGCGGAGGGTGCGGCGCCGCTGCCGGTCACAAATGATGAAGGCTATGTCGAGCACGAGGGAGCGCGGATCTGGTACTCCGCTTACGGATCGGGCTCGCCTGTAATTCTGCTGCATGGCGGCCTCGGACATAGCGGTAATTGGGGGTATCAGGCTCCGGCGCTGGTCAGGAACGGCTATCGTACAGTCCTGATTGACAGCCGTGGCCATGGCCGCAGCACACGTGACGCGCGACCATTCTCCTATGAGTTGATCGCGTCCGATGTCCTGGCAGTGATGGATGCGCTGCATCTTGAAAAAGCCGGGCTGGTGGGCTGGAGCGATGGCGCGTGCACGGCTCTGATCCTTGCGGCGACAACTCACTCTCGTGTTGCGGGCGTGTTTTTCTTTGCCTGCAACATGGAACCGAGCGGAGTGAAGCCTTTTGAAGCCACTCCTACGCTGGACAGGTGCTTCAGTCGACACACGAAGGACTACGCTCAGCTGTCAGCTACGCCTGACGACTTCAAAGATTTCGTCGAAGCCGTTTCTCTCATGCAGCGGATACAACCCAACTACTCGGCGCAGGATCTCGCGAAGATCAGCGTGCCTGTGGTGATTGCGCAAAGCGAGCAAGACGAATTTATCAAACGCGAACATGCAGAGTATCTGGCGCGGAGCATTCCCGGTGCCGAGTTCGTTGTCCTCGACGGCGTGAGCCACTTCGCTCCGCTGCAGAGGCCGGAGCAATTTAACGCTGCGATCCTAGCGTTTCTCGCCAGAGTTTTACCGCGCTCTTGAAATACTTCACACAAACCTACGCCTACGCCATGTCGATGCACTTCTTCGGGGTAGGGAAATATATGGTGCTCCTCTAGTGCGGTGTAAAGGAAATGATCAGTTGATCGAGCGGCAATGCATCTTTGACGTCACGCGGAGGCGTGAACGGAGTGATTGCCATAGGCGTTCCGTCGGCTTCGGCTTCGTCGAATGCTTTGGTGCCGGGAGTTTCGCCGGTTACTTTGAAGTCGCGGATTTCATAGGGCAGGCCGTTCGAGGCCAGCGACAACTCGCCGTCCATCAACTGGAAATGAAGATGTGGCGCTAGAGAGTTGCCGGAATTTCCCACGAGTCCGATTTGCTGACCGAGCTTGACGCGTTCGCCGCGCTCAACGTGGATGCTTTCCGATTGCATGTGCGCGTAGAGCGCATAGCGGTGGTGCCCGAGATCGAGGATGATCGCATTGCCGTCGGCCTGATCGGGGGATATTTCGGTTGGAAATTTGCCAGGTATCTGCTCGGGCTGGCCCTTGATCACGACTGCTACAAGCGCATCTGCGACCGCGAGGACTGGCTTTCCGAAGATCGTGTAGCTTTCGAGTTTTTCGCGCGGGCCTTTGTAGATGCGGTTATCCGCGTCGAGCTGTTCCCAGTCGACAGCGTAGCGCTGCGCGACATAAACGCGCCCGTTAAGTGGTAGAGCGGCGCGCGTGTGGCGAGAGGCATCGCAGCACGAATCGGCGGAGATGTAGTTGTCGCCGCTTAATAACGGACCGATTTG
>Ga0210392_10002151_pt1 | contig 10144 bp, 10 predicted proteins | sample IncBWC30OmetaG_FD_161057 | JGI IMG/M metagenome (GOLD analysis project Ga0210392, IMG submission 161057) | Forest soil microbial communities from Barre Woods Harvard Forest LTER site, Petersham, Massachusetts, United States - Inc-BW-C-30-O ...
CAATCTATTTGTCATGATCGGCGCGCAACCGAATACCGACTGGCTCGACGGCTGCCTGGAACTCGACCGTACCGGCTTCGTCAAGACCGGCTACGACGCCAACGGCGAATTGTTGCGCTCGGTGTATGCGACAACCCTGCCCGGCGTCTATGCGGTCGGCGATGTGCGCTCCGGTTCCGTCAAGCGCGTCGCATCCAGCGTCGGCGAAGGATCGGTCGTCGTGCAGGCGATTCACCAGTTCCTGAATCCGGAACCGACCTAGCCGACGGCAAACCCGCCCTGAGACAACTGCGGCAACTGCGGCAACTGCTTATTGGGCGGCACGGCAGCATCGAATAAAATCTGCATGCGTCTGTTCATCACGCAACAGACCTGCCGTCCAAGGCCTCGTAATTTCTCTGGAGAACTACATGTTCAGCATCCGCGGATGGGTTTCCACCCTCGGCCTCCTGTCGTGCCCTTTCGCACATGCCTATTCCTGCCCCATGCCACCGGCGGGCATTCAGGACATCAAGGCTTTCAGCTACTACAGCGACAAGGCGGGCTCGATACGCGACGACGAAAAATTCAAGGAAACGCACGCACTGACCAAGCCTTTCGAGGACTTCGCACAGTCTGTCGACGATATGTCAGATGCTTATCTCGCGACCAATGACGTCGGCGCTGCAACCTGCACCGGCGTCTGGCTGGAGCGCTGGGCGCAGGACCGCGCCATGCTCGGGCAGATGATCATCATCGACAACGATCAGCCGGAATACACGCGCAAATGGACGCACGCATCGGTCGCCATTTCCTATCTCAAGGTCAAACCCGCGCTCAGCCCGGAAGTGCGCGCGCACATCGAACCCTGGCTGCGGGAACTTTCGCACGCCACGCTCGGCTACTGGAGTAATCCCAAGAAGAACCGCAACAACCACTATTACTGGACAGGCGTAGGCGTGATGGCCACGGCGGTCGCAACGGGCGACAAGGGTTTGCTTGATGATGCCAAAAGCATATATAGAAGTGGTTTGAGCGACATCGACAGCGATGGCAGCCTGCCCAAGGAAATGCGCCGCGCAGGACGCGCACTGCACTATCACAACTTCTCACTGGCACCGCTGGTGCTGATCGCCGAAATGTCGCGCTACGTCGGCGAGGACTGGTACGCGCTCAAGGACAATCGCATAAACCTGCTGGCCGAGCGCGTGGCAGATGGCTTCGTCGACCCGAGCTGGTTCATCAAGAAATCAGGCGCCGATCCGCAGGTCATCCCGGCCAGCGACGATTTCGGATGGGCCGAGTTCTACGTCAAACACGCAGTGCATCCGGAGAAATTCCAGCCCCTGCTCCAGCATCGCCCGATGCTCATCCCCAATCTGGGCGGTAACCTGACGCTGATGGCGGAAAAAGGCGTCTTCGATCAACCGAAGCACTAGTGGTTTCAGGGGTGCAGCCAAAACTGCATCCCTGCGATTTCCGGCGCTCAGCAAGCCACCGCGAATTCGCGCACCTCGCGCAGACCGGTAAGGCGCGCAGCGCCGTTATGGAACACCTTCAACTCGCCGGGCGCGAAAGCAACCCAGTTCTCGTTCGAGGTCAGCGGCTTGGTGGCGATGATGGTGATGCAATCATCGAGATGATTGTGGTCGTTGAAGTCGATGCTCAGTTCGCAATCGACGAGGTGTGCCCTGGTGAAGGGATATTGGCGCGTCACGTAATGCAGGTGCGTCGAGCAGTGCGCGAACAAGGCTTCGCCATTGGACAGCAGGAAGTTGAACACGCCATGCGTGGCGATCTCCGCGGTCAGCTCCTGCAACGCACCGTGAAGCGCATCAAGCGAAGGAGCTTCGTCACCAAATCGGGTATGCAAGCCCTGCATCAGGAAGCAGAAAGCGCGCTCGCTGTCGGTGTCGCCCACCGGGCGAAACGCGCCGGTCAGCGCTGGCGCATAGTGTTTGAGATGCCCGTTGTGCGCGAAAACCCAGTAGCGGCCCCACAGCTCGCGCATGAACGGATGCGAGTTTTCCAGCGCCACAGGTCCTTGCGTAGCCTTGCGGATATGGGCGACGACATTGCAGGATTTGACGGGATAGCGCTTGACCAGTTCGGCCAGCGGCGAAGTAACGGAAGATTTGTCATCGACGATGAGGCGGCAACCGCGATCTTCGAAGAAGGCGATGCCCCAGCCGTCGCTATGCTCGTCGGTCTGGCCGCCGCGGCGTGAAAAGCCCTCGAACGAAAAACTGATCGACGCAGGCTTGTTGCAATTCATCCCCAACAACTGACACATCTTTTCGGGTATTTCCCAGACGGCACGAATGCCTATAACCGGTCTAACGTCCTGTGTGTCACAAAGTTAACACATAGTTGCGCCGTTGAAGGCATTTTGTCGCCCTGCCGTCGTAATGCAAAACACTTGTTTTCATTTGCTCAGCATTTCTTCACGGAAAGCGGCTGCTGTGACAGCGTGTCGGCAGCTAGATTTCGTTAGGTATACGCGCCAGCAAATCCGTGATGCCGACATCCACACCGGCCTGGAACAGCAAGGTTGTCGCCTGCCCGCGATGGTGCGTCTGGTGATTGAAGAAGTGCATGAGCACGCTCGAAAAGCGCTTCTGCCCCGGCACGCCCTTCATGCTGCGATAGTGAAAAACGCATTGCAGGTGCTCGGCCGTCAGCTCGGCCGCCCATTGCGTGATGACATCGTCAAGCAGCTTGCGCCGCATCTCCAGCGCAGCAATGTCGCCAAAAAGGATGTCGTCCAGGGCCGTTGGCGCAGGCAACCCAGCGATGGGCGCAAGCGACACAAACTGCGCGGGATGCGTCGTGAAACGTTTCAGCCATATCGTATCGGCAACAACAAGATGATTGAGGGTGCCGATAATCGAACCGAAAAACGCCTTGTGGTCCAGGGTCAGCTCGTGCGCCGGCAGGCTGGCCGCAGCGGCGTAAAGCTTCGCGTTCATCCATGCGTTGTAGTCGGCAAGCAGGCTTATTTCGGTCGGTGTCATGCGAATGCGAATGCCTTTGACATTATTTAAAATAGATAATAGCTTTAGAGCCCGTAATAAAACGGAGCGAGCGCGTGGCTGGCTAGGCGGCTCGCGCAGAGCAGTGCTCAGGCACGGCGAGCGAGCCAACAACGCCAGCCGCGTGCGCAGCCCGTTTTGTTACGGGTTCTCACACGACGCCGGAAGTACCCCCATCCACATTCACGCTCGCACCGGTCACATAGCTCGCGGCATCGGATGCGAGAAACGCAATCACATTCGCCGCCTCGCGTGCTTCACCCACACGGCCCAGCGGCACACCATTACCCAGCTTGGCGTAGTGCTGTTCTGGCGAAAGGCTCTGCCGCGTTGCCGCACGTTCCTGCTGGCCGCTCTTGAAGACACCGACACAAACCGTATTGACGAGAATATTGTCAGCAGCGAACTCCTTCGACAAGGCCTTGGTCAGCGCAATGCCCGCTGCGCGAGTCACCGAAGTCGGCACCGATTTCGCGGGTGGCTGCTTGCCGCTGACCGTCGAGATATTGATGATGCGTCCGCCGCCTTGCTTGCGCAGGTGCGGGATCGCCGCGCGCGTCACGCGGATGGCAGCGAACAGCTTGAGGTCGATGTCTTCTTGCCAGATGTCATCCGTCGCGTCCTGGAAAGGCTTGGCGCTCGATGTGCCGGCGTTGTTCACCACGATGTCGAGCCGTCCGAAATGCGCCACAGCTTCGGCGACAAAGCGCTCTACGGCCTGCGCATCGGTCACGTCCGCGGCGATGCTCAGCACCGAACCACCCTTGGCACGAATACCTGCCGCAGCCGCTTCGAGCACCTCCGCACGACGCGCCACGATCACCACATGCGCGCCCTCTTCCGCCAACACTTCAGCGGCGGCTTTACCAATGCCTTCGCTTCCGCCCGTGATGAGCGCTACCTTGCCTTTCAAACCAAGATCCATGATCAATCTCCCGCTTGCGTGTGCGTGAATAAGATTCACATCCTAGAGCGACTCGTGACAGCAAACCACCTTCGTAGCGCGATGGTCGAAACAATGCTGATTTTCGCGCATCATGACGGCTCCGTCACACAGGAGAAGCCCGCATGAGTACCCTGCAACTGAGCGCCGATAGCAGCGGCGGACACCCACTGCGCCAACGTATCGAAGTCGGTGGCTTCACACTCTATGCCGACGCGCCGGTCGGCGTTGGTGGGTCCGGGAGTGCCGCGGGACCGCACGAATTCTTCGACGCCTCATTGGCGGCATGCAAGGCACTCACCGTAACGCTCTATGCGCGCCGCAAGGGCTGGCCGCTCGACTACGTCGACGTCGCGCTCATCCGCGACGCCAGCGCGGAACGCGAAGGCACTTATCGTCTCGATGTGGCGCTGACCCTGCATGGCGCGCTCGACGACGCGATGCGCGAACAATTGCTATCGGTCGCCGAGCGTTGCCCGATTCACAAACTGATGACCACCACGACCATATTGATAAATACTCATCTTGCATAGCGAGGAAACATGAGCAGCATTCTTCAGCGTATCACTCCACACATCCGCGACATCGGCTTTCCCGTACGGCGCCTGTTGCCCGACGCCAAGGCCCGCAGCGTCGGGCCTTTCGTGTTCCTCGATCACATGGGGCCGACAAGCTTCGAGGCAGGCACGACGGCAGGCGATGTACGCGCGCATCCGCACATCGGCTTGGCCACCATCACCTATCTTTTCTCCGGCGCCATCGTCCATCGCGACAGCCTCGGCTCGGTGCAGCGCATCGAACCTGGTGATGTGAACTGGATGACCTCGGGCCGCGGCATCGTTCATTCCGAACGCATACCGGCGGATATCCGCGACCAGGCAACGATCGTTCAAGGCCTGCAGATGTGGGTCGCCCTGCCACAAGAAGCAGAAGAATGTGAGCCCGGCTTCTGGCATTACCCCAACGCCGACTTGCCGCGCATCGCCCTGGATGGCGTCAACGTGCACGTCCTCGTCGGCACAGTCGCAGAACAGACCTCACCCGTAAAAGCCGCCAGCCCCACCCTGTACGCCGCCCTCGATATGCATGGCGGCAGTACCTTCACCGTCCAGGCCGACTACGCCGAACGCGCCGTGTACGTCGTCTCCGGCTCGATAGCCGTCGACGACGAACTCGTCGAAAGCGGCACGCTGATCGTTCTCGAAAGCGGGGTTGAAGTAGAGCTCGTCGCACAAAGCGACGCGCGCCTCATGCTCGTCGGCGGCGCACCACTCGACGGCCCGCGCACGCTATGGTGGAACTTCGTGACCAGCAGCAAGGAAAGACTTGAAGTCGCAAAAACCGCATGGGCCGATCAGGATCCAGCGCAGTTTCCGAAAGTGCCGGGCGAAGTGGAGTTCATTCCGTTGCCGGAACGCTAGGCAGTTCCGGCGTCGTTCCAAAATTCCCGGCCCGTAGTTCACTGACGTGTATAGAAAAGCTGATTTTCTATCCACGTGCTTGCCCACATGTATAAAAAACAATTCTCGCGAGACTCCGCGCCCCGCTCTCTCGCAGTCACACATGTCGATTTACGTTCAAAAAATCGACACATGCCGGCGACATGTCGATCCATCGCACCTTTCGCTTCTGAACGCCTAAGCGTCACCGAGGTTTGATCTATCCGTTAAATTGCACTACATTTCAGAACAATCGTTCTTGAAATAAGATCATATGGATTCGATCGCCGCCGTCCTCTTCGGTAAAACCCGCCAGGCTGTCCTCGCCCAGCTCTTCAGTTTCCCTGAAGATCGCATCTACCTGCGCGAGCTTGCCCGGCGCACTGGCATCAGCACCGGCTCGCTGCAAAGCGAGCTTAACCAGCTGGTAGCTGCTGACCTCGTTCGTCGCCAGAACGACGGCAATCGCGTCATTTATGCCGCTAACATATCCAGCCCTGTCTTTGAAGAGCTGCGCAGCCTCATCCTCAAGACGGCGGGTCTGCCCGAGCAGATTCGTTCTGCCCTTCTGCCTCTGCAAGCCCGCATCAAGCTCGCCCTCATTTACGGCTCCATCGCCAAAGGCAACGCCAGCGCGGGCAGCGATGTGGACGTACTCGTCGTTGGCAACCCCTCGCTGCAGGATCTCGTCGCTGCCTTGCAACCCGTCGAACGCCTCATTGGCAGAGAAATCAACACGCGCCTGTTCGATGAAGCGGAATTCGCTAAGCGCAAACAGGATGGCGAGCGCTTCATCAGTGGCGTCCTGGGCGGCGCTACCATTCCATTGATCGGAAACCTTGATGACACTCGATAACCTCATCGGTAAAGGCCTTCAGCGCGAGCCGTGCGACGCCGCGGAAATCACGCGCTTCCTCGACAAGATCGGCACCAAACTGCACGACGCCAGCAACCCTGCAATCAGCCTCGAAAGCCGATTCGACATCGCCTACGAAGCCATGCTGCAAGCGGGCCTCACGGCGCTACGCGCACATGATCTTCGCCCCGACGCGCGCGGCGGTCATCACATTCTGGCGTTGCAAACGCTGGAAAAATCCATCGGCTTTCCGGGCGACAAAATTCGCTTCATCGACAGCTTCAGAAAGCAACGCGCAGCCGGGCTCTATGACGGATCCTTCGAACCATCTGAGGCCGAAGTAACTGCGTTGCGCGCGGCGGCTGAAGAAGTTCGCAAGACCTTGGTCAATTGGCTGCGCGCGAATCGACCTGAGCTACTGGTGAAACCGTAAAGCGGAACAAGTGCCAGCCCTCCCTTTCCTCTTCCTTTTTCAAACATTCGCACCGGACCACCCGATTCAATGAGCAATCCCAATCTTTCCTCTTTCATCTGGTCGGTCGCCGACCTCCTGCGCGGCGACTACAAACAATCTGAATATGGCAAGGTCATTTTGCCCTTCACCGTGCTACGCCGCCTCGACTGCGTGCTCGAAGCCACCAAGGCCAAGGTGCTGGCAGAGAAGGAAAGCCGCGAGAAAGCCGGGCTGAATCCCGAACCCTTCCTGCTGCGCGCCTCGAAGCAATTTTTCTACAACACCTCGCTACTCGACTTGAAAAAGCTTATGGGCGATCAGGATCACATTGGCGAAAACCTGCGTGCCTACATGCAGGCTTTCTCGCCCGCCGTGCGCGACATCTTCGAGAGCTTCGAGTTTCACACGCAGATCGACAAGCTCGCCAAGTCCGGCCTGCTGTACCTCGTCACCGAGAAGTTCGCCAACATCGACCTGCACCCCGAGGTCGTCAGCAATGCCGAAATGGGCGCGGTGTTCGAGGAACTGATCCGCAAGTTCGCCGAGCTGTCGAATGAAACTGCCGGCGAGCACTTCACGCCGCGCGAAGTGATCCGCCTCATGGTGAACTTGCTGTTCATCGAAGACGATCAAGCCCTCACCAAGCCCGGCGTCGTGCGCTCTTTGTATGACCCTACCGCCGGCACCGGCGGTATGCTCAGCGTCGCCGAAGAACACCTGTCCAGCCTCAACCCGAATGCGCGGCTCGTCATGTACGGGCAGGAACTTAACCCTGAGTCATATGCCATTTGCAAGGCCGACATGCTCATCAAGGGGCAAGATATTGCCAACATCATATTCGGCAACACCCTCTCCAATGACGGCCTGCACGGCAAGCACTTCGACTACATGCTCTCCAATCCCCCCTTCGGCGTGGAATGGAAAAAGATCGAAAAGGAAATCCGCAAAGAAGCCGAGCAGATGGGCTTCAACGGCCGCTTCGGTCCCGGCCTGCCGCGCGTCTCCGACGGTTCGCTGCTGTTCCTCATGCACCTTGTCTCCAAGATGCGCCCGGCTGTCGATGGCGGCAGCCGCTTCGGCATCGTGCTCAATGGCTCGCCGCTATTCACAGGCGGCGCCGGTTCGGGCGAAAGCGAGATCCGCCGCTACATGCTGGAGAACGACCTGGTCGAAGCCATCATCGGCCTGCCCACCGACATGTTCTACAACACTGGCATAAGCACCTATGTGTGGATCGTCAGCAACCGCAAGCCCGCTGCACGCAAAGGCAAGCTGCAACTCATCGACGCCAGCAGCTTTTGGCAGAAGATGCGCAAGAGCCTCGGCAGCAAGCGCAAGGAACTCGGCGCAGAACACATCGAAGACATCACGCGTTTGTTTGGCCGCTTTGAAGAGTCAACCAGAGACGGCGTACCAATCAGCCGCATCTTCAAGAATGAAGCATTCGGCTACCGCACTATCACCGTCGAGCGCCCCGAGCGCGATGCCACGGGCAAGGTTGTGCTGGCCGCCAAGGGCAAGAGCAAAGGCAAACCTTCTGCCGACGCCTCCCTGCGTGACACCGAAAACGTGCCGCTCGCTGAAGACGTAGAGACCTACTTCAAACGCGAAGTCCTGCCCCACGCACCGGACGCCTGGATCGACGAAGACAAGACCAAGGTTGGTTACGAAATTCCATTCAATCGGCATTTTTATGTTTTCAAACCGCCGCGCACGCTTTCCGAGATTGATGCCGAATTGAAGGGAGTCACGGATCGCATCCTGACAATGATCGGCGGGCTGACGAAATGAGTTTTCCGCGCTATGCGAAGTACAAGGAAAGCGGCGTGGAATGGTTGGGCGATGTGCCGGAGCACTGGGATGTCTTGCCGCTCAAAAATAACTTCAAAATCGTGGGAGGCTCCACACCGAAGTCAGAAGTAGAGGCATTCTGGGATGGCGACATTCTGTGGGCAACGCCAAGCGATTTGAGCAAACGTGAATCGGTTTATATCAACGACACGCAACGTAAGATCACTGCCGACGGACTTGCGTCTTGCGGAACATCGTTGGTTCCGCATGCATCTATCATTCTGTCAACACGCGCACCTATCGGCTCTCTGGCGATTGCAGAAGCGGCAATGTGCACGAACCAAGGATGTAAATCCCTTGTTCCCGCCGAGCATTCGAATTCTGTGTATTTCGCTCATTTACTCAGCATTTGCACGACAGAGTTAAACATTCGTGGAAAGGGAACAACCTTCCTCGAAATCTCTGGCGACGAACTTGGCGCATTCAGAACACCAACGCCGCCGCTCGCCGAGCAAACGCAAATCGCTGCCTTCCTCGACCGCGAGACGGCCAAAATTGACGCGCTAGTGGCTGAGCAGCGGCGGCTGATGGAACTGCTGAAAGAAAAACGCCAAGCCGTCATCTCCCACGCCGTCACCCAGGGCCTGAACCCCAACGCCCCCATGAAGCCTTCCGGCATCGAATGGCTTGGGGATGTGCCTGAGCATTGGGAGGTAACCCGCATAGCCAACGTGTTTCGTGAAGTCGCCGAGCCGGGAATTGATGAGCTACCGATTCTCAGCGTGTCTATCCATCACGGCGTATCGGACAAGGAGATCGATGAGGAGGACATGGATCGCAAGGTTACTCGGAGCGACGACCGCTCCAAGTACAAGCAGGTCGCGCCCGACGATCTTGTTTACAATATGATGAGAGCATGGCAAGGCGGATTCGGCACGGTAACTGTCGCGGGAATGGTCAGCCCGGCGTACGTCGTAGCCCGCCCCCTGAAGCGGATAGAGACTGCCTACATCGAACATTTGTTGCGTACTCCACAAGCCATCGAGCAGATGCGTCGCCATTCGCGAGGGGTGACGGATTTCAGGCTTCGGCTCTATTGGGATGAGTTCAAAAACATTCAAATCACCTTGCCGCCTGAAGATGAGGCGAAAGCAATCTGCGTGAAAATTTCTGAAATGGAAAAAAGCTTCGGCGCAATGACGGCCGGTTGCGAAGAACTGATCACTCTGTTGCAAGAACGCCGCACCGCTCTGATCTCCGCCGCCGTCACCGGCCAGATTGATGTTCGTCCACTCACGGAGGCACAAGTCGCATGAGTCTGGAACGCAATGAGACTTACCTGATTGGCATGGTTCGCGAGTTGTGCAAACTGCCCGCTGAAACGTCCTGGCTGGAATTCAAGTGGAATAATGACGATCCGCAGGAGATGGGCGAATACTTGTCGGCGCTTTCCAATGCGGCAGCGCTCGACGGCAAGAGTTACGGCTATCTGGTGTGGGGTGTGGACGATGCCAGCCACGAAATCGTTGGCACCAGCTTTAAGCCGCATGCGGCCAAGAAGGGTGGCGAGGAACTTGAGAGCTGGTTGCTACGCATGCTGAGCCCGCGCTTGCATTTCCGCTTTCATTCTTTGGTGATTGATGACAAGCC
>Ga0210392_10002152_pt1 | contig 10140 bp, 9 predicted proteins | sample IncBWC30OmetaG_FD_161057 | JGI IMG/M metagenome (GOLD analysis project Ga0210392, IMG submission 161057) | Forest soil microbial communities from Barre Woods Harvard Forest LTER site, Petersham, Massachusetts, United States - Inc-BW-C-30-O ...
GCGAACAGCGCCAGCTCACGCTGACCAGCTTGGTATCGGCCGGGGTGGTGGCGGTGACGAATTGAAAATTGGCGAGGGGGTTCCGCTGAAAATTGCTGAAGCAGAGATAATCGCAATGGGTCAGCATCACGGTGCTCAACTGGTTAAAAGTACGTGTCAATTTGTTGGTGCCGTCCCAGGCGTAGGAGATCATGTCACCGGTCAGCACGTTGCTCACGGTGATCGACGAGCTGCTGAAGGAGGTCACGGAGGCCGTGTTCCGGAGATCGGCGCTCATCACGTCGAGGGTCTGGCGGCTGGCGCGGTTCAGGTCGCAGTAATTGCCGATGGCCACCATGGTCGTGGTCAGCGTCGTCCCGGTGGTGAGGATGCTGCCCACGATGGCCGCGCCGCAGGCGAGCGCGACGAGCATCTCGATGAGCGTCGTGCCGCGGCGCGAGGATGTGCGTTTACCGGAAGCGGAAGATGGTGGATGATTAAACATGCGCGGTTCAGTGGGAGTAGACGTAATTCTGTTCCCCGTATTGGGCGACGTAACTGGTCATGGTGCGTTGGTGGACATTCGCTGCGCCATTGGTCCAGGTCACGGTGACCGTGACCTTTGCCAGGTTGGGGGCATAGCTGGCCGCCGGCGAGATGGCGGGGTTGGTGGTGATCGTCAGGGTGCCGCTATACAAGGTGCCGTTGTTGGTCGTGGTATTCAGGCCCAGCGGATAAAATGATTCCGTGAAGGTGGTGGGCACGATGTTGGTGTTGAACAGCTGGCCGCTGCCCCACGCGCACAGGCGGATGCCTTCCAGCCGGGAGACCATGATCTGGGTGGCCCGCAGATTTTCCCGCGCGGTCGTCATCAGGTTGAACGTGCTGGAAACCCCGGAAAAAACCGCCACGAAGATGATCGCCATCACTGTCACCGAAATCAACAGCTCCAGGATCGAGAACCCGGTCGTCCCGGTTCCGCCCTCATGATTCGATGGATCACTCAATTTCATCGCTACTTACGTTATCGGCTGTTTTTGCATTTGGGTTAAGCGAACCTTGGGGCAGGCCATGCCCCCGGCCATTTTCTGAAATGCCGCCATCGTCTTGACGGGCAATTCCCCGGCGGCAACCAGCCGTGCCACGACCTTTTGGTAAAGTTCCAGATGCCGGGCCGGAAAGTTGGCGGCAAAAAATTGGACGGAGGTCCCTTTTCTCGCGGCCTCGACAAAGCGGAAGAAAATCAAAATGGGAATGGCCTGGCTGAACGGCGCGGAGTGCTCGCCTGCCAGACTTTCCTCCAGCCGGCGGCATTCGCGCTGGCAGGTCATGATGATGGAGCGGACAGGTGTCGCCTCGATCAAATCGGTCAAGGAATCAAGCAAGCCCGGTCTCATGTCAGTTGTGATGTTCGGTTTCAATTACAGGGCATTCATACCAGCTATCACGCCAAGCCGCCCGGTTCACGTGGCGGGAGATTACCCTTATTCTGGTATCCATTCCGGTCTCCCCCTTAAACAGTGGTAAACGGAGGCGTCAGACTGAAGATGGCGACACCGGAGGGCATCTTTGTCACGTTTTGTAGACAGTTTATGCGGTGATTGATGCGGGCTTTTTATGGGTTCACGCAAGGCGATTTCAAAAGTGTCCACGATTTTTACATGGCCGTCCCATTTCCACCCATGTCGTCAAAAGTCATTTGCTTATGCCAATAATATGATTCGACAGATCGTTATGCGTTAAGAGTTGGAATTGGGCTGGTTAGGCGTTTTTTAGTTTTGGCATCAAATTTTTTGATGGGCTTTTTTTCGCAATTGTCGCATTGGCAGGGCTAAAGCTTGCGTGTTGTTGTATTGGCAGTGAAACGGGTAAGGGTGAATTCCTATGGTCATGCTTTCTAATCAAATTGCAACAGAAGGGGCGGCGAAGCCTTCGCGGATTCTATGTCTGGAAGACAATCTGAATGACCGCGAATTGCTGGAATTGACGCTGCTGGGAGAAGGCATGGTGTGCGAGTTTGCCTACGCCCAGACACAACAGGAATTCGAAAGCGCCTTGGGGCAGGCCGCCTTTGACCTCATCATCTCCGATTTTACCCTGCCGGCATACAGCGGGATGAGCGCGCTGGCCACGGCGCGCAAGCTGCAGGCGGAAACGCCGTTCATCTTCGTCTCCGGAACCATCGGGGAGGACCGGGCGATTGAAAGCCTCAAAAACGGGGCGACGGACTACGTGCTAAAGGACCGGCGCGACCGTTTGGTTTCGGCCGTGCAGCGGGCCTTGCGCGAAGGCCGGGAGCGGGCCGAGCGCAAAAAGCTGGAAGAACAATTGCGCCAGGCGCAAAAGATGGAGGCCATCGGGCAACTGGCCGGCGGCGTTGCGCACGACTTCAATAATTTACTGGCGGTCATCCAGGGCAACGCCGAACTGGCGCTGTTGGGCACCGGTCTGGACGGCCGGACCCGTGAATTCCTGACCCAGATCACGGGCGCCTCCGCGCGCGCCGCGAACCTCACCCGCCAGCTGCTCGCCTTTGGCCGCAAACACGCGATGCGGCCGGAAACGCTGAACCTGAACAGCCTGATCGGCAACCTCACCAAGATGCTTACCCGGATCATCGGCGAGGATGTCCGCCTGGAATGCCAGTACAACGGCCAGCCATTCGTCCAGGCCGATGCCGGCATGATGGAGCAGGTGATCCTCAACCTCGTCGTCAACGCCCGCGACGCCATGCCGCAGGGCGGGCAGCTGGTCATCGCCACCAAACTGATTGACATCGGCGAAACGGCCGTGCCCTCACATCCGGAGGCCCGTGCCGGTGAGTTCATCTGTTTGAGCGTGAGCGATACCGGCACGGGCATCACGCCGGAAAACCTGACGCACATTTTTGAGCCCTTTTTCACCACGAAGGAAGTCGGGAAAGGCACCGGGCTCGGCCTCGCCACGGTTTATGGCATCGTCAAGCAGCATGAAGGATGGGTTGAGGTGGAGAGCCGCGTGGGTACAGGAACAACCTTTGAAATCTTCCTGCCCGCGACCCGGTCGCCGGCCGTTGCGCCGCCAACCGCGCCGCCTGAAACGAAACGGCGCGGGGGCACCGAAAGGATTTTTTTGGTAGAGGACGACGAGGCCGTCCGGTTGATGACCCGGCGGACGCTGGAAAGCCTCGGCTATCAGATCGTGGAAGCGGCCTCGGGCCGGAAGGCGCTCACGCTATGGCAGGCCCATGCCATGGAAATCGACCTGCTGCTCACCGACATCGTCATGCCGGATGGCATCGACGGGCGCCGGCTGGCCGAACTTTTGCGTGAGGAAAAACCGTCGCTGAAGGTGATTTTTGTGAGCGGCTACAGCCTGGGCGCGATCGGCAAAGACGCGGAATTTCTCAAGCGGCGCAACAATTATTTCCTGCAAAAGCCCTATCCGGCGCACGTGCTCATTGAAGCCATCCGCCATTGCCTCGATCAGGTACCGGCGGCATAAAAAAGGATCGGCGGACTGGCTTCACACCCGGAATTTTGCCAGCCCGCCGACTTGCCGTTCACAAGAACGGAAGACGTTCAATCAATCGCCCGGTCAGTTGCCCGGGGGCGGACCCTGCGGGCCGTCATTGTTCGCGCCGCCACCTTGTCCACCACCGCCGCCGCCGGGAGGACGGCCGGGCGGTTTGCCCATGTATTCATCGCGGGTCAGTTTGCCGTCGCCATTCTTGTCGAGCGTCTTGAGGGCGGCGCTGGCGTTGGCAATCTCATCGGCGTCAATCACGCCGTCATGGTTGGCATCGAGCGCCGCGATGATGGCGGGCACCGGACGGTGGCTGCCGGGCCCACCGGGTCCACCACCTTGTCCGCCCGGTCCGCCCGGTCCGCCTTGGGGCGGCCCGCCGGCGTCTTGGGCGTAGGCGGTGAGTGAGAGCGCGCCGAGGACGGCGGCCAGTGTGAGTGCAGTTTTCATTTTCATAACTTTTACCTTTCGTGTTGTTTATTTGTTGGGGTGTAAAGCGTTGGTTCGCAGATCAAGCGGCGACCGGGTCAGTGGAACAAGCTTCCTGTTTCGTGCGCGCACCAAAGGCTTTTGCCAGCGCGGCCTTGAGCTGGGGCAACGCAAACGGCTTGTCGAGCAGGCCGCTGAAACCGGCGTGCTGCGCGGCGGCTTCGGTGAAGTATCCGCTGCCGGTGGCCAGGATGATTTTCTGGCCGGGCGAGACCAGGCGCAACAGGCGGCACAATTCCACGCCGTCCATGCCGGGCATCTCGAAATCGGTGATGACGAGCTCATACCCGTCGGGCGACTCCGCGAAGGCGGCGAGGGCCTTCGACGGGGTGGTGTAGCATTCGATGGTCGCGCCGGTGAGGTTTTCGAGGACGGCGGACAGCATGAGGAGGATGTTTTCGTTGTCGTCCACGAGCATCCAGCGGGTTTCGGTATTGGCCAGGGAAGGGTTCATGATTGCCTCCGGTGATGGTGATTCGTTGTGGAAACCACGCGCACAGGGAAAGCGACCAGCGGCTGGCTGGCGTTCCGTACGGGTTTGGCTTCACTTTTCATGTCGCCACCTTAGCACGGGCAACCTTAAGGGCGGGTGAAGCTGCGAAATTGTTTGAAATATTTTCGCGGAATTGCGGATGATTTGTGGAAACGGCTAATGACGAATGGGCTGGGCGAGGGTCGGAATCGACCGGAATTACTCGCTGTTGCGCTACTAATATGCCCGTTTTCATTGGCAAATCAACATAAACCATCTTAACCCAGCTATACCCATTTTAACTCTTTCGGTGTCCGTTTTTGTGTCCGCTGTTGACACGCTGGTCAGCCTCAATTAAAACCCGTTCATGCTTGCCGTAACTTGCTCCCAATGTGGTAGGACATATGATTCGTTCGTCGTTAAGGTGTGCGAGTGTGGTTGCCGACTTCCAGAAGAAACAGTCAGCGATGTCGTAGCGGCATGGTTTAGCGGGAATCATTTAATGTATGATGCGGTGCATGACACGCCGGAGGTTGCGTGGATAGCTATTTTGGAGGTTTTGAAGCGCGGTGTACCTGACGAACACCTTTCAATTTTAGCAGCAGGGCCGCTTGAGGATTTGCTCGTCTGTCATGGAGTGCAGTTTATTGAACGAGTCGAGCAGGAGGCTAAGTGTAGCCCTAGTTTCAATCACTTGCTCGGAGGGGTCTGGCAGAGTCGAATGCCTGAGGATATTTGGTCGCGTGTTCAGAAAGCGCGGGGATTGGAATGGTAGGATTTGCGCGCCAGCGCTCCTGAAGAAGCGGAGCACAAATCAGAGCATCAGCTCCCGTCCTAAAAGTTTCCCCAAAACATTTTTACAGAATTTTAAACTTTTCGCAGCTCGCGTTGTTTCACTTTGCACGGGGGAGATTGCATCACCTTTTTTATTGACTGCGGCATCTCCGGATTAGAAGATGCCATACACCACAAAAAAGGACAATTTATGGGAAACCTGATGTTAATCGACGGTCGACGCCACCGAAGCCTTCCCTTCTCCATAATCTTGGTGTTCTTTATGTTCCTACCTTGGGCAACCCGCTCGCAACAAGCGACAAGAGAGGACACAATGTTGAACAAGGTGAGGAAGGTGACAATCCTTAATTACATTTACGTTGAAGGACAGACTAACGCGGTGGGTGAGCCCTTGAAGTTTACAAAGGAGTTTGATCGCAGAGGGAATTTAATCAAGCAAGTAGGTTATCGAGGTCAGACTGATACTCCTACGCTAGAATGGAACTATGAGTATGACGCAAAAGACAACCAAACTTCTGCAATTACTATCGACGCCACTGGTCTAACCAAAGGATCGAGAGGAACAGCCTCGTATAGGTATGATTCCAAAGGACGTACAGTCGAGGGCAGGAGTATGGACGGGAATGGGAAGATCGTTGAAAGAAAAACATTTCGCTGGAATGCTAATGGAAAGGTTGGCGAGACTTTAGTTTACGATGCATCGGATCAACTTACTGAAAAGCAGGAATCTAAATATGACCCAGCAGGTAACAGCACCGGTTATGACGAATTTGATCCCGGCGGTCACGTAAAAAAAAGTGTGAGATATACGTTGAACGCAAAAGGGAATGCTACTAAATCCGTGATACGTGGCGAAGACGGCAAGATTGTCAGCACAACAGATTTTAGTTACGATGCGGAAGGAACCCACCTTCTTGACCAGGTAGAGTGCGATGCCAACGGACAAGTCGTTACCCACACTACCTATAAACGTAATGCAAAGGGCCTCGTCATAGAGGAGTGGCAGCGCAACGGCAAAGGGGAGACAAGTCAGCGGACAGAATACATGTATGAGTTGTATAATTAACCTCTTAAACGATCCAGCACTGGGTGCCTCGGCCAGAATGACGACCAGCGCATCTAAACGGAGGCCGAGAATTGGTGTCCGTTTTGGATCCCCTCCTAAATTCTTGCTGTTTCGGTAGTCCGGAAAGGAGGCGAGGGTCGGAATCGAACATAAAAGTTTGTTCATTTCACACCGTCACAACTCCCAGCAGCATAAGCCTCTGCGCTCGTTCCTCAATGTTTACAACGGTCTCACAGGGGTATCTTGGCTTCAAGAACTATTTCGAAGAAGTGAGCTACAATTTTCAATCCAGCCCTAAACTATTACAGAACTATTGTTTTACTGGAGCTTTTACTGGAGGTTGGATTTTTCGCGCCTTCAAAAATTATCGGAGCACCAGCAATGGATCAGTGGGTCACGGCACTTTACTGCCACGGCGGCGACGTGATCCAAGGCGGGCAGAAGCGAATGTAACGAGAACGGTGCGGCGCTGAAAAAATTACCGCCAAACAAAACTTCAATGCTATTCAAAGGTTCACCTATTCCTTTGCCGCGCGCTTTCAACAGCGCTTCCTTGCGCACCCAGCAGTTGAAAAAGGCCGTCGTTTTGGCGGCGGCAGGAAGCGACCGCCATTGCGTGCGCTCAGTTTCTGAAAAAAAGTGCGCCACCATGTCTTCTACCTCACGGAGTGGCCGGATCCGTTCGATGTCGATGCCAACTTCGTGTACTGGTGAGAAGGCATATACGGCCACGGAATCTGAATGAGCGACATTAAAGTGCAAAAAGTTCTCCGCTGTCGGCAAAGCAAGGCGCGGTTTTCCGTGGGCACCGTATGAAAAAGCCAGGTCAACCGGCTTCACCTTTAGCAACCAGCCCAGGATTTTCCGAAGCATTCCGCGGCCGGCGATGAAGCGGCTTTTGTCCTTTCCAAAATGGAAGCGCCTGGCACGCTGGTTCTCATCTTCCGACAGGGTTTTCGAGAACTGCTCAAGCCGCTCCTGCGGCTGGTTCAAAGGCGCGTAGAAGACATGAACTTCACCGTTCGCCGGTTTCAGGTTTTCCGGTGGCGGTTGGAATGGAATATCCGATGTCATGCGTTCTGGGGCGTGGTCGAAAATGCGCCGTTACTTTCATTGTTGAAAACCGGTTCCAATGGACGGGCGGGGACACGCTTTTCCTGAACCAGCTTGCCGTAATCAAGTTTGATGACCCGGTCGGCCACGGAGAAATACCGGTCGTCGTGTGTGATAACGACGACGGCTTTGCCGCGCGCTTTTAGATCAGGCAAAAGCTGGCGATAGAATATTTCCTTGAACTGGGGATCCTGGTCCGACGCCCATTCATCGAACAGATAAAACGGGCGGTCTTCCAAATAAGCCGTCAACAATGCGAGGCGTTTACGTTGCCCTTGTGAAAGGTCTACCGTAGAAAGCCGTCCATTCCGGACCTTGACCTTGTGCTCGAGGTGGAGTTCGGCAAGATAATGCAACGCACGGCTGTCAAGATTCACCGCTTTCAAGCCCAGCAGGGTTCCAAAGATGTAAAAATCCGCAAAGACTGCAGAAAACAGCTGCCGATAGTCATCCCGGCCACAATTCGTGACTTTTTTGCCATCAAGCTGAATTTCGCCGGATTCAGGCGGGTAAAGTCCGGTAATGATTTTGGCGAGCGTGGATTTGCCGCTGCCATTGCCACCAACAATAAAAGTAAGTTCGCCCGGCCGGAAGGTCAGGTTCACCGGGCCAAGGATGAAATGGCTGTCATCCTTTTCGTTATGATACGAATGCGTGACATCAACCAGGTCGAGTTGCTCGAACAGGCATTCGCCTTCAGGTTCGGTTGGTGGAAATTCTTCAGTGTTATGGCTGGCAAGCGAGAACCCAAGCCGCTCAATCTTTTCCAGCGCCACGTTCGCACGGCCGAACGCGGATAGCACGCCAAGCACCCCGGTAAGCGGGCCAATCAGCCAGAGTGCTATGACAACATAACCTGTAAGCGCGCGCGGGTTGACGCCTTGCAACACCGGCAGCATAAACAGGATCAGGCCCAGCAACGTGAAAAACAGCAACTGGCTCCAACCCTGGGCAAGGATGAAGCGTGTCTCCGCCGCGACATTGTGACGCGAAAAGTTTTCCGTGGCGGTTTGGATGCAGTCGGAATGAAATTGCCGCCGGCGGCTGCGGTGCAGTTTAAGCTCCTTGACGCCTTCGGTCAGCGCCCGAAAGTGGGCGAAGAGCCTGTCCGCCTCCTCGCGCGCCAGGTGCAGGCGCGTGAATCCGCTGACGATCATCAACCGGTATCCGATTGCGCCCAGGAAAATGAACAAGGACATTCCCAGCGCAACTTTCCAAGAGTGCCAGCATAGATAAGCCGCACCGCCACAGAGTGTGGCGATGTTGACGGCGAAATTTGGGATCATCAGCAGTGATTCCGCCACGGTCATAACATCCTCCGTCAGAGCAACCATCACCCGGGGGGCGCCGAGTTCCTCCAGATGGCGCAACGGCACACCAAGGATCTTCTTCACAAGGTCGCGCCGAAGGTTTGCAATCGCTCCCTGCGAATATTTGGCAAGCACAACCTGCGAAGCCAGGTTGGTTGTGATTTTGCCGAGACCCAAGGCGATAAAACTCCAGGCCATGATGGCGGCCGGCATCTCCGGGCGGTTCAGGATGGCATTAACCAGTGCAATCAGGCCGGCATTGCACATGCCGCTTAATAGCGCCGCCAATCCGGCGAACAAAGTCAATCCGCGCGCATTGCGAAATAAGAATCTTAACAGGTTCATCGTTGTCCTTCCTTTGATATGCCGGTTTGCATCTCGGCCAGATGCCGTTGCACGATTCCGGCAAGCGTTTGCACATGCGGTTCATCCAGGGCGCTTTCGTGTGCGCCGGGAATCATCTTTACAGTAATTCCACCGCCTGCAAATTCGCGCCAGCCAAGCTCGTCATCGAAAGAGCACACCAGCGGATGGCCACGCGTGCGGAACAGCGTGACCTTGCCTGTGTAGGGCTTTGTTTGGTGCGCGATAAGGGCGCGGACATGCTCCTCCCATAACCGGCGCCTGTCTTCCGGCTGTGCGGCCAGGTCAACGATTTCTTCCACGTCGACGTTTGCAGGTTTGAAGAAGCGTCCGAGCCGTTTCTTAAGCACCTTGGCCTTCCATATGAAAGCCTCCCGCCGCTGCTTGGAACTTAACTTACGTACATATCCGGCCCAATAACCAAGGTTTTTAAGGAATTTGAATGTGGACCCTGGCGTGTAACGAAAACGCGCATAGCTGCAATTGGGGGGTGCGCAATCAATCAATGCAAGCAACGATACTTTTTCATCTTGCTGGCTGAGCTGTCGCGCCATTTCATAGGCGACGTTGCCGCCGAAGCAATACCCGCCAAGCTGATAAGGTCCATGCGGTTGAAGCGTGCGCAGATCAGCAATGTAATGTGCGGCCATCTCCTCAATCGTGGCGAACTCGGCCGAACCGTCCATGCCCCGTGATTTGAACGCAAATACCGGCTGCTCGGGGCCGAGGTGTTTCGACAGATTCGTATAACCCCAGAACATGCCGCCGCCGACACCGTGGACAAAAAACAACGGCGGCTTTGAACCTTTGGGCTGGATGGCCACCAGGCTGGATGTTGGGTTCGCTTCGGTCTGCCCACGCAAGGTGCTGGCCAGTTGGGCGACGGTGGGGGACTGGAATATGACTGCGACCGGAATTTTCCGGCCCCAGACTTTTTCAATGCGTGCGACCAGTCGCACGGCCAGCAACGAATGCCCGCCGAGGTCGAAAAAATGATCTTCGATGCCGACCCGTTGGATCTCAAGGACCTCCTCCCATATTTTAGCCAG
>Ga0210392_10002154_pt1 | contig 10140 bp, 6 predicted proteins | sample IncBWC30OmetaG_FD_161057 | JGI IMG/M metagenome (GOLD analysis project Ga0210392, IMG submission 161057) | Forest soil microbial communities from Barre Woods Harvard Forest LTER site, Petersham, Massachusetts, United States - Inc-BW-C-30-O ...
GCCTGGTCTTCCGACGGAAACTCGCTGGCCGCTCAATCTCAGACTCCCAAGATCGGTTTCCACGACGTGCGCTCCAGCATCGACACCTGCAGCGCCGCCGGTCTTCATCACGTGGCCACCGTCGACAATTCGACGTCCGGGATCGGCTGGATCAACGGTGGCAAGGATCTCGTTTTCCTGAGCACCCCCTCGCCCGTCCTGACGCCGGACCACGTTTGGACTGTCGCCGCTGCGGGCGGCGATCCGCAGGACCGTACGCCAACACTGCGCGGCAGCGCCGTACAGCTTTCAGTCGACGCGAATGGGAATGCCTGGGTCGCCGTCATGCTTGGCGTTCAGGCTCAGATCGACGCTTTCAAGGACAACGCGCTCGTCCCTACATACAAGTGGCCCCTTGGCACCCTCGATAACCCAATTGTCGTCCCAGAGATTTCGTCCGCTCCTGCCGTGCGGGCTTTCACCGTCACCGACCCACAACATGCCTCAAATGTGGCGATCGCTGACGGCAACAGCTTGCGGAAGATTACGAACGAAGGGGATGAGCAACTAGCGAAGATCGCCCTGGGTGAGCGGAGGATTGTCCACTGGTCGAGCTCGGAGGGAGTACGCCTCGAAGGCATCGTAACCTTCCCGGCGGACTATTCTCCAGGTCGGCAGTACCCTTTCATGGTCCTCCCGCATGGCGGTCCAGAATCAAACGACGTTTTCAGCCTGAGCCCGTTTACCAGGATCTTCGCCGGGATGGGCTATGTTGTACTGGAGCCGGAGTATCGCGGCTCGACCGGCTACGGGACGGAGTTTATGTCCGCAATCTACCAGCATTTTGGTGATCGCGCTTACCGCGACGTTGACAGCGCTACCGACTTTGCCATATCGCAGGGCTGGGCCGATCCTAAACGTCTCACCATCTCCGGCTGGAGCGCCGGAGGCTTCATGACAGCTTGGACAGTGACGCAGACGCACCGCTACAAAGCAGCTATAGAGGGTGCCGGGATCACGGACTGGCTTACCTTCATGTGGACGAGCGACTTGCCGCAAACGGATTACGACGCTCGCTGGACAGACAAGGATCCCGGCGCCTTCTTAGTTTTCTCGGCGGTGATGCATTCGGAAAATGTGACCACGCCGTTGCTGATCCTGCACGGGGCCGCCGATGAGCGTGTGCCTACCTACCAGGGCCGGGAGTTATTCGAGATATTGGCGGCCCGGGCTAAAACCACGCGAATGGTCGCGTACCCCGGCGCACCGCATTTCCCAACGGTGTGGGAGCAGCGCCTGGATGTGTTCCGGGAGTTTGCGGCCTGGCTGGCGAAGTACAATCCGTGAGTCCCGACAGTGCAATCTGCTGTAGTGAGTGGAGCAGTATGAAGTAAATATGAGCTTGAGAGTCGGCGTACGAATGATCGGGTCCCTGTATCGGGACGATTCAGGAGATAGAAATGCCTGGAGAGAAAACAGATTCGGTGGACCGGGCTTCTCGGTTCGCGTGCCGATCCGCTACGGACGACTCTCCAGCAATGGCACGGTTACCCCTCGTACACAATCGATAACTTCTAATCACGCTGCTGCTGCGCAAAGGGCGCAACGCGTCAGTCGCTCCCGCATCCTGCTTCAGCGGTGTTCGTCATTTTCCAAGCTGTGCAACGGCTAGCGAACGCATCAGAGCCACGATTCGCGGATGCTAGCCCCCAAGCCTTGAATCGCTGATCCAGCCAGGCTACTCCGGAGAGTCTCCGCGAATGACCGGTTGTTTGGCATCGCTCCATTCGCTGTAGGACCCGTCGTACATCGCGGCGTCGAAGCCCAGGTAACGCGCCAGCAAATAGACATAGGAGGCCTGCAGGCCGATTTCGCAATACGAGACGGCCTTCCTGTTGCCAGTGATGCCAGCCGCGGTAAAGAGCTGCCGAACTTGCTCCGGTGATTTCAGTAACGGCTCTTTCTCGCTGACCAGCGCGTTCTGCCAATAGAGCGATGCCGCACCGCGTAAGTGGCCGTTGCGATATCGCTTCGACGGACGAGCGTCGACGATCACGACGTCTTGCGCAGGATGGTCAACCAGCCTCTCCATGTAATCCATCTTCGCGACGATCTCGGGATGCAGGTGGACCGTCAGGCTGCCGGGTCTCCCGGTGCTTACTTGCGTCGAAGTGGGCCGCTTTTCGCGGGTCCACTGGCCAAGGCCGCCGTCGAGCAGTGCCGCCTGGTTGCCATGTCCCAGGTAGTCCATGGTGAAGAAGAGACGGGTGGCCATCGGGTCCCAATGAGGCGCGTAATACACGACGCGGGTGTCATCGCCAATGCCGATCTCTTCCAGGTTCTTCTTCAGCTGGTCTGGGGGCAACAGTTCGGTTCCCGGCGGCGTCATCTGGCCGGTGGCAAACTTGTCCATCGCCAGGTATCTGGCGCCCGGAATGTGGGCCGCCCGATAGTCGCCCTCGTCATGGGCGACATGCACGATTACCAGATTTGGATCATTGAGGTGGTCAGCCAGCCATTGGGTCGAAACAACAAGTTCCGGGTGGGCAGCACCAGCACCAGCGGAACCCTTGGGCGCGTCGCTCGCCGCCAGGCTAACAAGGCTCATCAGCAAACACACGGCGACTATGGAAAGGATGGAATTGCGTTTCATGGTTGACCTCCGTCAAACTGTCGAGATTTCCTTATTGATGCGCCGTACTTGCGCGCTCCGGCACAGGTGACTTCACGAGTTCGTTGCCTGCTGCGCGGACCCACTCGTAGACCGAGCCATCGTACATGGCGGCCCGGTAACCCAGGTATTTGGCGACGAAATACGTGAATGACGACTGCATGCCGGTGCGGCAATAGGTGATGACCGACTTGCCGGGCACGGCGCCAGCGCGCATGAATTGCTGTTGCAGTTGTTCCGGATCGAGCAGCTGCGGATTCGCTTCGGAGCGAATCAACTTCTTCCAGTAAAGACTTTTCGAGCCGACGATGTGCCCAGCCTTAGGTACGGCTTCGGAATTCACGACGCCGGTGAACTCCGCCAACGGTCTGGCATCGAGCAAAACATGATCCGAAACACCCTTGTTAACGCCGAGACTCAGTTCTCGCATTTGCGCCGTGCTCACAAGAATGTCCGGCTGAAGGTGTGGAGTGAAGTGCGCGCGTGCAGCGGCCCCTTCTTCCGTCGACGTCCGTCTCGATTCCGCAATCCACGTCTCCAGACCTCCGTCCAGCAAGGCCGCGTGATCGCCATGTCCCAGGTAGTCGAGCGTGAAGTAAGCCCGTGCTGCCAGTACGCCCCCGGTATCGCCGGTTAGGACGACGCGCGATCGATCGCCCACTCCCAGGCTTTCGAACGTTGCCTGCAGATCCTCGACCGGTGGAAGTTCGTTCAGCGAGTCCTTGTGCTGTTCGACCAGGTCGTCGAGCTGGACAAAGCGCGAGCCCGGTATGTGCCCGGAATCAAACTGCCCTCGATCGTGGCCAACGTACAGGACAACCAGGTCGCGGTCATTCAGGTGCTGCTCCAACCATGAAGCGGATACGAGCATTTCGGAGCGCACCGTCGGCCGGCCGCGCTCTTGCGCGCAAATGCGTTGAAATGCCGGGCTCAGGACTGCGGCTCCGATCAATGCAAGCGCCGCCTTGTTTGTCACATCTTTCAGCATCGGTTCCTTTTCCGGCATGAGTTCACTCGGCCCTCAGCAACACGACTGGATCGAGCTTGGCAATTCGTGTCAGTGGTACGAATGATGAAGCTGTCGTCACGGCGATCAGCACTGCTGACGAAACTGCGAAGGTCACTGCGTCGCGAGGCGCGATACCGGCGATGAGGTGCGACATGGACGTCGACATCACCCAGGCAACGCCGAATCCGACTCCTAGCCCCACCGTCATGAGAACCAGGGCCTGCCTCATCATCGACAGGATGACGGTGCCCGGTGTCGCGCCCAGCGCCAGCCGCACTCCAATCTCATGTTTCCGTTCTCCCACGGCGAGTGCCATCATCCCGCTGATGCCTGATGCCGTGATGCACAACGCAACTACCGCGAAGATACTTAGAAACATTGCGGTCGTGCGTCGCGATGAGAGCCATTCCTTGCGCACTTGTATCATCGGACGCACGTCCGCCACCACGGCATTCGGATCGATGTCGTGCGCGATCCACCTAAGCTGCTCTCCGAGCTCCGGCGAGGTCTGCGAACTCCGGATAACCACGCTCATCGCGGCTTGCGGCGACTCCGCTAACGAACCGTACATCTCATCGACGGGATCCTGATCAAGGCCGAGATGCCGGATGTCACTCACCACCCCGACAATGGGAAGCCACTTGTCGGAGGAGACAGAAACCTGTTTACCCACGGCGCTGCCGTCGGGCCAGTAGTGGTTGGCCATGTGCTGGTTGACAATAATGACGGGCAGCGCGTCGTTCGTGTCTTGATCGTTGAAATCGCGCCCGGCAAGGAGGCTGGCGCCGAGCGTGCGGAAGTAGTCCGGTGTCACGATTCGAATGACAGGAGGATTGGGCTTGGCTTCGCTGCTGTGGATCGGCTTCGTTTCGCGAACCTCGATCGGCACAGGCCCATCCGACGCGGCGTCGTGCAGAGGTATCGTGCTGGCCAGCCCAGCCGACACTACTCCGGGCAGCCGTCGTGTGCGCTCCAGCAGTTCCTTGAAGAACTCCTGGTGCTTTCCGTTCAAAATGTAAAGTCGCGCCGTGAGGAGCCCACTCGGTTGGAACCCTGGATCAACGCGCTGCAAGTGGAGCACGGTGCGCAGCGCCAGCCCCGCACCAACCAGCAGGATCACGCAGACGGCAAGCTGCGCTGCTACCAGGGCGCCACGGGTCTTCGAGCTGATTCCACTGGATACGCCGGCGTTGCCTCCCTCGGTTGTGAACAGCGCTGTATAGCGCACTCCGACTGACGGCACCATTCCGATCACAACCCCACACGCCACCGACAGCAGAAAACAGACGGCGATTACCTGAGGAGTGAAGCTGAGTTGCGAGGCGAGGCTGGTGAACTTCGAGGTGAAACTCACCAGCAGGCCAACGCTCGAGTACGCAAGGATCAATCCGACAATGCCGCCAAAGATCGCGAGCATGACCCCTTCCGTAACCATGCCGCGCAGGATCCGGCTTCGACTTGCGCCGAGGATAGTCCGAACCGTCAGCTCGCGCGTGCGCGCCAGCATCCGCGAAACCATGATTCCCGTTACGTTTGCGCACGCCAGCAGCAATAGGAGGCCAACAGCCGCAGCCAGGACCACCAACACAGGCCGAATGTCGTGGGAGAGCTCTTCATGCAACGGTTGCAGCCCAATCTCGTAGCCTTTCGCACTCGGATACTCATCCGGGTAGGCAGCCTGCAGACGCTTGGCAATCTGGTTAAGGTCAGCTTGCGCCTCCGCCAGCGATACGCCGGGTTTGAGCGTCGCATACACATTCATCATGTGCCACGAGCGCTCATGAAGCGCGTGGTCCCCGGAACGCGTAGGACATGCCACGGTGGGCATGTACACATCAACTTCTGAAGGGAACTGCGGAATTGGGGGCAGAATGCCCACCACGATGTGTTCCTTGTCGTTCATGGAGTACTTCTGGCCAACCACATTGGGATCGCCGCCAAAGCTTTTTTGCCAGAAGTTGTAGCTGAGTATCAGTACAGGACGTCCATTCGGACGGTCATCCTCGTCCATAAATGTGCGGCCATAGAGTGGAGTCACTCCCAGTATGCGGAAGAAGTTTGCTGAAACAACTCCCGTGTCCACGCGCACTGGCTCCCGACCGCCGAGCAAGCTAAACGTCATCTCGTGGAATTCAACCACCGAATCCAAAGTACGGTTCTGCGAACGGTAGTCTTCGATTTCCTTCACGGAGAACGCCATGTTCTCCACGCCGATCGCTGGTCTGCGCTGTTGCAGATGTATTAGGTGATTGCCGCCGGAGAACGGTAGAGGCTGGATCAGAATTGCATTCGCCGCCATGAAAGCCGCGGCGCTCGCCCCGATGGCCATTCCGAGAATTGCGATCACCACGATCGTGAACGACAGGTCTTTTCGCATCAGGCGGAGGGCGTAGTCCGCGTCCTGGAAGAGGATTTCCCGATGTTCGCGAAAAGCTGCGGCAACCAGGCCGCGGCACGTGTCCCAGTAGAAACGGACGTAGGCAAGACGGCCTGCACCGCGAGCATCGCGCTGCTGGTCGCGGAAGAGTGTCCGCATCTCGCCCGCGAAACGCTCCCGGAAGTCGGCTGGAAACAGGCGCAGGAGTGCACCGAAAAATCGCTCTTCTGGTCCAGCACCTGGATCAATTCTGGTTGCCATGCTTGCCTCAGGGGTTCTGCGGACCCAGCACGTGCTTCGAGCGCGCCAGGGCCAATACCCGTTCCATCCGCTCGGCTTCAGCTTCGGCCACTGCCTTGCCTAGCTTCGTCAGGCGATAGTAGCGGCGGCGTTGGTCGTCAAGGCTGAAGTCCGGGCGCTCCGCCGACTCTTCAATCATCGAGTCGTCGAGCAGCCGCTTAATGATGCCGTACAGAGTGCCTGTGCTCAGCTTGACTTCATTATTGGTCCTGCGCGCGATCTCCTTGCTGATGACGTAACCGTGCTTCTCGCCGTCGGCGAGCGCCAGCAGGACATGGAAGAGCGCAGGAGTCAGCGGCAAATAGGACTCAATCGTTCGTTTCTTACCCAAGGGACCACCCTTCATTTCCGCCTGCGGGTCTTGTCTGCATCACAATCCCGCGTGCTCGTCAGATTACCGTTGCATTCATACGCAGCACGGTGTATTAGTACGTTACACGACTTATATGCTCGTTCGCGGACTGAGTCAAGTAAAAAATGGAGGCGTCGATGAATTTGCTGATTTCCCTCGCCATAGGAGTAATGATCGGAACGATTTCCGGGATGATTGGGTTGGGAGGTGCCATCTTCCTGATCCCCATCCTGGTGTATGGCTACGGCATGGATCAGAAGAGCGCCCAGGGAACCTCGCTTGCGACGCTGCTGCTGCCGATTGGCGCCCTGGCCTTCTGGAAATACTACAGTGCAGGCCACGTTGACCTGAAGCTGGCCGCCTTGCTGGCCCTCGGGTTCTTTGTCGGTGGTTATTTCGGAGGCTCTCTGGCGCAGCTCGCGACTAGTTTCCAGCTTCGCCGTATGTTCGCTGTATGCTTGGTCGGAATAGCGGTGAAGATGTTTCTTCAGAAGTGACGAGTGCCGTTTTTCAACTGGCGTACTCTGCGAGGCACAGCAAGGCGCGGGTGAGAAAGTCCCGAAGGTAGTTGCGCGCCCGTCGAGGTAATAGCGGTGGATCCCCGGGTGCGCGGTGTCGGCCCACCGTAAGTTGGCCAGAAACCGACCCGGGAGAACACAAGGACCGCTTCTAATACCGCGCTTTTCCTCCAAGACGAATTCCGGACCGCATCTATAGGGATTCCATCCTGGGGACATGATTTCGGCTTGTCCGTCGCTCGACCACAGTATGTGGAATTGAAACTAGTGCAGACTCTGGGCGTCTCATGGGGTAGCGCAGACTTTGACGGACTGGCGACCGTGTCAGAAACGTGTGCCGAATTGAGTACGAACACAGCTGCATGCTGCCGGATCACAAAAAGGTGTGCCAATTGGAATGTGGCCTCGAAAGAGCAACCCACAGAAACGTTCCCCGGCAAGCGGTTGCGCAGTTGCTGCTGAGACTTACTCGTTAGAATGGCAGGGTATACAACGAAGTAGCCAAGCGCCTCAGCCCGTGATCACGCGCGATAAGGTCGAGGTGAAGTGACGTCCAATCAGCCAGCAACAGGTTATCGCTGCCTTCTCCGGCGTAGGTCTTGAGATAGCCGCGGCAAGATTCGCAATAGTCAATGCGAAGGCCTCCTTCTGCTTCCACTGTCAGAACTGCGAGGCTGCGATCGTTCTGGTTTTCGCAGAACGGACATCCGGTTCGCCGGTAACGCCAGCGTGTCTTGCAACAACCGCAACAGAGGAGTCGGAGGCGCGCAGGATCTGTGCCGACCAACTGAGCCATGCTGGGTGGTGACCCGCAAGTCGGGCAGTAGCTGCGCAGCCATCGCTCCTCGTCACGCCATGCAGCAAACGCCTCCACCATAGGGCGAAAGTGCCGAGCCAATGCAATCCAGCCAAAGTAATGCAACAGGCCTGGACACGCGCTGGCATAAACGCCTCTATCAAGCAGCCAGGCTACGGCCTGGCGAGGTGCGTCCTGGTCGTAGTGCAGTTCGGAATGTAGAGCCTTGGTCTCCTGTGCCACCTTGCCCGGCAGAGGGGTTGAGGCCAACTTCTCGATTATCAATACAAGCACGTTCTCGGCAGCAGTGAGGTCGGTAAGCGCTGCCGTGCTCGCCAGCAGCGGCACGCCCTCCTTAAAATCAGCAGTGTAGTTGTCCCAAATAGGAGCACAAGGGTCTTCGTTGGGGATTGTGGCCGCCGCAGTCTCGACCAGTGCGTGCAACTGCGCCACCGGTTGGAGGTATGAATGCCTCGACAACCAGACATCTTGCGTCACGCGATCATTCGGCTTGTCCAACCTGTTCTCTCGGGAGTAGAGGCAGAAGTCGGGCGCCCAGTCCGTAGAGGAAGATGGTCGCCGCGATGAGGCCGACCGAAATACCCCACTCGAATATGCTCGGGGCATAACCTTCCGGAGCGTTCTGCGGCATTGCGCCTCTGAGGTCCATGGCCAAAACAACCACATTGACGCGGTTGAATACCACGCCCAACACCACCAGGAGTGCCCCGGCGAAAAGTACGGCCGGCTTTGCTCGGAGCCGTGGCTGGGCCAATAACGCCAACGGAAGAATGCCGCCCAGGAGGAGCTCAACTGCAAAAAGCGCACCCAATCCTCCAGAAAATGCGCTTCCGAACTGGCCTCGGAAGACCATATCGAGTGTGTCGCCGCCAACCGCGCGGGGGTACCAAGCGTGATGGGCAATCGCGACTTGCTGGTCGCACCGCGGGGACTGGCTATGAGCGCAGAAGTCGTAATACGACGCTCACCGTTGTGGCTTGGATTACGGGTGAAAAATCTGTCGGAGTAGAATGAAGCTCACCGTGGTCGGAGTACTTTCGAAACCAAGTTGGGCCTAAATGTGGTACGTTCCACGTTTGCCAGCGGCCAAGGCGTCGAATGGCCGTTCTGCCTGGTCATCCGCTGCATCAAACGTCTTGGAGTCCGCGCCTCGATCCGCCATGAGTGTGTTCGATCCAGACGCCGGCTGGAGAATCGTAGAGCAATGATCGCGATTCTCCCACACGACCACGGCCGCGCGTCATGATTGGCACGACCATCTCGCATTACCAAATCCTGGAAAAGCTGGGCGCAGGTGGCATGGGAGTGGTTTACAAAGCGCGAGACACCCGCCTCGGCCGTTTAGTGGCCCTGAAATTTCTGCCAGAAGATTTTGTCGACGACCAACAACTCCGCGAGCGCTTTCAGCGCGAAGCCCGTTCCGCTTCTGCTCTGAACCACCCCAACATCTGCACCATTTTCGACATCGGCGAGGCCGACGGCCGTGTCTTCATGGCCATGGAGTTCGTGGACGGGGTGACGCTGAAGGACCTGGTTCTAGACGGCCCGTTGGAGATAGATCGCGTTGTAGCGCTCGCTGATCAGGTCCTTGATGGGCTGGACGCGGCCCACAGCGAAGGTATCATGCATCGCGACATCAAACCCGGCAGCATTCTTGTCACCAGGAAAGGTCGGGCCAAGATCTTGGACTTCGGTTTGGCCAAGGTTAGCGCCCCCAGGCCCGCCGAGATCCCCAGGGGTGTGGAACAGACACTCGTCGGTTCAGACATCCAGCACGTGACTACCGCCGGTGAGGCCCTGGGCACGATGCCCTACATGTCTCCAGAGCAGGCTCTCGGCAAACCTCTGGACTCGCGTACCGACCTGTTCTCGTTCGGCGTAACGCTTTATGAGATGGCAACCGGCAAAATGCCGTTCCAGGGCGATACGACTGGTGTCCTGCTTCTTTCCATCGTGGAGGACAATCCCGTACCGGCGATGCAGGTCAACCCTGACATTCCGGCTGAGTTGCAACGAATCATCGACAAGTGCCTCGAGAAGGATCGTGACCTCCGCTATCAGCATGCCTCGGACATCCGTAGCGACCTGAGACGGCTTGAGCGAGATTCTCATGTCTC
>Ga0210392_10002156_pt1 | contig 10137 bp, 7 predicted proteins | sample IncBWC30OmetaG_FD_161057 | JGI IMG/M metagenome (GOLD analysis project Ga0210392, IMG submission 161057) | Forest soil microbial communities from Barre Woods Harvard Forest LTER site, Petersham, Massachusetts, United States - Inc-BW-C-30-O ...
GGCGCCGAGCCGGACTCGCCAGGGGTTTGTGATTCTGAAGGTGACTGACCACGTAGCCGCAGGAGTGGCTCCATTGAAGGACGTGGAGCAGCAGGTTCAAGAGGGGATGTACTCGGAGGCGATGCAGCCGGCATTGCGCACCTACCTGACGAAGTTGCGGGAAGACGCGTACATCGAGATTCGGGCGGGGTATGTGGACTCGGGGGCGAGTCCGAAGGAGACAAAGCCGGTGTACACCGCGTATGCGCCGCCTGCGGTGAAGAAGAAGACGGTTCAGCAGAAGAAGCGGTTTGACAGGGGTACGACGTTTTCAACAGCAACCAAGTCTGCGTCAGGTGCGTCTGCCGTGGCTGCACCAGCCCCAGTGGTGACAACTGCGGCAACGCCTGCAACGGTTCCAACGACGACGGCCAAGGCTACGCCTCCCGCCAAGCCGCAGAAGCCGCAAAAAGTAAAGCGGGAGAAGGTGCGGTTTGGGCAGGCTCCGCGAAACACCCTGCCAGCGGGTCCTCAGGAGACGGCTTCGGGCGGTGACGTTGGAGAAGGAGCGGTTTCTGCAGCGGTAACGCCGGGAGGAACGATGGCATCCTCCGCGGCTCCGGGCACGGCAATCGCTCCGGTGGAGGGCAGCACGCAGGTATCTTCGAGCTCGAATACCGATCCAAATCCGCTGGACGCGCGAGCGCCGGTGGAAGGCAAGACCCGCTACAGCGCACGCGCAAAACAGGTGAGCGCCGAGAAGAAGACTGCGAAGTTGAAGAAGGTGAACGAGAAGGTGGCCGCTGGGCCGGTCGCGGCAAGCCCTGAAGAGAAGGCCGCCGAACAGACCCAGGCAGCGCCGCTGGGGTTGAATGGCGACACAGCCAAGAAAAAGAAGAAGCAGCCGAAGGATAAAAACGCTCCCAAGGAGCGGCTGCAGAACAAGGCACCCACACCGCCTGCCCCACCGCCGGATGAGACGCCCTCAAAGGCTCCGAATCGGGCTACTCCTTTGGAAGGAACGATTCCTCCTGCCCCTAAAACTCCAGATACGACGGTGCCTCCGGCGACCGCGCCTGAGACACCGCCTAGTACGCCTCCTCAACAATAGCCCGTGACCTTAAGAGAAGAGGGGTTCGGAGACCACCGAACCCCTCTTCTATTGGGATTGGGATTTTGCTGTTTGAAGGTCTATCACGCGGCTTCGGTTAAAAGGAACTCGCTACGCTGTACTAAACGGGAAATCCCTGATAGCCTCGTTTGCCATGGAACTTCAGATCAGCATGATTCCGTCTCCAGAAGATCCTCCATGGAGGAGCGATGACTATCAATCGGAGCTTCGCGAGCTTGGATTAGCACTTCGAGGAGACGGCCTGGAGATTTGCGAGGTCGGCTCCCATCCGGTCCGCTCGGGGGAAACTTCGCCCATCTCAGGAGAGTGGAGGATCAAGCTGGGCGCAATGCTTGAGCCGATTCTGAAGGCTCCGGTTGGCTCCTGGTTGCAAGCGCGGCGGGGTCGTACAGCTCGGTTGAGAATTGGAGAGATCGAAGCTGACGTACGAACTGCTGAGGAGTTCGCACGAGTGATTAAGATTGCCAAGTGCTACCAGGACGTCACGGAAAACGAGTCCTAAAACTTCGCATTTTTCTTCAAAACTAACAACCTGGATTGCTTATTGCAGCCATGCCAGCAGGATATTCGGGGCGCAGCCCAGCAGTACGACGCTGAACGCGATCAGGCATATGACGATCTGGCTGACAATTGGGGTTCGTATTGGGCCTGCTTCGATGGGTGGGTCGGCGATATATATGCGCTTGAGGACTTGCAGGTAATAGTAGAGCGACACAGCGCTCATAGCGATCGCAAGAATCACCAGCCAGAGCAGGCCAAGCGTCTTCGGTTCGGGGGCGAGCGTTGAGGTGAACAGGTAAAACTTTCCGAAGAATCCCGCCAACGGAGGAATTCCTGCGAGGGAGAGCAGGAAAATCAACATGCAAAAAGACAGCACTGGCGCGCGCCGGCTGAGTCCGGAAAAATCGGAGAGTTTATCGCTGCCGGTTTGGGCTTCTACAACGGCTACGACACCAAATGCGCCAATCGTCGTCAGCGCATAGGTCAGGGCATAGTAAAGCAGTGCGCTGAAGCTCTGTTCAGAGTGCGACACGAGTGCAAGCAGCATGTAACCTACGTGGGCAATCGCAGAATAGGCAAGCAAACGCCGCACTCTGGTTTGTTTGATGGCTACGAGGTTCCCCAGCACTATCGAAAGTGCGGCAACAAATGCGATTACCGGGACCCAGCCCGGCACGTAGCTTACCCAGGCAGCGCTGCCTTCCGCTCCTGCAAAACCGATCACCATCACCTGATAGAAGATGACAAGGCCTGCGACTTTTGCACTGGAGGCAATCAGCGCTGCACTGGTTGTCGGCGCACCCTCGTAGACATCGGGCGCCCAGAAGTGAAACGGAACCGCTGCGACTTTGAAGCCGAATCCGATGACGGTCATTACAATAGCGACGGCCAGAAGTGGATCCAGAGAGAGACCCTTGACTGCTTCGGCAATTCGCACGAGATTTGTTGAGCCGGACAAACCGTAGACAAGACTGAGCCCAAAGAGAGTGAATGCCGCTGACGTTCCACCGAAGAGAAAATACTTCAAAGCAGCCTCAGCTGATTTGGCGCTGCGTTTGTTGAAGGCCGTCAGGATGTAAAGCGACAGGCTCAATAGCTCCAGCGAAATAAAGATCAGGAGAATATTTTGCGAGGCCACCAGGAACATCATGCCGGTGGTCGCAAACAAAATGAGGGCCAGATATTCGCTGATATGGGTGGTGAAAATCGACTCAATCGAAATCAAAATCACAAGAATCGTTAAGACAAGCAATGCAATTTGAACCAGCTGTGTCTGCGGATTGACCACAAGCGTTCCATCGAAGACGTTTGCATTTTGGGGGGCGATCAGCATCCAGATGACTGCGCCCAGACAGCCGATGCACGAGATCACAGCGCCCATGGTGAAGCGGGTCCTCGTCTCCATGCCGCGCAGAAACAGGAGATCAACTGTTAGAACACTCAGGGCAGCGATAAGGACGATCACTTCCGGCACGATAAGGTGGAACAATGCCGAATATCCCGCGACGATCATTGCCAGCTACCTTTCCGCAGGCCGTCGAACAGCGGCGAGCTCAGGGCTGGAATGATCCGGGTCAAGATGAACTGGGGATAGAGTCCTATGGCTAAACTCACGCCTATCAAAATCACGGCACCGATGCGTTCGGGAATTGAAATCGGCGGGAGAGGGTGAACCGGTTCGCCGGATTCGATTTCGGGGGTGCCGATAAACGCCTTTTGCATAGCGCGCCAGGTATAGGCGACGCCAATCACGATTCCGAATCCGGCGCCGACCGCGTACGCCGGGAAGGCGCGCCATGCACCGATAAGAACTTGTAGTTCCGCTACAAATCCACTGAAGCCCGGTAAGCCGATGGACGCCATGCTGGAGACGACGAATGTGACCGCCGCAAACGGAATGAATTTGTAAAGATGCATCATCTCCAGCCGGTCAAGATCGCGGGTGTGCGTCCTGTCGTAAACCATTCGCCCGACGACGGCAAATAACAGGCCGGCGAGGATCCCATGCGAAAACATCTGCAGGACCGCACCGCTAAGCCCGATCTGACTCAATGTCATCAGGCCGAGCAGTACGAAGCCCATGTGGCTCACACTTGAATAGCCCACGACAAACTTGAAGTCTTTTTGCACCAGAGCGACCATCGCGCCATACACGATGCCGATCAGTGCGAGCAGGGCGAATACCTCTCGCCATGAGCCAAGGCCGAGCACATGGAATCCCCACGGATCCAGACCGCGTGGAAACAACGTCATCGCTACTCGCAGACAACCGTATGCGCCCAGCTTCATCACCACCCCAGCTAGCAGCATTGAGGCTGCGGTTGGTGCAGCGACGTGACCTGTGGGGGCCCATGTGTGGAATGGCCATAAGCCGGCCAAAATTCCGAAGCCCACAAACACCAATGGAAACGCCCACATTTGAAGATGTAGGGGGAAGGGGAACCGGGCGAGATCAACGAGGTTCATCGTTTTTCCGCCCGCAACAACGTAGGCCGCAGTCAATCCGATGAGGACCATCGCGCTACCAACGAAGGAGTAGAGCGCAAGCTTCATCGCGGCATATTCGCGCCGGGTTGAGCCCCAGATCGCAATGAGAAAGTATTTCGGGATGATGGCGATTTCGTAGAAGATGAATAGCAGGAATAGATCGAAGCTCAAGAACACGCCATACACGCCACCGATAAGCGCCAGATAGAACGCAAAAAACTCCTTTGCGCGGTGTTCGATATTCCATGAGAAAAGAATGCCGGCAATCGCCACAATACCGGTCAACAGCAGCAGCGTCAGACTGATACCATCCGCCGCGAGGTGATATTCGATGCCAAGCGACGGAACCCACGGCACGCGCGCAATCGTTACTATCGTGCCGGGGCTTTGTTGGGCAAACGCTACCAGCGTTATGGCGAACCCCGCCATTGCCGTTGACATTGCAATGATGCGTGCGGCGCGCACGCTCATCTTCGGAAGTAGAAGCACCAACACGCCGAGAAACGAAATGTAAATAGTCCAGGCGAGCATAATCAAAATGCCAAAACAGAGATGTTTCGCGAGCGTACCTGCCGCGCCAACTCTCTCGTCTTCATTCCGGCTTTGTCCCCTCTCATCTGTGGCTACTTCAAGTGTTGCGTCATATTTATAACGGTGCTGTTGATGAGGCCGAGCACCAGTTGCGGATAGATTCCCAGCACGAACATGATTGCGATTGCGGGCAGCAGGGCAAACCGCTCTCCGATCGTCAGATCTTGCAGCTTGGACCATCTTTCATTGAGCGGCCCAGAGAAAACACGCTGAAGAATGGTCAGAATGAAGATCGCAGTCGCGAGTAGGCCAATGACTGCCAGTGCCGTCGCCCACGTCGCCAGCGGGAAGGCGCCTTTGAAGATCAGAAATTCACCAACAAAACCGTTCAGTCCAGGCAGGCCCAGCGATGAAAAAAGGGCGATGCCCATCAGTCCGCAAAAAACCGGGGCAACTTTTCGCAGGCCGCCGAATTCATTGAGCCCGCGTAGGCCCTCGCTTCGTCTTTCCAGCAAAGCTACAAACCAAAACAGAGTCGCGGCAGTCAGACCGTGGTTGAACATTTGCAGGATCACGCCATTGAGTGCTGCCGCTTTGGCTGTTGCGAATGCGGCTTCATCGCCGGTGAATCCTGCAACCGAAAAAATCCCAAGCATGCAATACCCGAGGTGATTGATAGAAGAGTATGCAAGGATGCGCTTCAAATCCGTTTGTGCGAGCGCGGCGTAAGCCGAGAGAATAATTGTCGCCACGGCGAGCCACAGGAGCGGCGTACGCATGGGGCGCATTTCTACATAAAAAATGGGCAGTAATATTCGCAGGAAGCCATAGACACCCATCTTCGACATTGCGCCGGTGAGCAGCATGGTGGTGCCGGTAGGCGCCTCGGCGTAGGCCTCGGGCAACCATGTGTGGAATGGAATCAGCGGCACTTTTACAGCGAAGCCTAGAAATGCTCCGCAGAAGACAATGAGCGCAATCTGTTGAGGTGTTAACTTGTGCCAGCCAATGTTCGCAGCGAGTGCTGGGATGAGTTGTCCATTTCGCGCCAGCTCGGAAAGACCCATGAAATCAAATTGGCCGGTGCATTGAAAGATGGCGAGGAATGCCAGAAGCAATGCGACGCTTCCAACCATCGTGTAAACGAAGAACTGAGTTGCGGCCGCGGCGCGTTGTTGGCAACCCCATATTCGAATCAAGAAGAACGCGGGGATCAGGCTCAGCTCCCAGAAGATGAACCAGTGAAAAAAATTCAATGCCGAGAACGTCCCGAACAGTCCCGCTTGAAGAAAAAGTATGAGAGAGAAGTAGAGCGCTGTGCCTTCCTCGATCTGCCACGATGCGGCTATTGCCATAGGCACGACAATTGCCGATAAGAGCAACATCAGCAGTCCGAGCCCGTCGATACCCACGTGGTACTGCACGCCAATCGCCGGAATCCAAGAATGCAGTTCCTGAAATTGAAGTTCCCCCGACGCGGGGTTGAACCGGTGCCACAAAACGAAAGTCAATGCTAGCGCGATTAAACTAGAGGTCAACGCCATATTGCGCGCAATATTTTTGTTTTGTGCGCTCAGGGCGAGGATTCCCAGTCCCCCGATCAGTGGCACGGCAGTCAATATGGTGATCAACGGAAATGCGTTCATCCGTGCTTACTCCAAATCAGGAATAAGACGAGTGCCGCAAAAGCAATCCCGACAATGCGCAGATAGCTTTGAGTACGACCGCCCTGTAAGCGCGAGAGAAGTTGGCCGCCGCGGGTCACGGCTCGGCAGCCTTCGTCGAAGCCCGGATTCACCACGAATGCGTCGATGGAGTGATTCAAGCTTGAGAGACCTTGCACCAGATAAGTGGCGACCCGTACCGCGCCGGTCCAAACCCGTCGTTCCAGCCAGTCACAGAAACGCGCGAACCACGTATTGAAACGGATGATCGTGGCTTCGTAGAGTTTGTCGACAAAAAAGCCGTTACGCAGCACATTGAAGATTTGCGGCTGGAGGCGTTCAAGAACGTCTGGGGCCTCGGCACCTTCGATTGGCTTGCGCCCATAAAACCACCTGCCGATGCCGAGGCCAAGAAAGAAGATGATCGTCGACGAAAGCATTATCGCCGGGACGCCGTTTTCAGCCAAACCTGTAAGATCAAACTTCACTTGCTGGCCATCGAGAAACGATGTGAACCATGGCCACGCAGGCGTGCCAATCAATCCAAGCAACATTGAAAATGCTGCGAGAATCATCAGCGGGATGGTCATGATTGCGGCGCTTTCCCGCGAATTTGTTGCAGGCACGACTTTGGCAGGATGAGGTTCGTGTCCGATTGTCCCGACCCGGCGTGATTCGCCGAAAAAAACGTAGTACACCTGCCGGGTCATGTAGAAGGCTGTTAACAGCACGCCAATTGCGCCTAGATAAAAGGGGACTCGCGAAACACTCCATGTCGATACAGCATGCAAGATGGCGTCTTTGCTCCAAAAGCCGGAGAAGAAGAGGGGAAAGCCACAGAGAGCCAGCATGCCCACCGCGTAGGTAGCAAAAGTGACGGGCATAAGTCTTCGCAGACCACCCATACGATGGATGTTCTGCTCTTCATGGCAGCCGTGAATAACCGATCCTGCGCCCATGAACAGCAGAGATTTGAAAAAGGCGTGTGTGATCAGATGAAACATCCCGACAGCCGCGCCGCCAGTGCCCAAACCCACCATCATGTAACCGAGTTGCGAGACGGTGGAGTAAGCCAGGATGCGTTTGATGTCGTCTTGGGCAATCGCTATGCTCGCGGCGAAGACAGCAGTGATCGCCCCAACCCAGGTGACAACTGTTAGCGCGGTGGTCGGCGCGAGCGATATAGCGACTCCTCCGTGGGCGCTCATTAACGGATACACTCGCGCGATGAGAAATACGCCGGCCGCGACCATTGTTGCCGCGTGAATCAGCGCACTTACGGGTGTGGGGCCTTCCATCGCATCCGGCAACCAGACGTGGAGTGGCACCTGGCCCGACTTCCCAACCGCGCCGCAAAAAATCAGCAAACCTATGCCGGTCGAAACTGCTATGCCAAGGCTTGTAGTCCCGGCAACAAGTCTGATGAGCGCAGAATGCTCGAGGCAGCCGGTGCCGCTGTCATAAAAGAGCAGCGTGCCGGCTTCCGAATACAGCCAAATCATGCCCAGCAAGAAGGCAAGGTCGCCGATTCGCGTGGTAATAAATGCCTTCTTCGCTGCTGCCGCCGCACTCGGCTTGTGATACCAGAAGCCGATGAGCAGGTATGAGGTCAGGCCGACGATCTCCCAGCAGATAAAGAGCAACAACATGCTGTTTGCAATAATCACGCCCAGCATCGCGCCTGCGAAAAGCGATAAGAAACAAAAGAAGCGTGTGAAGTTCTCATCGTGGGCCATGTAGCCGACGCTGTAGATAAAGATCAACAAGCCCACGAATGTGACCATTACCAGCATTACCGCCGTGAGCGGGTCGAGCACCCACCCTAGTTTCAGCCACTCGTTGCCGATCTGAAACCAGGGAAAATTAAAGACTTGCTTTGCTTCAATTCCTTTGCCACTGAAGTGAAGCACCTGTGCAAACGCGGTGAGGGAGAGCAGCAAGGACAACGACATGGAACCAATAGCAACGGACGCCGCAAACCTGCGGTTTCGTTGTTTGGCAAACGCGCTCAGAATCGCCGCTAGAACGGGCATCGAGGGAATCAGCCAGAGGTTTTGGACAATCCAGGTCATGCCGTCTCAAGAAATGGTGTAATTTGCGAAGTGCTGCGAGAAACGAAATTGGGCTGGGGTAAGCCTGTGGCAAGCCTCCATCTGACTTGGAGAGCCGCGGGCAGCTACATTCATTCTCGTCACTCGGATGAAAGCCCCTGCGTGACCGGAGCAGTCGGGATTTTTTTGTTGGATTCTTTCCTTCATTCGCGATTCATCCCCTCATCGAATCTATCTGGTCGAGATTGGTGGTTTTGTAGTGCCGGTAGATGGAAATGATGAGAGCCAGGCCAACGGCGGCTTCGGCGGCTGCAATGCCGATGGCGAAGATCGCAAAGATGATGCCGGTTAGCGCCTCCGGGTTCGGGCCATAGCGCCAGAATGCGATGAAATTTAGATTGGCCGCGTTGAGCATCAATTCGATTCCAACGAGAACGAGGATGGCGTTACGGCGAGTCAAGGCACCGGCGAGACCGATGGAGAAGAGAAGGGCAGAGACAAGGAGGTAGCTCGCCAGAGGAGTCATTTCATCTCCTGCCTGTCCTGCATAGCGATCGTCACTGCACCGACAAGAGCGGCTGTCAGGAGCAGGCCGATGACTTCCAGCGGTAATGCAAATCTTGACATGAGAATGTTCCCAATCTGCTTTACTGTTACGTCGGGCTGTGGCGGTATTGAATGTCGCGTGGCGACGCTGGAACGAATCGTCCATGCCAGAACTCCAAAAACTGCGACTGAGACAACACTGCTCATTCCCCAGGAGGGCGAAACGATCGACTGCGAATGAGATTCGGTGCTGCGCGTAAGCAGGATGGCGAAGACAATGAGAATTGCCACTGCGCCGATGTAAACCAATATTTGCGCGAAGCCGAGGAACTGTGCGTCGAGCTGGAGATAGAGGCCCGCCAGACCAACAAAGGCCAGCACCAGTGCCAGGACGCAATGCACAAGATTGCGTAGTGCCAGCGCGGCTGCCGCTCCGATAATCATCAGCACACTGAGAACGAAAAATGGCAGGGTCACTTCTCCGGACACGTCATCGTCAATTGGTCTAATTGTTCCATCGTTACATTACTTGGCATTGTATTCATCAGCAGGCGCACGTCCAGCAACAAATCCAACTCTCTTCAATGTGTAACAAGATCATGCGACGACACTACGGCTATTCAGCGAATCGATAGATTCGCTTTTCCCCCTTTCCGGACTGCATCAGCCCGCGACCGAGCAAGATGTACGGAATAACGATCAGAATTACACAAACGAGCCATCGTGACAGTCCGGGCGGGAGGAAACGCCAGACTCCAACATTGACAAGGTTAAGAAGTCCCATCGGCAGCATGAATTTCCAGGCGAAGTTCATAAGCTGGTCCATACGCAATCGCGGAAGCGTGCTGCGAACCCATATGAACATCGCAATTAAGGCAAAGAGCTTTGCAAAAAACCAGAGATACGATGGGATCCAGTTGAGGAAGGAGAACGGGGCTGCCCATCCGCCCAGAAACAGCGTGATCGCAAGCCCGCTGACTGCGAACATGCCGATATATTCGCCGAGAAAGAACAGGGCGAACTTGAACCCTGAATATTCGATGTAGTAACCCGCGATAATTTCGGATTCGCCCTCGGGCAGGTCGAATGGCGACCGGTTGGATTCAGCAGTCGCCGCAATCATGAAAAGGACAAACCCGGCGAATCCCCATGGAGTAAACACAAACCAGTGCGGCCAGATTCCGGTATAGCCGGCCTGTTTTTCCACGATGGCGACGGTCGAGAGGGAACCAACTGTCATGATGAC
>Ga0210392_10002157_pt1 | contig 10130 bp, 9 predicted proteins | sample IncBWC30OmetaG_FD_161057 | JGI IMG/M metagenome (GOLD analysis project Ga0210392, IMG submission 161057) | Forest soil microbial communities from Barre Woods Harvard Forest LTER site, Petersham, Massachusetts, United States - Inc-BW-C-30-O ...
GCGCTCGATGCGCGCCGCCTGCTCGTTCCGGAGAGCGGTGCGTGCCGGAAGCACTCGAATAAATGATCATTGACCATTCCGACGGCCTGCATATGCGCGTAGATGATCGTCGAGCCGACGAAGTTGAAGCCACGCTTTTTCAGATCCAGGCTGATGGTGTCGGAAACCGCCGTGCGAGGCACGATGTCTTGCTGGCTGCGAATGCCGCCTTGAATCGGCACGCCGTCGACGAAGCGCCATTGGTATTCAGAAAAGCTACCGAACTCTTCCTGCACGCGCAGGAAGGCGCGCGCGTTTTTGACCGCAGACTCGAGCTTCAGTCGGTTGCGCACGATGCCCGCGTCGAGCATCATGCTGCCCAGCTTCTTGGGCGTGAAGCGCGCGACCCGCTCGACCTCGAAGCCCGCGAACGCGCGTTGGTACGCCGGTCGCTTATGCAAGATAGTGCTCCAGCTGAGCCCCGCCTGCGCACCTTCGAGCACGAGGAACTCGAACAGCACTTGGTCGTCGTGCACGGGCACTCCCCATTCGGTGTCGTGATATTCGATCATCAACGGGTCGTCCCCACACCACCAGCAGCGCGTTTTGTGTCGGGACGAAGGCGTTTTTCGGGCAACCATGAGCGCAAGTTTGCCCGAAGCGTGGAGCATTATCGAAACGCTTTTTTGCACGACGTTGCGCTTTCGCCACCGGCTGTGCGTCCCGCATGACACTGACGCCAGAGCTCCGACACACGCTCTTTACACTGCCAAATAGCTCAGCGCCTCGGAAGGCCATACGGCCGGGATGCGCAACTGGTGAACAACACGAGCCGATTCAATGAAGTGTCCAGCAGCTAAATGGCTCCGACCGCTGCAAGGCACATACGTTGCAGTACCCGGATTCAGCGGTCGCACAACGCGGCCGTTGTCGCTAGAACGCCGCCGAGGAAACTCATCCCCAATGCGTAAGACCCAACTCGAGATCGCCGAACCGGCGCTCTGGCTCCGCCAACTTTCAGAAGACAGCGCCGGCTACAGCCGCTTGGTCAGCGAATCGAAGGGCATGGCGCGCGCGGCGTATCGCTTGGCTCGTGCGCAGTGCAACGTGGAGACTGGCGAGCCTCCCCGCTTGCAAGATCTGCAGGCAGCCGCGGCTCTACTCGCCGCGCGGCTCGGCGGGCAGAGTGCGCTGCCGATCAAGTCCTTGCTGCCCGGCGCGGTTGCAGCAGCCAGCGCGCAATCCAATCGTCCGAGCCCTTCCGTTCAAGCCAGCGTACGTCCGAACGCGCAAGAAGTCGTGCGCTCGGTACCACCGCCCGCCCCCTCTTCGATGCGCCGTGCAAAGTCGCGTCCGCACGCGAGCCGCGTGAGCGTCTAGACCATCGCGATGCTGCCTGAGCGTCCGGTACTACTCGTCAGATCGCTTCCGAAACCTGAAAGCAGCCCGTGACTGCAAAAGCTTGGTCGAGCAGGTGCCTGCAACACCTCCACTCCGAGCGATCGCGATCTGATCGTGCTGATCAGGTAGTTTTAGAACCCTTCGCTGCGAATCCGTGCCGCAGGAACACCCTCCTGCTCCAGCGCGGCCACGACCTCGCTGACCAGCGCGAGGCGACCGCAGACATACGCGTCGAGCTGACCGAGCGATTGCACAGCTGCACGCAGCCGCGCCTGCACGCGCCCGCGCTCACCGAGCCACGCCGCGCTGGCTCCCGTGAGCGTGGGCACGAAGCGAAAGCGCGCGTGCTGCCGCGCGAGCCGCGCAAAATCATCCGCGAACAGCACGTCTTCCGGCGCGCGATGCCCGGCGATCAACATGAGCTGCGTCTGCGACGTGCGTGCAAGCTCTTCTTCGAGCAACGCGCGCAGCGGCGCAATCCCAGTCCCCGCGCCGACGAGGAGTGCGGCGGGGCTCGCTGCGCTTTGCCAAACGAAGGCGCCCGAGGGGCCTTCGATTTGCAGCTCTTCGCCGATTGAAAGCTGGTCGATCACGTCGGCGCCCGCGCCAAAGGCCGCGGCCAGCTCGAATTGTCCCGGCCTTTGCGAGTCGTAGGCGGAAGCGATCGAATAGGGTAGGAAAAGCTCTTGCCCTTTAGCTTTGACCACCACCAAGTGTTGCCCGGCAGCCCAGCGAAAGGGCCCGCGCGCCGCAAAGCGCAGCAGATGAACACGGCCGGACAGCGGCGTTCGGGCCATCAGCTCGATCGTGAAGCCTTGCGCAGACATTGGCCGGTCATAAAGTTTTGCGAGTAGTCGTGCCATGAATTTTTTTGGTCACGCGCTGGTAGCAGAGCGCCGCGAGGCAACTCGCGGTCCGGTTCGAGCCGAATTCGTGCTCGGCTCGATGCTGCCGGACTTTGCTTCGATGCTGCGGGTGCGCCCGCCGCGGGCGACGCTTTCAGCCGTCCAGGCTGGTCTGCACTTTCACCACCTGACCGACGACGCATTTCACGGCTCGCATTCGTTCCTGGAATTTTCTGGCCAGGCTTCGAGCTTCCTGCAGAGCAACGGTTTGGCGCGCGGCAGCGCGCGCGCCGTGGCGCACGTCGGTGTGGAGCTCCTGCTCGACGCAGCGCTGGCCACGGATCGCGCAAACGAGGCGTATTTGTCGGCGATCGAATGTGCATTGACGGCGCGCGTAGCGGACCACATTGAATGGCAGTCGCCCGATGGCAAAGCCCGCTTCACTCATCTCTGCCACAGCCTGGCCAAGCGCGGCGCGGTTCGCACGGATACCTCGCCCGAGCTCATCGCCGAGCGCCTGCGCAATATCCTCGCGAGTCGCCCGCGCCTGGCATTGGACGACGCAGGGCAATCCGTTGTACGAGACTGGGCCGTGACCACGCGACCGTTGATTGTAGCGGGCGCGCCGCTGCTACTCAGCGAAGTCGAACAGCGTTTGGAATCTGCGATTTTAGCTTAGAAAGGTAATCTATGCGCTTCACGCAAACTTGCGTCGTCCTCGGAATGCTCGCGGTGCCGGCTCTCGCCTCGGCTCAGTCGGAGATCAAACAGCCCGGCAACCACCCGCGCTACGCAGCAGAGCTCGAACCGCACTTGATCGTTGAGTGGGACCGGTACGCAGCATGCGCGAGCGACAGTTTCGGGCCTGGCTTTCGCGCTGCCATCCCGTTCCTCGACAACGGACCCATCCCCACGCTCAACAACAACATGGCCATTGGCTTTGGCTTGGACTGGGCTCACTCCGGGGCCAACGACGCCTGTGGCTTGTATCGGGGGCCCAACGGCACCTACTTGGGCAACGGCTTCACGGCCGACGTGTGGTCGATTCCGGTGGTCGTACAGTGGAATTTCTTCTTGCTGCGCAAGATCAGCGTGTTCGGTGAGGCCGGCCTCGTGCTCCAACACACCCGCTTCGACAACGGCTACGTCTGCAACGGGAACGGCTTCTGCACCGGTACTGGCACCGACAACGAGGTCAACCCCTCCTTTGCCGCAGGCGGACGCTTCCTGGTCTCCGACTCGGTCGGTTTCTTGGTGCGGCTCGGTTTCCCGTACTTCTCGGCTGGCGTCTCTATCTTGCTGTAGGGTTACGGCGCGTCTCGGCCAGGCTGGGGCGGAGCTCAGTCATGGAACACCGCGCCCCTCCCTCGACCAACATCGCCGCCACGATCTTCCGTGATCTGCGCAGCCAGATCTTGAAGGGTGTGCTCAAGCCGAGCGAGCGGTTGCCCGGTGAGCGCGAGCTAGCGGCGCAATACGGCACCAATCGCAATACGCTACGCGAAGCCGTGCGCATGCTCGAGCAGGCGAAGCTGGTCACGGTGCGTCACGGTCAAGGCGTGACCGTGGCCGATTTTCGCAAGACGGGCACCATGGAGCTGCTCCCGCCGTTCTTGGAGAACACGGGCAACGCCGCGGAAATCCACGCGCTGCTCGAAGACATTCTGCCGGCACGCTTGCTCGTGCTCGAGTTCGCGACGCGGCTGGCCGCCAAGCGCGCCAGCACAGACGACATCGCTCGCTTGCGCGACATCACCGAGCTGCTGATCGCGGCATTCGAGCGCCGAGATCCCGTAGTCATCGCCCACGGTTTTCAGCGCTGGCTGGACGCGCTGCTGGACGCCGGGCATTCGGTCGCGGTGCGTTGGATCGCCAATCCGTTCCTGGACGCGTACCGCGAGCTGCTCGATCGCTTTCCGGCGTTGTGGATGCTCGAGCCGAGTTTTCCGCAGCATTTGCGCGACCTGGTCACGACGCTCGAGGCTGCCGACGAAGAGAAGTCGATCGCCGTCACGCGCGATTACTATCACCGCGTCGACACCATGCTGATGCGCGCGCTGGCCAGCTTGGTGCCGAAAGGTTAGGGCGCGTGGGGGGCGGCGAGCGTGCGCTCCGCTCGTCTCAACCAGTCGCGAATGCGCGGCGGGATCTGCTCCTGTTCGGTCGGTTCAGCTCTACGTGTCGGCAGCGGCACGCTCGACTTCGTCGACCAAAATAGTAGCGGCCCGGGTTCGTTGGCGCGCAGCCCCGCGATCACGCGCGCCGCGGCTTTGGCGCTGTACGTGCCGTCGAGCGCGGGCAAGCTCAGACTCCGCCAAAGCGCTTCCGCTGCGTCGCCCGCAGCGCTCGGCTCGCCGTAGCCAGGTCCCAAGTAGCGCCCGTCGACCTCGAAGCGCGCGCCGAGCTGAGCGCGCGTAAACAGCGGCAGCTTGCCCTCACTGAGCTGGTGCAGCAGCCGCGCCGTACGCACAGCCAAGCTCAATACGCGAAAGCGACTGGTGATCGGCCACGGCGACACTCGCACCGAAGTCAGCCAGGGCAGCGTTTCAGGCGTGAAACCGCGGCGAAGCTGCGCTGCCAACGTCAACCCAACGAGCAGCCCCGCCGACGTGCAGGTCGACCCTATACCGACGATCACTCGTCGCGGCGCCGGTAGCTCACCGCTCGCGACTTGATGACCGAGCTCGAGGCCCGCAGACACGTAGCCGAGCGCGCCGAGTGGCGTCGCGCCACCGGGGGCCATCACGTAGGGCGCGTTCGCGCCGCGCCCGAACCAGGCCATGCCGAGCGGAAGCGCGCTCCAATGTGGGAGAGCAGATAACCTTGCCCCACTCCACGTCAGCGCACGCAAATTCGAGAAGGCAGCCTTCGAGATCGCTTGCGGGAACAGCAGAGCGCGAGGCGCGAGGCTCGCTCGAGGAGCGTGCAGCGCCGTGGCGAGCGCGTGATTCGAGCCGAATGCGCCCGTCGCCATCACGCTCTCGTAGCCGGCAGCGCGAGCCTCACCGAAGAGCAGCTCGAGCGTGCGGACCTTGTTGCCGCCGTAACTGGGAGACGAGATGTCGTCGCGTTTGACCCACCCCTCACCGCTCACTCCGAGCTCCCGCGACACCGGCGCGAGTGACTCGATTGGCGTGGGGAAATTGCCCAACGCCACGCGGGCAACGCGCCGCTCGAGTGTGGGAAGCTCTTCGAAGAGCGCAAAGCTCACCAGGGCAGCCTAGCCCGTAGCCCCGGCCGCGCGCGGACCAGAACCGGGATTGCTATGCATTTGAATACTGTATTTCTGTTCGGGACGGTGTTAGTCGTAGCGACTTCAAGACGGGTGATCGGGATGCCCAAGAACTCAAAAAAGCCCCAGAAGAAGGCCGCAGCGCGCGCTGCGCGCCCCAAAGTGAAACCGGCGCGCCCGAAGGCGTCGTCAGCCCGGGCAGTTGCCAAACGTTCAGCGCCGGTGAGCTCGCCGACGAAAGCTCGGCTTCGCGCCAAAGCCAAGCCCAAAGCGAAGGCAAAGGCGAAGCCCTCGCTAAGAGCGAAGGCCAAAGCTCCGCCCCCGGCTTCACTCAAAGCAAGAGTCGCCAAGTCGAAGGCCAGCACGGCGCCCCGCGCCAAGCTAGCGCCTCGTGCGCTCGCTTCGAAGGGCAAGCCGCGCATTGCCAAGGCCGCGCGCTCGCTGATCTTGCCGCCGAAGCCCAACAAAACCTCGCTGGGCTTGGTCGTCGCTCCCGCACCGCACGCGCCTCGCGTAGCGGAGCTTTCGGCAGCCGCGCTGCGCTCGGCTTCGCTTCCGCCTTCTCACAGCCAGCTCCGCGTCGCCAACCGATCGTCCGACACGGTTCTGCCTGCAGGCTCAGCTGCCAGTCGGTCTTCGAGCATGCGCCCGCGCCCGCCGCGCGCCAAGCTCACGCAAGACACCTGGCGGCGCGTCGAGGAGGCCGCCAACCGCTTGGGCCGCAGCAGCTTGAACGACCAGCAACGTGTCGCCGTCCGAGCCGCGCTCGAAGGTCAAGACAGCTTGGTCGTGCTCGGCGACGACGAACGCGCGCTCGCCTGCTACCAGATCCCGGCGCTGCTGCTGGATCAGCCAACCGTGGTCTTGTCGCCCATCGCCTGCGAGCTCAAGGCTCAGTATGAAGCCCTGATTCAGCGACGAATTGGCGTGGTTTGTCTGCTCCCGGAGCTGTCCGGACCGGATCGCAGTGAGGCCCTGAACCGCGTCGCGCGCGGCGGCGCGCTGATCGTCCTGGCGAGCCCGGAAGCTCTGCGTGAGGCAGACGTGAGGCAAGCGCTAGGCAAGGCGGGCATCGCGCTATTCGTAGTGGAAGAAGCGCATTGCGCTTCGGATTTGGCGCACGAGCTGCGGCCCTCGTATGCCGAGCTCGGCCGCACGTTGCAATCGTTCGGCACACCGCCGGTAATGGCGCTCGCGCGCGTGGCGTCCAGCGCCGTGCGTCGGGATATTTGCGAGCGCCTCGCGTTGACTGCCCCAGTGACGGTTCAGGCTCCAGCGGTGCGTGACAATCTGCGCATCGTGACCAAGCTGCCCCGCGGCGAAGCGCGTCAAGCCGCGCTGGTGCGTTTGGTCGGCCGCTTGGAGCTGCCTGGGGTCGTCTTTTGCGCGACGCCGCACGACGCCGACAGCGTGTACTCCGCGCTGCGCGCCAGCAACGTCGCCACTCATCGCTATCACAGCGGCATGACAGCGAGTGATCGGGCAACCGAGCTACTCAACTTCAGCTTGCCCGGCCAGCGCGCGGTCATGGTGGCCGTCAGCGCGTTTACGCCGGGCAGTGGTTTGCCGGGTTTGGGCGAGCCGGCCGACAGCCGGACGGGCTTCGGGCGCGGTGCTGGCAAGCGGGATCTGCGCTTCGTCGTACACTATCAGTCGCCCGCGTCCATCGAGCAGTACGTGCGCGAGATCCAACGCGCTGGCGGCGACGGCTTGCCGGCTACATGCGTGCTGCTGCATGAATCCAGCCACCGAAGCCTGCACGAGGTCATGCTCGCGCAACAACGCTTCCGCGCGACGCATCTCGCCGAGCTCGGTCGCGCGCTCGAAGCCCCGGTCCTCGAAGGGCGCACGGCCACCATCGAGTCGCTGGCGCTAGCCACCGGACAAAGCCGGCGCACGACGGATCGCCTGGCCGCGCTTTTGGCCGACGCGGGCGTCGTGTCCCGAACCGGAGGCTGGGTGCGCGTGCTGTGCTCCGCGAATGATCTGCTGGAAGCTTGCCGCAAGCTCGGCGCGCAGCTGTACGCGCTACGTGAGCAGGACGGCCGCCGCCTGGCTGCGGTCACCGCCTTCGCGGAGAGCGTGGAGTGCAGGCTCGCGTACCTGAACCAGTACCTCGGCGAGGCCGTCGTTCACGATTGCGGTCGCTGCGACGTCTGCTCGAGCGAGCTGTTGGCGAGCCAACAGTCGATCGCACCGCAGGCTTCCGCGCGCCGCCCAGTGGTTCACGAGTTCTCGGTGTCCATCTCTGCGCCGAGTCCGCAATTCGCAACCGACGCAGCCAGCAAAAGCCCAGCAGACGCCGCACCGCTGACCGCGAAATTGGCCGATTTCGGCGCTAGTCCGCGAGGCGGTCGCTGACCGCGCGCGCGAACTCGGTGGTGCTCAAGGGCCCGCCGATATCGCGTGTTTTCTGGCCTTCTTCCAGGGCTCGATCGTAGGCGCGGCGAATCCGCTCGCCGGCGCGACGGCAGTCTTCGTCGCCACGGGTGTCCGCCAGGTGCTTGAGCATCATGGTCGCGCTCATCAGCAGCGCCAGCGGGTTCGCCAAATTCTTGCCGGCGATGTCCGGCGCGGAGCCGTGCACGGCCTCGAACACCGCGTCGTCGTCACCGATGTTCGCGCCTGGGGTCACGCCCAAGCCGCCCACTAGGCCAGCGCACAAGTCGGAGCAAATATCACCGTACAGGTTCTCGCACATCACGATGTCGAACTGTGTCGGATCCTGCACCATGCGCATTTGCGCGGCGTCGATGATGACCTCTTCGTACTCGATGTTCGGATAGTCGCGCTTGTGCACTTTGCGCGCTTCGTCGAGGAGCATTCCGTCGCTCATTTTCATGATGTTCGCCTTGTGAAACACGCTGATTTTGCGGCGCTTTCGATGCGTCGCATAGCGAAAGGTCCAGAGCGCAATGCGATGACAAGCGACGCGCGTCGCCACCTTCATGCTCACCACGACGCCGTCGGTGATTAGGTTCTCGATGCCGCTGTACAAGCCCTCGGTGTTCTCGCGAACGATCACCAAGTCGACGTTTTCGAAGCGCGTCTTCACGCCCGGCATATTGCGAATGGGACGCACCGCTGCGTACAAATTCAAAGTGCGCCGCAGCGCGACGTTCACCGAGCTGAAGCCCTTGCCCACGGGCGTGGTGCAGGGCCCCTTGAGCGCGATGTGATGCTGACGAATCGCGCTCAGCGTCGACTCCGGCAAAGTATCCCCGAGCTTCAGGTCGAGCGCGGTTTGACCGGCGTGGTGCGTCTCGAAGCGAACCGGCGCCTTGGCGCTTTCGAGCACGCTGAGCACGGCGTCACTGACTTCCGGTCCGATGCCGTCTCCCGGGATCAACACGGCGGTGTGGATGGTCATGGATCTTCCGTAATACAGATCCCGCCACGGCGGGAAGCTAAGAGCTTAGAGCCGAGATTCCGCGGCGAGGCGTTTCAGACTCGCGAGCAACCTTTGTGAACACAGCACTAGCCCAGCCCCCGCAACGCGACGCCTTCGCCGGCGCCGGGCGGCGGTCCAAGCTCAGCGACGGCTTGCAGCAAGCGAACCAACTCGAGTGGCTTGGTCAGCACCGGCTGGGGCTGATGCGCCAAGAACTCCTGCGCGTCTGTGGCGCACACGCCGCCAGTCAGAAACAGCATTCGCTGCGCGAGGTTGGGCCGGTCGTGTTGCAGCTTGGTGTAGAGCGCTTCGCCCCCACCGTCGGGCATCATCACGTCACACACGATGACGTCGACCGGCTCCCCATTGAGAGCGTCTAGGGCTTGCTGCACGCCGTTCGCGGTCACGACGTCGAATGCGCGTGACAGTGTGCGCTGAGTGGCTCGCCGCACCACGTCGTCGTCGTCCACGAACAAGAGGCGCTGGCGGAGCGGCGGCAGGGTCGTGTCGGAAGCCGGCTCTTCGCTGGGCTCCGCCGCGGACAGCAGCGACAGCTGAGCTTCCGTGCCTTCCCCTTGCGTGCTTTCGAAGCTGAGCGTGCCGCACATGGCCTGAACCAAGCCCGCCGAGACCGCGAGACCGAGACCGGTGCCCTTGCCCAGCGGTTTGGTGGTGTAAAAGGGCTCGAATAACCGGGCACGGGTCTCCTCGCTCATGCCCTCGCCGTCATCGCTGACGGTGATCTGCACGCGTTCGCCGCGCTGCGTCGCCGAGACGCGCACGCAGCCGCTCTCGCGAGACTCCGGCACCGCTTGATAAGCGTTCACGAGCAGATTGGTCAGCACCTGCTCCAACGTATAGCGGTCGCCGCGCGCGCACAGCTCGTCAGGAACGGCCAGCTCGAGCTGTGTGCGGGGACCGCGGGTGCTCTCCGCGACGCGCACTGCGTTGCGCACGGCCAGCGATACACGACACGCTCCGTTCGTGGCCTCGCCGTGCGCCGCCGCACGGCTGGCATCGAGCAAGCGGCGCACGATACGCTTGATGCGTTCGATGGCCACTAAGCTGTCATCCACCGCGCCGCTGACTTCTTGAAAGCTCTGCCGTTTGAGCAACGTTCGCTTCAAAAATTGCAGATTGCCGAGGATGGCCGAGAGCGGATTGTTGATCTCGTGGGCGACGCCGGCAGACAGCTGACCGAGCGCGCCCAGGCGCTCGGCTCGAACCAACGCCGCTTGCGCTTCGGCGAGCTTTTGCGTGCGCTCTTCGACGCGCGATTCGA
>Ga0210392_10002158_pt1 | contig 10128 bp, 7 predicted proteins | sample IncBWC30OmetaG_FD_161057 | JGI IMG/M metagenome (GOLD analysis project Ga0210392, IMG submission 161057) | Forest soil microbial communities from Barre Woods Harvard Forest LTER site, Petersham, Massachusetts, United States - Inc-BW-C-30-O ...
GGTCCTTGGCGATCCAGGTCGTCGTAATTGTCACTGTAATTCCAACAATCATGCCGATCACGGACGACAAAAAATAGACAGCACCGGCAATTTCCACCCGCTCATGATCAGGGTCAGAAATCCGGGTAATGCCACCGCCCATCAGTGCGTGGGAGGAGCTGGTGGGCGAGCCCAAAGTAAGGGTGATGAGATTCCAGCTGATCGCGCCCAGCAGTCCCGCGAGCAGCACTTTCGGGTTCAGCATCTCGATATGCGCCAGGCCTTTGCTCATGGTCGAGGCGACGGGGGTTCCAAAAACGAAAGCGGCAATGAAATTCCAAAGGGCGGAGGCGGCCCATAGAACGGCGCGAAATGGTTCAGCTTGCGGAAAATCTGGTGCGTAATTTATCGCTATTGTGCTCGATGCTTTGATGATCTGGACCTGCTCCGGCACTCCGGCCGTGGTGGACAGCATCTTCGTGAAGGCTTGCGCGCCGGCAACAATGTTTTCCGTTATGTTTCTGGAACAAGATGAAGAACTACCGTCGCGTGGCATCAACCGCTGGAAGAATCCTGGCATGGCAACTCGCTCCCCCTGAGGAGCGCACTGGCAGCGCAGGTAGCGTAGCGGAGCGGGGGACGATGCGGCAAGGAAGGGGGGCACATGGGTGGGTACGGGCGGCTCGATGGGCTCGCTTTGAGTAAGTTGCCGGGCGAACGGACGGGAGCGTACGACGGGTCCTGCGCGCCCACGCCCCCGTAGCTAAGGTTCAGAGCGAGCGAAGGAAGTTCAGCAAGTCTTGCTTCTGCTGAGTGGAAAGCTGATTGAAATTGGAAATGACCGTATTGGCTTCAGAGCCGCTACTGGCGTGCTGTTCAATAGCGTGCACCAGGCCGCCATTGTCTGGACCGGAGCGGCCATCGTGAAGAAAGAAAATGCGCTGTCCCAGCCCCCATAGAGGCGCGGTGCGGAATTCGTCGGGGCCTGCGGAGCCCTGCGAGACGTTGTCGGCCAGTCCGGTACCCATATGGTGCACGAGCAGGTCTGAGAACAGGCCGGCGGTCTGGTTACTTAGTGCGGGTGTGAGTTTTGAAGTGGCGGTTTGCATCGCCGGAGTGTGGCACGTGTCACAGTGAATCTGGCTGAACAGTGCTCGTCCGTTTTGAATGGACGACGAGGGAGGATTGCCCGGGATGCCTTGCGAGGATTGCGCCGGAGGCGCCAGGAATCGCATGAAATGGGAGAACCCCACGACATCACTGGGAATCTGGTCGCCTGACAAGTCAAAGTTGGTCACGTCCTCGGGCGTCGGATTGATGAGACAAGCCGCTGGGGGCGTGCCGCGCTCGTCCGGAAAGAGTTCGTTCGTAACACCCATCTCGACGTTGTAAGCCTCACCAGTGAAAATTTCCAGGGACTTGTTTTGCGCTTTCCACCCGAACCGGGTGATCGTGCCATCGTTCCCACTGAAGTTAGGGTGCCCGGAGATTCCCAAGCGCCCCTTGAGAAAAGAATTCGCCCGCATATTCGCGAGGATGGTGGCATCGGCAATGTTCTCGATCAGCCCAGCGCCGAAAACCGGCGTTGGAATTCGAAAGATCAAATTGTGAAGCTGCGCCATTTGCTCGAAATTGGGTTGCGCCAGGAAACAACTCCCGGCGTCGCCGCGCCCGGCGATGGTGAACAACGCATGCACGCCGCCGTCCGGCGTTTTGGTGAGGGATCCGCCGGAAGTGACGACGAAGGGGAAGCGAGCCTCACGAACCGGGCCGTCCGAAGTAATAAAGAATGGGACTCGGTTCGTGGCGCCACCGGCAGAAGCTGCCTCGATCTGCGGATTGGGGCCGATGTTGGGATATTGGTCAGCCCGCGGGCTGGAACCGCCCGCCGCAGGTTGCCCATGGCAACTCGCGCAACTGTTGGAGTTGAATGTCGGGCCCAGACCGTTTTCTACTTGGTCCACTTCGTTGAAGCGCACCAGACCGTCTGTGAAGTATTGTGATTGGCCCGGACTGAGCGTGGAAAGAGCCTGGCCGGCGTTGACAGAACCAGCGCGCACTCCAGGATCCTTCGCTTGCAAGCTGAGCTGGCTTTGCGCCAGCGCCGGTAGATAGAACAACAGCATGGCAAAGAGCGTGGCAACGGCTAAACACACCACAAGCGTGACGATTTTTCTCATCTTTACTCCCCTTGTGAATTTTTCGAGCGGGGCTAGACACACCCCAAGCTGCGAGCTGGGTTGGGTTGATCAAATGGGGATCGACTTCGGAAATGAACCTGGGTTTCAGATCATCATTTTCCGCCAAACGCTGAACCAATGCTTTTCAGGGACCTGATGGTTAAGTAGTGAATCGACCGCCGACCCGCCTTCCTGAGGGCTGTTGATTCGCGACGCGCCTAGGAATAAGTGGCTCCGAAATGACCCGGTCACGCGCGAAACAGATCATCGGCTGGGAGAATTGCATGGCACACTATTCCCGCGGGTGTGAAGCGTCAAGCCTGGTCGAGTACAGTTCTCGTACAGGAAACAGGCGCAGAAAAAGCGGTATCGTTATTACCCACTGTAGTTTTCATGCCCGACGCTTCAAATGAACTATTTATGTATAATAACGAACCAATTAACTATTTTTGGCGCGCGGAAATCCTTCGTTTCGTCAAAGGAATGCAGGCAAATTGGCGTTGCGACGAAGAACCACGAGGCCCAGCACTACGAGCCAGAGAAGCGCAGCTAGACGGCATACCAAAACGCCTGCTGTATGGGCGACACGCCTGCCAGGCTGCAAGCGACCAAAGAACCAGGCGAGCTGACGTGCAAGAGTTGAGCCAGCGGGAGACTCTCGGTGTTGGTGTACACCCACGCAATGATCACGCACATCCCCATCATGGCCGCCTGTGAACGCCGGGAAGAACGGAAACCATGCGGCTCGATGTGGCGTGGCAGTTCCCAGAAAATCGATCACCGGCAAATGCCCCCGAGAAGGCCAAGAAAGACCGCGGCACGAAATGGTGAAAACCTTTGACTCATTTTTGGGTAAGCGAAACCCATCCAGCCAATTTCCTCAAGGATTCCAGCGGCAACGCCGAAAAGAACCGTAAAACCGATTCGGTGTGTAAACGGGAGAAACGAAGGTCTTCAAGATGGATAAAATCAGCAGAACCGCGATGGGAGGAACCAGCAGCCACGCATACCACTGCAATGGCACACGAAACCGCGTGCCACGCGCTACCAGATCGCGCAAACCCCCAGCGCCGTTGACGATGCGCGTCAACAGGATTCCACAACTGACCGGCCCGAGCACATCGCGGGAAACATCAGAATGCCATTCAGCGTTGGCAGCGGTTCACCGCGCAGGGTTTTGGAGCCGCAAGCAAAAACGCTGCGGTCCAAGAGACGGCAAAGGTCGGAACGAAGTAACTGGCGGTCGGATTAAATTGGAGGTTTTTGCCGGTAACGAAGCGACTTGCCTGTCGTCTCGGGTTTGAAACTCGCTCATCGATTGCGCTGGCACCGGAAGTTTGCGTGCGTTTCGCGGGAGAGTTTAGCGCACAACGGTCGTCTTGTGCTGATCGACTCCACGGAATATTTAGCTGCGTTTCCAAAACAAAAGGGCGGCCGCATGAACGGTCGCCCTTTCTTGGATTGAGTTTTCTGGGCTAGCTGGATGAGCTTAGTACATTCCGCCCATGCCGCCTGGTCCGCCAGGACCGCCGGCTGCAGCAGCCTTCTTGTCGTCTTCCTTCAACTCGGCCACGAGGGCTTCCGTGGTGAGCATCAGGCCGGCGATGGACGCGGCGTTCTGCAGCGCCAGACGAGTGACCTTGGCCGGGTCGATGACGCCAGCCTTCACTAGGTCAACGTACTCGCCGGTGTCTGCGTTGAAGCCGAAGTGCTCGTCCTTGGAGTCGCGGATCTTGCCGATCACTACCGCGCCTTCAAATCCAGCGTTGTGCGCGATCTGCCGAGCGGGCTCTTCCAAAGCGCGGCGAACGATGCCCACGCCCACGAGCTCATCGCCCTCAGCCTTGATTCTTTCAAGAGCCGGGAGCGCTCGGAGCAGCGCAGCACCGCCGCCGGGAACGATGCCTTCCTCAACGGCCGCACGAGTGGCGTGCATGGCGTCCTCTACACGAGCCTTCTTTTCCTTCAGCTCGGTTTCGGTTGCCGCACCGACCTTGATGACGGCGACGCCGCCAACCAGCTTTGCCAGGCGTTCCTGGAGCTTCTCGCGGTCGTAGTCCGAAGTGGTGTTTTCCACCTGCTGGCGGATCTGCTTGACGCGGCCTTCGATTTCCGAAGCCTTGCCCGCGCCTTCGACGATGGTGGTGTTGTCCTTGTCGATGGTGACCTTCTTGGCTTTTCCGAGATCCTCGATCTTCACGTTCTCCAGCTTGATACCCAGGTCTTCGGTGATAGCCTTACCTCCGGTCAGCACCGCGATGTCTTCGAGCATGGCCTTGCGGCGATCGCCAAAGCCAGGAGCCTTGACGGCAGCGCACTGCAAGGTGCCGCGCAGCTTGTTCACCACCAGGGTCGCCAAGGCTTCGCCCTCAACGTCCTCCGCGATGATCAGCAGGGGCTTGCCCAGCTTGGCAATCTGCTCCAGCAATGGAAGCAGGTCCTTCATGGAACTGATTTTCTTCTCGTTGATGAGGATCAGCGCGTTTTCCAGCGCGCATTCCATGCGCTCCGGGTCGGTAACGAAATAGGGGGACAGGTAGCCGCGGTCGAACTGCATGCCTTCCACGACTTCCAGGGTGGTCTCCATGGTCTTGGACTCTTCCACGGTGATGACGCCGTCCTTGCCAACCTTCTTCATGGCTTCGGCGATGATGCCGCCGATTTGACGGTCGTTGTTGGCGGAGATGGTGCCAACCTGGGCGATCATGTCGCCCTTCACGTCTCTGTGGAGCTTCTTGATTTCCTCGACGGCAACTTCGACGGCCCGGTCGATGCCGCGCTTGAGGGCGGTGGGACTGGCGCCGGCCGCAACCGTCTTCACGCCTTCGCGGAAGATGGCCTGAGCCAGAACCGTGGCGGTGGTGGTGCCATCGCCGGCGACGTCGCTGGTCTTGGAAGCCACTTCACGAACCATCTGGGCGCCCATGTTCTCGAGCGGATCCCGCAGTTCGATTTCCTTGGCCACCGTGACGCCGTCCTTGGTGATGATGGGAGCGCCGAACTTCTTTTCAATCACCGCATTGCGGCCCTTGGGGCCGAGGGTGATTTTCACTGCATCCGCGAGGGCATTCACGCCGCGTAGAATCGCTTGGCGGGAATTCTCTCCGGTAACAATCTGCTTCGCCATTGCTTAATTCCTCCTGAGATTTGATCCGAAAACTTCTCAAGCCCGGGGGCCTGACCTACAACGATTGCGTAGTTCTCTGAATTCTTTACTTATGACTGATAACTGAAGACTGACTACTTTTTCGCTGCCTTCGCGGCGCCGCCGAGCTTCGCGAGAATTTCTTCTTCGCGGAGGATCAGGAGCTCTTCGCCATCGATCTTGATTTCGCTGCCGCCATACTTGCCGAACAGCACGCGATCGCCAACGTTGACGTCCAGGGGAATGCGTTCGCCCTTCTCACGCTTGCCAGCACCGACGGCAATTACTTCGCCCTCTTGCGGCTTTTCCTTCGCGGAGTCGGGGATAATGATCCCGCCCTTGACGGTTTCTTTTTCTTCAATGCGCTTCACGATTACACGGTCGTGCAGCGGGGTCAGATTGACTGCCATCTCGAAAAACCTCCATAAGTGATCTAGCGATGTGACTGACAAAAATGGTCGGGGAGAGCAAAGAGGACTTAGCACTCCTCACAGCCGAGTGCTAATATAGCAGAGAAACGCATCAAGTCAAGCAAATTTCTTGCAACCTGAGTGCCTCTCACTCATATTTCTGCGTCCCTTATTCCAGTTTAAGTACCCTATTATCAATGTCTTGCTCCTGCCAGATTTTCCTTACACTTGGCAATTGCCCTGCTCCTCCTTCCGGCTTAGACTTTCCCGAAACGCCTCATGCATCTGCTGCTCAACCTCCGCCTTGTTCTGCTGACCGCTGGAACGCTGCTCCCGTTTTTCTGGATGGTGGTGATTCTCGGTCACCGTCGCCAGCGGAATTTCGAGCGCGTGTTTTTCTTTTTGTGTCTGGCGCTGACGCTTTTTTTCGGGAGCAGCCTGCTCGCGCTGAACGCAGAACTCTACTACGGCACTCCGCCGCCCGCGCTGCTGCGTTTCGCATGGACGTTTCTCTGCCTCGGGCTGTGGTTTATTCCGCCGCTGGTGGTTCATCTCCACGCCGAGTACGCCTCGATTCGCAACCTGGTCGCTCCCGGCTCGCGCAAGATGGCCTGGCTGGTGTGCGCGTGGTTGCCGGCGATATTGCTCGTTCCGTTTTTGATCGCCGCCATCGGGCCGCACCGGACGTATGCATTCTCCAGTCCTTCGCGGCAACTCGGCCTTCCATTTCAAATCTGGCTCATCGGCGCGGTCCTTTGTGGCGTTTGCTGGCAAAGGCGATTTGCGAATGCCTCGGCGGATGGAGAGCAGCGAGGTTTTCACAAAAACCTAGCGCGGATTCTGGCTTTGCTATCGGTCTTGTTGGTCATCGTAGTCGCGCTTGGGCGCTTTAACCCTTGGCAAGCGCCCTGGAGCTCTTTCGTTGTCATGATTTTTGCGCTTGTACCGCTGGTTGGCTTGATCGGCCAGGTCCAGCGGTTCAACTTCTTACAGATTGGCCGGCAAAGGAATCTCACCTACGCCGTGTTTATGGTGTTTGTGGCGTTGTTGTATCTGAGCTTTGTTCGCCGCGCCGGCCAGTGGCTTGATCCATATCTCCCGCCCGAGGCTTCCGCCGCACTGCTGCTCTTTCTCCCGGTGGTCTTTTTTGAGCCATTGCAGCGGGTCATGGGAAAGTTACTGCGCAGGACAGCCCAAAGGGAAGTGGATCGCGCCCAAAGACTGATGGGACCGGTCAACGAAGTGGCGCGGAGCGGCGACCTTGAAAAGCTCAAGACATTCAGCGAGCTCTGGATCGCGGAGCAATTGCAGTTGGCAGAAGTGAAGCTTGAAACGCCTCTGCCAGATACCGCCGCGGAGTATGCCATAGCTGCAAAAGGCAGCTTGGAAGAAGTCTTTGTCATCGCACGGTCAGGAAAGTACTTGGGCCGGCTGCGAGTGAGGCCCCATGGCGCGATGGTTTCCGGCGAGACCTATGCGGCGTTGGAATTCGTCTGCGAGCAACTGCCCGCAGCCTTCGATCTCTGCCGCCTGATCGAAGAAAAGCTGGAGCTGGAGAGGGAACTGGCGGAGCGCGAGCGTCTGGCGCTGGTAGGACAAATGGCGGCGAGCATTTCGCACAGCCTGAAAAACCCCCTGGGCTCGATTAAAACCATTTTGCAGGTGCAAATGGAGAGTTCGGAGTTGCCCGCGCCGATGAAGCAGGAGATACAGATGGTGCTCGATGAGATTCGACGGCTCTCGGAAACCCTGAATCAATTGCTGCAGTTCAGCCGCCCGGGAGTGCACAACCGCCGCCCGGCCGGAAAGTGCGACGCGGCCGGAGTAGCGGAGAGCGTGGCCGGCATGCTTCGACATGAAGCGGAGAATCGCGGCATCGCGCTGGAAGTGAGCATGGACGGGCAACCGCTCGAAGTGGCGGCAAGCGCCGAAGTGGCCAACGATATTCTGTCGAACCTCGTGCTCAACGCGCTGGAGGCTACCTCGCGAGGCGGGTACGTTCACGTCTCTATCGGCTCGCAGGATGGCAGCTGCTCGGTTTCCGTGGAAGACAACGGCGTAGGCATTCCGCCAGCGCTGAAAGAGAAGATTCTTCAGCCATTTTTCACCACCAAGGCGCGTGGAACCGGGCTAGGCTTGGCAATCGTCTCGCGACGTCTGGAGGAAGTCGGCGGAACGCTTTCGGTATACAGCCCGATCCGCGAGGAGCGTGGGAGCAGATTCCGTGCGTTGCTGCCGCTGGTAGTAAGGGACAGTCGATCATGAAAACAATCCTGATCGTGGATGACGAACCGGCGGCGCGCTACGGCTTGCGTCGAGCGTTGGAGGGCCGCTACCGGGTGGTTGAGGCAGACTCAACGGCGGCCGGGCGCTCGTCGCTGCTATCAGAGAAGCCGGATCTTCTGCTTTTGGACGTTGTACTGCCGGAGGAGGACGGGCTTTCGTTTCTCAAATGGCTGCGCCAGGAGGGCTATGAGCTACCGGTTCTGATGGTATCGGCTCTGGACACAGCAAAATCGGCGGTGCAGGCGCTGCGACTGGGCGCGGCGGATTATCTAGTGAAAGGCTTTGAGTTGGACGAATTGCGGCAGCGCGTGGCCAATCTGCTGAAATTGGCAACACTGCAGCAGGAAAACATGTCGCTGCGCCGGCGATTGGCAACAGAAGGAAATTTTGGCCCAATGATCGGGCGGTCAGCCGGGATGCGTCGAGCCTTTGAGATCGCGGACCGCGTCGCGCCCACCGATTCGACGGTACTGATCCTCGGTGAGAGCGGAACCGGCAAGGACCTGTTGGCGCAGGAAATTCACGCTCGCTCGCCGCGTAACGGCAAAGCCTACGTGGCCGTGAATTGCGCCGCGCTGCCCGAAACGTTGATCGAAAGCGAATTGTTCGGCTATGAACGCGGCGCATTCACCGGCGCAGCTCAGCAAAAGAAAGGGAAGTTCGAGCAGGCCAGCGGCGGAACCCTGTTGCTCGACGAAATAGGTGACATGAATCCGGTTACGCAATCGAAAGTGCTGCGGGCGCTGGAGAATCGCACCATCGAGCGACTGGGCGGCTCGCAATCCATCCCGGTGGACGTGCGCGTAATCAGCGCAACACATCGCAACCTAAATCATGCGATTCGTGACGGAAAATTTCGCGAGGATTTGTTCTACCGTTTGCGCGTCGTGACTATCGAACTTCCCGCGCTACGCACTCACAAGGAAGATATCGCTGCACTCGCCGAGGCTTTTCTTCAGATCCATGGCACGCGGCTCGGTCGCACCGCCCGGCTGATCAAGGAAGCGCTGGCGACCCTGGAGCGCTACGATTGGCCAGGGAATGTGCGCGAGTTGAAGAACGCCCTCGAACGCAGCCTGGTTTTGTGCCGCAACGAGGAGATTGGCGTGGGAGACCTGCCGGAAGAGGTGGTGCACGGCTCGCCGGTATTGCCGAAAAGCGGAGACGGCGCGGCAGACTATGGCTTGCAGGAAAAAGATTTTCGCGACGCCAAGCGCAAATTCGAGATGGCTTACCTATTGCGCCAACTGGTCGCGCATCGCTGGAATATTTCGCGCACCGCGGCGACGATTGGCTTACACCGGCAAAGCTTGCAGGAACGCTTGCGCGAGTTGGGAATCCGCAGGCCAGGCCAGGAAGCTCCCGAGGACGACGAATGAGCATTTTGGGCTACGTTCAGGCGGGTGGCGCCAGCAGGAGATTTGGCAGGGATAAGGCGCTCGTCGGATTTGGCGGACGCACCATGCTCGCGCAAACCACTGGGCTCCTCGCGTCCGTGTGCGGCGAGGTGATCATTGTCGCCGCGGAAGGCCAGTACCCGGATGCGCTGGTACCGCTGCTGGCGGATCGCTGGCCAGGCCAGGGTCCGCTTGGTGGGATTTTGACCGCACTGCAATCGTCCGCGCTGCGAGGTACCGAATCCATTTGGAACTTGATCGTAAGTTGCGACATGCCTTTTCTTACTCGCGACTGGCTGGAATTCTTATGCCAACGTGCGGAGCGAAGCGCGGCGCAAGTCGCCGTGGCAGAATCAGCAAATGGTCTGGAGCCGCTCTGCGCCTGCTGGAAGACGACCTCCATGCCGAGCGTTCAGGCGGCCTTCGACTCGGGAGTACGCAAGGTCAGCGACGCCATGAAACGCCTGCCCATGGAAGTGCTTGACGTGTCCGTCTGGAAACGATTTGATACGAAGGGCCGCTTATTCTGGAACGTCAACACGCCGGCGGACTACGAAGAGGCAAAACGCATCCTGGAAGTGCGCCAGCCATGACCGAAGAGTTGCAAAATACCGGCGGCTTGACCGACGAACGCAAGCAAGATGCGGAGCCGATTTATTTTGAGTTTCGCAATGTGAATAAGGCATTTGACGACCGCCCCGTGCTGATTGAAGTCAGCTTCAAAGTAAAGC
>Ga0210392_10002160_pt1 | contig 10120 bp, 12 predicted proteins | sample IncBWC30OmetaG_FD_161057 | JGI IMG/M metagenome (GOLD analysis project Ga0210392, IMG submission 161057) | Forest soil microbial communities from Barre Woods Harvard Forest LTER site, Petersham, Massachusetts, United States - Inc-BW-C-30-O ...
AATCTCCCATCGCCCACACCCCCGGCGCGGTGGTTTCCAATCGCTCATTGACTTTGATGTAATCACGCGAGTCCAGTTCGATTCCGGCCGTTTCAAGCCCGACCCCCTGCGTGTTCGGAGTCCGTCCAACCGCGACCAACAAGTCGCTAGCTTCTATCGTCTGGTCTCCACTGTCGGTTTCGGCGTGGACCTGTACGCTTTGACCTGAGAGTCCCTCGACCTTCCGCACTTGTGTCCCCAGCAATACTTCGATCCCCTCGCTCGTGAAATCTTCACGAATCGCTTGCGAGACGTCGGGATCTTCCGCCGTTGCGACTTGCGAGCCACGCTCGATGATGGTCACCCGAGTGCCGAATCGACGGAGGGCCTGGGCGAGTTCAAGGCCCACGTACCCGCCGCCCAGCACGATCACATGCGCCGGCAGACGTTGAAGATCGAGTGCTTCGATGTGCGTCATCGGTTTTGCGTCCGCGAGGCCGGGAATGTCCGGCATCATCGCGCGCGATCCCAGGTCCAGAAACAGTCGATCACCGGTGACCGTCCGACGACCTCCGTCGTTTAGGTGCACTTCCACAGCCTTAGGAGCGATAAAGTGGGCCTCGCCGCGGATCAATTCGGCTCCGGTCGCTTTGAAGCGATCGAGATGAAACTGAACTTCGCTCTCGACCATCTTGCGCTTGCGGTTGAAAACCCCTTTCATGTCCGTGGATACTGGACCTGTTTGGATGCCGTACTCGACACCGTGCCGCGCAAACCAATTCGCCTTTGCGCTGCGGATCACGTTCTTGCTGGGCAAGCACGCAATGTTAGGGCACGATCCGCCAATGTATTTCCTTTCCACAACAGCCGTGCGGTGACCAGCTTGGGCCAAGTTCCATGTCAGGTGCTTGCCCGCCTCGCCACTGCCGATAACAAGGATCTCGTAACGCTCTATCTCAGACATTATTATTCACCTCCGTAGACAGGTAAGACTGGCGTCTCGCCTCTGGCGGCGATACGGTGACTGGTGAGAACAACATACATCCGGTTGCCCCCGACAGTCATGTATCCGCACTAGCACTATCCCATTCGAAGCCTCTGGTTTCGAAAGATTAACCGGCTTCAAATCTCCGTAACCATTAAATCCTCTCGATTTCATCAGCTCGCTAGACTACTCTTTATTTCCTGTCTGTGGGAACCCATGCAAGACAACGATATAATTCGGTTTCCATCCCACGCTGTAGCGCAGTGCAGGCGCAGGCCGGGAGTGATCTCCGCCATTCCATGCTTGACCCTGCGACATTTTTGTCTCCTTTCACAACTGTTCGGCTTCATCAACTCTTGACCGGCTGGAGACCAGGCATCGAATGGAAGCCGACTTAGATAAGCTTGACTGAGTCACGGCGAGTTCATTGATGGGCGTCTCGCTCGTCCCATGACCGTTCGGAATCACCAAATACAGCTCGGTGCGACCCGTGCCTTCCCGTCTCTCCTATGGACATCGAAAGTGCCCAAAAAAAGTAACATGAGTAACAAACCCGGATTTCCCTGTTGCGTGTACCCGGACTCAGCGCGTTTTCAATCTGTCTTAGGGGAATCCTATCATCTCAATTCTCAATCTCAGGCAAGCGCCTCATGCGCCAAGTCGACTCAGCCCGTCAGATAGATCTACACTGGCCGACTTCCTGGTAGCTATCTGACCTGAATGCACAACTCGTTGCGAATTGCTGGTCAGTGCACCATCGATGGCCCCGGGGTCCCATCGGACCATTCGCCGGCCAAAACCATGAAAATGGTCACGCGTGCTTCAGGGTTATCGACCGCTATAATCGGCGAGCCGGGCAGATTGGCTCCCCAGCTTTTCGCGGCATCACCCGCAACAAGAAACATGACATGGGGATGCCAGTTCTTGGCACCATCGTTTAGATACTGTTGCTTCGACATCATGTAGCACATCGCTCCAGGCGCAAGGGCCGGCAGTTCCTTGTTTTCCAGCGCCGATGCGGTCGCCGCGGCGATCTCCGCCTTCGATTTTCCTGCCAGCACCAGCTTGGTCTTCATGAGAAAGATAGGCAAAAAAGTGCTTGCAGCTACCGCGTTGTAGCAAGTTGGGGCGCGCATTTTGGGATTCCAGAAGTCCGACGCATCGCTCGGGTTCGCCCATGCTCTCTCCACAATGCAGAGAAAGCCATTCGAACCTTTCACAGCGGTTGCATAGCCACCTCGTCGCAGTACCATCACTTCGGCTACATCCGAAACCGACGCTGGGGCAGCACTGCGAGCCAGCGCGATCTCGGCATTCTCGTCCGAAATCAAATACTGATCGAGAGGCGCCATGGCCGGATAGGTAGCCTTTTCAACCTGTGCTCGTGAACAGATCGGGCAGGATAAAAAGACCAGAACAACCAATGCTAAAGCTGCGATCCTGATATTGTTCTTCCGCATCTGACTCTCCAATAGAAGCAATTGCGTGAGCTTTGACCCAAAATATCGAGGATGGACTGCAGCCCATCATTGGTATCGATGGTGTCCGATTCCCGCTGGCAAACGCCGCAGCATCGACGCTAGCGTTACAAACCCAATGTGGTCCGATTGGCCATAAACGCACTTCTCGACATCCATTTCCTTCTCCATTCACTTGCAAAGTGCAAGTGCTGTGAAATATACCTTGTGCTTCCCGCAAAATGCAACTAGTGGATAATGGGTGCGGTGGAGTCAACCAAAGTGACACGCGAGACACGGTCAGGCTGCCCGATCTATCTGACGCTGGAAATGCTGGGGGACCGTTGGAGCCTGATCGTGATCCGGACATTATGTTCGACAACCGTCGGCACTATGGGGATCTCGTCAGGCTCTCCGAAGAAGGAATCGCATCGAATATCCTGGCCAACAGGTTGGCGCGTCTAGTCCAATCTGGTCTCCTCTCACGCGCTAACGATCCGACCCACAAGCAGAAGGCGATTTACAGCCTCACCGAAGCGTCCATTCAGCTTGTTCCTTTGTTGGCCTACATGGGCGCGTGGGGATGTCGGCACACTTCTGCGTCCAGGGAACTCTCGATCCGCGCGCAGCTTCTTGAGAAAGGCGGCGAACGAACGTGGAAGGCCTTCATGGCCGAACTCAGAAGCATCCACCTGGGAGCGCCTGCGCCGCGTCGGTCGGTTTCCACCGAGCTTCAGGCCGCTTTTGAGTCTGCCGTCAGCCGCGAAGCTAAGACTAGAAGAAGCAGTAAGACTCGATAGGCTTGCATCGAGAAGTGGCCAAGCGTTGGGTTATGCACATCCGCCGGATTCGATACTGATAAACGCGCTTGTGTTGCGTAATCTGGCCAACTTGCGCGTGGACGACAATCCGGAAGTTGGGTCGTCGGTACTCTTGATCGGAGTGGCCTGGATTCAATCCAATTTCGAGCCGATGAGGAAGCAGGTCGCCCTTTTTGAGTTATAAGCTCAGGTGGCGGCCCTTTGAAGTTCAATTTCTTAATGGTAGGGCTCCTCCTTTTACGAGTCTAATCTTCGAGAGCCCGCCATTGTGGTTCTGTTTGTAGATTGGAAATACGCTAAAACATTGCACTTTCCAGCTTTGCCACTGCATCTTGGCGCTGCGTGGGCTGTACATTTCACGATGGACGGAACTGTGGTTTGGAGATCGTGCATGATAAATGCATCGGAGAGGATTCCCCGTCTCGCTACGATTCTGCAAAGCGCAATCTGGTCGCCCTTTTCATTCATTTGTCCCTACCGAAGATGCTACCAGGCACGAATGCCTTTGAAATCAGCGACATTCAGGAAGATTTAGCTGAAGCCTCGCAGCCAGACGATCAGAATGTGACAATGTTACATTCCCTTGAACAGCGCTGTTGGAAATTTTGCGTAGCACAGGGGAGCGGCCCGTAACTGGCTGCTCCCGCTTAACCCTCAAACCAAAAAAGGAGTAGGAAGGATGACCAAGGGTCGCATGGAGGCTTTTAGTGACGGGGTATTCGCCGTCATCATCACCATCATGGTGCTGGAAATGAAGACTCCACGAGGAACCGGTCTTGCGGCCTTGCAGCCACTCCTTCCTGTTTTCTTCAGCTATGTCCTGAGCTTCGTTTACGTCGGCATCTACTGGAACAACCATCATCATCTCCTGCAGGCGGCGAAGCATGTTACCGGTGGCATCCTGTGGGCGAATCTGCATTTGTTGTTTTGGCTTTCGCTAACCCCGTTCGTTACCGCCTGGATGGGGGAGAACCATTTTGCGCCTTGGCCGGTGGCGTTATACGGGGTTGTGTTACTGTTCGCCGGAACCGCTTATTTCCTTCTGACGAAGACACTGATCGCCCACCACGGAAAAGATTCAACGCTGGCGACATCGATTGGAAATGACAGAAAGGGCGCACTGTCTATCGTGGTCTACACTGCGGCAATTCCCCTGTCGTTCGTGCAGCCGTCGATCGCCTGCGCCTGCTACGTTATGGTCGCCGTCATGTGGCTGCTCCCCGACCCGCGCATCGAAAAAGCAATCGGGCAATAAACGTCCAACAGGCAGTGCAAATACTCAAGAATATTCTGCAACCAAGGGAGTTACGCTGTTTGCGCTGGTCGACCACAGCGGAGAAACCGAAAAGGTGGGAATGAAAATGCGTTCCACCAAGCTGCTGATCTTCGGCAGTCCCAAAGCCCCAAGCATCCAGAGGCTCGGCGGGTTGAAGCTGCCATCATCGCGAGGTGCACTTCATGCTGTGATAGAGAATGGCAATGATACTGAGTCGAAATGGGCTGTGTATGCGGCGCTTCGCACTGGAGATGTTTCTGTCTTACCTAGAGTCAAGCAGTTGCTTGCCGTGGGCGATCGGCAACTACCTGAATCGGCCATCGCCTCACAACTGCGTTTCGTTTCCGATCCCTTTGCTGTTCCTGTTCCCGATCTGATTACGATTCTCCAGAGTGCTCCTGGAGAGCTGACCCGAGAATGCGTATTAACTGCGTTGGGCGAAGAATTGAAAGACACAAGAGCTGTCCCGGCTCTGGCCGTTCATCTGTTGGACCCTGATCTACCCGCCAGCTATCGCGCTGTGCAATTTGGTGGGAGCAGGTCGGCAAGTTTCGAGATTGGTCCAGAAATTAGACCAGCAAACACCCTGGCAGCCCTCGCCATCCAAAATATCATGTGGCGAAGATGGGCTAAGTCCCAAAAAGTCGCGTACTCGGAAACTTGAAATCCATGCGACGAGTACCGCGTTTACCAGATGGCCAGTCATTTGTGCTAAGTGTCCTTCTGAGAGATATGGTGCATCCCTACTTAGGGACATTCCGCTGAATGGGGAGCAACAATGAAAAGATTCCTCTTACTTGTCACGTTTATTCTCTTGGCTGGCACGGCGTTAGCACAAGAATGCTCAAACGAAGATTTCGCTTCATTTTGCGAGACAAAAACTGCAGTCCTTAGGGTGCTGTCTTACCCTAGCTATACAGGTTGGGATGAAAAGGTCTTGAATCGGGCGGGCGATATGGCGGCTCTTGCGGTTATGAGAAGTGTCTCTATGGAAGATTTGAACTCACCTGAAAAGGCAAGACAGACTCTGTTGATATTGAAGCTAGCGTTTGCCGCTCCTCAACTCATCGCAGCGAACACCGACCGCAGACCCACGGCGGCGATGCTCTTGCTCGACCACCTCAACAAGTCAAATTACGACCGGGAACATGTCAACGAAATTGCGAACACACGCTATGAAATCCAGCACAACACGAGTACAGGACAACCAACTGAATTTGTCGCGTTAGAGGGCGTGCCTCCTTTTGATGCAGAGCACACGCAGTGGGTGTCCAGTGTACTTCGCTGGACGGATGACATTAAGCCGGGGATGACTCGGGAGGATTTGCTGAGGGTTTGCACAGTCGAAGGCGGCCTCTCAACCCGGACGCACAGAACCTATGTTCTGAAAGGATGTCCCTACATTAAGATTGATGTCCAGTTCCTGCCCGTAGGCAAGGAGCAGGACGGATTGGCTGAGAGTCCCAATGACAAGATTCTAAAGATTTCAAAGCCGTACTTGGAATACAGCCATACGGATTAGATGTTTGGCTGGACAGTCTTTACGTGACGAAACCCGAGAAATTTCAATCGGGAAAACGGGAACAGACTCCAACTCCTTCCATGTGTAGTCGCGTTCCCGTCCATTTGACGCATCAGCTTTTGACGAGTGCGTCCACTTCTCCGCGAAGCGCGTTTTCGGCACTGCCAACGTTGATAGTGGAGGACTTCGCCTGACAGAGGCGACTTCGACGATTTCGTTGCGGTCCTCGAGTAGTGGAGCGGGCCATAGTCAGCTTAGCTTTTTGCTATTTCGGTGGGCTGATTTGAGATTTGGCGCGGATGAAAAAACAGTTCCTGCAACTTGCCCTTGCCGAGGACCCTTTGTAATTCGGTGAATCCAAAAAACGGGATGAGCAACACGAACAGGAGGAAGGTTAGGCAAAGAATTCCTTGCCACGTACCGCCAGCAAGATTGCCAACACTCTCGTCGAAAGATCTCCCTCGATAAAGGCCACTGGCAGTTGCTTCCAGAAATTTGAACACGCTCACTAAAATAGAAAAAAGGGCCGACTTCACAAGAGTCGGGTAGATGAGTGGCGCGTCATTGACAAAATTGCCCAGATGGAGTTCCTTGGCTGCGAGCACAACTTTCCCAAGCACCAGAGCGTTGACGAGCGCAAAGCCCTCCTCCGCAGCGGACACATGATCCTCGGCCAAAATGACGGATCGATAGAGTGCGAACAAACCAAAAATCAACCAGAGGTATAGCGCTATCACGATAAATTCCTTTGTCGCTTTGTAGAACTTTTGCTTTAAAGCTGTTTGGCGTGATTTGTCCATATTTATTCTCCAATCGATTCGCCTTTCCGGCGACTTTGCGGGCCACTCCATCGAGGCTAGTCAGCGTTGTGAGTACCAGGCCAGAAGAATCGTTGAGCCGAGCACGGCCAAGACGATTCGGGTCAGCTTCTGGTTTTTGTGCGGGACCTGCGACTTCCCGCGCATTATCGGACCCGGTAGCAGTGACACCAGAATGAAGACGCAGCCGACAAATAATCCAATGTAGTTGCTCACGATTGTTTTCAACGTCAGGAGTGCAATTCTATCGTTTTCGCGTTGCTTTTCCAGAGTTGCGCCCGATGTCGCGTACTCGGAAACTCGAAATCCATGTGGTGTGTACGACGTTTCCCAGGACTTACTCCAAACTCGGAACACAATAAAGCCATGAGTGCCCGCATTGTTTCTTGTTTGCTATAGCATCGGAAGAGAGACGCTGGGCCAGCTTCCTGGAGTAACCGCGAAGCAAGAGGGGTTGAAGTGGGAACATGGGTTGAGTGGCCGCATGTCTTGATGAGGGGAATCTTCTTCGGAGCTTGGATGTTCATTGTCCCCAGATGGATTAGCTCCCGCACACCTTTGTTCGAGCCTTGGAAGGATTTGCGACGTGCTTTGCCGTTGGCCGTCGTTGGTGGAATCTTCTTCGGAGTGGTTGCACCATTCGGGTTTCGGTTATTCCATTGGCCACTTTCAATTGTGACTGTGACGTTGGTGCTTTGTCTCATTGCACTTCGCTTATTCTCGCGAAAGGTTAATTCCGGCGAGAAGCCGGACAATCTCGTACCATGACCCACATTTTACCGGTTAGCGCGGAAATGTCTTACCAATCGCTGTACGGTACTCCGTTGCTGTTGGATTGACCTGGACTCACGTGAACGTCATCGATAAACTCAAGTGATTTTTCGCCGCGTAAATCGACATTCACATAGTGAAGTACCCAATCGACCTTTCGCGTGATTGGGTTCGTCGGAATCATTCGCAGATATTGCTCGTCCACCAGGACCTGCAGCGATTGCGGAGGGTGCTGCCTGTCAATAGTGTATTTATCAATCGCCATCCGCATTGTTTGAAGGTCGTTTTTCAAGACGGATTCCTTCGCATGTTTAACATTTATGTTGTACCAATCCCAGCCGAAAACCAAGATGAGAGTGCCCATGCACAGGAGAACGAGTATCATTATATTGATTCTGGGTGACCACGCCTTCCTGTTCATCTGAATCCTCGCGAAATCAATTTCCTTTAGACCGCTAATTATATGACAGGCTAACTCCAGGCTAGTCTGGCGTTGCGGTCCCAACGTGGCTACTTTCCGGAAATGGGAGAACCAACGTCCGCTGAAGCTCGGTCCTCTTATGAAAAAGCTCTGACGCTGACCCAACAGGAACCAGAGCGGACATTCCTGCAAGAGCGGCTTCGGCGGTTGAACTGAAAAATGGAGCAGCTGTCGATTTTCGGTCTCTCGAACGACTATCTGATAACAGAACGATGAGCTACAGCTAGCTGCGTCACAGAAAATACGGAGGTTGTCATGAAATACGTCTGTTTGGGATATATCCAGCCGCGGAAATTCGAGAACATGAGCGAGAACGAGCTTCACGCCATGCTGGACGAATGCTTTGACTACGACGACGAGCTGCGGGCGAACGGGCATTTTGCCGCGGGCGAGGATCTTCAGCCTCCCGACACCGCGACGACCTTGTACTGGAAGAACGGCAAAGTCGCGGTGACCGACGGTCCTTACGCCGAGACCAAGGAACAACTAGAAGGAATTCTGGTACTTGAGGCGCGCGATCTGAATCACGCCATCCAGCTTATCTCGCAGCCTCCCGGAGTGAAAAATGGACCTTGGGAGATACGTCCTGCTGCGGATCTGAACGACATGATTCGGGAGAGCGAACGCCGCCGAGGAAGAGCCACAGGCCGATGAGCATTCTGGAAAGCATGAAAGTCAGTGCTTGAGAATATGCCGCGTACCGGCGCGCAATCGGCCAAGGGATCATTTCGTCAGGTCAAAGTCCGCTCAAACCTGATGACGTCACCACGGGCGGGAGCTGATCAGAATTTCGAAAGCGAGGAGCATACATGTCAAAGGTTCGTGTCGCGGGATTTGGTATTTCGTTGGACGGTTTTAGCGCAGGGATAGAGCAGAGCCTCGACGATCCGCTGGGCAAGCGCGGTCCAGAGCTCTTTCAGTGGTACTTTCATACCAGGACATTCTGCGCCATGCAAGGGAAGGAAGGCGGATCTATCGATGTGGACGACGCGTTCGCACGGCGGTCGATGGAAAACTTTGGCGCCTTCATTCTTGGCCGCAACATGTTTGGTCCGGTCCGTGGCCCATGGCCGGACGACTCGTGGAAGGGATGGTGGGGTCCCAATCCGCCGTACCATGCGCCGACCTTCGTTCTGACGCACCACGAGCGTGAACCCCTCGTAATGGAAGGCGGGACGACCTTCTACTTTGTCAGCGGCGGAATCGAAGAGGCGCTGAGGCTCGCGAAACAAGCAGCGCGTGACAAGGACGTCAAGATTGGAGGCGGTGTCTCCACCGTACGGCAGTATCTGCAGGCTGGGTTGATCGACTCCCTCCAATTTGCACTTTCACCTGTTGCCCTCGGTCAAGGTGAGGCACTTCTTAGCGGCATTGACCTGCCCGCGTTGGGATTTTCTGTGACGGAGCACGAGGCCACGGAGCACGCGACGCATGTTGTACTCACGACAAGATAGAAGACGAATCCGGGCTTGCTGTACTGCCCGGCACCGAATGCCGGACGCTGATGTCCCGTTCGGAGTGCTCGTGCCAATGATCGATGATTTTCCGGATGCCTGATGACCAAATGTGTGATCGCCACGCTCTCAGTTAGCGATAGCAGGCCATTGCGCTCATCCAGCGTCAGTTTGGGGCTTCCGCATGGATTAGTAACGATACACGCGCTTGTGTTGCGTGATCTGACCAACTAGCGCGTGGGCGACAATCCGGAAGTTGGGTCGTCGGTACTCTTGATCGGAGTGGCCTGGATTCAATCGAATTTCGAGCCGATGAGGAAGCAGGTCGCCCTTTTTGAGTTAATAAGGTCAGGTGGCTGAGAGCTAGGGGCCCTTTGAAGTTCAATTTCTTAATGGTAGGGCTCCTCCTTTTACGAGACTAATTTTCGAGCGCCCGCCATTGTGGCTCTGTTTGTAGATTGGAAATGCGCTAAAACATTGCACTTTCCAGCTTTGCCACTGCATCTTGACGCTGCGTGGGCTGTACATTCCACGATGGACGGAACTGTGGTTTGGA
>Ga0210392_10002161_pt1 | contig 10118 bp, 9 predicted proteins | sample IncBWC30OmetaG_FD_161057 | JGI IMG/M metagenome (GOLD analysis project Ga0210392, IMG submission 161057) | Forest soil microbial communities from Barre Woods Harvard Forest LTER site, Petersham, Massachusetts, United States - Inc-BW-C-30-O ...
ATTTCATGTTCCGCACTTTGCACAATTGCAACCACAGCGCGTGAGCCAGTCGCCTTAAGCATCTTTTAAGCGACCCCGGACTCGATCCGCTTCACAACGCGTCGCTCATCCACTGTGCGGATATTTTTCATCTTACAGTAGCGAGCGTGTTCCAGACCGTCATCGGCTCGACCGCGACGTGGATAGGAAGTCCCGGCGTGTGGCTCGATCATGCCAACATTACGACGGAGCGTTACTCACGCGTCCATTGCGTCACTCGAGCGGAGGCTCGAGCTGTGGAGTGATACGGGCTGACGGCGATCTTCCGTGCGTTCCTTGACAAATGCGCGGGAAATGTCCGTTGAGATAAAAACAAAGGTGATCTAATTTCGTTCCGCGAAAATGAATCCCGAGAACTTCTCCAACTTTTAAAGGGATTCCATGCGCCTCGGGCTCCGATATTTCTTACTTGATCGGGAAGGTGCTCTTTATCGACTGCCTAACGCGACCTTCGATCGCATGCAGCAAGTCGGCGGCCGCCTTCGGCTCCCACGCCTTGCGGGGCAGCGCGTTCGCAGCGCTGAGGTCGCCGTGGAAATGATCAATGGTCGACCAGTCCGGGTCATTCGTTCCGTGTTCTATATGTTGACCTTTAAGAGCGATGGAACGTTGCTGCCAACACTACAAGATCGCCACGCACGGGCCCGAGTCGAGCTGGCGCTGGCGCTCGCGGCAGCGGCACGCCGCGCGGGGGTTACCGAAGCCAGCACGCGATTTGTTGCCCGAGGTGGCCAATGGACACCGTCGGCGGCGCTGGTGAGACGAATGGAGCAGATCGCACTCGGGCGCCAGAAATGCCCGCGAATATCACCCCCCGGACGCGCAATCAAATGACGGCCCTACTTGCTCGCTAGCACAGGAGCGCCTGAGAAATACGCATCTAAGCATTCCCGCACATCATTTTCGATCGGACCGAAGAGGCTGGAGCACATTAATGTCTCGCCAACCGTAAGCTACTTCGGTGAGTACCGCCTGCCCCCTTACATCTTTCCTTTCTCCAACTATCTCGCCGCCACATTTCTCGTAAAAATGGCGTGCAGGCGTATTTTCCCGTAATACCCATAGCGCGATGCCATGAGATCCACGCCCGACGAGTTCATCTGCTAGAGCTCGCATGAGAGCCCGGCCTGTGCCTAGTCTTTGAAATTGTTGGAGAACGTAAATTGCCCCTATCTCACCATCGAATCCCTGGCCCTTAAGATTGACGTCCCGCTGTTCGCCACATGCCCCAAATCCTGCGATTACATCGCCAACTACTTTGAGATAGACAACGCTGTTATCGTGGTTGATCGGATCGCGCAGAATGCGCTCCCACGCCAACGTTCGACGCGATACCGAGAGCGCCGCCAGAATTTCGTCCGGAACAATACCGGTGTATGTTTCAAGCCAGGACTTCACGTGCACGCGCGCGATTCTGGGCGCGTCGGTTATCATCGCTCTTCTGATTTCTTGGTCGTTTTGTGACATACAAGGCGCACTGAGACGAGGCAGGTATCTATCGCTTACTCGCCGGCTCGATAGGTTACTTTTCCAGAACACAGCATCTCGATACTCGGATTGCCGGTTTTGTCCACGCCGATGCGGATCCTCGGACGGCCATCGGTGTCGGAGATCACAAGAGTGGCGTTCTGGTTTTCCGTTTTCTTTGCCCGTCGAGTCATAGAAGAGGAAGCCCGCGCTATCGTGGATGCTGCGCTTATAGACTTTGCCATTAACCTCAACATCGGGAAAGCGATCGCTATTGGTTGTGGAAACGTTCTGCGCCGCCGGCGTGCCGCGCAGCGAACTCCAAGGCGCGAACTGGCCGGCAAGACAGAAAACAGGGCCTACTCCGTCGGACGCTTCTTGAACATCTGATCGATCTTTGCATTGAGTTTGTCGATGGCTGCAGTATTTGCCGCGGCGATCGACAAGGCCTGCTTCGCGTCGCTGGAAGCCTCCGACGCGGACGCCGCGGTTGCTTTGTTGGCCGCCGCCGCATTGTTCGACGACTTAGCGATGTCGCCCTGCAGTTTATTGACTTGGCTCTGCAGATCCTCAATTCGCGCTTCCAAGGGTTTAAGGTCCGTGCACCCCGCAGCCAACACCAGGAAGGCAAAGATGAAAGTCCTTAGCATGGTTTTACTCACTCCTTCGCTTTTCTCATTTGCGCTTGAACTCCCGCATCATCGCATTTTGAATGTCGCTTGTTTCGAGCGATAGATTTTCGCGCAAGTCCATCGAGTAAAGCGCGCGCAAGAAAGCGATATCCCCCGCAGTCAACTGCGTCGGCTGTTCCCGGCCGCCGCAGTTCGATGCCATCAGGTCAATGATGCTAGGCAGAGCGCCGCACGTTTCGGGTGATTGCGCATGTGTCAAGATCATCATCGCAAGATAGTCGGAAATCGATCCGACGCCAAGCCCGGTCACTTTCGTTGTGTCAACTACGATGAGTGCGCTGACGATGGCACTACTTTGTCCGGTAGCCAATCGAGTTCCCAAACGTCCCGGCGGCACTTTTCCCTTGGTGAAGATATTCTGCGGATCATCTATTGGCAGAGGGATAGCCTCGTCGATCGCCTCCGCGCCGGCATCACCTCGCGTCGATGTGACATACCAGCCTTGAACGGGTCCCCTAAACGTTGTCAGCTTCTTGGTTTGCTGCGGATAGTGGAAGCCGAGCAACCGAGGGTTTCTTTTCGCCAGTTGATCGAGTAGTTGCTGCGGCTCAGCCGTAAAGAGGATCTCAATATTATGTTTGCATTGTGGCGCGTCGTACGGTGCACCCACTGTAGCGGCTACCGCCGCAATGCGCCCAGTCACAAAAGCATTGAACGCGGGTGACAGTCCCTGCACGACCGGGCAGATGCGATTGCGCCAACGCGTTATTTGATGAATAACGGTGCTCGGCGTGGCATGGGACGCGATGAAGTTCGGCACGGCCTCGCCCGCCAACTCTTCCGCGGTGGGTGGCCTCGGCGCAACTACCGTCACTTCCGGTACTGGCACCGATGACTCTGCGGCACCAGCCGCATCAATCGATGCGACTGGGCCAATGCCCAGAATCGCCAATGCCATCGAGCGGAATCCTCGACGGATGAGATCACAGCCCATGTCAGACTCCACGGCTAAGTTGAGTCAATCTCCACCGGATGATGCCACACGCGCGCCTCCGAGTATCAAAATAGCAGCAACATAGTAAAGACGTTTGAACGCAAAAAGGCGGAACCGCGGGAATAGAGTGTCGGGATAGATGGCTACTTCACAGAGGGAATGGAATTGACGAGGTCCCCTATCGATTGATCGATGGTGCGCTCCGAAGTATTGATCGTGATGTCCGCTTTCGCATAGAGCGGCTCGCGTGTCGCCAGAATGCGGCGCAAATCCTTCATGGCCTCGCGATTGCCGGACATCGGGCGCACGTCTCCCTGAGCAATGACGCGCGACATGTGCTCTTCGGGAGAAGCCTGGATCCACACCGAGAAGCAATTGGCAAGTAGATAGCTGTAGGTCTCCGGTTCCGACACGATGCTGCCGGGTGCCGCTATCACCAGCTTTTCGGCGCCGCCGCCGACCAAAGCACTCAAGGCAGCAAACTCGTAGCGCCGGTAGGCCGACTGCCCCAACATACTGTGAATCTGCGTCGAGTCCATGCCGGAAAGTTCTTCGATTGTCCAGTCCAACTCGACGAAACGGTACTTCAGAGCCTCGCTCAGTCTTTTGCCCAAGGTGGACTTGCCGGCGCCGCGCAGACCGATGAGTGCGATGCGCGACAGACGCGAGTTCTCATTTGCGTGATGCGCGAAACGTGCCTGCAGCCACTGCCGCGACTCCTGCAAGTCGGCGTCATTCAGGCGGGACAAAAATTGCACCGCCAAATTCAAATCCGCGCGGGCAGCATCGTCACTTACCAGAATTTCGGACAAGGGCAGCGCCAAAGCATCTGCCAGTCGATTCATCAAGAGGATGGAAGCGTTCCCGATCCCGGATTCCAAATCCGCCAGGAATCGTTCCGAAACGCCGGCATCGTTGGCCAGTGCTTTTCGCGACATCCCACGGACGGCGCGCAAATTGCGGAGTCTTTCCCCGATTCGAATGAGGATCGGTTCCGAGGACCGGGCAGTGGACTTCTTCACAATGTTGGAGCGTGCCGAACTCATCGCTTCAATTGAATCGCACGTAGTCAAGATCCAGCGGCTGCCTGTTGATTGCACGGCTCGGCGCCGCGATCCACCCGGCGTACCTTCCGGGCTCGCGCTCTGGCTTCATGAGGGAGGACACAAAGGTACGATCCTCGGTTGTTGGCAGCCAGCCGCGCGCGCCCGCGCTCCATTCGTCCCGTGCAATCGGCCGCCCGTCCGGCGCCATGCAAATGCCGGACAAGGTGCCGATTTGGCGATTGAAAGCCTTGTGCGGAAGGACCAAGCGAAATTCCAGACCGGCTTTCTCGATGATTTTATTCCAGCGCCCCACGCCGCCTTCTGAGTCGCGAATGAAGTCATCGCGCAGCACCTCATTGAGCGCGTTCAACATGGGTATCTCACGCTCCGTAAGGGAGCCGTTCACGACGTCAAGGATCTTATGAGAGCGGTCCTTGAGCACATGATCATCCTGCCGTCGTCCTTCCTCAAATCGCCCTTTGAGACCGGAACTGTAAAAAATGGCGGCGTTCGAGGACTGATCGGCGCCGAACAGATCCAGGGTGACGCTGTAGTGGAAATTCAGATAACGCTGCAGCGTCTGCAAGTCGATCGCTCCGTGAGCGCGCACCTGGTCAGGATGCTCAACGTTGTGCTGTTTCATGACGTCGCACGTGCGCGCGATGACGCGCGCCACGCCCGACTCACCTACATACATATGATGTGCTTCCTCTGTCAGCATGAAACGGGTGGTTCGCGCAAGCGGATCAAAACTTGACTCGGCCAGCGCGAGCAGTTGGAACTTCCCGTCCCGATCGGTGAAGTACGTGAACATAAAAAAGGACAGCCAGTCGGGTGTGGCTTCATTGAAAGCGCCTAGGATACGCGGGTTGTCCTGTTGTCCAGAGCGGCGTTGCAAAAGACCATCGGCTTCCTCGCGTCCATCGCGGCCAAAAAAACGCTGCAGTAGGTACACCATGGCCCAGAGGTGACGGCCTTCCTCAACATTAATTTGGAACAAATTGCGCAGATCGTAGAGCGAAGGTGCGGTGAGCCCGAGTTGACGCTGTTGCTCGACAGAGGCAGGCTCAGTGTCACCTTGGGTGACAATGATGCGGCGCAAGTTGGCGCGATGCTCTCCGGGTACGTCCTGCCACACCGGCTCGCCAAGTGCCTCACCGAAATGAATTTTTCGATCCGGCACCTGCGGGCTCAGGAATATTCCCCAGCGGTAGTCGGGCATTTTCACGTAGTCGAAATGCGCCCAGCCCGAAGGATGCGCGCTGGTGGCCGTGCGCAGATATACATTGTGGGCCATGGCGCCGATCGGACCCATCTCGTTCCACCAGCTTAAGAAATTCGGTTGCCACTGCTCGAGCGCGCGCTGCAGGACTCGATCGGAGGAGAGATTCACGTTGTTGGGAATGGCTTGCGAGTAATCGATGGTGGACATGAGGCAATCTCCTGCGAAAAGACAATTAAGCGCGATCGAAATTAAACAGAGCCTTTTCGCCTTTGCCGTAAGTCTTCAGCGCACCCCGGTCGCCCACGGCGTTCGGGCGGATAAAAATCCAGTTCTGCCAGGCCGACAGCCGGCCGAAAATGCGCGTTTCCATGGTCTCACCGCCGCCGAAGCGCAGATTCGCTTCCAGCCCCGTGAGTGCGTCCGGCGAGAGACTGGCGCGCTCTTCGATCGCAATCCTGATCTCATCCTCCCAGTCGATGTCATCGGGCGCCGCAGTTACGAGCCCGAGCGTCACCGCGGCTGCGGGCGCCACCGCGGAACCCAGCGTGTCGCGGACCGCATCGAGCGCCGTCTGTTCGTCATAAAATCGCTGGGCGAGCCGCGACTTGCCGTTGACCATCGGATAGTCGCCGAAGTTCAAGACCGAGACCTGCAGGGACGGCGCCGAATCCGGCAGCGCCTGCATGTAACTGCGATCGGCGGCCAGCGCCAGTTCGAGCAAGGTTCCCGCGAAACAGGACTCCTTCTCGATCAGCGCAAAGATCGAACGCGAGGAAACGTCCAGACGTGCCAGACAGCGACGCAGGAAGCCTAAGACTTCCCGAACGAACCAGTGGTCACGATGCGCGGACAGCGCCGCGTCGCACTCCAGCACGAGATTCGCATTGCCCGCAGTGCGTAGCACCCACGTGCCGATGTCCAGTTCGTTGGTACGCAGGCTCAATATGGCATCGTCCAGCTCGCGCGCCATCTCCAGCGGCCACCATTGCGCACCGGCGGCTAGGATGCCATCGATATTCGCCGCCTGCGCGGTGCGCGGTGCCCGGATGCTGAATTCCGCGAGACGCCGCGCGCGATTGATCTTCACCGAAACATGCTTGTAGTCAAGCGAATCGGCGTCGCGGCCGCATTGCAGCGGCGGCAGAGACACACCCTTCGCTTCTGCCGGGCGGTCGCTGCGCGCGGCCAGTTCCAATGCGCGCCGCTGGATGCTTTCGGCGAACTCCGCGGGTCGCACAACCTCATCGACCAGGCGCCAGTCCTTGGCGCGTTGTCCGCGAACACCCTCGACGGTGGTGCAGAAAATATCCGCCAGATCGTGGCGCACTTTGCGCTTGTCGGTGAGGCGGGTGAGACGGCCAGTCCCAGGCAGTACGCCGAGCAGCGGCACCTCCGGTAACGACACGGCGGATGAGCGGTCGTCGATAAGGAAAATCTCATCGCATGCGAGCGCAAGTTCATAACCGCCGCCGGCGCATGCGCCATTGATGGCCGCCAGGAATTTCAGCCCCGCATGCCGGCTGGAGTCTTCGATGCCGTTGCGCGTCTCATTGGTGAACTTGCAGAAATTCACCTTCCACGTATGGCTGGAGACACCGAGCATGAAAATATTTGCGCCCGAACAAAATACCCGGTCCTTGTTGCTGCACAGAATTACAGTCCTGACTTCCGGATGCTCGAAGCGGATGCGTTGCAGGGCGTCGTTTAACTCTATGTCGACGCCGAGATCATAAGAATTGAGTTTTAATTTGTAGCCGGGACGGATGCCGCCATCTTCAGCCACATCCATGGACAGGCTCGCGACTGGGCCTGAGAAGCTGAGTTTCCAGTGACGGTAGCGATCCGGGTGCGTCTCGTAATTTACTGCCGCCGGTTCCGCGCGATCGATGCTTGCCGCTAAATTCATGCTGGAAATCCTCGTGAGGAGAATGCTGACGGACGCTCCCGGTAGACAGGCTTGTGCGGCTGGAAAACATGCAATATACTGCATATTATCGGGCGTGGACAAGCGTTTTCCCTGACAATCTATGCGATATATCTCACTATTGCTGCCCGAAATAAGAGATGGCGAGAGCCCATGCCTTGCATCGATTCGCGCGGCGCGCGGGCATGAGTAATGCCGCGGCGCCTCGGCAAGTCCCGGAAGCCTTCAACTTCGCGCGCCATCTTCAGGAGGAAAACGCGGCACGCGGTCCCAAGCTCGCATACCTCGACGATCGCGAAGAACTCACGTTTCAGGAACTGGCCCTTCGTGTCAGAAAATTTGGCGATGCATTGATAAAGCTGGGCCTGCGCCGCGAAGAGCGTGTGCTGTTGATCGCCCCCGATACCAACGATTGGCCGGTTGTTTTCCTGGGCGCCATCTACGCCGGTATCGTCCCCGTCCCCATCAATACGCTCTGCACCGTTCAAGATCTAGCCTATGTCATCGGACATAGCGGTGCGCGTGCGGCGGTTGTGGCGCAAGCGCTGCTGGTCGGATTTCGGCAGGCCCGCTCGCTGCTCGGCACAGATGACTGCCGCCAGGTGATTGTCATCGGCGCTGCTGCAAAGCTCGATGAGGCCGAAACTGCATTTCCGCGGATGTTGAACTCTGGAGACCCGAGTTACACCGGCGCAGCGACGCATCGCGATGCCATCGCGTTTTGGCTCTATTCTTCCGGTTCAACGGGGCGCCCCAAGGCGGTGGTGCACTCGCATGCCAATCTCTTTTGGACCGCGGAGCTGTACGCCAAACGCACGGCCGGCATCCGCGAAAGCGACATTATTTTTTCTGCCGCCAAGCTGTTTTTTGCGTACGGCCTCGGCAACGCGCTCACCTTTCCCTTGAGCGTTGGCGCGTCGACCATTCTCATGAGCGGGCGCGTCACGCCGGAAACCGTGTTCTTGCGTCTGCGGCAGAAGCGCCCGACCATTTTCTGCGGCACGCCTGCGCTATACGCCGCCATGCTGGCCTCGCTTGCGATACCGTCTCGAGAGGAAATGAATCTTCGACTGTGCGTCTCCGCCGGCGAAGCGTTGCCGCGGGATCTCGGCGAACGCTTTTCGCGTGCGTTCGGCTGCGACATCATGGACGGTTTAGGCTCCTCGGAGATGCTGCACATTTTCATTTCCAACCGGCCCGATGATCTGCGCTACGGCACAACGGGCAAACCCGTCGAGGGCTATACGGTCGAACTGCGCGATGAACGGGGCGCTGCCGTGCGCGACGGGGATATCGGCGACCTATGGGTAAGCGGTCCGTCCGCTGCTCTTTTCTACTGGAATGCACGCGAGAAGACTCAAAGCACCTTCCATGGGTCGTGGCTAAAAACGGGCGACAAATACCTGCGGTCCGATGGCTACTATACGTACGCCGGCCGCAATGACGACATGCTGAAAATCAGCGGTCAGTATGTCTCGCCGTTCGAAGTGGAATCGACATTGCAGGAACATGCTTCAGTTCTCGAATGCGCTGTCATAGGCGTGCCTGATCCGCAGGGGTTGACCAAGTGCAAAGCCTACGTGGTGCTCCGCGGGACGGCGGCGCCGACACAGAATTTGGTGACGGAACTGCAAGCATTTGTAAAGCAGCGCCTCGAGCCCCATAAGCGACCGCATTTCATCGAGTTTCTTCCGGACTTGCCGAAAACCGCTACAGGAAAGATTCAGCGCTTCAAGTTGCGCGAAGCCGCGGCGGGCTGACCATGTCCGAATTCGTTGGCATCGAATGCCGCGGGCGGCACGTGAACATCGAATATGATTGGCTAGCGCCACATAGTCCGGGCATGCTCCTGGTGTTTCTCCACGAAGGCTTGGGATCCTTGGCGATGTGGCGCGGCTTTCCGAAAGCCCTTTGCGAGGCCACCGGTTGCCGCGGCTTGGTGTATTCGCGTCCCGGCTATGGACGGTCATCCTCACTCTGGACCGACAGACTGTGGCCGCCCGAATTCATGCACATTGAGGCGCGCGAAATTCTGCCGCGAGTGCTCTCGGCCTTGGATATCGATACAGCGGCCGCTCCGCCTGTGCTCGTCGGTCACAGCGATGGCGCTTCAATCGCATTAATCTACGCCGGCACGCATCCAGAGCTGGTATCCGGTATCGCCGCAATGGCGCCGCACATCATGGTAGAAGGCGTGACGATCAAGAGCATCGCCAATCTGCGTGACGAGTTCCTGAGCGGCGACCTGCCGGGCCGCCTGGGTAAGTATCACGGCAATGTGCAAGCTGTCTTTGCGGGCTGGGCGACAGCATGGCTGCAGCCGCAGTTCCGGGAGTGGGACATTCGCTCGCTGCTTTGCGCGATCAAATGCCCCATGCTGCTGATTCAGGGGGCTGACGATCAATATGGTTCGATGGCGCAGATCGACGGCATTCTGGCAGCCGTTCCGAGGGCCGCGGCCTTGAAGCTTGAGCACTGTGCTCACTCTCCGCATATCGATCAAGCTGCTGCCGTCACCGAAGCGATTGGTCACTTTCTATCGACCCTACGGCCCGGCATCCGCTGCTGATCGAAGGCGTTATGTGTGCGCTCAGGTCATGCAACAGTAGGCTAGCGACTACTTTTTTTGCGGCGCGGTGTCGAACGTTTTCTCAGTCGCTGTTGTGGCAAGCCGGTCATCGCCAGCATCTCGAAGATCGCGCGCAAGTGCGTATTGGCATCGTCTTGACGCCTTGCGAGGTACAAAGTCGAGTACGCGCTGATGTCGGTCAGGCTTTTGTAAATCGCACCC
>Ga0210392_10002162_pt1 | contig 10115 bp, 3 predicted proteins | sample IncBWC30OmetaG_FD_161057 | JGI IMG/M metagenome (GOLD analysis project Ga0210392, IMG submission 161057) | Forest soil microbial communities from Barre Woods Harvard Forest LTER site, Petersham, Massachusetts, United States - Inc-BW-C-30-O ...
GCCCCCTGCCGCACAATCAGGTTGGCGCCCGGATTGGTGATCGCCAGTTCACCGCCCGCGCCGGTCATGGCCTCATAAACCGCCGCGGTGCCACCCAGGTCAGATTCGGTCCCGACCATCAGTCCCTTGCTGCCCGCGATGGTCAACGTGCTGCCCGCGGTCATCTGCGTGACGTGAAAACCGTTCGTGTTGTTGTCCGTCAATGAACCGATGCCCGTGTCGCTGTTTACGATATTGTTGACCACGTTGCTCGCCGTCACGGAAAGGTTCGTGAACACCACGTCATTGGCGATTCCCGGCGGACCGGCGCCGCCTGCCGTCGTATTCGTCCAGTTGAGCGGCACCGGCCAGTTCAAGCTGGTGCCGCCGCCCGTCCACACCATCGTCCCCGGGCTGGCGGTGAGGCCGCTGACCGCCAGCAGCACCGTGGCGCTGAGGATGTTCACCCCGTTCGTGCCGTTGATCGTCAGCGTATAGTTTCCGGCCGGTGTATTTGTCGCCGTGGTGACGGTCAGCACGGTGCTGCCGTTGGCGCTCAACGTGGCCGGGCTGAAATTTGCGCCGGCGTTCGCCGGCAGCCCGCTCACGCCAAAATTCACGCTGCCGCTGAAGGTGCCGTTCGTGCTCAGGCTCACCGTGAACATGGCATTGCTGCCGGCCTGGATGGCCTGCGTTCCCGGGCTGGCCGACAGTGAAAAACTGCCCAGGGTCAGGGTGAGCGGGAGTTTGAACTGCTGGTTCGCACCGCCGGTGTAGGGCTGCTGGTCAAGCAGCGTGCCCGCGCTGGTGCCCGCGCCCGCCACCTCCAGGCAGAGCCCGCTCAGCCGGTTCACAAAATAATAGAGCCCGTTCCCCGCGGAGAACGGCATCCATTGGTCGTTCTTTGAAGAACCGAACGCCCATTGCACGATGCTCGCGCCCGCGCTGGTCGAGGCGCCCTGCACCGCCATCACCAAATTGCTTTTCTTGCTTGTGATGCGGTAGTACCCGCTGTCCGTCGGAATCAACGCCCATTGGTCGTTGCCCAGCCCGGTCGGCTGGCCGGTCACGATTGCCGCGCCGTTGTTCGTCGCCGCGTTCGCCACCAGCACCGCCAGTCCGCTGTTCCCGTCCTGTACGAACAGGTTGCTGCTCACCTGCGATGAATTGAAAAACGATTCCACCCCCGCCGTGGAAAGGGTTCCGCCCGCCAGGTAGTTTTGTGAATAATAATTTTCCGTGCCGTAAAGCTCGGAGGAGATGGAGGCGTTGATGACCGTGTTGTCGAAGAAGAAATTATGCGAACTGGTCACCACGTTCGTGCCGGTCGAGCCGTTCCGCAGGCCGTTGTTCCCCATCAGGCTGTTGCAGAGGATGCTGTTGTCGGCCGTCGATCCGCGCGGCGTGGTACTGTTGTTATACACGTTGATGTCCCGCCCGTCGTTGTTGCAGATGTTCCCCAATGCCAGGTTGTGCGACGCGCTCTGCTCGAAGAAAACCCCGTAGCGCACCAGGTCATGGCAGTAATTGAACTTCACCACGCTGCCGCTGGTCGAGGCGTCGCAATCCACCCCGTCCATGTTGACCGCCGTCACTTCGCAGTCGGACACCAGGTGCTTCACGCCGCTGTTCTCCAGCCAGATGCCCCGGGCCGCGCCCCCGTTGACCAGGCAGCGGGTGATGATGCTGGGCGTGGAGCCGCCGGTGAAACGCACCACGTCCGAACTGCCTATGCGGGGATTGTCCGGGCCGAAATTTTGCAGCGTCACCGCGTCCAGCTGGATCATCGTGCCGCCGGAAAAATACACGCCGTTGTTGCCGGTCAGGTTCGCGCCATCAATGACGCCGCCGGAAATTGAAACATGCGACGGCGACGTCCCCCCCGTGATGGCCTGGTTGGCGGCGGTCGAGGAGCTGATCTGGATGGTGCCGTTCAACAGCACACACGTATTGGATTGCAACGTGAGCGGCGTCGCCCCGACCGTGAACGTCCCGTTCAGATGCAGCACCATGACGTTGTTTGGATTCGCGCTGCGCGCCGCGTAGTACTGGCTCTGCACGGCGTCGATCGTTGTCGAGGTGTTCGTCAAATCCGTCCGCCCCATGCCGTTCACGATCGTGTTCGTATGCTGGTCGCTGGTGAGCGGCGGATAAAAATAATCCTGCCCCGGCGCGTTCAACGGGGTCTTGTAAGCGATCACCTTGTCACCGCTGCCGGCGCTGATGAAATTGACCGCGTTGCCCGCCGTGAACAGGTTGTCCGCGTAGATGTTCCCGCTGCCGCCCGAATTGATGCCCGCCGTGCTGTTCCCGCCGAACGCATCCGAGGCGATCATGCTGCTCGCGCCATCCAGCAACATTCCCGTCGCATTGTTGTTGCAGGTGTTGTTGACGATCACGTTGTCGTCGCCGCTGTTGTAATCGATCCCGACGGAGTTGTTGTTGCAGACATTGTTGGCAAACGTGCCGTAGGCGCAGGCGATCCAGATGCCGATGGAATTGTTGTGGCAATAATTGTCCAGCACCGCCGACTGCGTGGAGTTCTGGATGCTGATGCCCGCATGGGCCGGGCTGCCCGAGACCTCGCAGCGCGTCACGGTCATCTCGTTGTCGAACGTTGAATTGCCCTGCCCCTTCAGCAGGATGCCGTCCGAACCGCAATTCTGCACCGTCACCTTGTCCACGTTCACACGCGACGCCGCCGGCGCGGAAATGCCGTTGATGTTCGCGCCGCTCCCGTCCAGCGTGCCGCCGGCGATGGAAACATTCGTGGATCCGGACGAAATCGTGACCAATGGTACGGTCACCGCCGCGCTCGCCGCCTTGACGGTTGCACCGCTCGCGACGAGGCATTCCTGCGAACCGAGCACGAGCCCGGCATTCGTCACCCCATACGTCGCCCCGCCCAGCAGCCGGACCACGATGATGATGCTGGCATTGGTGCCGCGGATGGTATTGATGCCGGCTTGCACCGTCGCCACCTGGCCCGACGTGTCATTGATGGTGGTGACCGTTTCGCCCGAAGTCTTTTCAATGAAGCTCGTGTTGGGCGCCGTGTACAGCATCCGCGAAGCCCCCTGCCCGGCCAACATCAAACCGGAGGAAATCCCAAGAAAACATAACCCGGTCAGCAACCGCACCCCCAAAAACGCATTTCGCTTTCGCAGATGGGGGAGAAACATAATCAGGAAAACAACTGTTCACCTCACTACAAAATGGCCGGGTCTAAAAAAGTTACCGGGCACTGCCAGCCATGGGCCGGCCAAGCGCAACGATATCGTTCACGGCCCTATCTTGGTGGCGTACACGCTATAAAGCCAAGCCACTCCGGGACACCACTGATGTGCATAGGTTCCACTGGATTTGCTCGTTGAGGTGTCTTTGGCGAAGCCCAGACTTATGCCATCATACCAACGATGGCTTTCAGCGTGACCGTCCGCAAAGGAGAAGGTGCTGCTGGTATTATGATAGGCCGCCGGCCCGTCGTACCAGCCCACAGCCGGCGCAGGGCCGCCCACTTTTAAAGATGAGTATGGAGGATTGGCCGAGGGGTCCGGCGCATCGCCACCCCCGCCGCCGCCGCCTTTGAAAGGCTCCCAAGTGCCTTCATTCTCGTTAACATTGCCGATGCCCCCGGTGGTTTCATTGCGCGGATCATTTTCTTCCGACCACAGCATGTTGTCGCTGGGACGTTTGAGATCTGATTCCTTGTGGATGCGGTAATCCACGCTGCCGTCGGTCGGCACCCCCGACCCGTTCAAATTGTCGGCCATCGAATACGAGCACCAAGCCGGCCGGCTTGGGATTTGATAGCGCGTATCGGACGGACAATGGATCAAATTCGGGTTCTTGAGGTATGGGAACAGGCCGCCTTGCTGGAAGCCATAGTCATCGTAGAGCATCTGATAATCCTGCTCGGCCGGGACGTTGGGATAGGTCGTCAGCTTGGCCGGGTCGATCCGCCATGAAAAGAGATTGTCCCCGGTATTATTACCCGTGCCGGCACTGATGATATAGTTATTGTGGTCCTCGGGAAACATTTTGAAGCCCAAGGCCAGTTGCTTCTGGTTGCTCACGCACACCGCCACGCCCGCGCGGGCCTTGGCCTTGGCCAGCGCCGGCAACAGCATCGCCGCGAGGATGGCGATGATGGCGATGACCACCAGCAATTCGATCAGGGTGAAGCCGGTGCGGGTCCGGCCGGAAACGACGGCCGTTGACGCAAAGGGTTTGAGTGCGTTCGTTTTCATGGTGGGCGGCAGGGTCATGGCGTACTTTACCCCCGTCCGCGGTTTCCAGCTATAGAACGTTTGTTCAGCCAGCTTCCGGGGCCTCTACCGTTGGAGAAAACACACCACCGCCTGGGTGCGGGATTTCACCCCCAATTTGCCATAAACCGCATGCAGATGCGCCCGCACCGTGCTGGGGCTGATCCCCAACAGCGTGGCGATCTCCTTGTAGAGGTGGCCGCGGGCCAGCAACGCCAGGATTTCCCGTTCGCGCGGCGTCAGCCGGTCTAGGTCAGATTTTGGCATCTGTTTGGCTTTTGATGGCTGTTGACTGGCTTGCTGGCTGCCATGGAAACGCGCCCCAACCGCACCGTCAAGCACCACCCCATTGGACATTCGTTCTAGTCCGACAGCAGCAGCCGGTAAAAGCCATCCACCCACCCCGGCGTGACCGGGTTCGTGAAATTGAAGCTCCCGTCCGCCGCAAAACCGTTCGTGAAGACCCGCTTCCAACCGGCCAGCGGCGCCGTCAGGTTTGTCGAGGTCAGCACATAAAACGTCCAGCCGCGCACGCCATTGCCGCCGGTGAATATCAGGCCCGTCCCGTTCATGCGGACCGAGCCGATGACGGGTGCCGGGGTGGGCTGGGCGACCACGCCCAGGATTCCGTTCGTCAACGTATCCGTGTTCCAAGCCAGGTTGATGCCCGGTATCGCCGGCTGGATGTTCGTGAAGGCACCGGCATAACCGGCCGCGTTGAACAGCTTGAAACTGTCACCGGCGGCAAACGGTACCGCGCCAAGATTGGTGACCACCAGGGTGCCGCCATAAACCACCCCGCCCGCCACCGACACGACATCATTCGAGGGTGAAACGGATTTGTTCACTTCCATCATCGTCGTGCTGCCGCCGCTCAACGTCAGGTTGTTGTTGAATACGAGTGTGCCGAGGCCGCTTCCCGGCGACAGCATCGCGCCCGGTCCGACGATGACATTCCCGCCCACCGCGCCACCGCCGGTAAGCCTTTGCCCGTTGACGAGCGTCAACGTCCCGTCGCTGCGCCCGCTCGCGTCCAGCGTCGCGCCCGCCGCCACCATGAGCAGCGGACTGCTGTTCAACGCCGCCGCGTTGCTCAAGACCAGCGCGCCGGCATTGACCGTGGTGCCGCCGGTGTAGGTGAGGTTCGCAGCCATGATGAGCGAACCCTGCCCGTTCTTGGTCAACCCGCCATCCGCTGCGGAACCCAGCGCGCCATCATGAAGCAATGGCTCCGCGAAAACATTCGTACGCCCGTTGCTGTCGATGACCGCGCCACCGGCTTTCACGACCGCGGAAATCGGGATGACCGGCGCCACCGTGCTGCCCTGAAAAAACGGCGCCGTGCTGGAATTCAGCTTCAGGGTGCCGCCGTTGAAATTGAACGTGGCCGAGACGCCGTTCATCCCCGTCTGTGAATTTGCCGTCGCCGTGCCCACCTTGCTCGCGAGGATCGTGCCGCCGTTCAGGTTCACCACGCCGACGCTGCCCATCGTGTTGCCGCTGGCGTTGCGCGAAACATCCAGCGTGCCGCAGTTGAGTGCGGCCGTGTTGCTGATATTCAACGTTCCGCCACCGCGGCTCGCCACATAAAACGGTCCGCCGCCGCCGGCGATGTTCATCGTCCCGCCGCCCAGATTCACGATGGAAACCTCGCCCGCATTGCCGCCGTTCGCGCCTTGAAACTGGCTGCCGATGTTTAAGGTCCCGCCGGTCTGGCTTACGATGCCGGTCGAGTTCAGCGCGGTCGCCGTGTTGAACCGCGCCGCCGTCGTCAGGGTGCCGCCCACCATGTTGAACACGCCCGCCGCGCCGGCCACCGTGCCCGCCTGGTTGTCTGACGGCGAATTGTTCGGCGTCGTCGTGGCCAGATTTGGCGCGCTGGACGCGGACCCGAAATTGAACACCCCGCTGTTGATCGAGAAGACCCACGGCACGCTCATCGGCAGCGACTGGCTGTTGTCCACCAGTGTCCAGTTTGCATTGCCGCTGGTGGCGATGGTGTTCGTGCCGCCGGGATTGTTCGGGCTGGCCAGCAGGTTGTTCATCATGCCGCTCCCGCTGAGCGTAAGCGTCGTGGCCCCGGGCGCACCGAGCGTGTTCGTCAACCCGGCGGCGATGTACAGCGTGTTGCCCGCCCCGTTGAGCGAAATGCTGCTGCTGAAGTTCAATCCCACGTTGACCACCTGCGGCATCGGCGAATTGTTCACGATGCCGCTCCCGAGCACCAATGGGTTGCCGTTCAGCACAAACGCGCCCGCGCCGGGATTGAAGGTGACGCTGGCATAAGGCGTGTTCGCCGCCGTGTCGTTCACGTCATCCACCCGGCTGTTCCCGTCAAAGACCAGCGAATCCCCGGCGGCGACGGTGACGCCGTTCCAATTGGCGATGTCGCTCCAGTTGCTGCCCGTCACGCTGCCGCCGTTCCAGACGGGCGTCGGCGAGGTGACGATCACCGTCGTGTTCGCGGCGGCAAAGGCGGACGGCGCGCTCTGGTTGCACGCATTGGCCGCCGTCACCTGGTAAAAATAGATCGCGCCCGCAACCGCGCCCGTGTCCGTGAAATTCGTCGCCGTCAATCCGCTCGCGACGAGCACAGGCGGCGTGTTGCTGGTGAACCGGCTGACCGCGTAACTCGCCGCACCGGCGGACGCATTCCATTTCACGCCCACGGTCAGGTTGGTCACGCTCGTCGTCACATTGGCGGGCATGGCCGGCACGGTGCAAGGCGAACTGACCGCTTCCACCGAGTTGGAGCTTTCCCCGATGCTGTTGGCCGCGGAGACGGTGTAATAATAAGTCAGCCCGGCCACGGCGTTGCTGTCCGTGAATACCGCCACCGGCCCGGTGCCGATGACCGCGTACGGCCCACCGCTGACGGTCGCGCGCTTCACGTTGTAATTGGTCGCCCCGGTGGTGGCGTTCCACGCCAGGCGGATCTGGCTGCCCGGGCTGGCCCACAAACCGGCGGGGGCATGCGGCGCCTGCGGCGTCGTGTTGGTGACGATGACCCGGGCATTTCCCCAGTCGCCGTGATCATTGCTCGTTCCATTGTCGGCATCACCCACGCCCAGGATCAATCGCCGGACGCCGGTCACATCAAGGTCCACCACCTTGGCCGTTGCGCCGCCGGTCATGACGCTGCTGTTGTAGATTTCCATCCCGTCCGCGAACACATGAAAGATCACCGAGCCGTTGCCGCTGACTTCATCATCCACCCCCACCGTCGCCTGAAACCGCGAACAGACCCCGCCAAGATCATATTCCACCCCCGCGCGCGAATTGACGCCGATGCCTTTCGCGTAAGTCACGCCGTCCAGCGTGATGGTGTTTCCGCCGATGCTCTTGTCCTTCACAATCGTTCCAAATCCCGTGTACGCGTAGATCGGCTTCCGGTCGCTCAGATAATTCGTCCCGGCCGCCGGCGGCGGCAGCGGTGTGCCGGTGATTTTCAACAGCATCGAACCATACGGCGGAACCGTGGCGGTGAAGCCGTCCGTGAACGTCCCCAAGTCCGCATGCGCCCACAGGTCGCGCACGGTCGCCGTACCGGGTTGCAATGCCAGGTTCGTCCAGTTGCAGGTTATGACGGCGGAATTGTTCGTGTCGCGGTTCAGCAGCACGACGGCGCGCGTCGTGAAGTCACTGCCCAGCGCCTTGCTCCAGACCTCGGAGTTGCCGCCATCCACCACCTTCACGCCCTGCTCGCCCGCGGAATCCTGATCCACGGCGATCGCCTCCGCATTCGTCAAAATCTGCAGCGTGCCCGCCGACATCGTGGTGACGTTGTTGCCGGCGATCAATGGCGCAGCCATGATGCACCACATCGTGAAATGCGTCCGCGCCGCCACCAGGTTGCTCGCAAACTCGCCGTTGCCCACCTCCAGCATGTCCGGGTCGTTCCAGCGTCCCGGCCCGGCCACGTAGGCGGATGTGCTGTTCGGGTCGATGTGCGAAAGCATGCTCGCGAACGTGCTGCCGATGTCGCCCGTCGTCCGCCAGTAGTTGCCCACCGCCGGGGACCAGGATTGGAAGCTCTTGCTGTTGCCGCTCGCGCCGCCGCACAGGCAAAACAGGATGGGCCGGCCGCTCTTCATCAGGCCGTCGCTCATCCGGGTGTAAAGCGTCTGGCCGTTGAGGCCGGTGGCGTTGCAGTTGTCGTCCTTCAGGTAATCCACCTCCCACGAACCGTACGTCAGCGCGTCCACGTACTCATACTGGTAGCTGCCCGGATCCTTCGGCGGCGAGCCCCCGGTGATGCAGCTCGAGCAGGTGTTGGTGCCGTCATCCGTGTAGATGCCCAGCTTGAGCCCCTGCCCGTGAACGTAGTCCGCCAGCCACTTGATGCCGTGGGGAAATTTGCCGGCGATGCCATACGCCTGGATAACCCCGTTCGAATCCCGCGAACTCGCCCAGCCGTCGTCCACGTCCACGTACTGGTAACCGGCCGCCTTCATGCCGTTGGCGGCGATCACCCCGGCGGTGTTGGTCACCGCCGATTCGCTGATGCCGCAATGGTAGCTGTTCCAGTCGTTCCACCCCATCGGCGGCGTAAGCGCCAGGTTGTTGGTCAGGGCCAGGGCGGGCAACGGGAGCACCGCCACCAGCAGCATTAGAAATCTGCGGCTCACAAAATGAACAACCATGCGCCTCATTCAAATCTCCACAACTCCGGCCGTCAAAATACTGGCCGCCGGATTGGACTCCAATCCGGCGGCCAGACCCATTACCCAACCAAAACTTCGCTTACGGATACACCATGCGATAGAACACCGTGCCGTTCGCCGGATTGATCGTCGCGTTCACGCTGTTCACCGTGGTCGCACCGGCCACGTCCACCCAGTTGGTGCCGAGGCCGGTGGCCAGCGAATTCGTCTGCACCTGCAACCGCCAGCCCGTGTGGTCCGCCGGCCAGGACAACGTCAACAGGTTCCCGCTCACCACCGTCGTGATGTTCGTCGGGGCGGTGTTCACCGTGGCGACAATGCTCACGATGCCGTTGGCCAGGTTGGTGGTGACCCAGGCCAGGCCCGTGTTCAGGGCCGGCAGGTTCGTCACCGCAAACGTTCCCGTGATGCTCGGCGAATTGAACAGCTTGTAGCTGGTGCCCCCCGCCAGCGTGCCCGCAATGTTCGTCACCGTCAGCGTGCCGCCGTAGGTGATGCTGCCGGCCTTGAGCACGTCATTGGTCACGCCGGTCGCGCTGATGTCCATCGCGGCCACGCCGAGCAACGTCACGTTGCTCACGACCGTCAAGGTGCCCACCGTGCCCACGCCGGCCGGGGCGAGGGTGCCGCCCGCGTTGACCAGCGCATTGCTGCTCAAAGTGCCCGTGCCCGCCAGCGTCGCATTCGTGGCGACCGTCACCGTGGTGATGCCGAGCGTGCCGTTCACCGCGAGCGTGCCGTTCGTGATCACAGTGTTGCCCGTGTAAGTGCTGGCCGCCGTCAAGGTCAGGGTACCGACGCCCAGCTTGAGCAGGCCGCCGTCCTTTGCCCCGCCCAGCGCGCTGTCATGTTGCAGCGGCTCCAGCACGCTGATGTTGTTGCTCGAGGTGTCGATGATCGCGCCGCCCGCCTTCACGATCGCCGTAATGGGGATCGCCGGCCCGGAGACTCTGCCTTGGAAGAACGTGGTCGAACTTCCCGCCGCTGCCAGCGTGCCGCCGTTGAAGTTGAAGATGGCCGTGTCATTGGTCGCCGTGGCCACGGATGACGAAGTGGCGGTGCCGATGCTGGTGGCGGAAATGGTGCCGCCCGCGTTCAGGTTCACCGTCGAGTTCATGCTGCTGCTGATCCCGCGTTCCACGTCCATCGTGCCGCAATTGATCACCCCCGAGGTCGCCGCCGTCACGATGCCCGTGCCGCGGCT
>Ga0210392_10002163_pt1 | contig 10114 bp, 8 predicted proteins | sample IncBWC30OmetaG_FD_161057 | JGI IMG/M metagenome (GOLD analysis project Ga0210392, IMG submission 161057) | Forest soil microbial communities from Barre Woods Harvard Forest LTER site, Petersham, Massachusetts, United States - Inc-BW-C-30-O ...
ATGGCGCGCATCGTCCGCGGCCAGATTCTTTCGGTCAAAAAAATGGAGTTCATCGAGGCCGCGCGCGCGCTGGGCTACGGCCCGCGCCGCATCATCTTCCGCCACATGGTGCCCAACATCCTCGGCCCGATCATCGTTTACACCACGCTCACCATCCCCGCCGTCATGCTGCTCGAATCGTTCCTCAGCTTCCTCGGCCTCGGCGTGGATGCGCCCATGAGCTCGTGGGGCACGCTGATCAAGGACGGCGCGGAAAAGATGGAGGAATTCCCGTGGCTGCTCATTTTTCCCGGCGGGATTTTTGCGCTGACGCTTTTCTCGCTCAATTTCCTCGGGGACGGCCTGCGCGACGCGCTCGACGTGCGCTCATCGAAGGATTGACTACCGGGCACGCCGCGACGCCATATTAAGCCCCCTTCATGCGCCGTTTTTTCCCATATATAAAATACCTCAAGGCCGTGCGCTGGCCGCTGATCGGGGGGATTTTGTGTGGGTTGGTCGCCGGTGTCGCCAATGGCGCCGGCCTGCCGGCCATGGCAAAGTATATCTTTCCGCGCATCTTCGATGCCCACGCCACCCGGCTCACCACTCTCCAACTCTGGGGCGTCGCCTTGTGGCTGCCGGTCGTTTTCACCATTCGCGGCCTTGCCGGCTATTTCAACAATTACCTGATTCAATTCGCCGGTGTGCGCATCCTCGAATCCATCCGGTTCGACTATTTCCGAAAACTACAGGAGCTGCCCCTCGCTTTTTTCCACCGCATGTCGAGCGGGGAACTCATCACCCGGGGCTTGGGCGATACCAACCAGCTGCAAAACACGCTCACCACGGTCTCCAACGACCTGACCCAGCAGCCCATCACCCTTCTCGCCGCCCTGAGCTATGTGGCATGGCTGTCCTTCACCCAGCAAGGGGTGGCATTTTTTGTGGTATCGCTGATGACCGTTCCACTCTGTGTCTTTCCGATCCGCTACGTTGGCAAGAAACTCGTCGAGCGCACCCACCTGCTGCAAAGCCAGGGCGACAATATCACCGATCGCTTCACGGAGAATCTCGCCGGGGTGAAAGAAGTCCGCGCCTTCGGCCTGGAAGAATATGAAACCAACCGTTTCGCCGCGCTGTGCAAGGTGCTCGTGCGGGCCCAGATGAAAGTCGCCAAATACGCCCAGGCCCTCACGCCCGCCATCGAGATCATCTCCGCCGTGGGCATCTCCCTCACGTTTGTTTACGCTTACCGCGTCCACTTGGATCTCCCCTCATTCACCGCCATCATGATGGCGCTCTACATCAGCTACAACCCCGTCAAGCGGCTGGGCGCGGTGAGCAACGAGTTGAAACGCGGCAGCGTCTCGCTGGAACGCCTCGAGGAAATCTTGAAGGAGCCCCTCGCCATCGCCGACCCCCCGAATCCGGTGCCGGTGACCCGGCTGCAGGGCGACATCGCCTTTACCGATGTCGCCTTCGCTTACAAGGCAGGCACTCCTGTGCTCAGCGATATTTCCATCCACATCCCGGCTGGCACGGTCTGCGCGCTCGTCGGCCCCAGCGGCGCGGGCAAAACCACCTTCGCCAACCTGGTGCCGCGCTTCTACGATGTGACCGCAGGCCAGATCACCATCGACCAGATCGACGTGCGCGCCATGCGCATGGCCGACCTGCGCCGCAACATCGCCATCGTCTCACAGGACCCCGTCCTCTTCAACGACACCATTTACAGCAATCTCCTCATCGGACGGGCCGAGGCCACCCATGAGGAAGTGATGGCAGCCGCACGCGACGCCTCGGCCCACGACTTCATCACTACCATGCTGCCCCAAGGCTACGACACCATCGTGGGCGAACGCGGCTCGAAACTCTCCGGCGGGCAAAAACAACGCATCGCCATCGCACGCGCCTTCCTGCGCAATGCGCCCATGCTCATCCTCGATGAAGCCACCAGCGCTCTCGACAGCGAGAGCGAGGCCGCCATCCAAAAGGCGCTGAAAAAACTCATGGCGAACAAGACCGTGCTGATCATCGCCCACCGTTTCAGCACCATCCGCGACGCCTCGATGATCCTGGTCTTCAACCAGGGCCGGATTGTCGGCCAGGGCAACCACCCCGAACTCTATCACAGCAGCACCCTTTATAAATTGTTGTATGATGGCCAGGCGACCCAGCCCAGCCTGCCGGTCGGATAAATAACCCGGCGGGGAAGCCATCCCAGAATTTACCGTGCCTTCCGCGCTTCCTGAACTGACGCCCGCAGCCATCTGCGCCGTCATCGTTACGTACAACCCCGATGACTTTTCCCTGCAAGCCATCCGCACCATCGTCGACGAGGCCGCCCATGTCGTCATCCTCGACAATCACTCGGGCGAACCGTCTTTGCAGAAGCTCCGTCCGTTAAAAAGCGACAAGGTCACCTTGGTGGAAAATGCCGAGAACACCGGCATCGCCGGGGGGCTCAATCGCGGCATCCAGACCGCCGCCGAAAAAGGCTACCCATGGTTCCTGCTGTTCGACCAGGATACCAAGATTTCCCCTGCCACCATCCCCGCGCTCATCGATGCCTATGCCCATTGCTTCTCGGAATTGGGCGAGAAGCTCGGCTTCCTTGGCTCCAATTTTCAATTGCACGTGACACAAGGCGACCAGGCCGTTGAGGGCACCGCGCCGGTTGGCCAGGACAAGCCATGGTCGACCGGGCATCTCGTTCTCACCTCCGGCACTCTTATCAATGAGCAAAATTTCCAGGCCCTCGGCCCTTTCCGCGAGGACTTTTTCATCGACCACGTCGACCATGAATATCAGTTGAGAGCCCTGCGGCGGGGCCTGGTCGTCGCGCGCACCGAGCGTCCCGTGGTGATCCACCGGCTCGGCCTGCAGCACAAGCGGCGCGCCTGGCTGGCTCTCGGCCAAAAAAAAATGACAGGGTATTACTCCCCTTTGCGCCGCTATTATCAAATTCGCAACTTTGCCGCGCTGGCCCGCGAATATGAAGATGAATTTCCCGAAATCATCGGGTTCATCCGCAAATCGATCAAACGCGAAACTCTCCGCGCGCTGAAGTATGAAGGCGGGCGCGGCAAAAACCTGGTCTCCATCTGGCTGGCCCTGCGGGATGGCCGGCGCGGTATCACCGGCAAATACAACGGACGCACCGCGCTGTAGGGAGGTTTAAACCTAAAAACGGCCGTTGAACCCCGCGGATTTCGTGGATGATCACGGATTCGGATTTTGAACACAGAGGTCGCGAAGGACGCAGAGGGATCCATACATTCGGACCACTGATAGTTTTAACCGCGAATGGACGCGAATTAACGCGAATAGGCTGCTGGAAAACTGTGCCGCACACGGCCGCAGGCCGTGTAGGCCGTCGGGTTGCGCCAGAAAGCGCTGCGGCAGCGTTTTCTGATCGCAACGACGGCCTACAGTCGTTTTCCCCAGCCAATTCATATCCGGGTCAGTCCGCAGCATCCGATTAGCGTTCATTCGCGTCCATTCGCGGTTAAAAACGGATCGAGTCCGTGTTCGGGATTAATAAGTGCCTATCAGTGTTCATCAGTGGTTAAATCCGCCTTTGTAGTCGCACCATAGGCTCTCTTGCGCCCACTTTTTGCGCTTTAAAAAATGCCGGCGGCGGCCGAATCGGCATTGTCATTCGCTTCCGACTGTCTCCTCTTGCTTTTTGGCATGCCGACCACGCCCAAGATCAGCGTCCTCATCCCCAGTTTCAACTACGCGCGCTTTTTGCCGATGGCGATCGAGTCGGTGCTCGCGCAGGACTTCGCAAATTTTGAAATCCTGGTCAGCGACGATGCCTCGACCGACGATTCCGCCGACGTCATCCGGCGTTACGCCGCCAAGGATCCCCGCGTCCGCGGCCAGTTCCATTCCAAAAACCTGGGCATGGTCGCCAATTGGAACGGGTGCCTGCAGGAAGCCCGTGGGGAATACATAAAATACCTTGGCGGCGACGACTGCCTCGCCTCGCGCCACGCGCTTGGGCGCATGGCCGCCTTGCTTGATGCAAACCCGCAGGCCACCCTGGCCGCCTCGGCCCGCCTGATTCTGGACGAGAATTCGGAGGTGACCGGGCTTTGGGATGAACTGCACCAGCCAGGGATGCACAATGGGCCAAAGACGATCGCGCGTTGTTTGCGCGCCAACCGCAACCTCATCGGCGAACCCGCCGCCGTCATGTTCCGGCGGGCTGCGGCCAGCCGGGGCTTCGATCCGGCCATGCGCCAGATTGTCGACCTGGAGATGTGGTTTCACCTCCTCCTGCAAGGCGATCTTGTCTACACGCTCGAGCCCTTGTGTTTTTTTCGCCGCCACGGCGGACAGCAAACCGCCCTCAACCGCGAATCCCGCGTGGGTGATGCGGAAATGATCCAGTTGTTGACGCAGTACCTGGCCGACCCGTCCTTCCGCCCGCGCACCGGCCTGGGTTTGCTGGCCTACCGGCGGGTTATCTTTCGCGGCCTGTATTACCTGCGCAAAAGCGCGTCATCCCGCCCTGAATCCAAAACCATACCCGAGGTGCTGCAGGCCCAACTGCCGCGCCGCTGGTGGACCCTATGTTGGCTGTTACACCGCGTGACCCAGCCTTTCGAAAACCTGCGCCGGGCCATCCGGCTGCGCCGCCTCCGAAAGACGATCCAAACGGCAACCGAACAACTGGCCTTCTTGCGCACGCTCAATCCGACGCAGGCCAAACCCCGCATCCTCGTCATTCGCCGCCGCTATCTCGGCGACATCGTTCTCCTCGGCTCCGTCTTCCGCAGCCTGCGCCGGCATTGGCCGAAGGCGCACCTGGCCGTTCTCGTCGAGCGCGCCTATGCCGGCGTTCCCGCCCTGAATCCCGACGTGGATGACATCCTTGAAATGCCCCGCGGATCGCTCGAATGGCTGCGGCTCGTCCGCAGGTTGCGCCGGAAAAAGTTCACGCTCGTGCTCGATTTCGACAACCGCCGCAAGACCGCACTGATCACCAGCCTTTCCGGGGCCGCCGGCCGCGTGACCCTGCATCACGGGCCGCAAGTCTGCTGGCCGCGTTGCTATACCCAACATGAAATTGCCGAGGATGACTTTTTAGTTAACCGGCACATCACCGATTATTATCATCGCCTGCTGCGAGCGGTGGACGTGCCGCTGGTTTCGGAGCCCTTTTCGCTCACCCCGCGGGCCGCTGATTTGGAGTTTGTCCATCAGCTGCCCGAACTCGCCAGCCTGCCGCCGGGCCGGCCCCGGTTATTGGTCCATCCCGGCAGCCGCAGCCCTTACCGCGTATGGCCGGCCGAGGCCTTCGCCGAAGTTTGCGACCGCCTGCAAACCGAAGGCGCCGCAAGTGTGATCCTGGTGGCCGGCCCGGCCGAGCAGGCCATTGTGAACGCGATCCGCCAGCACATGCAAACACCCGTCGTCTGCCTGCAGCAGACGCTCGAGGTGCCGCAGCTCGCCGCGCTTTTCGCCAGCGTCGATTTACTTCTCTGTCACGACAGCGGGCCCATGCATCTCGCGGCCGCCGTGGGCACGCGCGTGGTCGCGCTCTACGGTTCGCAAAATCCCGCCAACTGGCGCCCGCTCGGCGCCCACCACACCGTGCTCCAACCGCCGCTGCCCTGCGTGAATTGTGTTTCACCCGGCATCTGCCAGCGGGACGATTCTTATTTCAACCACTGCGTGCGCAACATCACCGTGCCGGATGTGCTGGCGGCCGTGCGCGCGCAACTACGGACGGCCACAGCCTAGAGCGGTTTAAAAAATATCGTGGCCACAAGAAATAACCAATCAGGGTTGTTCGTTTAATTCAGGTAGGGGCGGCTGCCCCCAGCCGCCCGTTTATTTCGGCCCGTTGAGGGCAACGGGCCCTACCAAATTCAGCCGCAACACACCGCCTCGACTGCAATATTTTTAAACTGCCTCAATAGAATCGCAGCTGACCACTTTGCCATTTCTCAAGCAGCGTATGCCCGTGCGCGCGACGCTCACGCGTGCGCCAAATCCAAAAACGCAGCGCCATCAGGCCGCGCTCCCAACGCCGCCGCGCCCAATTCAGCCGCCATTTCTTTCGGAAATGCGCACGATTCTCCGCCTCGTAGGGCTTGACGGCCGGACCGCTGCGCAGCGCATTTTGCGTGGCTGAGCCAAAGTGATGAAAAAAACCTGCGCCGGTGGTGCCCAAGGTGAATCCCGCCTGGCGCGCGCGGCGAAAAAAATCCGCGTCTTCAAATTGTCCGATGCGAAAGGCTTCGTCGAAGCCGCCGATGCGCGCGAAAACCTCGCGCCGCACGGCAAAGCAAACTCCGTGCGCATGGCCGCGCCGCATCACCGCCGTCATGCCCTTCGTGAACTGGCGAGCGTACTCCTCAAAATCGTAATTCAACTCCCCCTCGCGCATGGCCGGGCTCACGATATCCAGGCCTGCCCGCTCCGCCGCCCCGAGCAAGGCATTGCGCCATCCGGCGGGCATCAGCACATCGTTGTTCAGCACGATCGTCCACGCCGCAGGCACCGCAGCCCAGCCCTGGTTCCACGCCGCCGCGCACCCGCGATTCTCCACATTGTGGATGACCTTAATTCCCGTCTGCTGGTCCAGCCACTCGCGCGTGCCATCGGTGGAGCCATTGTCCACGATCACGACCGCCACGCCCTCGGCGATGTCCGGCGCCAGACTGCGAAGGCAACCTTGTGTGTAGGCGATTTGGTTGTAAACAGGGATGACGATGGTGACGTCCATTATTCCGCTATACGACCAGCCTGCCCGCACCATTTTGGCAAACCCAATCCCCTTTTTTTAAAACCGCGAATGGACGCTAATGAACGCTAATCGGATACCACAGACTGACCCGGATATGAATTGGCTGCGGAAAATGACTGTAGGCCGTCGTTGCGATCAGAAAACGCGACCGCGGCGCTTTTTGGCGCAACCCGACGGCCAACACGGCCTGCGGCCGTGTGCCGCGGTAGCGGCACAGTTTTCCAGCAGCCTATTCGCGTTAATTCGCGGCCATTCGCGGTTAAAAATATCAGTGGTCCGACTATATGGCCTCTGCGTCCTTCGCGACCTTCGTGTTCAAAATCCGAAAATGAAACAAATGCAGAGCAATTGACGCGAATACACCCACCAAATACTACTCGCAACTTCTCGTGGCCGAACCATTGCCCATTTCCGTCGTAATCGTCGCCAAAAACGAAGCGCGCAATCTCCCGCGCTGCCTCGCCAGCGTGCAAGGTTGGGTCGCCGAAATGATCGTCGCGCTCAACGACACCACCGACGGGAGCGAGGCCTTCGCCAGGAAATTTGGCGCCCGCGTGCACACCCTTCCCTGGCAGGGTTACCGCGACACCAAGAACGCCGCGCTCGCGCTCGCCACGCAGCCGTGGGTGCTCGCGCTGGACGCCGATGAGGAAGTCTCGCCCGCCCTGCACACTGCCATCGCCACTTTCTTCGTCGGCGGCGATAAGGAACGTTTTTCCGGCGCGCGCTTCCCGCGCAAAGTTTGGTTCATGGGCCGCTGGATCATGCACGGCGACTGGTATCCCGATTACAGCCTGCGGCTCTTCCGCAAGGATCGAGCCCGCTGGGGTGGCGACGCCTTCGTCCACGAAAAAATCGAGTGCGACGGGCCGGTCGCGACGCTCCGCGGCGACTTACACCATTATCCCTACGACAGCCTGGCCGTGCAGCAGCGCAAAATCACCGCCTACGCCGAACTCTTTGCCCTGCAGCGCGCGGAGGCCGGCGCCACCGCTTCACCCCCCGGCATCCTCGCGCGATCGCTCTGGCGGTTTGTGCGCGCGTATATTTTCAAAGGCGGTTTCCTCGACGGTTTTCCCGGCCTGGTCGCCGCGATCCTTACCGCCCACTACACTTTCCTGCGGTACACCTGCCTGCATGAAGCCAGTGCAACCAAATCCCGCACGCCCCGCCCGTGAATAGTTTTTTTTGCCGGACCCGGCTCATTTATCGCGCCCACCGCTACCGGTGGAAACTCGACCCGGCCGAGATCAAATTTGTGCGCGCCCACGCCCAGCCGGCCACCACGGCCATCGACATCGGCGCCCACAAGGGCGGCTACGCTTATTGGATGGCCCGGGCCGTCGGCCCGCAGGGCCGAGTCATCGCATTTGAGCCACAGCCCGAACTCGCCGCCCGGCTGCGCTGCAGTTTTCAGCACCGGAGCAATGTCACCATCGAAAACATGGGGCTTTCCAACCAATGTGGCCAGTTGACCTTGAATGTGCCCGGCATGGGACCGTCGCCCGGCGCGTCATTTGAAACGACCGAGGTCACCGCCGATGCGACCCGGAAAATCACCGTCGAGGTTTCCACGCTCGATGTTCGCCTCGCGCATCCGCATCCGCGCGTGAGCTTCATCAAGTGCGACGTTGAAGGCCATGAATTGAGTGTCTTCAAGGGCGCCGAACGCACCCTCCGTGAAGAACGCCCAGCGCTGCTTTTCGAGTGTGAGCAGCGCCACCACGGTAACCGCGACATCGCCGAGGTCTTCAACTATCTCGGTGGCCTGGGCTACCGTGGATTCTTTTTCTTGGGCAATGCGCTCCGCCCGCTCGCCGAGTTCAACCCCGCGCAACACCAGAATCCGCAGGCACCCGACTCGTACTGCAACAACTTCGCCTTTCTCCCGCGGGAGACGGGTCGAAAGGAATGATGAATGCAGAATGACGAATTTCGAATGATTATGGGTCGTTGAAAATTCGTCATTCATCGGTGAATATTTGCATTGTTTGCACACACGGATTTAACTCTCCCGTCATGTCCAAGGAGCCACTTCCTTTCAGCCGGCTGGCAGAGGAGCTGATCGCCGATCTGCGCGGCGTGCCGCTCAACGTGCCGAAAAGAATGCGCAAGCGCGCGACCAAGCCGTTTGCCCCGCTCATCGAGGAACTCCTCGTCAAGCACCGCGTCGGCCGCGCCTCGCCCGAGGACGGCTTGCGTGAACACTGGCCCGAACTGGTCGGCGCGGCCAACGCCTCCTACTCGCACGTGGCGGAAATCGACCCGCGCGGTCGTTTGCTGGTGCTCACTTCGCACGCCGTCGTGCGCCAGGAGCTTTTCATGCACCGCGAGACCATCCTCGAGCGCGTGCAAGCCGTGCCCGGTTGCAGCCACGTGCGAGAGATTTTTATCCGTTTCGGATAGCAGATCTTTCGGCCGCCATGATCTTTATCGTAGGAGCCTGCTTGCAGGCGACTGGCTTGTTGCCAAACATTTGCTCGCCTGCAAGCAGGCTCCTACCGCTGGGTGTGTAAATTTTCGCTTGCGCCCCGGCCTGCCGTCCCGGATTCTGTCCCCTTGCGTCAGTGGGAACCCGCCGGTTGCGGGCTTCCACCATGTCTGGTCCGGCTCCCCGGATTCGAACGGTGACGCCGGCTGGCGCCGCGGTTTATCCCGCGGCGACGGCGGGTGGCACGGGAACTGCAAGGTTCCGCAGCAGACATGCTTAACCAACCTAACAACATGTCCATCATCGCCAAATCCGAAGTCATCACCCAGTATAAAATCCACGACAAAGACACCGGCTCGTCCGAAGTCCAGGTCGCGCTCCTCACCGCCCGGATCAACCATTTGACCGAGCACCTGCGCCTCCACCGCAAGGACTTCCACTCGCGCCGCGGTCTTCTGCAAATGGCCAGCCGTCGCCGCAAGCTTCTCGATTACCTGAAGCGGCACGACCTGCCCAAGTACAACGAACTGTTGCAGAAACTTAATCTGCGCAAATAACGCTTTGCCGGTGGGCAACTCATCCGAGGGTTGCCCGCCGTCGTTTACGAACCTTATCCCAGACCGGGACATTTCCGCCTGCCGCCCGCAAGGGCGCCAAACAGAAATCTCTCGCCTCTGAGACAAGGCGACAAAGCCGATAGCCTGCGCGCTGTCGCTGCCCCAGTCCGAAACCGGAGCCAACGCTCCACCCCCCGCCACCGCAGCCCCGCTGCGTTTCCCGTGCGGGCATCCGAAAAATAAAACCCGAAAGTAAAATCAGCAATGAATCAGAAACATACCGTCTCCGTTCCCGAATACGGAATCACCATCGGCACCGGCTCCATCGCGAATCTCGCGAGCGGCGCTGTCACCGTCACCGTCGGCGAAACCATCGTCTTC
>Ga0210392_10002164_pt1 | contig 10112 bp, 11 predicted proteins | sample IncBWC30OmetaG_FD_161057 | JGI IMG/M metagenome (GOLD analysis project Ga0210392, IMG submission 161057) | Forest soil microbial communities from Barre Woods Harvard Forest LTER site, Petersham, Massachusetts, United States - Inc-BW-C-30-O ...
CTTGGCATGATGAGATTTTTTCATCGGAACAGATGGAGTGGAAGATTACCGAGACGTCAGTGGTGACCCACCCTTTCGCAAACTGCGCGAAAAGGATGGGCACCCGGCAGCCGATCGAGCATGATAGCTATCTGACAAAACCCGGAATAAAGATCGTCTCGCCGAATTTGGCTTTGCAGCCACGCTCATTAAATATCCTAGCTAGACGCCGCGTTCCTTCCGCCGCATAGAGATACTTCTGCGCAGCAAACATAATGAGGCCGTTGAATTGATCCATCATCAGCTCCGTAGCCTCGACCTTCTGCCTTTATGCGCCTCGGCTTAGAACGAGGCATACACGTTTGTTTAGCGGGAAAATGACCTCTGTATTCGGCGAGCCGCATCCCAATCCAACATTTGCCAGCCGACTGCCGTCCGGTCCTACGGTCATAATCGGATTGTCGCAGGTGACGAACAGGGAGCCAGTCGGCGCGTATATGAGGTCGTGCTGAAACTCAGTCTCAAGTATCGCCGCAATCTCCAGCCCTGATTTGAATGTGAGCAGCAGATTGCAGGCTGCAGACTTTTGCTCAATGCTGTAGCCGTTCCCAATGATGACCTCTCTTAGCTTTTCCGGGTCTTTCATCGGTTTTCCGGCTTTCTCTTCGTATCCCTTAATAAGGTCATCGAAGATCTTCTTGTCTTTGGCTTGGTCCTGCATAAACCGCATCATCGACTCACCCGCCTGCTTGTCGATGAACTCCCGAAAGGCGGGGAACGCGCACAAACGTCAAAGCGGAAAAGGCGTATAGGCTGGCTCGCTCATCCTCGTTCATTTCAAACTCCGGATTTGCCAGCTTGCGTACGGTCGACGAGACGATGCTTTCCACCTTCTTGAGCATGTCTTCCGCGCTATCGTTAGGACGCCCTCCCTCTGTGAATACGTAGTAGTTTGGCCGATGACCTTCCTTCTTCGGTTTCGATTCCCGCGGGGCGTTCGTGCCCTTCTCATAGACCCATAGCTTCTTGTGATTGTCTGTGAAGCCCTTCAGGTAGAATTTCGGCACATAATGGTGATCTGCCGTATCCGCTTGCGGGGTCGCTCCCATGCTCAAAAGTGTAGCCCCCGCCGTGTTTCGCCTTTACTCTTCTTCCTAGGTAGGTGGCCTACAAGCGGTTGCCAACGCGCGTCCGCGTTCACTTAGTCGGAGGTTCGCAATCGCCCCACAGCCTGCCCTGAGCTTGCCGGAGGGTCTCGCAACGACGCGGGATTTCGCAGCCGTACGTTCACGCCGCGTGGCCGTCCACTCCGATTCAATCTTGACGTACCCGTGTGTCTGGTCAGGTAATGGCGGAGCTGGACCACGGCCAGTCCCCAAAGCTTGCTTTACCAGTCCTCTTGTTACAGGACCTCCGGCCCGGTGGCCTATACAAGCCTTCTTTTGGCTTGCGCGTTCCGAAATTTCTGCCCAGCAAAAATTCGCCACCAAATTCATCCGACATCTTCGAACTGTCATGGCAAGCCTTTTCCACAGAACCGCGTGTCAAGCCCCCAAACCCGAAAAAACCCTCTAACCCACACATTCCAAGCAGAAAATAGCAGCGATAAATTGGCCTGCAATTACCGCGTGAATTGCTAAAATAGAAGAAGAGAGAAAAAGCCCGCCCTTTCAGCGGGCTTTTTCAATTGCGAAAGGGATTCCCCGCTAAAGTATTGAAAACGCTAGGAGCCACTTAACCCATTTAGAATCCTCGGCATAGCAGGGGATGATTCCCTGCTAAAATATTGAAAACAAACGAATCCAAGAGATATCCCGGGGGGGAGGGTAGGCCATTCCACCGTGACAAACCCGAAAATGGCCTCTATTTGTGAGCCATCCGTTCCGGCAGGTATCATGATGGGAATCAGATGCACTTCGGCGACTCCATCTTTATCTTCCTGCTGGCATTGGTCCTCTTCGGGCCGAAACGGCTCCCCGAAATAGGCCGTCAGATCGGCAAGCTGCTCGCCGAGTTCCGCCGCGCAAGCAACGACTTCAAGATGCAGATCGACGAGGAATTGCGGGCCATGGAGCAGCAGGAGAGGCAAAAGCAGCTTGAGGCTGCCGCAGCCAAACCCCAGGCCGAAGCCGCCCAACTCCCCGCCGAAACTACGGTTGAGACTGTCACAGCGTCCGATCCTGAAACTCCGGCGCAGCCGACCATCACGCCGCCCAGCACCGGAGAGCCGGTCAGCGCCACCGAGTGGCCCTACAACAAAGACCTGCCGGTCGCGGAAATCGATCCCGGCTACCAGGAAGCCGTAATCAAAGAAGAGCAAGCCGCACGCGAAGCCGTAAACGGAACGGGCTCTGAAACTACTGAAAGCGAACAGGCCCCGATCCACCATGGTTGATCTTATCGACCGCGCCCGCGGCGCGATGTCAGAACGCGCAGAACTGCCCGGCATGAGCCTCCTCGAGCACCTCGAGGAACTCCGCCGCCGCATCGTGCACTCGGTCATCTACTTGGTCGCCGGATTTTTCGTCGCCTACGCGTTTCATGAAAAGCTCTATAGCTACATGGAGAGGCCGATACGGTATGCGCTGATCAAGCATCACCAGCCGGCGCTGCTGAACTACCACAACCCGATCGACGGCTTCAACCTGTACCTGAAGATCAGCTTCATGGCCGGCTGCATCATCGCCGCGCCTTTTGTGCTCTATCAGGTCTGGCTCTTCATCTCACCGGGGCTTTATAAAACCGAAAAGCGCTTCGTAACCCCCTTCATGGTCGCCACGGTGAGCCTGTTTCTCGCTGGGGCTTTTTTTGGTTATCACTGGGTCTTCCCCGGCTCCCTCGATTTTCTCTTCACGTTTAACAAAGACTTCAACCCGCTCATCGAGATCAACGAATATACCGACCTGTTCCTGACCGTCATTCTGGGACTAGGTGTGACGTTCGAACTGCCGATTCTGGTGATGTTTTTAGCGCTTTTCGGCATCGTAAACGCACGTTTTCTCTGGAAAAACCTGCGCTACGCCATCCTCATCATCTTCATCATCGCAGCCATCATCACGCCAACTCCGGACATCCTCACCATGTGCGTCTTCGCCACCCCAATGCTTGTGCTCTACTTAATCAGCATCGGCGTGGCCTTCATGGTCCACCCAAGCCGCCGCAGACGTAAGAAGGAAGAGGCCGCGTCCTGATGCGACGCTTTAAGCTGTGCCTCTTTCTCAGCCTTGCCCTAGCAACGATCACGTACGCATCACCAACATCAGACGCCTTCAACGGAGCCAGAGCCCTCGCCTATACGCGTCAGTTCGTCTCCATCGGCCCGCGCTGGGTAAGCAGTCCTGGCCACGCCAAAGCCGAGGCCTTCCTGAAAAAGCAATTTGCGAAGGACAACCTCGAAGAAGACACCTTCACGATGAACACCCCCGCCGGCCCCCAGCAGATGCACAACTTCATCGTCCGCTTTCCAGGCAAAAAAGATGGCGTGCTCGTCCTAGCATCGCACTATGAAACGAACTATCCGCTGCGCAATATCAACTTCGTCGGCGCGAATGATGGTGGTTCTTCAACAGGCCTGCTGATAGAAATGGCCAATCATCTACGTGGTCGCACGCTCGACGGATACAGTGTGTGGCTCGTCTTCTTCGACGGTGAAGAAGCATTCAAAGAGTGGTCAGATTCCGACAGCACCTATGGGAGCCGGCATCTGGCTGCAAAATGGCAGAACGATGGGACGCTGAAGAGCATCAAAGCTTTTGTTATTCTCGACATGATTGGCGACAAGGATCTCGACATTCAACGCGACTCCAACTCGACTCCGTGGCTGCTTGATCTCATTAAGCGCGCGGCGTCGAAGAATGGCGATCAGTCCTATTTCTTTCAAGAGCAAACTGCCGACTCCGACGATCATCTTCCCTTTGTAAAACGCGGCGTTCCCTCGGCAGATATCATCGACCTCAACTACGGATATCAGAACGCATACTGGCACACAGCACAGGACACGATGGACAAAATCAGCGCGAAGAGCCTCACCATCGTTGGGAACACAATGCTTGAAACCATCCGGCTGCTGAACCAGCGCTAGAGCCTGGTATGCACTCTTGGGCCGCGCAGCGACGAGAGCAGATTTTTTTCGAGAGCAAGGAGCGAGGAGTGCGATGTATTTGACATACATAAATGACGAGCGACACAGCTCTCGGAAAAATCTGCCGCGTCCCTCCGGGTTGTGGCAGAAATCAGGCCATACTTCGTTGTCGTCCTCGACGGTGGTTCCGCCACAGCCTTCAGACTCCGCCTCGTCTGGCCTGATTTCTGCTCGCAACGCTGCCGGCTCCAGAGTTCATAGTAGGCTCTAAGATGATTGCCGGAGCGTCCATCTCGTATTGGATTGCGTTTCACATATTGGTGGCTGTTCTACTGATCGTCGATTTGGCCGTTCTGCAGCGCGGCACGCATTCGGCAAGGTTGCGCAAAGCCTGGGCATGGACGATCTTTCTGGCGACACTCGCCTGCGGCTTTGCGCTATTTCTTTCGAAGACGCAGGGACGTGAGCCGGGACTGGAATTCTTCTCCGGCTACCTGATCGAAGGCTCCCTGAGCGTCGACAATTTGTTTGTCTTTCTGCTTATGTTCCGCTCTCTACGCCTCGATGCGGAGGAGCAGCGGCGTGTGCTTCTCTGGGGGGTGCTGGGCGCAATCGTAATGCGCGCACTTTTTATCGCAGTTGGTGTCTCCCTGCTGAACCGATTCGCGTGGATCGAATATATCTTCGGCACGTTCCTGCTCATCGCAGCAATACGACTGCTGCGTCACAAATCCGGAGACGAATCGACACCCGGTATCATGAGTTGGATGCAGCGCCGCTGTCTGCGCGGAGTGCAAGACCGCGGGGAAGAGGGCGTAAGACTTGGAATGCCCGCCTTGTTGTTCGTGATACTCGCAGTCGAAGCAACCGACCTGATCTTCGCGCTTGATTCGATTCCGGCAGTATTAGCCATTTCACGCGACCCGTTCATCGTCTACACATCGAACATCTTCGCGATTCTCGGACTGCGTTCTTTGTATTTTGTCCTTGCGGGACTTCTCGACAAACTTCGCCTGCTGCATTACGGCTTGGCGGTAATTCTGGCCTTCGTTGCGCTCAAGATGCTGCTCGTGCACTGGATCGAAGTTCCTGTCACAGTATCGCTGGCCTTTATCCTGACTACGCTGGTCATTTTTGCTATCGCTAGCAAGATGATTCCCGAAAAGAAAGCCAACTAGTCTGCTTCGAACTGAACCGTGCTTGGATCTTTTCTCAACAAGGAATGTTTCGAGAAGTTAGCGTCGTCTCGATTTGGATAATCGTTGCGATAGTGCGCTCCGCGACTTTCCTCTCGCGCCAGAGCTGAGCGCACGATCAGTTCGCCAACCGTATGCATATTCCGCAACTCCAATGCCGGACGGGCCGCGCCAGCCGGAAGTCGACCACAGATATCTTTCAGTGCAGTCTGCGCCTGCCGCAGACCCGAAGCATCACGCAGTAAGCCGGCTTTCTGCCACATGACTTCCTGCAACGTCTGCAAAAGATCACCGGCGTGAACGCATTGGGAAGAGGATTGCGAGTTGGCTTCAGAATCTACGATCGCTGGAAGTTCACCCTCCTCGCGCATCGCCTCTGCGGCGCGCGCCCCGAAGACCAGACCCTCGAGAAGTGAGTTACTGGCAAGACGGTTGGCTCCGTGGACACCCGTACAGGCTGCTTCACCCGCTGCGTAGAGGCGGTTCAGGGAGGTCTTCCCGTTCACATCAGTTCTTACGCCACCCATCAAATAGTGGGCTGCCGGTCGGATGGGGATCAGGGCATGGCTCAAATCAAGCTCGTGCTGCGCGAGGAAGGCGGAGATGCCCGGGAAACGCTGGCGCAAATCGACTCCCTGCACGTGCCGCATATCGAGATAAACGGGCAGTTGCTCACCAGTTTCATCGAGGCCTTCGCGGGTGATGGCCCGAGCCACAACATCGCGAGGAGCCAGTTCTTCCAAAGAATGGTACCGTTCCATGAACCGCTCACCGCGTGAGTTGCGCAGATACGCCCCTTCACCACGCAACGCCTCAGAGAGCAGAAAGCGTGGCACACCCGGCAGGCTCAATGCCGTGGGATGGAACTGGTAGAACTCCATGTCTGAGATGTCGGCACCCGCGCGATACGCCATAGCAATGCCGTCACCTGTCGCCACGGCTGGGTTCGTGGTGTCGCTATAAACTTGTCCTGCTCCGCCGCTCGTGAGCAGTACAGCTCGTGCGTGGATGGAATGCATCCGGCCTTCGTGATCGAGCACGGTCAGGCCAACGACTTCGTCTCCGTTCACCAGCAGGTCAACACACATCGTCCATTCGAGCAGGCTGATGTCCCTCAAAGAGCGCGCATGTTCTAGTAGGGAACGACCTATCTCTGCTCCCGTTGCATCGCCGTTAGCGTGAAGGATGCGATTCCGGCTATGAGCACCCTCGCGCGTCCGTATCAACTCACCATTGTGACGATCGAAGCCTGTGCCCCACTGCAAAAGCTCGTCCACGCGCAACGGTCCTTCTTCGACCAGCACTCTTGCTGCTTCGCAGTTTACTAGGCCATCTCCAGCGTTGATCGTGTCCTGAAAATGAAGAGACACGTCCTCATCGCCTCCCATTGCAACGGCGATACCACCCTGCGCGTAACTTGTATTCGATTCACTGAGCTGTTCTTTCGTAATGACGAGAACGTGACCCACTTCAGACAAACCTATCGCAGCGCGCAGGCCGGCAATGCCTGCCCCCACGATCACGTAATCCGCTTGTTTCGGAAATTCCATAACGCTTGAGGCTATCACCCGATGTAACTCTTTTAGACTCATCGGCAATAGCAAAAGGTGCAGCGAACAGGCGTGCGATACGATGAGAAGAGCGTGCGTACGATTCAGGTCAAAACAGCGTCGGCAAAATATCCGGTGGTAGTTGGCAGCGGCATACTGCCCACTCTCTATCGACGGCTGCCGAAGAGAAACCGCGTCTTTGTTCTCACCTCACCAGAGATCTGGGCACTGTGGTCGAAGCAGTTTCTAGCTTCGTTTCCGGAACAGAACCAGCCGTCCATTTTGTTTTTGCCCGCAGGGGAACAATACAAGCGGCTGGCTTACATCGAGCGCCTGGCTTCAGAACTGACCTCCGCAAGCGCGGATCGCGGTTCGCTGCTGATCGCATTTGGCGGCGGCATTACCGGCGACATGGGCGGATTTCTGGCTGCTATCTACATGCGTGGGATCGACTACATACAGATGCCATCAACATTGCTGGCGCAGGTGGATTCCTCGGTGGGCGGCAAAACCGGTGCAAACCTTGCTTCAGGAAAGAATCTGATAGGCAGCTTTCATCATCCGCTGGCGGTCTTCGCCGACATTGACCTGCTGCAGACCCTCCCAGATCGTGAACTGCGCGCAGGACTATTTGAAAGCATTAAGGCAGGCGTGATTCGCGACGCGCGCCTTTTTCGCTTCATGGAGCACAACGCCCAGACAATACTTCAGCGCGATAGTAGGGCTCTCGAATACGTCATCGCGGCGTCGATACGAATGAAAGCCGATGTTGTTGGAATCGATGAGAGAGAATCCGGCCTTCGCATGATCCTGAACTTCGGCCACACGGTCGGACACGCCATTGAGGCGGCAACACAGTATCGCAAGCTGCTGCATGGTGAAGCGATTGCATGGGGCATGCTGGCAGCTCTGCAGCTTGGACGTATGCGGGGAACGATATCGCCCTCGCATGCGGATCGAGTCGAACAAACGATTTTTGCATACGGACCGCTTCCCTCATTCGAGAGTTATGCCGCAAAGCTGCTGGCCGCAGCATCGCACGACAAGAAGAACCGCGCAGGCGTTCGCCGCTTTGTGCTGCCGGAAGGCATTGGCAACGCATCGGTCGTCGAAAATGTAACCGACACAGAGTTAATTGCCGCCATCGACTGGATGCTCGCCAGGGATCGCGAATCGTAATGCACACCCAGGGAGCGCAACCCGCTGGAACCTCTGACCAGGAGAGCGCTGCACGTGCTGTGCGCGAAATGTTCGACAGCATTGCGCCGCGTTACGATCTTCTGAATCATGTGCTCTCGATGAACGTGGATCGCTTGTGGTGGTGGCGAACAGCTCGTAAGTTTCGGACAATTCTTTCTCGTCCCGATGCCGCCATTCTTGATATATGTTGCGGCACGGGCGATATGACGATGGCGCTACTGAGGCTTCGGCCTGCAAATGGCAAGCCTATACTTGCCGCAGATTTTGCGCATCAGATGTTGATTCGCGGCAATGCTAAATTTGCTGGTCACAATGTTTTCGCGATTGAGGCCAATGCTTTGAAACTACCGCTGGCGAATGCATCCGTCGACCTGATTACAACGGCTTTCGGCTTTCGGAACCTTGCGAATTATCGTGCTGGGCTGGAAGAGTTTCATCGTGTTCTACGACCAGGGGGACAATTCGGCATCCTCGATTTCAGCGAACCCGGTGGCCTGCTCGGGAAGCTCTATGCGTTTTACTTTCGCCGCATCCTGCCCGTTATTGGTTCGCGCATTTCCGGTAGCTCAGGGCCCTATGCATATCTCCCAGCGTCCGTGCACAGATTTCCTCCACCCAACGAAATGTTGCAGGAGATGTGCGATGCCGGCTTCGGGGAAGTCTCCTGGAAGCCGTATAGCTTCGGCATTGCCGGACTCTACCGTGGTATGAAACCCTGATAGTTCGTATGGCCATGCCACTGGCAAAAACAGTTGCGAACACGACTCTCGCGCGCGCCGAAAAGCGTTCCGTTACCATTGTTTCCGTTTTGGCAGCCAGCGCGATGACACTGCTGAAGCTCATTACCGGCTTGCTGACAGGCAGTCTCGGCATACTATCCGACGCGGCGCATTCGGGAATCGATCTGGTGGGCGCCGGACTGACATTTCTATCTGTCCGCATCTCTGATAAACCGGCAGACGAGAACCACCCCTACGGCCATGGCAAGGTAGAGAATGTTTCAGCGTTTGTCGAAACATTTCTGATGCTGGCATCCAGCCTCTGGATTACATATGAAGCTGTCAGTCGCATATTCACTCGTACAGTTGCGATCCACTATTCATTCTGGCCACTGCTGGTGCTCGCACTTTCTGTTGTCGTCGATTATTGGCGTTCGCGTCAACTCATGTCCGTGGCAAGCAGGTACGGCAGCCAGGCTCTGGAGGCGGATGCGCTGCACTTTGCTTCTGATATCTGGTCCACGGTCGCAGTTTTTATTGGATTATGTGCATCATGGCTGGGAGCTCATTTTCAAGTCTCATGGCTGCGGCTGGCTGATCCATTTGCCGCGATTTGCGTTTCAATCATGATTCTGTATTTCGGCGGCAAACTGGCCTATCGCACTGTAGGAGCGCTTGTTGACGCGGTGCCGATTGACATGCGGCGGCGCGTGCTGAATGAAGTGCGTCATACACCCGGCGTCTTGTCGGTAGATCAAGCACGGATGCGGCGCTCCGGTAACTCTTATTTTGCCGACTTCACGCTTTCGCTTTCACGCCAATTGACATTTCAACACACCGAGGAACTGGTGAAAGACGCAACCGCAGCCGTGCAGCGTATTTTGCCGGATGCGGATGTCGTGATCCATACCGTGCCGAGGCCTGCTGTAGCAGAAAGTGTGTTTGACAAAGTGCGCGCTGTGGCGGCACGCAATAATGTCGTGCTGCATGACGTCAGCATTCAATCCATCGATGGTAAGCTGCGCGCCGAGCAGCATATCGAGGTTGCTGAGAAGATGCCTCTGCGCGAGGCTCACGCATTCGTCCGGCGCATTGAAGAAGAGATTCGCGAAGAGTTACCCCAGATTGAATCCGTGTTGACCCACATCGAGAGCGAGCCCGCGACGATAGAGCAGCCAGTGAGGGTCGCGAGCGATCGCCTGATCGAAAAGCAACTGCGCCATGCGGCCTCATTATTGCCGGAGATTATTGACATTCACGATGTTGTGGTTGGAAGGATGGGAGACAAAATACAGGTTTCGTGTCACTGCACGCTACCCGACGCCATGGAGATGAGTCGCGTTCACGATGTGATCACTGCCCTCGAGGACCATTTTAAAATGGAGTC
>Ga0210392_10002165_pt1 | contig 10111 bp, 10 predicted proteins | sample IncBWC30OmetaG_FD_161057 | JGI IMG/M metagenome (GOLD analysis project Ga0210392, IMG submission 161057) | Forest soil microbial communities from Barre Woods Harvard Forest LTER site, Petersham, Massachusetts, United States - Inc-BW-C-30-O ...
AGAATGCGGACGTGATTGTGGCCAACGACGTGACCGCGGAGGGCGCAGGTTTTGATGTCGACACCAACATCGTGACGCTGTTCTCGCGCGACGGCCGCGATCTGCCGCTACCCCGCCTGAGCAAGGTGGAAGTGGGGCAACGCATTCTGGACGAAGCGCTGCGGTTGCGTGGCGTTCTGCGCAGCAAGCCAGCCTCCCATCGCGCGGGCGATTGACCGAACCATGGCCGAGCGAATTCCCGAATCCCTGCAGAAGAAAATCGAAGCGCGCCTTCGCTACCACGAAGATCTCGGTATCCGATTGTTTTACCGCGAACGCGGCGCGACGCGGATTTCCTACGTGAGCAGCGCTGCGCTGGCCACGCCGGCTTCACCCATCCCTGTGTTCGAGGAGAGTTCTTTGCCGAAAAGTGCGCCGAAGCCAAAGCTCGAGCCGGAGAAAACGTCAACGCCGCTGCGCGACGTTCTGCCGCCGCCCACAGGGCCGTCTCTGTTTGAAGTGGTAGATAAGGTGAAAGACGACACGCTGCTGAAGATTCGTGAAGACATCGGCGATTGTACGCGCTGCAAACTGCACAAGGGCCGCCACAAAATCGTGTTTGGCGACGGAAATCCCAAGGCCGAACTGGTGTTCATTGGCGAAGGCCCTGGCGCCGACGAAGACATGCAAGGGCTGCCGTTTGTTGGCCGCGCCGGAAAACTCCTAACGCAGATGATTGAAGCGATGGGCTTGCAGCGCAAAGATGTGTACATCTGCAACGTGGTGAAGTGCCGCCCGCCGGAGAATCGCGCACCCGAGTCTGACGAAGTAAGCACGTGCTCGCCTTAGTTGCTGCGGCAGATTGATGTGATTCAGCCGAAGGTGATTGTCTGCTTGGGCGCCGTGGCGGCGAAGACGTTGCTGGAAACTACCCGAGGCATTTCGCAATTTCGCGGGGAATGGTTGCAATGGCGTGGGCGCAGGCTCATGGCCACGTATCATCCCGCGTATTTGCTGCGGAACCCCAACGCCAAGGGCGAAGTCTGGAAAGACCTGCAGAAGGTTATGGCGGAACTAGGGCTGCAAGTTCCCAAGAAAAACAAATCGTAGAATCACAAGATGGGAATCCTCCTCGGGTTGGCGACCGCGCTGTGTTGGGGGAGCGCGGACCTTTTCGCGCGATTTGCCACGCGCAAGCTCGGCACTTTCCGCACCATGTTGTATATGCAGGTATGTGGTTGCTTGCTGCTCACGCTGGTGATGCCGCAGCTTGGTGGCTGGGGACATCTGGCGGATGGCTCCGGCTGGCGGCCGTGGGCTTGGGGCATCTGTGCCGGTGGTCTGAATACCGTTTCGACCCTGGCGCTTTACCGTTCGTTTGAAATCGGCAAAATGTCGATCGTTGCGCCGCTGTCGGCCAGTTACCCCGTCCTCACACTGCTGCTCTCGGTCTTTACCGGCGAGCGGCTCACTTTGGTGCGTCTCGCGGGAATCATTCTGACTATCGTTGGAGTACTGCTGGTGGCGAGTGGCGAAAAAATTCTCGAAGATGCAAATCTGTTGGACGGAAAAGCTCATCCCGGCAAGAAAAATCTGGGTGTGGGCTGGGCGCTACTTTCTGCAATCGGATTCGGCGTGATGTTCTGGTTGCTTGGTATTCGCGTGGTGCCGGCGCTGGGTGCGGCGCCTTCGGTCTGGACCATTCGCGCCACAAGTATCTGCGCAACTTTGCTTGTGATCCTGCTCGCACGCCAATCCATGGCCCCGCCTTCGAAAAGAGATGTGCCCTGGATATTCGCAGTGGGCCTGCTCGATACTAGCGCCTACGTGTTTAACAATTACGGCATGCAGCACGAGCAGGTGTCTGTTGTCAGCGTATTGGCTTCGCTCTATGGCGCGGTGACGGTGGCACTGGCGGCGATCCTTTTGCGCGAGCACATTTCGCGCTCGCAGTGGCTGGGTATTACCGCGATTTTCGCGGGTGTTGTTCTGATCAGCCGCTGAAGCTGCGCGAAGTTTTGCACAACCGCGCTCCGAGCTTTTTTTGCAATTCGTGTGTGCTGCTACACTACACGCGGGATGCCCGCTGCTTATTGCAACGTTGCTCTGCCGGTGCCGCTGCGCACGACGTTTACCTACGCCGTTCCTGAAGCTTTGCGCGGACAGGTGATGCCCGGCAGCCGCGTGCTTGCGCCCTTCAGAAAGAAGTCGCTCGTGGGCGTCGTTGTGGAAATGGTTGAAGCGCCGCCGGAAGGCGCGAAGATCCGAGAAATCAGCAACGTCCTCGATCTTCTTCCCGCGCTCACGCCCAAGCTCATCGAACTGGGCCACTGGATTGCCGGTTATTACCTGGCGCCCATTGGAGAAGTGTTTCGCGCCATGCTGCCCCCGGTCACGGACCTGTCGCTGCGTCGCGAGACTGTGCTGACCGAAACCGGGTGGACCCTCATCGCCGATTTGGGGGTGGGAATGGCACTGACGGACCTCTCCACGCAGCAGGTGGACTTCCTGCGGAAGCTCAGCGAGAAGAAGGGGCCCGCGCTTCTGGGCTCCTCCACCAAACTCGGGATCGCGCCGGAAGATTTGCAGCGACTGCAAAGACGTGGCTTTCTAGAAATTCGAGAAAGTATGCAGGGACGGAAGCGTAAGACGCAGCGAATCGTCGCGTGGAAAGGGCCGCAGGGCTCTTCCGCGCAACTTGGCGAGAAGGAAGAGCGGATGCGGTTGTTGCTCACAACCGAGCGCGGGCCGCTGCCTTTGGCCAAGCTGCTCAAGTTGCCGGAAGTGTCGCGTGCCGTTGTCGAGCGTATGTTGCGCGATGCGTTGCTGGACAGTTGGGAGGAAGCGATTGACCCGGCGGAAGATCCATTCGACTCCGGATACATTCCGCCGGCGCATTCGCTGAACGAAGCGCAGGATCGCGCATTTAGCGCCATTCGTTCACGCTTCGAGCTTGGCGAATTTGGTGTGCTGCTTCTTCACGGCGTCACCGGGAGTGGAAAAACGGAGGTGTACCTGCGTAGCGTTCAGGAAGCGCTGGCGCGCGGGAAAACCGCCCTGGTGCTGGTGCCGGAAATCGCCCTGACACTGTGGGTCGGGCGGCAATGCCGCGCATGGTTTGGGGCGCATTTCGAAGGCGTCGCGGTGCTGCACTCGGCCCTGAGTGACGTCGAGCGCACGCGGGAATGGTGGCGAGTGCGCAACGGGCAGGCTCGAGTTGTGGTGGGCACGCGTTCCGCGATTTTCGCGCCGGTGGAAAACCTTGGGCTGATCATTGTCGATGAGGAGCAGGAGAACAGCTACAAGCAGGAGGAAACTCCGCGGTATCACGGGCGCGACGTGGCCATCGTGCGCGCCAAACTGGAAAGTGCCGCGGCGCTTTTGGGGTCTGCCACTCCGTCGTTGGAGACGTATCACCACGCGGTGAATGGCAAATACGAGTTGCTGACGATCACAACGCGCGTGGAAAATCGCTCGCTCGCTTCGGTGGAAATTGTGGACTTGCGCCAGGACTTTGCGCAGACTTTTCAGGCCAGCCCCATTTCCAGGGTGCTCCACGATGGCATCGCAGAGTGCCTGGAGTTCAACACCCAGGCGCTCGTGCTCATCAACCGGCGCGGTTATTCCTGGTCGGTCCTGTGCCGAAGCTGCGGCGCGTCCGTGCAGTGCGTCAATTGCAGCATTTCGATGACACATCACAAAAGCCGCAATCGCCTGGAGTGCCACTACTGCGGCTCGATTCAGCCGGTGCCGAAGACCTGCCCGAAGTGCGATTCGAAGTACGTCTACTTTTTTGGCGAGGGTTCGGAACATCTGGAAGAGCGGATGCGAAAGGAATTTCCTGGCGCGCGGATTGCGCGGCTCGATCGAGACACGGCGCGTACCAAGCAGCAGTATCAAGAGACGCTCGGTGCCTTTGCCGGCGGGGCGCTCGACATCCTGGTGGGCACGCAGATGCTCGCGAAGGGCCACGATTTCCAGCGTGTCACGCTTGTCGGTGTGGTCTCCGCGGATTCCTCGCTGAGCCTTCCCGACTTTCGGGCCGCGGAACGCACCTTTCAGTTGCTTACGCAGGTTGCGGGGCGCGCCGGCCGCGGTGAATTGCCCGGGCGCGTGCTCATCCAGACGTTTTATCCGGAGCATTACGCCATTCAGGACGCGGTGCGCCAGGACTATCTATCGTTTTACGAACGAGAGCTGAACTTTCGCAGGCTGATGGGCTATCCGCCGTTCAGCTCGCTGGCGAACGTGATTGTGCGCGACAAGAACCTGGAGAACGCTATTCGCTGGTCGCGGCGTTTGAGCGAATACTTTTCGCCGCACGACGGCAAGGGTGTGCGCGTGTTGGGCCCCGCCTCGGCGCCGCTGGCGCGGCTGAAGAAGGAGCATCGCTACCAGTTTTTGCTGAAATCGCCGAAGCGGTCGCAGCTCACGAAACTTCTGAGCGGGGCGCTTTCGTTTTGCGACGCGAACGCGATTCCGCAAACAGCCGTCCTCGTCGATATGGACCCCTTGTCCTTGCTGTGATCATTTTCCCGAAGCGCGCGCTTGTTTGCGTCTCCAGAAAAAGTAACTCGGCAGGCCGAGCAGCATCAGGCCCAACGCCCCCAGCAGGTAGATGAACTCATGAGGATCTTTGACGGCCGCGTAGATGGCGTTGCCAACAAGAGCCAGCGCGGCCAACACAAATAGTAGTGGCGTCACAGGATAGCCCGGTACGCGATAGGGAATTTGCTTTCCTTTGCCGGCCCGGCGAATCGGGAAAATCGCCGCGGCCCCCAGTCCGTAAAATATCCAGCCGATGAAAATCACGCTGTCGGCGAGTTTGGCAAATCCTCCGACCAAGGCCAGGACACAGGACCACACGCCCAAGGCCAAGACTGCCGCCGCGGGTGTGCCAAACCGCGGATGAACTTCGGCGAACTGTTTGAAGAACAATTTATCGTTGGCCATGGCGAAATACACGCGCGGAGCGGTGAGCATCACGCTGTTCGCGGAACTGAACGTGGAGATGAGAATCGCTGCAGCCACCAGCTTTCCGGCCCATGGGCCCAAGACTGTGGTTGCTGCAGCGGCTGCGATGGTATCGCTCGTTGCGGCGACGCTCGGCCCTAACGCGACGAGGTAGGCCACAACGGCAAAGAGATACAGGCCAGCGAGCAGCAGCGATCCCAGAAGAAAGGCGCGCGGGAAGCTGCGCTGCGGGTCTTTCACTTCTCCGGCGCTGTAGGTTCCAAATTGCCAGCCTTCGTAAGCCCACAGCACGGAAATCATGGCGAAGCCGATTCCTGAAAGCAGAGCGAAGCCGTGCAGGGACGAACCCGTGGCCGCGGTGAGTTCGCGGCCGTGATGGCCGTGCCGGGAGCCGAGCACCAGCAAAACCCCGCTGAGCACGAGGATGATGCCGACTTTCATCAGCGTGGTGACGTTCTGCAGGTCCGAACTTTTCCGCGTGCCCCAAATATTGACGGCCGTCACGACAGCGATCATCAGCACCAGAACGAACGACGCCTGCAGTGAAGTCAGCGGAATAATTTCCTGAAGATATTTTGTGAACGCGTGGGCCAATGCGCCGATGGTAGCGCTGGCGATCACCAGAAACAGGCACCAGCCATACAAGAAGGCGGGTAGCCGGCCGAAACCGTCGCGGATGTAGCAATACAATCCGCCGGCCTCCGGGTTGGCGGCGGCCAATTCGGCATAGGTCAATGCGCCCAGCAACGAGAGCAGACCACCCAGGAGCCAAACCATCAGCGAAGCGCCGACCGAGCCGCCGACTCGCCGCAGGATCAGCGCAGGTGTGAGGAAAATGCCGGAGCCGATGACCGACCCGATGAACAGAAGCAGCAAGTCGCGTTCCCGAAGGATGCGCGCGAGCTTGTGTGTCGCCTGTTCGGACATATGCCTCGGGGAAAGTTGCGATTTTTCTGCTACAACGGGCTGGGCATGAAGCACAGCAAGAATACCAGCAGTGCAATCAGCGCGCCCATGCGACGATTCGGGTCAAGCGGTGTTGGATCGTAAATCGGGGCGGTGCGCAAGAATCGCAGTCCGAGCAAAATCACCGCCCAGATCAGCCAGCCTCGCCACAGGTACACGCCGAGCAGCACCAAGATCACGGGCAGCAGCAGCGAAACCACCCAATGTGCGCGCGGGCTCACCGAACGCAGGATGTGGCCGCCGTCCAACTGGCCTACCGGAAGCAGATTCAGCGCCGTGGCGAACAAGCCTACCCAAGCGGCCCGTCCGACGGGATGCAACAGCAAGTCCGCCGCGTGAGCATTGGGCTGAATCACCGCGGCTACGAGCTTCAGAATCAGGGGCACGCCAAAAATTAAATCAGCGTTGCCATCGCTGCCCAACGTAGGAATGACCTTGGCGTGCAACACTCCGTAAGCCAGCGCCGGCAACGCCACGGCGAATCCAACGAGCGGGCCTGAAGCGCCCACATCGAATAAAGCGCGCTTCGAGCGGATCGGCGAACGAATCAGAATGAACGCGCCGAAAGTTCCGATGAGCGTCGGCGCAGGAATGAAAAATGGGTAACTCGAGAGGATGTGATGATGCCGGCAGGCAAAGTAGTGCCCCAGTTCGTGCATCAGCAGAACCCCGAGGAGAGTAATGGCGAAAGGCAAGCCGGCGAGAAGCGCAGCCGGATGACGGTACAACAGGCGGAAAGTTTCGAAGAAAGTGTCCAGCGACGCGGCCTGATTATGCGCGTACGCGGCGGCGAAATGCGTTCCGGCCAGAAGGGAAGTGACCAGTGTGAGCAGAAACAAGCCCGAGGCGAGTATCAGGGAACGAGTCGGCGGGTGCGGAGGTGCGGCGGCGGAATACGTGTCCCTGGAGGAAAATGTGGTCCATATGGGCGGCTCCAGATAAGCGGGAGCGCGCTGCTCTGTTTCCGGTGTTGACACGAAGTTCTACTTGGTTTCGCTCGCGGCTGCAGTATCTTCCAGCCCCTGAAGTTCTTTTCCTGGCTTGAAGCGCACGGCCTTGCCGGGAGGAATGCTCACTTCTTCTCCGGTGCGCGGATTGCGTCCGATGCCGGTCTTGCGCGGCTTCACGCTGAACACCCCAAACTTGCGCAACTCAATCCGCTGCCCGCGGCCCATGGCGTTCTTCAGGGATTCGAAGACCGTCTCGACGGCTTGCTCCGCCTTGGTGCGGCTGATGTTTGTCTTTGCCACCACGGCATTTACGATATCGAGCTTGATCACGCCACCCTCCAGATTCCGTGGCCCGATGCTAGAGGCTGCAGCCCGGGTTGTCAAGACGTGCCGCCTCATCTACACTTTCTCTTCTGAGATTACACCTTTTTCGTTCCCCTTACAGGAGGATATGGATGTCCGTTAAGCCAGACAAGTGGATTCGCCGGATGGCGCTGGAACACAAGATGATCGAGCCGTTTACCGACCGGCAGATTCGGGAAGGAGTGATCAGTTACGGCGTTTCTTCCTATGGCTACGACATTCGTGTCGCCGACGAGTTCCGGATTTTCACAAACGTGAACAGTACCATCGTGGATCCGAAGCATTTCGATCCGCGCTCACTGGTGGACTACAAGGGCGACACCTGCCTGATCCCCCCGAATTCCTTCGCGTTGGCTCGTTCGATCGAGTATTTCCGGATTCCGCGCAACGTGCTGACGATCTGCCTGGGGAAATCCACCTATGCGCGCTGCGGGATCATCGTGAACGTAACGCCGTTTGAGCCGGAGTGGGAAGGGTTCGTCACGCTGGAAATCAGCAACACCACGCCACTGCCCGCGAAGATTTACGCCAACGAGGGGCTCTGCCAGGTGCTCTTCTTTGAGAGCGACGAAGACTGCGAAGTCAGCTACAAGGACAAAAAAGGGAAGTACCAGGCGCAAGGGGGCATCGTCTTGCCGCGACTGTAGCGCGAAATTCCCGAACGAACGCCAGGTACATACTGACTGAACCCCTGCCCTCGATGTCATCCTGAGAGGCGCGAAGTTTGCGCCTCCAAGGATCTCAAACCAGACATGGTGCAAGTTCTTCGGTTGAGGTGCTTCGGCGCAGCGCCTCAGCATGACAACACCCATGGTCTGTGTTCAATTGCAGATGACGCTGCGATGAATCGTTTGGTTTAGCGGAACAGCTTCGTGGTGAGTTCGGCGACGTGCTTTCCCTGGTAGCGCGCGATTTTCAGTTCGTTCTCGCTGGGCTGCCGAGAACCATCCGAGCCCGCAATGGTGGTCGCACCGTAGGGCGTGCCGCCGGTAATGTCGCCCATGTGCACCAGGCCCGATTCGCTGTAGGGCACGCCGACGATCACCATACCCTGATGCAAGAGGGTGGTGTGGAAACTCGTCAAGGTGGTTTCCTGCCCGCCATGCTGCGTCCCGGTGGAAGCGAACACGCTCCCGATCTTCCCGATCAGCGATCCCTTGAGCCACAGCGGTCCGGTCTGATCGAGGAAATTGCGCATCTGCGCCGCCATGTTGCCGAAGCGCGTTGGAGTGCCAAAGATGATGGCGTGGGCGTCGGCCAGTTGGTCCACGGTCGCGACCGGCACTTTGGAGAAAGCGGATTTCGCTGCTTTCGCGCCATACTTTTCCAAAACCTCGTCGGGAATCAACTCGGCCACCTGATGCAACGAAACCTCTGCCCCCGGCACTTGTTGCGCGCCTTCTACCACGGCCTGCGCCATTTTGTAGACGTGACCGTACATGCTGTAAAAAATCACCTGGACTTTGATGCTCATGCTTATCCTCCTGTGCGATGTGTGATTGTCGGGCAAATATCCCCGCCTTGAGTCCTCAAGCAGTGCGCGCGCCCATGGGATAGCCGCGCTCTTTCCACGCCTCCAGGCCTCCCTGAAGCGGGCGGATTCTTCGGATACCTCTTCTCCTTAAGAGCAGCGCCACACGGGCACTGGTGGCTTCGTTCGGTCAAGTACAGTACAGAATGATGTCGCGATCGTGGGGCAACGAATTCCCCTTTTGCTCTAACTCCTTGGCGTCTACGCGGAATGCGCCAGGAATGGTCTCAGGATCGGCCTCGAAGGCCATGGAATGCCGCAAATCCACAATGGCGAGTTGCTCGCCGCTGTCGAGCTTCTGCTTCAACTCATCCACGGTGATTCGTGCAACCCGCAAGTCCCGCAGGAATTTCTTGCGCGCAAGGATCTTGTAGACGATGTAAAGGGCCAGTCCTCCAATCGCGAGTGCCAGGGCCCAGCCTCCGGCTAATCGCAAATTCTCCGCGATTCTCTCGATCTGCTCGCTGAAAACAAAGCCCAGCCCGAGGAAGGTGGCCGACCAGATCATTGCACCCAGTGCATCGAACACTAGAAATCGGCGCAAACGCATGTGAAACACGCCAGCAAGCGGTGTGGCAACGGTGTTGAGCCCCGGCAGAAATTTCGCGAACAGCAAGGACTTGGCGCCGTATTTTTCGAAAATGCCCTCGGTACGACGCACGCACGAATCGGGTTCCAGAGAAATCTTGCAGATCCACTGAAGAATGCCGATTCCCCGTTCGCGCCCAAGCCGGTACCACATCGTGTCCGCGGCGACGGCGGCCAGCATGCTAGCTAGCAGGCAAGCCACAATGTTCAAGCGGCCCGTCCCAGCCAAAACGCCCGCAGCAAGCAGCAACGGTACAGACGGCAAGGGTAGCCCCGCCTGCTCGGCAAACACCCATCCCAGCAACAAGAGATACCCGTGTCGCAACAGGAATTCCAACAGGGCGTGCATTTCGGTTCGCAGCCTCCCAGGGTTACGGATAGTTCTCTGATGCGCCAGGGACGTGACTGGGTTCAGCGGGGATAAGCACTCGCACGAAAAGTCCGGTATTGCCGAGCGGTTGCCAGCTTGGATCGCTGCGCGCAACCTCGGCGTGCCCGGTCAGAACTGCAGTTGCACCCGCGTCCGCGAATTTTTGCAGCACGGTCTGCCTGGTTTCCGGATCGAGCGCGACAAGACGTCTCCAGCCCGGGTCGGGCATCTCTGCGATGATCTGCATTCCGCCAAGATGAGGCCACTGCGTTACCAGTCCGGCGCCGATGTAGCCCACCTTTGCCCCAGAGGGAATACCGGCGGCATGCAGCCCTTGGGCGGATTCCCATGCAACAAATGGCTCCGGATGCGTAAGAGCCTTCAAATCGG
>Ga0210392_10002166_pt1 | contig 10107 bp, 10 predicted proteins | sample IncBWC30OmetaG_FD_161057 | JGI IMG/M metagenome (GOLD analysis project Ga0210392, IMG submission 161057) | Forest soil microbial communities from Barre Woods Harvard Forest LTER site, Petersham, Massachusetts, United States - Inc-BW-C-30-O ...
GATCTGGAGCGAATATAAAAACGAGATCCAGCTGGTCTTCACGGATGTCATCATGCCCGGCGGCATGAACGGGCGGGAACTCGCGGAAAAACTTTGGACCGAGAAGCCGCAGCTCAAGGTGATTTTCTCGACCGGCTATGGCGCGGATGCGCTGGGCAAGGGTTTCAAGCTTGATCCCGATTTGAACTATCTGCAGAAGCCGTATCTGCCGCATGCGCTGGCCAAGATCGTCCGGCGCAATCTGGACACCAAAAAAGTTGAAGTCGCGCGCCCGACGGCGTGATTTTCCATTTCCATTCGCCCGCCCTCATCCACTATCCTCGCGGCCATGATAATTGCGCCGTCACTGCTCGCGTCTGATTTCACCCGCCTCGGCAAGGAAGCCGAACGCGCCGCCAAGTCCGGCGCCGACTGGCTGCATCTCGACATCATGGACGGGCAGTTCGTGCCCAATATTTCCTTCGGTCCGGCCGTGGTGGAAGCGGTCCGGCCGCATGCGAAGAACATGTTCTTTGATGTGCATTTAATGTGCGAAAAGCCGGAAATTTTGCTGGAGCCGTTCGTGAAAGCGGGCGCGGACCAGATCATCGTGCACGTCGAACTGGGCGAGAAAGTTCCGCAACTGCTGTGGAAGATAAAGTCACTCGGCAAAAAGGTGGGGCTGGCGATCAATCCGCCGACAGCCATCACTGAAGTGCAGCCGTATCTGGACAAGGTTGACATGGTACTGGTGATGACGGTGAATCCCGGTTTTGGCGGGCAGAGTTTTATTCACGAGTGCCTGCCGAAAATCCAGCAGGCGGATGCGTGGCGTCGCGAACGGAAATTAAGCTATCGCCTCGAGGTGGACGGCGGCATCAACAACCAGACGGCGGCCGAATGCGCGCGGGCGGGGGCGGACACGTTTGTGGCGGGCACCAGTTTGTTTGGCGCGCGCAGTCTGAAGACGGCGGTGGCACAGATGCGGAAGATCGTGCGCGCTTACGACCCGGCACTGGCGGATTTGGCGGTGTGAGGATTTGCGGTTTTCAGATTTAAGCTTTGCGGCAATCAAGTCCGCAGATGCAAAATTGATTTCTATGTGCCGTGCGAGAACATTGGCGGTGGTTTCAATTGTTTTAGCGATACAATTAGAATCATCAGCTGATCCTGTTGGCCGGGCAGACATCAGCCCGGGTAACCTGCTTCTCTATACGAATCATTTGGAATTGCTCCGGGATCAAGGTCGTCCAAATGAGCGCTCCTTCGATCTGATGTTCGATTGTGCGAATCTATCATTGGTTTCGATAACAAACATGATTTCCGAGTTGCGAGAGCCTGCTTTTGTGCGGCTTGTATCACAAGAAGGCGGCGCTCAAAAACCAGTCAATTTCCGGGAGAATTTCTGTTTGGAAACAGATTATTTTTGGGTGGAGTTTTTCCTGGACCAGAAGGTAAATGATCCAGCGACACAGGAGAAGTTTGAAAAGCGCGTCCGGTTTTATATCAACGGAAGGTTTTCCGGCCATACGACGAATTTCTTATATCAAGCCGTGCAAGAGTCAAAGCTGACCAATATTTCGGTGCCATTTGGATTTCCCCTTGCCCTGAAGACCGAGCAATGGGTGCCCAGCACCTGGACAAACATGTTTTTTACAAATACGCATTGGACTGTCATTGATGGGTCTTTTGCATGGGTTTATTCTAATGGCAATTATTTCGAAAAGAGAGATTCCAAGGAGTATGCCCCTGAGTTTAAGGTGCAATTTGAATCTGCCAGAAAACAAGCCTTGGAAGTGTTGAAAGCAAAAAATATTGAGCCTATTGACTCGGATGCGCCGTTGAATGTTGAAATACAAAGGGTGCTTAAAACGAAATATCATATTGATTGGCAAACTCCTGAAGAGCTCCATGGTTTCCAATATTAATATTTCCAAAGGCCCCAATTGCTTTCCTTGTTCCGGGTTAGTGGACTGTTGATTTGAGAGTTTTCAGCCGTCCCTTCGGGACTGGCAATGTCGTTAAAACCTGTCCCGGCGTTGAAACGCCGGGCTATTCTCATTTGTCCCTACGGGACAAAGCAAACAGCCCGCAGGAATCGCCGCGGGCTGTTACGTTTATGATTTGGTCTGTGGTCTGATTACAGGCCGTTCAGCACATCGATCAACTGCCGGAGGCGGCCGTAGTCGCGGCGGTTGAAGTTGAAGGCGATGCGGGCGAGTTCGAGGCGGTCCTTGTCCTCGACTTCCTCGGGCGTGGGCTTGATGGCGTTGATTTTGCCTTCCATGACGATGTCGGAAAAGTCTTCGTTCATGGCGGCGATGGCGGATTCGCTCGGTGCATTCTTGAGGCGGATGATGAAGAGGTCCTTCACGAACCGCGTGGAATGGAAGTTCCGGTAGAAGCGCGCGACGATCTTGACCGCTTCATCGGTGCTATCGGTGATCTGGTAGAGGTTGAGGTCATCGGGCGAGATGAGCTTGTCGCGCAGGAGATGTTCGCGGATGTGCTTGTCCCACGTCTTCCAATAGGTGCCGCCGGGGCGGTCCACGAGCACGAGGGGCATGAGCTGGCTCTTGCCGGTCTGCATGAGGGTGATGGCCTCGTAGCCTTCATCCATGGTGCCGAACCCGCCGGGGAAGAGCACGATGGCATCCGAGTGGCGGATGAAGATGAGCTTGCGGGTGAAGAAGTATTTGAAGGTGATGAGCTTCTTGTCCTCGGCGATGACGGGGTTGGCGGACTGTTCCCACGGGAGGCGGATGTTGACGCCGAAGCTGTGCTCGGGCGTGGCGCCTTCGTGTCCGGCTTGCATGATGCCGGGGCCGGCACCGGTGATGACCATGTAACCGGCCTTGACGATCTTGGCGCCGAACTCGACGGCCTGCTTGTACTCGACATGGTCGGGCTTGGTACGGGCGGAGCCGAAGATGGTGACCTTGCGCTTGTCGTGGTAGGGGGCAAAGACGCGGAAGGCGTAGCGGAGTTCGCGGACGGCGGTCTGGATGACGCGCACGTCGCCGGTGTCCTTGACGTCGGTGAGGATTTTGAGGGCGTTTTCGATGATGTCAGCCACGCCCTCTTCGTTGTGGCCACCGCCTTTGAATTTGATGAGTTCCTGGATGCGCCGTGTCAGTTCGGGATCCACCGGTGTTTTTTCGGTCTTTTTCATGTTTAGTTAAGAGGCGCAGAATAACAGTGGAAGGGCAAAAGGCAATACACCCGTTGGTCATGGAGCAGGGTGCAGATGCGGATTCCCTCCGCGCCCCGGATGTGGCATGAATGCCCTGATGCGACACGCGATTAAAAGGTTCCGGCTGCTCATACTGGTGCCGTGGTTCATCACCATCTTCAGCCATTCCGCCGGGGCGCGGCCCGAGGCGACGGCGTGCCAGAATCTGCCGATGAAGCGCGATACCAATGCTGCGGCCTGGCATGCCATCGCGGTCAAGCCCGGGCCGTACCTGCCGGAAATCCATTTTTATGACAAGTTCAACCCAGTCTGGTGGCTGGAAAATGCCGATGAACCCGTGCCACCGCCAGACTATCTGCCGGATGATCCGCGCCGGAACCTCAAATGGCGCTTCCGCAACCCGTGCCACAATTTTTGCTTTTACGTGATCGGGGTGGCCGACAAGGAAATCGTGCGCAGCGGGCACTATCCGGAGCGGGATTTCAATCCGCACGGCGGCTGGGATTTTGAAGTGACGCGCCGCCGGCTGGTGTTGCTGCCATATGTCTCGTATGAGCGGAACCGGGGCAGGTTCTATTTCGGCTGGCGCGAACATGGGGCGTTCGGCGTCGAATTGCGGTTTCATCATGCTCCGGAACCGGAGGCGCGGCGGGCAGGCGGTTGAAAAATTAACGGTTCATCCCGGCTTCGCGGCTTGTCCGGCGCGGCGGGCTGTGGCTTAATCAGGCGCGTGAAAATCATCGGCATCATCCCCGCGCGTTTCGCCTCGACGCGGTTCCCCGGCAAACCGCTGGCGCTCATCGCGGGCAAGCCGCTCATCCAACATGTGGTCGAGCAATGCCAGAAGGCGAAGTCGTTGAGCGAGGTCATCGTGGCCACGGACGACACGCGGATCTGGGAGGTGGCGCAAAATTTCTGCCGGGTGGAGATGACGCGGCCGGAGCATCCCAGCGGCAGCGACCGGATCGCGGAGGTCTGCGAGCGTTGCGATGCGGAGGCGGTGGTGAACATCCAGGGGGATGAACCGTTGATCGACCCGAAGGTGGTCGATGCGGTGGCCAATGCGCTGGCGCAGAACGAAATGTCCACGGCGGCGACGGCCATCAAAAACCCGGCCGAACTGGACAATCCGAATGTCGTGAAAGTCGTTGTCAACGGGGCGGGGCGGGCGTTATATTTTTCGCGGCGCACGATACCGTATCTGCGTGATGCCGCCAGCCGTCCGGTGAACGAACAGTTGGCGGCGTTTCCTTTTTTGAAGCACCTGGGCATTTACGGATTCCGGCGCGGGACGCTGTTGCGGCTGGTGAAGTTTCCGGTGTCACCGCTGGAGAACGCGGAGAAGCTGGAGCAGTTGCGCGCGCTGGATAATGGGATCCAGATCGCGGTCGTGAAAGTGGATTACGACAGCATCGGCGTGGACATGCCGGAAGATGTGGCGCGGGTAGAAGCAATTTTGTCCGCGACTTAAAATTTTTAAAATGAAATTCATATTTGTAACCGGTGGCGTGGTAAGTTCGCTCGGCAAAGGCCTGACCGCGGCGGCGCTCGGCACGCTCCTTGAAAATCGCGGCCTGAAGGTCGCGCTGCAAAAATTCGACCCGTATCTCAACGTGGATCCGGGGACGATGTCGCCGTACCAGCACGGCGAGGTGTACGTGCTGGATGACGGTGCGGAGACGGACCTGGACCTGGGCCACTACGAGCGGTTCACCGGCACCAAGCTCACGCGGATGAACAACCTCACGAGCGGCCAAGTGTATCAGAAGGTGCTGAACAACGAGCGCGAGGGGGTTTATCTCGGCAAGACGGTGCAGGTCATCCCGCACGTCACGGACGAGATCAAGCGCCGCATCCATCTGCTGGCCGAAACCAGCAAGGCGGATGTCATCATCACCGAGATCGGCGGCACGACGGGCGACATCGAGGGACTGCCGTTCGTGGAGGCGATCCGCGAATTTGCGCTGGAGGCGGGCATCGGCAACACCTGTTTCATCCACGTCACGTACGTTCCGTTCATCAAGGCGGCGGGCGAGCTGAAGACCAAGCCGACGCAGCAATCGGTTGCCAAGCTGCGCGAAATCGGCATCACGCCGAACATCATCTGCGCGCGTTGCGAGAAGCCGCTGGACAAGGAACTGCGCCAGAAGATCTCGATGTTCTGCAACGTGCCGCTGGAGGCGGTGATCGAGGCGAAGGACGTGGACCATTCCATTTACGAGATGCCGTTGATGCTCCAACGCGAGCGCATGGATGACCTGGTCTGCCGGATTTTGCACCTGACCACGCCGTCGGCGAACATGTCGCACTGGCAGGAGATCATCCGCAAGCTCATCGCGCCACAACACCGCGTGCGCGTGGGGGTGGTCGGGAAATACATCGGGTTGCAGGACGCTTACAAATCGGTTTATGAGGCGCTCATCCACGGCGGCATCGGCCACGATTGCGGCGTGGAGATCGTGCAGATCGACGCGGAGGAGATCGAAAAATTTGGCGCGGACAAGATGCTGCACGGCATCGGCGGCATCTGCGTGCCCGGCGGTTTCGGTGAGCGCGGCATCGAGGGGAAAATCCAGGCGGCCAAATATGCGCGGGAAAACAAGATCCCGTACCTCGGCCTCTGCCTGGGGATGCAGATCGCGACGATCGAGTTCGCGCGGGACGTCCTGAAGCTGGAGAAGGCGCACTCCACGGAGTTTGATGAAAATTCGCCGCACCCGGTCATCGCGTTGCTCGACGCGCAGCGGAAGGTCACCAAGAAGGGCGGCACCATGCGTCTGGGCGCGCAGCCCTGCCAGTTGATGGTCGGCTCCAAGGCGGGGCAGCTTTATGGTTCGTTCGTCATCCACGAACGGCATCGCCACCGGTACGAGTTCAACAACAACTACCGCGAGAAATTCGAGAAGGCCGGGTTTGTGTTCAGCGGCACGTCGCCCGATGGCAAGCTGGTCGAGGTGATTGAACTGAAGGACCATCCATTTTTCCTCGCGAGCCAGTTCCACCCGGAATTTTTGAGCAAGCCGCACCAGCCGCATCCGTTGTTCAAGGGCTTCATCGCGGCGGCGCACCAGCATATCCATCACAAGCCGCTGTGAAATATGAAAATGGAATACATATCGCCGACTGAAATTGGAAGGCAGCGTAACGCGTGGTTTAAGGAGCATGTCAGGTCGGGGATGAAGTTTGAGGAAGTAGTCAGGCTGAATGCTGAAGCTCTTCAACTGTTTCCCCCCACAGAAGAGGAGCGGCGGTGGAAGACGGAGAGCCTGATGGCGATGCCGGAATTTACGCTGTAGATTTGCCATGAAGTGGTCCGCCCGCAAAATCATTGCCACTTGTGTCTTGGGGTTGGCACTGTTGGGGATTGTTGTTTTTGCCGCGTGGCGTATCCGGTTGGCAAACGATGTCAAAGCTGAATTCGCGGCGATCCACGCTGCTGGGTTGCCGATCAACGGCGTGGAAGCAGATGCCTACTATGCCGCTGTTCCTGACGCTGACAATGCGGCGGTGAAAATGGCCGATGCATTCGAGTTGATGGCGACTTATGATGACCAGCGCTCCAATGAAGTTGCTTCCATAAAATTTCCTCAACTCGGAAACGCTTTAACTTTGGAGCAACAGGAATTGATTGCAGGGTTTTGTGCAATGAATTCAAACAGCCTTTTGCAAGCAAGGGAGGCCATCAAATTACCCCACAGCCGGTACGATATGGACTTATCGTGGGGGGCAGGAACGTTATTACCGCATTTGGCCAAACTCAGAACATTGTCCCGGGCGGCGGCATTTCAGTCGCTGTTGGACACGAACACATCGGTCGAGGAGATTTCAACCATCATTGGCATTGCTGGTACACTTGATGCGGAGCCAACATTGATTTCTAAACTGGTCAGAATTGCCGCGATACACATGGCGGTGGCGGCGCTTGAGCGGAGACTGAACCAGTGTGGTATGAACGAAAACGAGTTGGTTCAACTTGGAGTTTTGCTTGGCAATTCGGCAAAAACCAATCAAATGGCCAACGCGTTAATTGGCGAACGGGCAATGTATGTTCAATATTTCCGGATGGGGGCTGCAGAGATTGCCCGACTGTCCGGTACTGATGAGAATAATGCGCCCATTCCTGCCGGACCACCGCGGTCAGGCCCGCAGCCTTTATTTATAAGGCTGACGGGTTTCTTTGAGCGTGACCTGCGATTCTATCTGCAAGCCATGGATACAAACATTTCGTTAACTACAATATTTCCCCGCAACACGGAAATCATCACGAATGCTGAGGGTAAAATATTCAAAGAATGCGGCCGGTATCATTACATCCTTTCGGGATTGTTTTTGCCCGCGCTGGGTTCTGCACTTGTCAAAGAAACCACGGGCCTGGCCGAGGTTTACACGGCTCAGGCAGCGCTTGCTGTTGAGCGTTTCCGACAGGCAAACGGCAGTTTGCCGAGTAACCTAAACGAGCTGGTTCCACAATTTCTACCGGCGGTGCCGATTGATCCGTTTGACGGGCAACCGTTGCGTTTCAGACTGCTGGAGAAAGGCTATTTGATCTATAGCGTGGGCAAGGATGGTCAGGACAATGGCGGTCGCGAACGGCCGGCGGATGCCAAGTCCGGTGACAAGACCCTTTACGATATTACTTTCACCGTCGAGCGTTAATCCCAGTGAACTACGCCAAAGCCATCCAGTTTCTTTACGGCCTGCAACTGTTCGGGACGAACCTCGGGCTGGAGACGACGCGCAAGCTGGCGGCGTTGGCGGGAAATCCGCAGGAGAAGCTTCGATTTATCCATGTCGCGGGCACGAATGGGAAGGGCTCGACGTGTGCGATGCTGGAAAGCATTTATCGCACGGCGGGGTTGCGGGTGGGATTGTTCACTTCGCCGCATCTGGTTTCGTTCCGGGAACGGATGCAGGTCAACCGACAGATGGTTGCGGAAGCGGAGGTGGCGCGGCTGGTGGATGAGGTTCAGGCGCTGCTCAAACAATTTCCCGCAGACGCGCACCCGACGATGTTCGAGGTGGTGACCGTCATGGCGCTTAAGTTTTTTGCGGAACAGAAGTGTGACTTGGTCATTTGGGAGACGGGCTTGGGTGGACGTTTGGATGCGACGAACATCGTCACGCCGCTGGCGAGCGTCATCACGAACATCGCTTTCGATCACACGCAATGGCTGGGTGATACGTTGGAGAAGATCGCGGCGGAGAAGGCGGGCATCATCAAGCCCGGCGTGCCGGTCATCACGGCGGCACGGGAACCGGAAGTATTGGAGGTGATTGAACGGGTGGCGGGGGAAAAGGGGGCGATGGTGACGAGGGCGAAGGGTTTGAACTGGACAGGCGAGACGCCTGTCCCACTGCCACTTCTCGGCGAGCATCAGAAAGTTAATGCGGCGCTGGCGGTGGCGACGGTCAAGGTTCTGCAAAAACAGATCCCGGTGACGGAAGAACAAATCCATGCGGGCCTGGCGCAGGTGATCTGGCCGGGGCGGTTGCAGCTTGTCGAGCGTGGCGGGCAGAAGATTCTTTTGGATGGGGCGCATAATGTGGCAGGGGCGGAGACGCTGCGGGCGGCCTTGGCGGGCCGGGAGTCGTCCGGCGGACGACTCCTCATAATTGGCGTTCTCGGAGACAAGGATTGGCGGGCCATGTGTGATATTTTAGCGCCGCTGGCCGGGAAGATTTTTGCCGTGCCGGTCGCCAGCGCGCGCACGGCGGATGCGCGGGAGCTGGCGGCGGTTTTGAAAGCCGCCAATCCGCGGGCGGAAACCGGCGTTTTTAAAAATGTTTCTGAGGCGTTAAGTGCCTGTGGAAACGAGCCTTTCGTGGTGGTGGCGGGATCGTTGTATCTCATTGGTGAGGCGTTGGAAGTGCTGGGGCTTTCACCGGCAGGCGGGGGTGAGCGCGGGTTGAATGAGTGGTCGGGCCGGCGATAAGGCGGCGGCAAGTTGCTCCCAAGGGTCGCTTATACCTGACTTACTGCGTTGACGCTGGGCTAATGGGTCATTAGCTTAACTACGCTTATGGCCTACGCAGATACGCTTCCCAAACAGCGCCCGTTCGGCGCCACCACCCGTCCAGACTCATGGTGGCTCCAGCCGCTCGTGGTATTCCTTGGCTTTTCCGCGTTCATCGTCTATTCGACGTGGGCGGCGTTCCATCCAGGCTCCGCTGGCAGCCCTGACTATTGGTACAACGGTCACGGTGCCGATTATCTCTCGCCGTTTTTCTCGCCGGAGGTTTTTGGTTACTCGCCGCATGCGCTTTTCGGCGGCAAGCCGGCATGGTGGCCGGGGTTCCTGATGTTCTCGCCTTCGTTTTTGGTGCTGTGGGCGCCGGCCGGTTTCCGGTTCACGTGCTATTATTATCGTGGCGCGTACTACAAGGCGTTCTGGGCGGATCCCATCAACTGCGCCGTGGGCGAGCCGCGTAAATCGTTTTTGGGTGAACGTTCCTTCCCGCTCATCATCCAGAACGTCCACCGCTACTTCTTTTATCTGGCCGCGCTGTTCATCGTGATCCTCTCATACGATGCGTGGAAGGCCATGTGGTTTGAGGATGCGACGGGTGCGAAGCATTTCGGCATGGGCGTGGGCACGCTGGTGCTGATCTTGAATCCGATTTTCCTGGGCCTGTACACCTTCGGGTGCCATTCCCTGCGGCACCTGATCGGCGGCTTCCTGGATTCCAAGTCCAAGGCCCCGACGTGCGCGAAGGCCTACAGTTGTGTGAGCTGCTTGAACACGCGCCATATGATGTGGGCGTGGATCAGTTTGTTCTGGGTCGGTTTCACGGACGTGTATGTGCGGCTGTGCGCGACGGGTCACCTCAACGACTTTGTTTTCTTCACCCTGAAATAACCCATCACCCGAAAGAATTCTGTGGCTACCAATTACGAAACTCACGAATACGACGTGCTGGTCATCGGTGCGGGCGGT
>Ga0210392_10002167_pt1 | contig 10106 bp, 7 predicted proteins | sample IncBWC30OmetaG_FD_161057 | JGI IMG/M metagenome (GOLD analysis project Ga0210392, IMG submission 161057) | Forest soil microbial communities from Barre Woods Harvard Forest LTER site, Petersham, Massachusetts, United States - Inc-BW-C-30-O ...
CTTGCCCGGACTTAATTTCACCAATCCGTCTCTTTGTAATCCTTCAAAAACTTTCCCCAGATGTGGTGGCCGGTGTTGATGCCGGCGATAATCGGGTCCACGATGCGCGCCGCGCCGTCAACGATGTCCAGCGGCGGATGGAAGCGGTGCTCCTGCACCTTCCGCTCGGCGATGTGCGCCGGGTCCTCATCCGTCACCCAGCCGGTGTCCACGGCGTTCATGTGGATGCCGTCGACATGGTAATCCGCCGCCGCCGTGCGCGTCATCATGTTCAACGCGGCCTTGGCCATGTTCGTATGCGGATGCCGCGTGGTCTTGAACTTCCGGTAAAACTGCCCCTCCACCGCCGAGACGTTGACGATGTGTTTGTCGCGCTCCGGCGTGCGCAGCATCAACGGCTTGAGCCGGGCGTTCAGGATGAACGGCGCGATGGCGTTGACGAGTTGCACTTCGAGCAATTCCACCGTCGGTACCTCGGCCATGAGCATCCGCCAGGAATTACGATCGCGTAAATCCACTTGTTGCAAATCCTGATCCAGCTGTCCCGCCGGAAATAGCGCCTGCTGCGCCGCCAGTTCTTCCTGCAATAGGGGAATCTGCGACAACGCCGCCGCGTGCGTGATGCCCGCAAGTAGTGGGACAGGCATCTTGCCTGTCGAGTTGGTTTGCTTTTCTAGCGAACTGGACAGGCTGGAAGCCTGTCCCACTGCTGCCGCGCCTTCCGGCAAAATGTGATATCCCCGCAGCCCTTCATACGCGCCTAACAACGGGCGAACCTCCGCCGGCAAATCATGCAACGGCCCGTTTTCGCGCTCCATCATGTGCGCGTAAAAATCCGGCGGCCGCCGCACCGTCTGGCAGGCATTGTTGACGATGAAATCCAGCCGCTGATATTTCGTCATCACATGCCGGCAAAACGCCTCCACGCTCGGCGTATGGCGCAGGTCGAGCCCAAATATTTCCAAGCGATGGCTCCAGTCCTTGAAATCCGCTTCGGCGGCATAACGCACCGCCGAGTCGCGCGGAAACCGCGTCGTCACGATGAGCTGCGCCCCGGCCCGGAGCAGTTTGATGCCCGCCTGATAGCCGATCTTCACGCGTCCGCCGGTCAGCAGCGCCACGCGCCCGCGCAGGTCAGCCGTCTCGGTGCGCTTGAGCCAGTTCAGCTCCGCGCACTTCGGGCAAAGCTGGTCGTAGAAATGGTGGATCTGCGAATAATCCTTTTTGCAGATGTAGCAGTTCTGCGGCTCCACGACCTCGCGGAACTCTGGCGTGTCCGTCACTTCCTGCTGGATGAAATGTTTCGGCGGGAAAACGTTCGGGGTGGTGAAAACCTTTTCGCGGCGCAGCTTGCGGATGCCGGTTTCATGCAGCTTGGACTGGTCGCGCTGGATTTTTTCCGCCTTGCGCTGTTTCACCTTGGCCTTCACCAGCCGGCGGCGCTCGGCGACATTCGGGCAGTAGATGTCCCCGGCCGCCTTCAGCAATCGCGTGCGCTCCTCCTCCGTCAACGCCCCCAGCAGCGCGCGGTTCGCCGACGCCTTCTCCAGGATTTCGGCGGCGGCCTTCAGTTGCGCCAGGGCGGCTTCGTTGTTGTGGTGGTGCGCGGCGGACATTTATTTGGCCGCGCAGAATAGCAGCCAAACGCACGGCGGGCGAATGAAAAGACAGGGTGGGTTGCGCGCCCCCGCTGCCGTGTCAGTGTTTAACGCTGTTCAGGAGGTTTTGGATCTTGTCCTGCCCCAGCGTCGTGCCGTTCAACCATTTGGTCGCCGCCGTGGGGTCGGTCCGCAACCAGTTGCGCGCGATGTTTTGGACGGTGTTGTTGTATTGGTTGGGATCGGTGATGGTGCCCACGAATTGCGCGGCGAGGTCGGGATACTGATATTGCGTGTTATTGATATAGTTCTGGATCGCGCTCGTCCGGGCGCTGTCGTCCGGCAAGGCCGCCAGCCAGGTCGCCGCGCCCTGCGGATCGTTGCGCGCCCAGCCCTGCACGACCGTGTCGAGTGCCTGCTTGCGGGAATCACCTGTGAACCCCGCCGCCCATTGCGAGGCGGCCTCCGGGTCGGCGCTGGTCCATTGGCTGATGACGGACATCGCCGCCGAGGTTTGGGACGCGCTGGCGGGCAGGCTGGCGACGTATGCGGCGGCGGTGGCCGGATCGGTTTGCGCCATGCCGTTCACGACGCCTTGCAAGAAGGAATTCCTCGCGTCGCCATCCGTCATGTTCTGCAACATCGCCTGCGCGGCCGCCGGGTCGTTCTGCGCCAATTGGTTCGCGGCGTTTTGCATGAACGAGTTTTGCTGGCTGCCGGCGGGGAGGTTTTGCGCGTATTGCAGCGCGGCCTGCGGGTCCTGTTGGGCCCACTGCGAACTGACCGTGCTCAGCGCGTTTTGTTTGGCCTGCCCGTCCGGCAATTTTTCCGCCCAGGCCAGCGCGGAGTTTACATCCGACTGCGCCCATTGGCTGGCGACGCTGCTGATGAAATTATCCCGCGCCTGTCCTGGTGGCAGCGAACTGGCGAAATCCGCCGCGCCCTTCGGGTCGTTCTGCGCCAGCTGCCAGCTCGCGTTCTGCAGGGCGTTCTGTTTCACCTGGCCCTCGGGCAGCGACTTGATCCAGTCCATCGCCGCCTGCGGGTCGGACTGGGCCAGGCTGCTGGAGATCTGATAAGCGTAGTTTTGCAGGGCGGACGCGGGCAGCAACGCCGCCAGCTTCACCGCCGTCTGCGGGTCTTGATAGGCCATCTGGCTGACCACATTTTGAAAAATTTTGTTTCGCTCCGCGCCGGCGGGCATGTCCTGCGCGAATTTTACCGCGGCGTCCGGGTCGGTCTGGACCCAGCCGTTGACGATGCTGCCGAGCAGATCCGTGCGGCTTTTGCCGGCGGGCAGGGTGTTTGCAAAATCCATCGCCGCCTTCGGGTCTTGCTGCGCCCATTGCTGGCTGACGCTGCTCAACGCCTGGGTTTTCGCCGGCCCGTCCGGCAATTCCTTGGCGTAAGCCATCGCGGAAGTCACATCGCTTTGCGCCCAGGTGGACAGGATGGAACTGATGGCGTTGCGCTTGTCATTGCCGCCCGTCAGCGAGTTCGCCCAGGTCATCGCCGCCTGCGGATCCGTTTGCGCCCACGACGACGCGATGGCCTGATACGCCTGTTGCCGTTGCTGGCCGGGCAGCTCTGCCGCCTTGGCCGCCGCCGTCATCGGGTCTTTCGCCGCCCACTGGGAAAAGATCTGGTAGGAATACCCCATCCCATAGCGGCGTGAATTGCCCGTGCCCAGCTCCTGTTGCAACGCCAACGCCGCCGCCGGATCGGTTGCCGCCATGGCGCTGATTATATTGTTCAGGACCTGGTCCCGGAGCTGCCCTTTCGGAAGCTGCCGCACCCATGCCGCGGCCGCCGTGGGATCCTTTGACGCCCAGGTGCCGGCCACGATGCCGATGGCGGTCTCCCGCTCGGACCGGATCGTCAAGCTGTTCGCATAAGCCATCGCGGCGGTGACATCCGTGTCGGCCCAGCGTGAAAGCAGCGTGTAGCGAAATTGCCAGCGCATCTGCTGCGTCAGGTTTTTGTCGATGAACCGGAGCAGTTCCGGCAGTTCTGTCGGATCCAGGTCGGCGAAGAGCTTGAACAGGTCTTGCTGCTGCTTTTGATAGCCGTAGCCGGACAGCCGGCCCTGTTTGCTGTACTCCATGATCTTCGCCTCGATGTCCGCCAGGGTCATCTTGCCCGCCAGCGGCTGGCTATTTTTCGCGGTTGCCTCCGCCGGCTTGGCCGGGGTATTCCCCGCTGCTGGCAGTGTGCCCGGGCCCGGGGTGTTGGGCGTGCCGGCGGTGCCGGAGTCTTCCGCAGTGGTGCCCTTGGCCGGCGCGTGATGTTGACCAAGCCAGAAACCGCCGCCCGCTGCACACAACACGAGCAGCGCCGAAAGGATGAGACCATTTTTCATAGGGTGGGTAAGCCGGGGATTGGACTGCCGGAGTGTCAAACGGTTCAAAATGAATGTCGAGCAATCAATGGCCGCTGGATTTCTTGACCTCGGATTTCAAAGGCGCGAGACTGGTTGCACCATGGCGACCAAGCAAATCATCAAACCCAAGAATTCACCCCCGGCCCTCGGGCCCTACAACCATGCCGTGCGCATCGGCGACCTGCTGTTCTGCGCCGGCCAGATCCCCATCGACCCAAAGGACGGCAACGTCGTCACCGGCGACATCAAACTCGCGACCGACCGCGTGCTGCAAAACATCAAGGCCATCCTTGATGATCAGGGTCTGACGTTTGTGAATGTTGTAAAATCCACCGTTTTCATGGTGAACCTGGCTGACTTCGGGGCCATGAACGAGGTCTACGGCAAATATTTTACCGACAACTTCCCCGCGCGTTCCACGGTCCAGGTCGCGGCCCTGCCCAAGGGCGCGACCGTGGAGATCGAAGTCATCGCGCATTTTTGAAATGAAAAAGTCCTGGCGCGAAAAACTTGCCGACGACAAGGGCCTGCCCAAAGTCTGCGAGGTTCGCGCTGGCAAGGGAATCCGCGCCGGCGAGGGTCGCATGGTCATCGCCGCGCCGCGCGAGGTGGATGCCCTGATGCGGCAGGTGCCCAAGGGCCGCCTCGTGACCATCAATGAACTGCGCGCCGCGCTCGCCCGCAAGCACCAGGCGGACTTCACGTGTCCCATCACGACCGGGATATTCTCCTGGATCGCCGCCCACGCCGCCGCCGAGGATGAGGCCGAAGGCAAAAAGCGCATCACGCCCTACTGGCGCACGTTAAAAATGGGCGGCGAAGTGAACCCCAAATATCCCGGCGGCGTGTTTGCACTGTCCAAACGGTTGCGCGCCGAAGGCCATAAGGTCGTTGCCAAAGGCAAGCGCACGTTGGTGGCAGATTTTGAGAAGAAGCTTTTTGGAAAACTGAAATAACCCATGTCCACCGTTGCCTATCTTTTAATCGGCCTCACCATCGGTTGCATTCTTGGTGCGGTTATTGGCCTGTTGCTGGGTTCTCGAAGACGCGATTCGACTGTGCTTGCGAATTCAAGCGAAGTAAGTCCGTTGGAAAAAGAACTGCGCCAACAGCTAACACAGCGTGACGAGGAGCAAAAGGCTTTGCAGACTCAGTTGCAAGAGTTGAACCTGCGCAACGGCGAACTAGGTGCGCAATTGAAATTGCTAAACGAACGGTTAAACACGGAGCGGCAGCAGCTTGAAACCTTGCAGGAAAAATTTCGCAAGGACTTCGAAGCGGTTTCAACGAAACTTATCGCGGACAATACGAGCAGCTTTAACCGGCAATCAACTGAAAGTTTGGAAGGCCTCCTAAAACCGCTGAAAGAGAAACTGGGCGAGTTCAAAACCAGCCTCGATAAGACCCATGATGCGACTACCGCCAACAGCGCGTTGCTTAAAGATCAAGTCAGCCGAATCGGCGCAGAAGCGGCGAATCTTTCCAAGGCTCTCAAGGGCGACGTAAAGGCTTTGGGCAACTGGGGCGAGAACATGCTCGACCAGATTTTGGAAAAGTCTGGCTTACAGCGTGATTTGCATTACCGGCGTCAGGTCAGCATGAAAGATGGGGAAGGCGATCAGCGATTTCTTGATGTAATCGTGAATTTGCCAGACGGCCGTAGTTTGGTAATTGATTCTAAAGTTTCGCTGCGCGCCTATGAGGAGTTTGTGAACGCAACAGACGAAGCGAATAAACTTGCTGGATTGGCGCGGCATATCGATTCGTTGCGCAAACACTTCAAAGACCTTGGTTCGAAGCGATATCATAAACTCTACGATATAAATACACCGGATTTTGTGCTGATGTATGTGCCCATTGAGGCGGCGTTTTTTGCTGCGATAGCGCAAGAGCCTGGATTGTTCGCCGAGGCGTTGGATTACAATGTTGTGCTCATCACGAACTCGACGTTACTAGCAACGCTCCGTACAGTTTCACATGTGTGGCAATTGGCTGATCGGCAAAAGCACGTCCTTGAAATTGCTAACTTGGGTGGGTCATTATACGACAAATTTGTCGGTTTTGTGGAGGATTTGAATGCAGTCGGTAAATCTCTGACTGATGCGCACGAATCATGGGACAAGGCTTATAAAAAGCTTCATACCGGACGCGGAAATATTGTGAGTCAGATAGATCGATTGAAAAAATTGGGGGCGAACGTCGATAAGTCGCTTCAAACTGATTTGCTCGAAAAATCGAGCCAAGATACCTCGCTGGCCGATTCAACTCCACGTCTGCCGCCCGGCTGATTCTCTTGTCTAAGAACAATTAAAATCCGATTCACTTCGCCGCGATTGTCGCCGGCTTGATGGCATTGCGGTCACCTTCGGAAAGTCCGTTTAGATAGTTTGCTGCCGCGGTCGCATCCGCCATCTCCCAGTACGAGTATGCACCCTTGAGCGCCTCGATCCGCGCGGCGTTTTCCGCCGGCAATTCCGCCGTCCACCGCACCGCCGCCGCCGGATCAATGCGCGCCCAGCCGGAGGCGAGGCTGATGATGGCGGCATCCCGGGCCGGATTGGTGGACAAACCTCCGGCCCAGTTGATGGCGGCGGCGGGATCTTTCTCCGCCCAGTTCTCCGCGATCTGGCTGATGGCGGCAGTCTGCGCGGAACCGGCGGACATCTCAGAAACGTATTTCCCGGCGGCATCGGCATCCTGTTTGAACCAGGCATCGAGTGCGCTGTTCAAGGCAATGGCCTGGGCACCGGCCGGCAGGGTCTGCGCCCATGCCACCGCCGTGGCCGGGTCCTGCGCAGCCAGGGCGCGGGCCACAGCCAGGGCGGAATTGTTTTGCAACTCACCTTCCGGCAGCTTGCCGACCGCCTCGGCCGCCGCCTGCGGGTTCGCCGCGGCCAGTTCTTGCAACCCCTTTTGCGACACACGGTCCGCCGCACCGCCTTCAAGGTTTTGCGCGGCCAGGTCGATCGCCCGCTGCGGGTCGGTGGCCGCCAGTGTCGTCAAGATGCTTTCCATCGCGCTCGCGCGTTCACCCGCATCCTCGATGTTTTTTGCCCAATCAAGCGCGCCCGCCAGGTCGCTGTGGCTCCAGTTATCCGCCACGGTGCGCAGCGCATTTTCCCGCGCCTCGCCGGCGGGAACGGATCGCACCCAGCCCGCGGCCCCCGCGGGGTCGGTTTTGGCCAGCTGATCGAAGAGCGTGCTGTAGATGAATTTTTGGTCGTGTGTCGTGGCCATGCTGGCGGCCAGGACGAGCGCGCGCTGCGGATCCGTTTTGCCGATCGCCGGCAGCGCGATGAACAGCCCTTCCGTGTATTCATTGCCTTGCGGCATCTGGCGCAACCAGTCCAGCGCGGCCTCCGGGTCGTGTTGAAACCAATCGGTGTAGGCCTTGCCAAAGGCGATGGCCCGCAGGCGCGGATCGGTCTCGCGGAACGATTCCAAAACCAACGCGTGGAAATCAACCGCTGCCGTGACGGCGGCGGTGGCGGCCGGTCCGCCCGCCACCGCACTCGTCAAAGCCATGTTGCCAATATTATCAACCGCAGCGGATGCAACCGGCCGGTTGCCCGCCAACTGACGCACCCCGATCGCCACCATCGCGCCACAGATGGCCGTCAGCAGGATCGGCTTTAAAAGATTGCGTTGTTTCATGGCCGGGAAACGGATTTTGGTTGTTGCGTGGTCAGTTGTTGCGCGGATTCACCGTGCCGGCGGTGAAATCGGCGGCATTGTCGTTCGTGTCTGTGGCCCCGCCGCCCGCGCGCAGGTCGGAGGTAGTGTTGGAGGGCGCCGGAGCGGCACCGGCACCTTCGTACGCATCCGCCGAACCGTAGCCGATGAAGTCCACGACGTTCGCGCTGCCCACCGGATTGTCCACCGTCAGCAGCGTCGTGGTCTTCGTGAGCGCCACTTTGCCGGCCGTGGCCGCCATCGAAATCGTGCCTGTGGCTTCCGGTGTCGGCAGGCTGGTGGTGCCGCCCGAGCCGGCGGCTTCCTGGATCAGGTAATGATGGCCCGGCGCAATTGTCCCGTTCAGAATCGTCTCCGACCAGGTGCTGCCGGAGGAACTGGCATATTGCACCGCGTAGGTGCTCAAATTCACCGTAGCCGTGCCCGCGTTGTAGATTTCAATGAAATCGTTTTCGTAAGTCGCGCCACTGTTGCCGCCGCCGCCGTAGACCTGGCTGATGGTGAGGTTCGTGGTACCGCCGCCACCGCCGCCGCCGCCGTTGGTCACCGTGAAGCTGCTGGCGCTGGTCGCCAGGCCGCCGGGCGCAATCACAGAAATCGTGCCGCTCGTCGCACCCGCCGGCACTGTCGCGGTGATCCTGGTATCTGAATTGACCGTGAAACTCGTCGCGTAGGACGTGTTAAATTTCACGATCGAAGCGCCGGTGAAGCTGGTGCCGTTGATGGTCACGCTCGCATTGGTCGCCGCGCTGCCCGGGGAAAAGCTGGTCAGGGTCGGTGCCGTCGCGCCATCCACCTTCGCCCGCAGGACTTCGGCGATGTTCGGGGCCACCGCGGTGAAAAACGTATAGCCCGTGTTAGCCTGGACGACGCTCGCGGCGGTCACAAAATTCGACCACGGCGTCGAGCGGATGCCCGCGATGTTCGGCACGTTGATGGTGATCACCCGCGTCGTGCTGGTGACACGGCTCAAGGCCGTGCCGCTGCCGGTCGGCACCGCCAGCGCAATCTTCCAGGTGTAACCGGGGATGTACACCGGCCCGTTCGTGTTGATCTTGGAGGTGCCGAAGCCGCTGGGACCGCACATGATCAGCATCTCGTAACCGGAATTGGACAATGTACGGCAGTAATCCTCAAAACTTGCCCAGATCCCTTCATTGTTGTCCGGCGTCTGCGGCATGATATTGGACATGAAGAACACCTGCTTGTTGTCATTCGTCGTGTCCGTCCGGTCCGCTGACGGACACAAATGGCCGCGGTCAAAGCCGGAATCCGTGTAATCACTTGGCGTCACCCGGTAAAAGTTTGGTGGCAGGTTCGTGTCCGTATAAAACGTGCTGTTGCGGCCGGAGCTTCCCTGGTCAGACGCCGTCAGGTCCCAGCTCGCCCAGGTCGGTTCTCCCAAGTTGTCGCTGAAATCCAGCGATTCCACGGCGCGCGATACCAGGTAATGGTCATGGTTGTTCGTGTTCACAATCGCTCCGCTCGGGTTGCCCAGTTGCAACTGGAGGTTGGTGGAGATGGTCGCCCGGGCCGGGGTCGTAAAACATAAAATCGCCGTCAAGACGGCGATCAGCAGGGGCAGGAGGTTGGTTTGGGGCACGGAGGGGGTCGGTTTCATGGCAGGTTGTGGGTACAATGCGGTTGTGGGTTTGGTTTTTGCATGGCTGCTTTGGACTCCTCTAACGGACTGCTGCGTTTGTAGTTTGTTTCACCCCGACCGTGCAAGACAAATTTGAAAAATTATGAAAAAAGTCGCGCGCGAGCCGTACTCCGCCCGGGTGAACCACCCCAGATCATCCTTCCACCGCTTCCTTCTTCTTTCCGTTCCGCGAAAACACCATCATATCTGGCGAGAAAAATCCGGCGCCCAAAAGAGATCACCCATCAGGGCGCGGTGCCGGCTCAAAATTCCCAGTGCACCCGCGCGCTGAAGACCGACACCGGCCCGCGATCCCGGTTGAATGCCGGGTCGTCGATGAATTGATAATCCAGCGTGGCATCCACGGTTTTCCAAACCTTGAAATCGTAGTAGATCTCCATGATTTTTTCCCAGCCGTAATTCAGGTTGCCATCACCGGCCAGGATGCCCAGGCCGCCTGCCGCCAGAAAATCCTGATGCGACTTGGAAATGCCGTTCAATACGCCGGCCAGGCCGAAGGTGTCATCCGGCCGTTGCCATGCTTCACCCTTGATGCTGACGCCCGCCGACGCCGAATAATCAACATCGCTGAAAACCCACCCTTCATTGTGGCCGTCACTCCAGCCCAGGCGGGAAAACACGCCAACGTTTTTGGCGACTTCCTGTTCGATATTCAGCCCGAAGCCGTATTTGTAGCGATAATCCCGCGTGGCCACGATGTCGGCCGGCCGCGTCGGGCTGTCCACGGCCGCCTGATAGCTGCCCATATGGGCGCGGTTCAAATAGGTGAGCA
>Ga0210392_10002168_pt1 | contig 10106 bp, 10 predicted proteins | sample IncBWC30OmetaG_FD_161057 | JGI IMG/M metagenome (GOLD analysis project Ga0210392, IMG submission 161057) | Forest soil microbial communities from Barre Woods Harvard Forest LTER site, Petersham, Massachusetts, United States - Inc-BW-C-30-O ...
TGCCTTATGGCAACCAGATGTTGCTGCCGACCTGGACAGCCGACTTGCAGTCCTTGCAGAGCGGGACGTTGACTCCTACATCCAGTGGCATCGTCTGGGACAACAATGCCAACGCTAGCGGTCAAGCAGTGGGTGACGTGCTTTTCGCTGATCTCCAGACCTACCTTTCCGCAGGTCTTGGAACTTCCTTCAACATCCTCAAGAGCGTCATCAACTGGAATAACAGCGACAACCTGCTTACCTACAACGGGACTGTTGGCAGTAACAACTTGACATAATTTGATGGGTAGCGCCCGTCGAACCGGTCGGGCGCTACCCTATTGGAGATCAAATTATGTCACGTGAGGTGAAGCTAAAGAACGACCCGGTTGGCATGGCCTTCTTCTTGATAGGAACGGGTATTCTTTTTTGGATTATGATGTCCGTGATCGACCATTGGATTGTGGGTAAGTGATTTTTTTCAGGGGCAGCGGGGTAGAGATTCTATAGGGGATTGATGGTCACTAGCTTCGCACCTACCGTTATTGTGGACGGTGAGACGGTCACACCTGAAGGCTGGATGTGGGTGCTTGGCTTTGCGATGGGTGGTGTCCAATGGGCGATAGATGAATGCGAGAAGCCCGAGTTTGATCTTCGTGGGAAGATGCGTGATTATCATCGGCGTAAGCAAGTTTATAAGATAACTTCTGAGATTGAGATGCTTGAGAAAAGACTGGAAAAGCTCAGATTGGAACTCGCTGATCTCTAATCTTGCAAGGGTTTGAACTATGCTCGACTTTGATCCAAAGATCATCAGGCGTGTAGTTGACAAGTGCCCTCTGGTTCCACGCAACGACGCGGTGATAGTCTACAAGATCAATCTTAAGCAAACCGCAGGAGGGATTCTCCTTCCAGATAAGAGGGACTCCAAGTCGTCTCAGGGCTTTGCTGGGGCTGGTGTGGTGATTGCGGCTGGTCCTGGTCGGTTCATTGACATGACGGGGGGACGGGAGCCTATTGAGTTGGAGCCGGGGGATGTGGTCATCTTTGCGGCTCTGGCTGGACTTCAGTTAGGTGAAGTAGTGAGATCCGAGATTGGATCTGAATTTTCATTTGAAGAATTAGTTTTGATTCGGGCGCAAGACTTGATGTACACGATACGTGATCGCAACGTTCTCAAGCAATACCGCAACTACGAGGAATTGTAAGATGATGCCTGAGTATTACGTGAGTGCTGTTACCGTGACGGGAAGTTTTAAGCATTGGACTGATCCGGAGCGTGATAAGCCAGGGATTTCCGCTGGGTCGGAAATAGCACTGACGGTTGTTCCCAATCCAGACGTGATCGGATGGTATCCTAACGAAGCCGAGGTCATCGGTTTCGAACTGCGGATGAAAATTCATGTCATACTCATGGCTGATGCTCAGATGAGGGGCGTCACACTTCCGGCCAATGCCAGCCATGCTCTTGTTAAGTACAAGCAGAAAGTTCAAGTCTTGAAGAACGGTCTGAACGGGGAAGTATCATACAGGGACGAGGAAGTTCCAGCGCCAGCACCATCGATGGTTGAAGATACACATATTGATGCTACCGAAGTTTTTTCTGATCAAGGGAATCAGCAATGATTTCTGACGACGAGTATAAGGCGTACGTCGACAGATTGGCTTCTCAAGAACTCAAGATCGGTTTGTCACGAACTCCGACGACGATGGGACCTGGATACATCGCCGAAAAGATCGCCGAGATCCTTGAGATCAAGTCTATTGTCAACGAGATGTCCGAGAAGGTCGAGATTGCTCTTTGCGAGTCTGAGGTGAGGCTCAACGACCTTGAGGAAGAGGTTCAGCTTCGGACTCATATCGAGTATCAGAATCTCATAGATTCTGGTGACCCTGGACTCAAGAATGCTAAGAGTAGGGACTCTTTCATTTGGGTTCAAGTCGAGCAAGGGTATGTTGACGATCATCAAGCAGAGTTTGCATTGAGATCGACTCCGACGACGCAGTTTCAGCTGAGTGAAGACCTCCGAATTGCCAGAAGTGATATCATCAGGTTCAAAGCACTTCTCAGGATCATTGATCACAGGCGTGATGAACTTGGGAAGCTTGATTCTGGGGTACGTCTACAACAGAAGACGATGGAGACTGAAGCAGCGATTTACGGTAAAGGTGGAATCCCACAGCAACAAGCAGCTAGTAACGGAAACCAGGGAAACACACAAAGACATGTGGATGTGGGGGTTGTTCCACGAGAAGTTGATGAGAGCGATGATCCAGATGCTCTTGAGGAAGATTTTAACGCACCTCCTCCTCCGATTAATGAGGAAGTGCCTTATTGACTTAGCAAGCGTAATATCTGACAGCAGGGATGGGGCGGAGTACTCCCTGGACACCTAATTAACTCCGCTTCCATCCTTGTCTGTCAGGTATTCTTTCGGGCGTGACGTGCAACGTGCAAGTTTAGAGACGTGCTGACGGGTTTTCTTTTTCATTTCCAGATCAGGAGAGGTAGCGATGGGACGACACTACTCGTTCGACGACAGGCGTGTGGGCAAGGGTGACGGCGAGTTCTTCAAGGTGACGGGCATTAAGGACCGGCCACAGCGAATCGCATATATCCCAGCAACGGCGTACGAGAACCAACTCGTGCTGACACCTGAGTTGCAGAAGCGTGCTGCAGCCAGAGACGCAAAGGCGATCGAGGAAATTGAGGACATTAGGGCGCTTCGAGAGGAACTCACAAAGAGCCTGAAGAAGCAGCAGCCATCGGCGGAAGTCTGGCCAGACGAAAGTGGCAAGAAAACGATTCTCTATGCCAGGACTGAGGCAGCAAAGACGTTCTGGATCGATGGTGTCGGGTACATCTACTGGAAGGATGGAATTCCAGATGGGTTGATTGAGAAGCCGGCCCAGATCGTTTACGGGTTTGTAATCTTGGAGTACGAACTGGACAACGAGAACGAGCCGGTGATCCTATCGCCAGATCGCCAGATCGAGTTGGGAGGGGGGCACAAGCTTAACTTCAAGTACGAGCTTAAGCCCTGGAGCATCAATGATGCCAAGACTCGTGCATGGAAGGAGCACAGTCGAACTAATCCCGTGATCAAGAACGATTATCTAGTCTGGACACAGAAGGACGGACTGTACGATCGCACGAAGTTCTCTCCGGCTGGCCCTGCGTTGTGGCGGAATGATTCCGCGGTGATGAATCGGATCATCAAGGAAGGTGCCAAGATGTATGCTAACCTTCCGAAACTCATTGCTAAGGACTTCACGATTGATGAGATCGTGGAGATGTTGTCGGGAAATCAACAGGGAGGAAAGGGTAAGCAGGGAGCACCGACTGCGACGACGATGCCTGAGGAGATCGATTTCGCGGGCCTTCTCGGCTCTGGAGCAGCTGAGGTAGCCGGAAACGGCAATAAGGCAGCTCTTGAGCACAACCCATCTCCGGATTTCCCAGACTTGTCTCAGGAGGGAGTGGAGAGCCTTTTGGGATCATCTTCGGGAGGTTGAAACATTACGTCACCCTGTACGGGGACGCGGGTTGAACCTAATCACGGAGGTGATTGAGAAACGGGCCGATCTTCCCCTTAGGTCGACCCGTTTTTATATTTCAAGCTATGGATATAGAGCCTTTAAAGATACTGGCGTTTGATCCGGCACTAGCCAACATGGGTTGGGCTCTAGTTAGTTTCGATCCGAATGTGCTTCAACAAGAGCAAGCACCTTCTTGGATTACGGATAAGACAGGCATTCATACTTACAAGTGTTTTCAGAGATTAGATGGAGGAACATTCAGCACTGATAATCAGATGACTGTTAATGAAAGAATGATTCATCAGATCGATGAAGTACATCTCCTCTGTGCAATTCACAAGCCAGAGATGATTGCCATGGAGTCGCAGTTAGAGGTTGGATCAGCTAGATGCACCTGGGGAGTGGCGATTCAGTTTGGGATTGTCTTTCCGTATTTCTGTACGAATCTCCGTCAAGTAAGATTGGCTCGATGTCCTGATGATCGGTGGTATAACGGAGAGAGCCAGGAAACGACAGCAATTTTTTCACATATAGATCACATCCCTAATTATGGAGTGGCTCTTAAGCCACCACAACTTCAGTCTGTCGCTCATCATGAAGGTCAGACTAAGTCTAAGATTGTCAAAGAGCGTTACTACGAAGTAAGTGGAGATACTCGAAAGGGTATCAAGGATCATGAGGCAGATGCCTTTTTTGTAGCAGTACACAGTGGTAGGTTCTGGGCTACTTGTTTACAGCAGTGCTGGGGAATGGAATTTCTTACTAAGAAAGAGCAAAAGATTTTTCTTGCTACTGAGACTGGAATGGTACACCGCAAGTTCGAGTCTTGGTGGACAAACTTCTAAGGGAGATAGTAAGGATGTTACTTACTCCACGATATTCAATTGTTTCGGCTCCCATTAAAGATTACACGGATTTTGCCTACGCAGATAGTGATGATGACGACGATCGTGCAGAGCATCCTTATCTTAGTGTTGGGCATGGAGACTTTAGTGAAGAACACGGTTATGATCCGAGATTTGTTGTGTGGGCAATTATAAACGGTCGACTTCAAGCATCTGAAGTGACAGAACCAGGTATTGGAATCACGCATGGATCAATTTGGGGTCATGATGTGACAGATAGAGATTATAAAGGGAGGTATGAACCCCAGACCGGTCGATTGACAATTGTAAAACCGCAACGCTTGCGTTTTCGTGAAATTCCAGATGTGATTATGAGGCAATTAGAGTCTAAGTTCAAAAACATCACTGAGATTCGAGTATTCTGATAAATTTGGTCAGCCATTAAGTAAATAATAGAAATAGAGATTCATATTTTTGTTACATCTAAGAATATCGTTATGATTATATCACTGCTTGATGAGATTAAACAGGGATGTCCCAACTGCCCCTGGAAAGATAGAAAATCTCAGACGGTCCCACCGGAAGGTTCAGAAAGTTCTCCCCTCATTGTTATTGGGAGAAATCCGGGTTCTACTGAGGACTCTGTTGGGAGACCATTTATTGGTCCGGCTGGAAAGCATTTGGATAAGTTTTTTGCAGATGCAGGCATCTCCAGAGATAAGGTTTACATTACGAACACAGCTAAGTGTTATGGAGGACCTGGGGACCCTTGTCCAACAGATGAAGTCTTTGACTGCTGTGAGGATTTCTTGAAAAGGGAATTAGCCTTGATACAGCCTAAACTCATCATGCCATTTGGCTTTGATGCGTATCGCAGGATTACAGGGGATGTGTCACCTATCTCAGTGATTCAGGGCAAGAAAACAGAATTTAGACATCTTCCAGGTTGGGTTTATTTTCCAATGACCCATCCAAGTATGTGGCTTAGATCAAAGGGTTACTATGATCGAGTTATACTACAGAAGGTCATCCCTGAATTTAGGCAAGTTTTAACCGATCTTGGCATCCTGGATCAATTAGCTTAGGTCATTTTTTCCGAGTGATTTTGGGTATCTATTCGTAGTCGATTTATCCGCCGGTAATTTTACAGGGAAATCACATGTCCTCTTATTCCATGCCAAAGTTTCATCCGGTTGGTTTGGAGAACCTAAAGAATTACTTGATGAAGAACCGCAGACTGCGTTCATTGGATACTCCAGAGAGTATTCCAGTTATTAAGTCTAAGTGTCCTTCATTGGACTGGATTACCAATTGCGGAGGGATTCCTCGCGGGCGTGTGATTGTGGTCAAGGGACCGGAGTCATCTGGGAAATGTGTTTGTCTCAGCACATTCATTCCTGTTTATGGGAGAGGCCTGATTCGAATGCAGGATCTGGCCAATGAACTTTCATGGAATACAGTAGGAGAAGAAGTACAGTCGGATCAACATGCAGAGTTAACTATTTACGTTCCGAATGCTGAGTCAGAGCCAATTCAGACGAATGCGATGTACTTCGCAGGGACATTGGAGAGTCATCGAGTTACCACTGAAGATGGAAATGAGTTAGTTGCATCAAAGACACATCGAGTCCTGTCTCTGACGAATCGCGGAGTTTTGGCTTGGGTAATGTTGCGAGATTTGCGGTTGGGGGATGTGCTGGTTAAGACGGTAGGACAGAAGGTCTCCGGACCATCAGATAAAATCTTTCAGTGGTTACTTCCTGTTGACACTGAAGAAATTACATTACAAAAGGCTTCTACTGCATCATTTTTTGGAGCAATGTGTGGGATCGAGACTCGGGATAGATCACTATACTTGCTGGTGACAAACCCAAGTCAGATCAGAATGGTTCGTCAGTGGGCAAAAGAGATGACTGGGGATGACTCCGCTAATCCTTTTGATAAGGATGTGGCGGAGTTTTCGCGTTTTTCAGGGATGGCTCGGATTCAGGATGGTCGGTGGTCGGAACTGGCCTTAGAGGCTGTCAAGTTGGCTCCCGGAATCATTCGAACAGCGTCTTTGACGGCCCAGTTACATTGGTGTGCTGGGATGACATTAACACGAGGGGTATGGACTCAGAACGACTTAGAGATTGAACTTGAGTCAGAAGATGTTGCTAAGACCTTGCACATGATCTTGGAGAACCTCGGGGTACGGGCTATTATATATCCAGCTTTGGATACGTTTAGCCGAGAGAAAGTTAAAGTTGCTCTCCGGGATAGATTGGCACAGCAGACAGCTCAACAGATTCTTTGGCGTGGGTATGACTTTTCACCGGATTGGAAGGGCGAGTCTGTTATAGATCAGGTTGAAACCCATGACTATCTAGGTGAGACTTTGGAACGGGCCAAGGAGGCGCTAAGAGAAGAAGGGCTAGATCATCTGGCAGACAGTATAGAAGTGGAAGACAAAGACAAGGATAATCTAAAAGAAGTAGCGGAAATGCTATTTCCGTCAAGTCTGAAAAAGAAAACTTTTGATAGAATATATCAGACTCTCTCTTTGATGGCATCTCCATGTACTTATCTAGATCGAGTGACGTTTTCCAAGGCAACAGGTGTAGAGGTGCCGATGGCAGACCTCTCTGTGCCTATTGGGTCTCTTTATTCGACAGGAGGATTGGTCAGTCATAATTCGACGTTGGCCATGCATCTGGCTAACCAAGAACTTGCAGACAATCCTAACTCGGTTGTTGCGTTTCAGGATTACGAACATTCAATGGCAGTGAACTATGCCAGGCAGATGGGACTTCATAAGCACAACGGCAGGTTCTTGCTTATCCCATCTGATGAGTTTGAGATGGCAGATAGTCTGGTCAAGCTTTTTGAGGAACAGAAGGTCTTTCCTTCTCTCTGGATCATTGACAGTGTTCCGGCAATGGTTCCAAAGGCCGCCTTTGAGCGTGAGGCTGATGAGAATCCGCAGGTAGCTCTTCAAGCTAGAATGTTTTCAGATCTTCTGGCGAGGTGGGTGAAGTTTGCAGCTAAGTACGGAGTAACGTTTTTACTCTTGAACCAACTTCGATCTAACATACAGATTGGATATGGGCAGAGAGGAAAGCAGACACCAGGGATTTTCGGATCAGACAAGGAGAATCAACCCGGAGGTTTTGCACTAAGATTCTATTCCAGTATGACGATTGACCTGCGTCCGAGCAAAATCATCAAGGCCAATGTGTTTAATCCTATGTTGGGTGATCGTGAAGACATTCCGATCGCTAATATGGTTAGGATGACAGTGAGCAAGAACAAGTGTGGATCTCCGTATCGTTCTGCGATGGGTTATATTCAGTTTGGTGAAGGAATTGATACAGTTAGAACGATTATCGATCTGGCTATCTCCCAGAGACTGATTACAACAGCAAAAGGCAAGGGAACACATGAAATCAAGCTTCCTGACGGGAAAATATTCTCTGTAGTTGGGAAGGAGAAGCTGGTTCAAGCTCTGAAGGGACAGACACACGGACGTCAAGGTTTAGAAGCGTTAGACTCACTTCAGAAGATGCTTCAATGGGATAAAGCAGATGAGGTTCACGCTCAAGTTTTAGGAATGACAGAGGAAATTATTGATACAGGAGAAGAGGAAGAAATCACCGGTACAGCTGGATTGGCTAGTGAAGGACTGTTGGAGTTGATATCGTCTCGTGACAGTTTGATTGAGCAGGCAGATGTCTTGAATATGCTGACTCGTCGCGGCAAAACGATTTACTGGACCAATCCTGAGACTGGGATTGAGTATCGTGGTCAGAGGTTGGAACTACTGGAGGGCAAACTAGGTGATGAAGGTTATGCGGCGCTGGAAAAGCTAGTTTTATCCAAGATTCACGAGATCGAGTCGAAGTTGGACGAACAGGAAGCTGCAGCAACTTCACTTCCGGCGACGAATGAGGAAGCTGTAGAAGAGGCTGTTGAGGGGCCTACGGGCTCGCTGGAGGGGTTTGAAACTGAGGAGCTGGGGGATGGGGCTCCGGAGGACTCTGATGCACCTGAGGGGATCACGGAGGGATCTGAAGATTTATTGTCATCGGTTTTTGGTGAGAACAACTCGCCACCTCAGGAGGAGAGCGGAGAGTGATGGAACCTAGAACGCTTGATTCTGTTTTTGATGCAGAAAAATATTTGGAAGTGAATACAGATGTTAGGGATGCTATTGATCGAGGAGAGAGTGGAGGAGCCGCGGAACATTACTATCTGTATGGAGCTGGTGAGGGACGGGAGGTTTTTTGGAAAATCATCGGGAAAGATAGATCTTATCAATGTGATGCAATTTTAATTGATAGTGCAGTTGACGTTATGGATCAGTATTGGGTACTGCGGGGACAGAGACTACTGGATGTTCATTTTCATATCATCAGTGATGACCCAGGAAAATTTGAAATTCCAAAAGATAACTCCAAAGTCACCTTGATTGGACTTAGAGGTGAATCACCTCATATTTTGGTCCATCATTTAATACCTACTCTTAAGTCTGATTTTATAATTTTTTCAGTTCCATATTTATCCACGAGTTTAGATTATGTGAGATCTCAAATTAATAGACTTCAGAACAGCGGAAGGGAGATACTGCTTCGAGTTGGATTTGACCTAGGAAATTTGATTATCATTAGGAAGAACACATTTCTGGATATGGGAGGGTTTCGAGATATTTCTTCTTATTATTTAGAGGATCTTATTCAAAGGGCTAAAGCGGAGGAGAGACCGTTTGATCATGGGGAAGTTCTTAGGTCAGCACATAGTGATTATCCTTCAGAGAACACTAAATCATTAAGGCATCATGCGATTGGGTATAAGCAGAGTAAGGTGGAGGCAGATATAATTCTTCCGTTTTATGCGCATATTGACCTTGTTGAGGAAGCAATCAAATCAGTTGTAGATCAGGATAACGCTGATGTTATCGTGCACCTAATTGATGACTGTTCGAGAGAAGATACATCATCATTTATGAGAAAATGGAAGTCACACAAGAATGTACGAGTTTACCGAAATCACATAAACATCGGTCAGTTCATAACTGTGAATAACCTAGTTCCGTTTTTGGAAACGGGTTATATAGCTATCATGGATGGTGACGATATTAGTGAAAGCAATCGAATTCATGAGGGGGTTAATCTCCTGGAGTTGACTAAGTCGGATCTTTTCGGATCTCGGATGAAGATGTTTGGGGATGAATATGTGTGGACTCCGATTAATTTATATTACCGCAAAAAATGGATTAAAAGGGAACACAGACATTGGAATGCAGTTTTTCCTCATGAGATTGGTCATCATTATCTTCCTAATCCTAGTGTGATCATGACCAAGAAGTCATTTATAGATATTGGAGGATATGCTGATTTCGGAGATGTCAATAGAAATAAGACAACGAATGATACCGAGTTACTCTATCGTTACTTTTTTTCAGGGCATGGGGTTTGTTATTCGGTTTCTAATCTGGTGAATTATAGGGTTCGCCACGATTCTGTTACTCAAAATCAAGAGACAGGATGGGCTACGCCAGCAAGAGTTTGGGGAAATAAGGAAGTTGAGCGTAGGAGAAAAGTCTTTTTTGAAGATCGTAAGTTTATTCCAAGTGCGTTTGGATCTTTGGGAGATTCTCAGTGGAGTGGGTATACTCAGCCTTGGGAGGGTTAGATGGGTGAAATCGGAATGAGTTGGCCTTTTGTATCGTAAGGAATTTTCTCTGGGAAATTCGGAGAAATCCTC